>Ga0302326_10022338_pt1 | contig 12937 bp, 18 predicted proteins | sample Palsa_T0_3_FD_202264 | JGI IMG/M metagenome (GOLD analysis project Ga0302326, IMG submission 202264) | Peat permafrost microbial communities from Stordalen Mire near Abisko, Sweden - Palsa_T0_3 | ecosystem: Environmental > Terrestrial > Soil > Palsa > Peat permafrost | place: Sweden: Abisko... | reverse complement strand
CCAAACCCTCTTGGTCGAGATACGAGACGCGGCAGCGCGAGATACCCATGGCGTGATTATAGCGTGCGTATTCGCCTTTTGTTCTCTGTCGGGCGGCGTACTTTCTCGCTTGCTGCGCTCGACGTTTTCGTCGGGGCTTTTGAATAAGTCCCGACATATTGTAAAATGAGCGTGTGCCAGCTAATGAAGCAATCTCCAGGGTCGCCCAACTCGCCAAGTCTGCTGGTGTACTGCGCCCTCGCGATCTCGCCGCCCACGGAATTGCCCGCCAATACCTCAGGCTCGCAGAGAAGAGCGGGGCCGTGGTTCGGTCGGGACGAGGACTCTACACGCGAGCCAACGCTTCGGTGACGGAACTTCACACTTTCGCTGAGGCCGCAAAGCGCGTACCGAGGGGCGTGATTTGTCTCCTGTCGGCGCTGCGGTTCCATGACATCGGGACCCAGGACCCTTTCGAGATCTGGATTGCCATCGGGGAAAAGGATCGCCGGCCGCTTTCGGATTACCCGCGAATGCGCGTCGTGCGTTTCTCCAAGCTATCCCTTGAGTTCGGCCAGGAGATTCATGATATCGAAGGCGTATCCACTCGAATCTTCTCGATCGCCAAGACCGTTGCGGATTGCTTCAAATACCGGAACAAGATCGGTCTCGACGTGGCCCTTGAAGCGCTCCGCGAGTGCCTCCGAAACCGAAGAGCGACTATGGACGATCTGTGGCAAGCTGCCAAAGTCTGCCGGGTAGCGAATGTGATCAAGCCGTATCTGGAGGCTCTCTCTTGAACTCGGGCAGGCCTCGGAATATCGCGGGCTCGATTCGCCAGAAACTCCTCAACATCGCGACCCGTAATCGCGAGGATTTCGGCCTGATTCTCACTCGCTACGCACTGGAGCGGCTCCTCTACCGCCTCAGCCAATCGAGCTACCGCGATCACTTTGTTCTGAAGGGAGCGATGCTCTTCCAGGTCTGGGCCGACGCACCGCATCGCCCAACAAGAGATCTCGATCTGCTGGGCCGCGGAGACCCTTCGCCTGAGCGATGCCTCGCCGTGTTTCGTGAACTGTGCAACATTCGAGTACCGGAGGATGGCATCACCTTCTCTGCAGAAACGGCAAGCGCCGCGAAGATAAAGGAAGACCAGCAATACGAAGGCGTCCGCATCAAATTCCTCGCTCACCTCCAAAACGTCCGGATACCCATTCAGGTCGATGTGGGATTCGGTGACGCCGTGAACCCCAGTTTGCTTGACTATCCAACCTTGCTGCCGCTTCCCGCGCCGCGCATTCAGGCGTATCCGATGAACAGCGTCATCGCCGAGAAGCTGGAGGCGATCGTCAGCCTTGGAATGCTCAATAGTCGAATGAAAGACTTTTTTGACATTTGGTTCCTTGCGCGCACATTCCCGTTCGCGGCGGGAGCGCTGGGGGATGCAATCCGCTCTACGTTTGAACGGCGCGCCACGCGGCTCGAGGCTGACCGTGTGGACACCTTGCTTACTGACCTGTCTGGCGATCCATCGAAGCAAACGCAGTGGCGGGCGTTCATGCAAAGAACCGGCATCGAAATGCCCGACGCCTTCCCCGCCGTGGTCATCGCGATTCGACATTTTCTCTCATCTCCCATGCGGACCGTCGCGATCGAAACGGAAGCGGCACTTTCCTGGCAGGCCGGTGGACCTTGGACGGCGCACGTCCCCGACGTACCTCAGACCGGCGGAGGCTCGGACGAGTAAAGGCCACTTCGACTAAAGGCATCGCCCTCGATTAAAATGAAGAGACCCTATGCGCGAATGTCGGCGACTCGTTTCGAAGTTCGAATCATCACGGCACGTGGACATCAAGCCCCTATCTTTAAGCCGGGAACATGATCATTTTTCGTGTGCCGAAAAGTGCTGTTTCGTCGACCAAAACTGGGTTCCGCATAGCCAATTTGACTTTGCATCTGACTTTGCAACTTTCTTGTCTTTTGGTGGCTCTCGGTGGCCTTTAGTAAGCGCCTAAGTGATTGAAAATAAGACATCGTCGGGTACCGAGAGGTGCCCGATTTGCACTTTTAATGGAGCCGTCGCGGATTCGATCCCGCCCGGCTCACCAGCGCGCTATGCCCACGCTGCAAATCGACGGATTACACTCCGTTGCTACTAGCACGAATCAAACAGACGCGAAACGATTGAAAACACAGAGAAATTCACAGTAGATAGCAACGACGAACAATCCTACTCACTCCTCATCCTCGTTAGACTCTTCTGGTCCGGGACCTGGAGGCCTTTGGTTCGAAACCTCTCGCCCGAAAACCTACCGCGAGCCCAGTTGGATGCCATTCCTCGCACGACTTGTTTCGGCTGCCGTGCTGCTCGGGTGCTCCGCTCAGATCCTGCTGGCGGGCTCCTCGATCAGAGGGGCCATTTACGATGACACAACTTCCATCGCCACTCTCGCGATTCGCGGCCGGCGGTGGGCCCTCGCTCCCGCTCATCCCCGTCTTTGCCCTCCCAGGCGGCCGAGCTGACTTTTCCCGCCGCTCGATTAGTCGAGTCGCCCCAACTGTCACTTCCGTTGTAACTTCTTTCATCGTAAACGAGGTTTACGGTCGCGAGCACGGTTTCCTATGTTGCTGAAATCAGATGCACTGTCGTGCCCGGCTTCGCACAGCTTCGCCTTCCGCTTCGGCTGTTAACCGAAGGGTTGTAGGTTCGAATCCTACCTGAGGAGCCAAATTAACCCCTTTATTTTCAACGCATACCCTAGATAACACGCCGTTTGGCGCGTGCCGCCCAAGGCAGGCCCAAAGTCCGAATTTCCCCGTCCTTACCCGAATTTCCTGGTCCTTATCCCTCAGGGTACCCCCAGAAGTCCCCCCAGTCGTTTTGCGAACACATGGCGAAAGGGCGGGCGCGACGTGGGCGGCGAACTGACCTGTTATGACCGGAAGATGGTTGGCCAACGCGAGCGCCCGCAACTGCACGGTTGGGACATAGGGGGGCCTATTCCGACAAAGCGAAGAGCGCCGCCGGGATCGTGGTGCAGGTCCCACGGACTCCGCGCCGCGTCATCGCTCGCTCGGGGCGTCTTGCCTGAATAAACTGCATTTCTACCACAAAGTGTAAGGCCTCACTTCACGCCGCCGCGCCGTGCCGGAAGGGTCTCTGTCTCTGGCTCCTCCAAAAGTAAGCGAGGATGATAACACTCGCGACTGCCGCGTAGGCACACCATAATGAGGTGAACGCGTACCGTTTGACAAGCATTACTGCCAGCAGAATCACAAGGTTCGCTGTGCCGAAGATTATCATGTCCGTGATTTGCGAGAAAAACAATGAGCCGCACGTCGCGATGACGTAGGCTACCGCGACGGCCGTGTTATTCGTGGCCGGATTAATGTAGACGATGCTGTTCGCCTTGACAAACACCTGCGACGAATAAGCAGTCAGCGCCCATAGTATATAGAGTGTCGTCGCACCGCCGATCACAAGGAATGGCAGCATGCGCCTGCGACTCTTGATATTCGGCTCGAACAGCAGCACGCTGAGCGGCAGCACAAACGGGAGGAGTCCCTGCGCGTAGAGCATGAACGCGGCACCCATGTCGTGCGCCACAGCAGGCGGGAGAGCGCCGTCAAGCCCGAGCCAGACGAATCCCTCGATGAACTGGTGAACCGCAAAAAGAACGGGCAGTGAGGCGAAGAGCAGTTCCCGCCTGTGTTTCACCTTCGTCAGTGTGATAACCCCGATTGTCCCCAAAACTCCGCTCCCAACAAAGTTTGCCGCAGCCGAAAAGCACATCCGACATCCTCCTCCTTCCGTGTAATTGTAAGACCCGGTCTGGCACTACGAACCGTCCCGCCGCGTGTCGACGCAACGTGGGCCGAACGTGCGCGAAACGCGGTAAGGTGGCGGGCATCCTCCACGGGCGCCGGGTTGCGTCCGTAGGACGTCCGTCCGGGATCTTGCACAATCTATCGGTTTGGGCTGCGCGATAAGCGCGAAAAGCGCGGAAAGGGGTGACGATTACATCCTCCTCCCTTTTTGGCTTGTGGACGGTCTACATCGGCGCTTCGGCCGGGCTAGGCTGGGACAAAGTGGATTTCTCTCCCGTGTTAACCATTTGTTTCAACTCTCTGGCGGGCTTGAACTGAGCGATATTCTTCGCAGGTACTTCCACGGATGCGCCTGTCTTTGGATTCCGCCCGACACGCGACCCGCGCGGGCGCATCCGAAAACTGCCAAAGCCGCGGACCTCGACCTTGTCCGCCCTGCGCACGGACTGCCTGATCGAATCGAAGATCGCGTCGACGATTACTTCGGACTCTTTCCTGGTCATCGCGACGGCTTGCGAGACCTCTTCAATCAGATTGGCTTTGGTCATCGTCAACCTTTCCGAAACGGCGGGGCGTTCCGAACCGAACCGCCCAACGTCACTACCGCCCCATCGTACCCCGCGCCGGCTGGAACATGCCACTTCGCGCGGCGTCCGAGTGACGGCCAGGATTAACAATTGCGCCCTTGCTCGAATTTCCTGCTCGCTATCACTGGAGGTAACCCGCCAGAAGTTCCCCCAGTCGTTTGCGAACACGGAGCGCCCGTGGCGCCGGAGCCGCCCGGTCTGGTAGGTTCGCCCGTCCGCCGCGGCACGTCGCGGCGTGGGGCGGGTGTGCGCGAAAAGCGCGATAAGCGTGAAAAGGGCGGGATCGGCCTCAGCGCGCAAAAACCGACGTCGTGCACACTGACCGGCAACGGACGTGAGACGGTACGAACCGTCCGAATAGTGTTGCCTGCCTCGATGTCTTTCGAAGCGTCATGGTCACGGCGCGCTCCATGGCGTTGCGCAGCTCCCGGACGTTGCCCGGCCAGTCGTGCCGAAGTAACGCCTCCGAAACTTAAGCCGTTCGATCAAATCGAAAACTACCGTGCGGACGTTTCGCGGTGCACTAAAATCCGCTATCGTGGCAGCATATGGGCAGCAAACCGCGTTTAAAAAAAGACCGGAAGAGGTTAATGGGGAGCGCCAGCCCTTCAGTGCGGAGCAGACCGATCGGCGAAGAAGTCGCCGAAGCGTTCGCTAAACAGCGCGATGCGTTTCGCCAGAAGTTCGGTCGGGAGCCGGGGCCGGACGATCCTGTCTTCTTCGATCCCGACGCCGATACGGCGCAACCGATTAGTGATGAGCAAATCACGCGCGAAATAACCGACGCCATGCACCTCGCGGGAATCGACGAAAGACGGATTTATGCATATCGGAAAACAGGGATGCTTATAAGCGAGACAAACCTGCCGCAATGGTCGGCGAAAGATCTCGCCGAATACCAGGCTGCGCTGGACGCTTTCGACAACCTTCAGTGAAAACGGTTTCGAATCGGACTAGACGGATCGCCCCGAATCGCTACGGATATCGGCGAATAACGCGCAGTGTCTTATCACCGGAGCAGATGGCGGTGTCACGTGGGATCTGAATAGCCGGTTGGTGGCAGTGCTCGTGGACGGGATCAACGTAGACACAATCGGGGCTGAAAAAGCCGCCAAACTGTTGTAAATGTTAGGTATAGGTTCGTCAGTTCAGTTGATACATGCACGGACACCCGTGCAGGTTTCAACTGCACTTTGGAGCGGGTTCACCGGACGGTCAATCGCCGGGCCGCCTGATGCGTTTTTTTAATTTAATCTGGAGGCCTACTCCAACCTGCACCGTCGGCCCGAAACCGGACGGACGGCTCGACTATTAACCGAAGGGTTGTAGGTTCGAATCCTACCTGAGGAGCCAATTCGCATCGTGTTCATTCCATTTGAGAGCTAAGTCGGCCAAACGCAGCTAAGTCGTTTGCATTTAGGTTCGAATCCTCGCTGGCTCACTCGGAGAAGACATCGGAACGCTCCGTTTGTCCATCTCGCCAATTCACCCGCGACTTCGGATGCCAAGCCTGAAGTCAACATCTCTTCGCGACGGATGCCAACTTCCGGATAGCGCGTGATCCAAGAGCAATCCGGAACTTCTTGCCGACTGCGAGTCCCCGGCTACTTCCTCAGCTTCTCGAAATACGATTCCCAAAAATCCAATTCCGCCTTGTGCGGAACCTTTGTTGTCTGCACCTGTTCCCCCAACCCCATCGCGACGCCCGTCTTGGAATACGCCGGCCACCGAGGCACGCCCTTTCCGTTCGGATCGCCGTGCGCCGCGAAATTCACCCAGTAGGCCGACATTGTCTTGGCCAGGTCGCGATCCGGATTGTCAACCGGCGCGATTCGCAGATTGTCGAACACGTACGGGATCTCCGAGGCATGATACGCACCCAGCCGCTTGCCGAACGGGTCCGGCGGAACGCGACTGAAGTAGTACAGAAAAACCTTCGATTTTCCCGTCTTCGCCTGCAACCGCGCCCACGTCTGCATCTCCCATCCGAACCTCTGATCGCGTATGGCGGCCGCCGAAGACGCGCGCGCCTGCTCGTCGGATCCCGCCGGATAAGTCTTCAGATACTCATCCGCCACATCGCGAAAGCGTCTCTTGGTCTCCGCCTTGAACGCCTCTGCCCCAAGGGTGGGGGGCGTGAACGCCGTGCCTTCATCCGCGTTTGACCCAATCAGCGTGGCCACGTCATTCTGCTTGCCTCTCGAAAAAATGGCGAAAATCTGATCGGGCAGCATCCAGCCGTCAACGTTGGGCTGCGCATACTCTCCCATCGCTTTCGTCAGATCGGCCGCCGGTTTTGCCCGTAGCGCCGCGACGGTCTCGGCGCCCATTGACTTGGCGAGCCGCAATCCAGCCTCCTCCGCGTCCGCCAGTCTTGGCAGCGGTGCGAAATTCGCGCCGCTCTCGCCGATCGCTCTCTGGAATAGCCCCCTCGCCAGCGGCGACGCTACCAGCACGTTTACGCTCCACGATCCCGCTGATTCGCCGAAGACGGTAACGCGCTTCGGATCGCCCCCGAACGTCGCGATGTTCTTCCGCACCCAGTCGAGCGCCGCGATCTGATCCAGGATGCCGTAATTCCCCGACGAACCCCGATCCGATTCCTTCGTAAGTTGCGGATGCGCCAAAAATCCGAACACGCCCAGCCGGTAGTTAATCGTGACTACTACCGCGCCATCGCTTGCCAGATGTTCGCCGTCGTAGACCGGAATCGATCCCGACCCTTTCGCCAAGCTGCCGCCGTGAATCCACACCATCACGGGCCGCGGTTCTTTCGGCGACTTGGCGCCGCTCCAGACGTTCAGGAAAAGGCAATCCTCGCTCACCGGCTCTGGATTGGTGCGATAGGGCGAGCCTTCAGGGAAAGGCGTCTGCATGCAGGCCGCGCCGAACCGATCGCCTTCGCGAATGCCGCTCCACGCCAGCGCAGCTTTCGGCGGGCGCCATCGCAGATCGCCCACCGGCGGCGCAGCGTACGGGATGCCTTTGTACACCATCACATTTGACGTTACGCTAGCCACGCCCGAAACCCGTCCGCTTTCGATGTGAACATCCTCCGCAACCAGCGGCAACGCCGCATATAACAAGGCGGGGCAAATGAATAGACGGTGCATCCGATCATAATAAAGCAATACCGGCTTCGAAGCCAATCCCCATCTAGTCCGCAGGTTCAAATCCCAAGATATCCACGGTGGAAATCCGAATGCTTAGATTTGCGTCTTCGTCCCGACGGGCGCAGCATTGCAAATTGCAGGTGGTTTCCCCGTCAGGCGCCAAGGCAAGCAACGCCACCACCGTTTACGATCCGAGGTGCGGCTCGGGCTCCCTGCTGCTAAAGGTTGGTGATGAGGCAAGCGCCAAAGTGACCCTCTACGGGCACCCGTGCAGGTTTCAAGTGCACGTTGGAGCGAGTTCACCGGGTGGTTGCCAAGCGGGCGGCGTGACCTTGTCGGCCCAACCCCGCCGGAACAGCGTCGGGCAAATGGGGTCTACGTCATCAGCCGGGAGAAATCTTTGGGTCGCCCAATATATCCATCCGGTGAGGTCTGCCCCTTTGGGAGGGGTCTTCCGGATGCGGTCGAGAATCTGCGGCAGATACATCTGGTTGTGAGTGCAGGCGTGAGTACCAGTTCGGCTGCGCGGGATCGCCGTTCCAGCAGTGCTCGGGCCGGGGGCCGTGTTTCACTTCTCCCTAGAGCGGCGGTGATCGCAGATTTTGGGGACCACAATAGGTTGTGGTGAACTAACAAGTGTCGACGTTGAACGAAAATCAAGTCGTGGATGCCGTGTGCGAATATCTCAAGCGTGAAGGGTATGCGATCAACAGTCAGTGCAGCACGACTCAGCAAGGGATTGATATCGTCGCATCGAAGATGGGTTCGTCTGGACGGCTTCTGGTCGAAGCGAAGGGAGGAACCAGTTCAAAGCAAGGTACCGCCCGGTATGACAGGGGATTCAATCGGACACAGACGTTTGATCGAGTAGCAAAGGGCTTCTTCACGGCCGCTTGCATGATCCAAGCGCATAATACTGACCAAGTAGCACTTGCTTATCCGGACGCTGAATGGGTTCGTGACTATCTCGGCCGGATCAGGACCATTCTTCTTGCTTTACGGATAACCGTGTTTCTTGTGAAGGCAGATTTGAAGGTGGTGGTTTTCTGACCGATTTTCAACCCTCTTCTTCGGCCCTGGCTTATTCGTATCCGCCTTGCGCTGGCGCTTGCCGGTTATGTCTTTGGTGTCCGTAGCGGGAGTGTCCAGGACCGCGCGTATATCACGATTGTGCCCGCCATCTCCCACGCCTTGGCGCTTTCCTCCGGGTGTGACGCGGCGCGGTTCATAAGCCTTTGTATGGCGTGGATTTCCGTCAGGTTGTTCGAGGCCTCTGCGGCGAGTTCGGCGCAAACCGATTTCCTCACCCGGCGCTTCGCAAGATAATCGGAGAACATGCGGGGGATTCTATCATGATTTTTGCTTCGGGGGCGGTCGTTTCAGACGAAAGATACCCAACCAAGTCTCTGAAGGCTGAACGGGTTGCATGCCCCGATCTTCCGCATACTTCCGAGCGACCTTTTCGGCTAGAGTTAGCAAGTCCATACTCCACGGAAAGCTCGCAAGAGCGCCCTTAAACAGGACATAAAACATTGCTACTTGCGCTATCTCTCTAACCTCGTGAGCCATCTCTAAGTAGTTTTCCATGAAGTAGTCAAGACGCTTTCTAACAATGCCGTCGCGCATCATTTCAGCGACTTCACCCGCCCATTTTTTTCTGTCATCGGGAGCCAGAGCGTATTCATCCATCATCTGACGCGACGCCAGGAGGCTGGCATAATTCTCCAGAAACTCCTGATCGACATGTCTCAGCATTCTGTTTTTCAATAGCCGTGTTCCGATCCACGGTTTTGCGAATTCCATTCCTATATTGGCGATGATTGCGAAGCACGCACCAATCCCCGCTGCAATGGCGGCTCTTTCCCATTCCGGCATCCCCGGCGGTGTCCGTACGGTGACGTTGATCGGCGGGAGCTGTTGCGCGACGGCTTGCAGCAGGAGCATGTCTGAGATTGTATCGAGGGCAGCTACCCCTCGGTATCGCGCACAGTGGCGCAATGCGCAGGAAGTACAATCGTTCCGTGGTAATGACATGGATTCAAAGCCTCGACCAACTCAACCTCCTAGCTACGATTGAGCTTCTCGGCGACCTCCGAGCCGAATTGAATATCGCCACTGCTGGCGAGCCTGTCGCTATCGCCATGTGGAATCCCGTCATTAAGCACATCGATTTGCATCCCGGCGACACACCCGGAATTCGGGATGCCTATATCGAACGCCGGTTCAAGATCACGAACTTCCTCAAAAACAAGCGCGTCATAAGGGATTTCGAGATTGCCGAGGGCGATCACAGGTGGACCAACCGCATCGTCATCGAGGCCGACCCGGTTACGGTCCGGCGCGCACTGGAACAGTGCGAGGCCGACTATTTGCGCCGATTTCCGGCACGCGTACCGCAGCAAGCCACGAAAACAAGCGCAAACAAAGAACCCATCACCCGCGCCGAGTGGATAGCGATTATCGGGGTAGTAATTGCCGTGGCAGGTGTTGTCGCGGCATGGCTCGCTGTTCCCGGCTTTCAGGAGTGGGTAAGGTGGCTTTTCGGAGTGCCGTCGCTTCCTCAGAAACAATAGGCATCGGCTGCGCCGATCTGTGTACGCCGCACGCTTACGCGTTTCGTCAGTTCGGCTATAATTCAGACTTTATCCGCAAATGCCATCGGCTCTCGTTGTTTTCACGAAATTCGTCAACTCTCCGGGCGCCGTCCTGACGGGGGGCGCGGTGCTTGCGGGGATTGTGTGGAAGTTTTTCGAGCGCGTTGAAGCGGTTCTGACTAAACAGACAAGGTTCGAGATTGCGGTTTGGCTGGTAGGAGTGAAGGCCGGGAATAGCTGCGCCACCTTCACCACATTTTGCCCGGATACCCCTTAATCTGGATATCCGCTGACCATCCCCACCCTCTGTTGTAGACCGCAACACCCGCACCATGACATTGATCGATAGTGCGCCTCGCGTAATCAAATAACTCTGGCGTGCCACTGATTGTGCCCCACTGGTCGCCGATGATAATCCAATGCAGCCCGTGCAGATACGCCGCGAAATCTACCAGCCCATACCTGGGTCGTACTGTACAAACCGAATCTTTGCCTGGATCCCCGAAGTTACTGACGTGGATGGCAACGTCGAGGAACGGAAAGGCACCGTTTCCGTCTTCAACGGCCCACCGCCCAGGATCGCCGTGCTCGAATCGGCGGAGAAGGAGCGGCAGGCAGTAGCGGAGTGGATCAAAGACTTGATCGCCAGCCGCGTTGCCCCGAGCGAGATCGGCATCTTCATCAGATCCGACGAAGAGATCGCCCGCGGCCGAGCCGCCGCAGAAGTGGCCTTCCATTCGCCGTGACCGACCAGAAGATGGACACCCCAGAAGGTCCCGCCTCGATCTGCACGATGCACCTTGCCAAAGGACTCGAGTTTAAAGCCGTCGTAGTGATGGCATGCGACGCGTGAACCCCCCGCGGGCCGCGGCTCCTCCTGAAACCAGGAAATAGATTCGTCCAGTCCGAGGTTGTAAACGCGCTTCGTAATCGGGAGGAAACCCTGTCGAGCACCAGCAACTTGAGCATAAGGCAACGCATTCATCAACGCGTGAAGGCGACGATCATTGGGATAAATCGCCAAGCCCGCGTATAATTACGACTTCAGCGTGAGTACCAATATTTCCGTTCCCATTCATTTAATTCGCCTCTCGGGCGTGATATCGCTCGATCAGATCGACAGTTGGACGCCCTCGGCAGAGGGCTCGCTGGCATTTGTTGTTCACCGTGACGCCCGGTTCTCGATGTGTTGTGAGGCTATTGCGATAGCGAAAGTCCGGCTTCTGAAAGATCTATGCAGGTCAATATCTGTCGCGATTTCATACACGTTTCCTAAAACTGATTCGACGGGCTTCGTTGATCCTGCGAGGTTTGAACTTCTCGGGGGATTGTTTGGTCTAGCCCTCCTAATGTATTCGACTTCGGTCGTCGATTCCACTGGCGCCGAACTGCGAGAATCGCTGGTCCGAGCCCTTTGGGCGTCCGTGTTAAAGCGGGGCGGCCAGTTCGGCGATGGCAAGAAGCAGCAAGTTCTATTCCGCGACCCTGACTACACCATTCCGTCCTGTCTACGTGACACCGCCCGGAACAAGTTCCCGTACTCGGGTGCCTTCGTCACGCTCCTACGCAACATCGGCAGATCACTTTTCGGTCAGCGCAACCCGGGTATCGGTAATTCTCCAGATGCAAGTCCGTCCAATTTTGGATCTTCAACCCGGGAAACCGAGGCCCTCATCTTTCTCTATGAGGCATCGCTGAATGCCCACGAGCACGCCCGAGGCGACACAGCCCACTCGCCGGCCGAGGGCATTAGAGGAATCATAGTTGAAAAGTATCTCTTTGATTCTCACGCAAGCCTGAACAGTCGCGACGGGATTCCGGAGCCCCTGCGACAGTTCATGTACAGGAGCTTTAGACGATCCGCGCCTCCGTTAATGGCGATCTCTTTGACAGTCTGCGACTTAGGGCCGGGCATACACAATACGGTTAATAGTGCAGAATTGGAGGACGAGTGGGACCGCTTGAAAAGGGCTGTCCCTCCAGGGACGAGCCGGAAAGCGGAGTCGGACCTCGAACGGGGGCAAGGTTTCGCGAAGATGTTTCGTTCAGCCCAACAACTGGGTGCCTTTGTGTTCATCAAATCTGCCGACGTTTTGGCATATTCTGATTTTTCTTACGGCTGTGAAATGGAGAGTGAGTCACCGCTATGTAGGTGGCCAGAGACGAGTAACGTCTCGCTAGGATCTTCGCTAACACTCGTGTGGCCACTTACTAAAACTTCTATCGAACAGTATGATCTTTTCCCCTCATCCGATAGAGGAGATGGCTAGGATGTATAGCGCCGAGTTGTTCACCTCACCGATAGTCATACCCCTATCCCGAGACGCTCGCCCTGCGGAGCTTGATATTCGAATCAATCGGCTTCCAGGGTCGGTATTGCGATCGGCGTCAGCAATTATCTTTCGGACCAATGACACCTTTCTGGCTGAAATGCTCATCCCCACGAGTACTGGGGCAAGGCAATCAGCTCTGCGGCGTGCGCGCCGCCTTCCAATTTTTCTCCTTACATATTCAAGATCAAAAGCTGACCATCTACTGACCGAGCTGACAGAAAACGGGCTGACCGAAGTATCTGATACCCTCGCTTTACCGTCGATCCGTCAGAACAACCTTCGAGACATTGTCGCAGGCAACGAGCTGTGTCACTATAGGGCAACGCGGCATCATCATTTCGTTACGCCCGCCGGGAAGCACTGCGCAACCTTTATACGTATCGCCGACGTGATCGACTCAGTTGATGTTCTGGATACCCTCGCGTTTTGGCTTCTACCCAGTATCTCGCGGGCAGAGGGCGTTATCGTAGACAGCTGGAGCATTGCGGCACCTGTGATCA
>Ga0302326_10022336_pt1 | contig 12937 bp, 10 predicted proteins | sample Palsa_T0_3_FD_202264 | JGI IMG/M metagenome (GOLD analysis project Ga0302326, IMG submission 202264) | Peat permafrost microbial communities from Stordalen Mire near Abisko, Sweden - Palsa_T0_3 | ecosystem: Environmental > Terrestrial > Soil > Palsa > Peat permafrost | place: Sweden: Abisko... | reverse complement strand
ACTCTTTCGCTGCCCCGGCGGCACGCGACTATTGCTTGGGCCCGCCGTTATGGCTGCTACGTGCTTGAGGACGATCGCGACGGCGATCCTCATTACGAGGGCTCGCCGCTGCAAGCGATCGCAGCGCTGGCGCCAGATTGCACGATCTATCTCGGGACGTTTTCGCGCACGCTCGGGGCCGGATTGCGACTCGGCTATATGGTCGTCCCCGAACAGCTTGCCGGCGTAGCCGCCGCCGCGAAGGGGCTTCTGAACAACGGCAATTCCTGGCTCGAGCAGGCTGCGCTTGCCGAAATGATGCGGGCCGGCTCGTACGCAGCGCACCTCGCCCGCACCCGCGCCCGCTACAAAGAGAACCGCGACTACCTGATTGCCGCGCTTCGGCGTAATTTCGGCGATGTCAGCATTACGGGCGAAGCCGCCGGCTTGCAGCTCGTCTGGTATTTACCGCCCGGCGTGCCCAATGCCGCCGCCGTCGAAGCTTTGGCGCGACGCGCGCGGATCGGGGTGTATTCGTTTCCATCCGGCGGCGCTCACGTCGCACGCGCCTCGACGCTGACACAGCGCGGCCTCATCCTCGGGTTTGCGGCGCTGTCGCGCAAACAGATCGAACAAGGCATAGCGCGGCTGTCGGATGCTATCGACGACGCTATTGACGATCCGAGCGCCGACGTGAATGCACTATTGGTGCGGGCGACCGTGCCACCGCGGGAGACGCCGAAAATCGCTAGAAAGGGCCGCCATCTGGACCCCGATTTTCTCCGCCAACCGGCTCTAACGGACCGCCGCCGCCGCCGCCGACACTTGGGGTTCGGCGCAGTGCGCCCGACGGGCAACGTCATGGTCGTGGTGAGCAAAATCTATCGCTATCCGATCAAGGGGCTGAGTGCGCAACCTTTGTCGAACGTCGTGCTCGAAACCGACAAACCACTCCCGCACGATCGCATCTTCGCACTGGCGCGTCCGGCTGCACCGATCGACCGCAACGACCCGAAATGGGCCAAGAAGGGCCTCTTCGTCATGCTGATGCTGGACGAGAATCTGGCGCGGGTTCAGACCAGCCTCGATCTCGATTCGTTACTGCTGACGGTCAAACAAGGTAATCAGCAGGCGATGACGGCGCAACTCTCCGACGAAGCGGACCGCGGCAAACTCGAGAATTTCCTTTGGCAATTGCTGCCGGCGTTGCGGGCGCCGCCGGCGCTGGTTCGTTCGTCCGGCGGACATTTCATGGACAAGCCCGACAATGTCATTTCGCTGATCAATCTGGCGACCGTGCGCAGTCTCGAACAGCAGTGGGGAGTCGAGATCGATCCGCTCCGCTTTCGCGCCAACATCTACATCGACGGCGCGAAGCCGTGGGAAGAATTCGACTGGGTCGGCGGCGAAATCCGGATCGGCGGCGCGGTATTTGCGGTCGATCGCAAGAACGGCCGCTGCGGCGCCACCAACGTCAACCCGACAACAGGTCGCCGTGATCTCGACATTCCGAGTTCTCTGCGCGCCGCGTTCGGCCACAAGAATCTTGGCGTTTATTTGATCGTGCGCGAGGGCGGCGAGATAGCCGTCGACGACCCGGTTTTTGTTCCGCGATCTGTGCGGGCGCCGGTCGCCGCGCATCCCCTGCCCACGATTTCGACCGCGCAGCGGCGTTTCATCTGCCGCGGCTGCTATTTCATTTACGAGGAGGCAAGCGGTCTACCGGCGCAATCGATCCGGCCCGGCACGCCCTTTGCCGAAATTCCGGCGAATTGGCGCTGCCCTGATTGCGGCACCGAAAAGACGACCTTCCGTCCCTATGTCGAGAAGGCCGCGGCGGGCTAGCGCCGCGACAGCGCAATGTTGCGCCACGACAAAAAGGATGGATTGCGCGTCCTTAGACGGTCTCAACTGCGCACCAACACTGAGTGTCAACTTTTGCCCCAAAAGGCACGTTTTGAGCGCGGAGAAAGTCTCAACTTGCTTTGATCTAAAACGTTTTTCCAAATGCCTTCCAAGCTTATGACGAGGGTTCGATTCCCTTCACCCGCTCCATCCCTTTCCGCTGTGTTCGAGCGCCAAAAATCAAAGTTGTAGTCAAAGATTAGTTTAGGCGCATTTCCGCAGCCAAGCGTTTCCGGTCAATGCTTGAACAACGCACGCAGCGTTTCCGCCTTGCCGTCGCGCCGCCAAGTGATGTCGCCGATGCGCCAGTCGTTCTTGATCTTGACGAGATCGAGGACAATTGTCGCCGGCCTGTCGAGATTGACGAACTTCACCGTCGCTTCGGCTTTACCGAGACCAGCGTCGGTGACTTCGATATCCAACTCGTCGATATTCCAGTCCTGAGCGTCGATAAACGGATCGCCGTCGAGTTTGCCTACTTCGCCATGGGCGTTCCTTCGGTCCCTGATGATCAGGCCTGCGAGCGAAGGCTCAAAATAGCGCCGAACCGCGCGGTCGGTGTCGAGCGGCAGCCCCTTGGCGCCGCTGCCCTTGTAAGTTTCGTAAATGCCGGTCACGAAGGCGGTCGCCGAACTGTCTGCTGCCAAAACCGGCATAGCGATAAAGGCTAACGCGACTGCAGCGATCAGCGTCCGGCGCGTCGGGCGGATTGCGGCGAACCACGGTAAGGATTCATTTTGGTCTATTTCTTGGGTCATGTTGGCACCGAAGGGCAGGGGCCGGGCTTGCTTTGACCGGCGGCCCGAGGCATTTGAACACCGCCTAGTGGAGCGGATTTGACATTCGCTACCCACTGGGCCGCGAGGTCACGAAGCGAATGTCAAATCCAAAGCTCCACTAGCACTCATATATTTGCTAGTAGTCCTTGGATTCTAACATTCGCATGAAAGCCTGCCGAACCAAGATGCGAATGTTAGAATCGGACCACTAGGAGTGTAGCTCAATGGCTAGAGCACCGGTCTCCAAAACCGGGGGTTGGGGGTTCGAGTCCCTCCACTCCTGCCATTTTCCCGTCATCGGTGGTCAGTGATCGGTAATCGGCAAATGTGGTTACGACAGAGGTTTCCGATTACAGGTTACTGATTATCGCCATCTGGTCACTTGACGCTTGCCCTGAGCGGCAGTACCTATCCGCCTATCGTCTGCGGCCCGATGTCGGACTTCCGCGACGAACATTTCCCCAAAGGATCAGCCGTGTTGGCCTTCTCCTGAATAAGGGTTGGGGAACGACTATTTAGACGTCAATGGCAAAGATCGATCCGTTCAAATTCCTGCAAGAAGTGCGGGCCGAGGGGCAAAAGGTCACCTGGCCGACGCGCAAGGAGACGACCGTCACCACTATGATGGTTTTTGTCATGGTGTTCGTTGCGTCGATTTTCTTCCTGCTGGCAGATCAGATCATGCGGTTCGGCGTGAGTTTTCTCCTCGGCATTAGTTCTTGAACAAATCCACGGCCCCAACAATCGACGACCCGGATTTCATCCCATGACCACCCGCTGGTACGCCGTCCACGCTTATTCGAATTTCGAGAACAAAGTTGCGGATTCCATCCGCGAGCAGGCAAAGCAGCGCGGACTTGCCGGTCAGTTCGAGCAAATACTCGTACCGAAGGAAAAGGTCGTTGAAGTGCGGCGCGGCCGCAAAGTCGACGCCGAGCGGAAATTCTTTCCTGGTTACGTGCTGGTGAAGATGGAGCTCACCGACGAAGCCTATCACCTGATCAAGAACACGCCGAAAGTTACCGGCTTTCTCGGCTCCGACAACAAGCCGATGCCGCTGTCGGACGCCGAAGCCGATCGCATCATCCATCAGGTGCAGGAAGGCATCGAGCGGCCGAAGCCGTCGGTGTCCTTCGAGGTCGGTGAGCAGGTTCGAGTCTCTGACGGCCCGTTTGCATCGTTCAATGGCACCGTGGAAGAGGTTGACGAGGCCCGTTCGCGGCTCAAAGTGGCCGTTTCGATCTTTGGCCGCGCTACGCCGGTCGAGCTCGAATTCGGGCAGGTGGAGAAATTGTGAGTTGCCCTCTCCGCGCAAGCGGAGAGAGGGAGAAGCAACGTGGGAGGCGAGGGCGGCCGCCAGCCGCCGCAAGCCGGACCACTAAAGGAGTAATGAATGGCGAAGAAGATCACTGGCTACGTCAAATTGCAGGTGCCGGCCGGGGCCGCCAATCCGTCACCGCCGATCGGCCCCGCGCTTGGCCAGCGCGGTCTCAACATCATGGAATTCTGCAAGGCGTTTAACGCGCAGACCCAGAAGTTGGAGAAGGGCACACCCATCCCCGTCACCATTACCGTCTATGCCGACCGCACGTTTTCGTTCGAGTTGCGCACCCCGCCGGTTTCACACTTTCTCAAGAAGGCGGCTAAGCTTGAAAGCGGCTCCAAGACACCCGGCCGCGATGTTGCTGGCTCCGTCACCAAGGCGCAGGTGCGCGAAATCGCCGAGCAGAAAATCAAAGATTTAAATTGCGATACCATCGAGTCGGCGATGCGCATGATCGAGGGCTCGGCGCGCTCCATGGGGCTGGAGGTGAAATCATGACTGTTGGCAAGCGCACGCGCGGAGCGCGCGAGGGCGTCGACCGCGAGAAGCTTTATCCGCTCACGGATGCGGTAAAAATGGTCAAGGAGCGGGCCAAGGCGAAGTTCGATGAAACCATCGAAGTGGCGATGAATCTTGGCATCGATCCGCGGCACGCCGATCAGGCGGTCCGCGGCGTCGTCAACCTGCCGAACGGCACCGGGCGAAACGTGCGGGTTGCCGTGTTCGCCCGCGGCGTCAAAGCAGATGAAGCCAAGGCCGCCGGCGCCGACGTCGTCGGCGCGGAGGATCTGGTGGAGAAGGTGCAAGGCGGCGCCATCGATTTCGATCGCGTGGTCGCGACGCCGGATTTGATGCCGCTGGTCGGCAGGCTCGGCAAGGTTTTGGGTCCGCGCGGACTGATGCCTAACCCGAAAGTCGGAACGGTGACCATGGACGTGACGACCGCGGTCAAGGGCGCCAAGGGCGGTTCGGTGGAGTTCCGTGCTGAAAAGGCCGGCGTCGTTCAAGCCGGCATCGGCAAAGCTTCATTCAGCGAAGACAAGCTGGTCGAGAACATCCGCGCCTTTGCCGATGCGGTGCAGAAGTCGCGTCCGCAGGGTGCGAAAGGCTCATTCATCAACCGGGTTGCCATCTCCTCCACCATGGGCCCCGGCGTGAAGGTCGAGCCGGCGAGCCTGTTCCCGAGTTCGCAGTAGACGCGATAATGTCATTCCGGTGAGCGGGCTTTAGCCCGCGAGCCCGGAATCTATAGCCGCTAGCGCTGGGGTGATGGATTCCGGACTAGCCGCTCCGCGGCAATCCGGAATGACAGGCGTGAGTCGGCTACCCGGCCTTGCGCTTCTTCCACAACACCTTGGTCGCGATCTTCGCGCCTTCGACCATCGCCTTGAGCTTCGCCCACATGATGGTCGGATGGACACGCTGCGCGAACGGGCTTTGCGCGAAGCCGCAATCCGTGCCGGCCATCACGTTGTCGCGTCCGACGATCTTGGCGAACTGCACGAGCCGCTCAGCTACGAGTTCAGGATGCTCGACAATATTGGTGGCGTGGCTGATCACGCCGGGGATCAAAATCTTGTCACGCTTGAGCTTGACCGTTTCCCAGACCCGCCATTCGTGGGCGTGACGCGGGTTGGCGGCCTCGAAGGAATAATGTCCGACCCGCACTTGCAGCAGCAGATCGACGATATCCTTTAAGGGCACGTCGAAGGCGTGCGGCCCGTTCCAGCTGCCCCAGCAGATGTGATAGCGCGAGCGCTCCTCCGGGATGCCCCTGAGCGCATGATTGAGCGCCTCGATACGCAGCTGCGCCCACCGTCGATATTGTTTGTTGGTCATCGGCGGCACCATGCGCTCGTGCATGTAGGGCAGAAACGCATCGTCGATTTGCACGTAAAGCCCGGCGTCGACGATCGCCTTATATTCCTGGTGCAGCGCGTCGGCGAGCGCTGTGAGGAAGAGTTCTTCGTTCTCGTAGTATTCGTTCTTGGCGCCGGGCAGCGCGCTCGCCGGCGCCACCACCGGCAAGAAGGCGGCGAGCGAGCGATGCTTGGCTTTCGCCGCGGCAACGCCGGCCTTTATATTTCTTATGTCGCGCAAGACCTGTTGATCCGCATACTCGATCGGAGCGCTGACCACGACGCGATTGCCGAGACGCTTGCCGAGGCCGGTCGCGGCGTCATATTCGGCGTAAAATTCCGAGAAGGCCTGATGGTCACGGCCGCCGCCCATCGAGCTCATCGGATCGCTGGCTTCCTCCGCGGTCGCCGGCCGAACGGCGATGCCGGAAAGCCGCTTGTGAACGTAGAAGGCCCAGTTGGCGCCTTTGCCGAACTCGCCATCGCTGACAATATCGATGCCGATGTCGGTCTGCTGGCGGACAACTTCGGCAATCGAGTCCGCGAGGCAGGTTTCGAACGTCGCCTCATCGTAGGATTTGCCATCCTCAATCGCGCGCCAGAACGAGACGAGTTTTAGCGGCCGGACGAGACTGCCGACGTGGGTGGTGAGAATGCGATTGGCACTTGCCGGCATGCGTGGACCCCCCTCTAGTCGCCGATTTCTGCGCGCGGATTTTATTTGCGGCGTTATCTCGGCACGCGCCCTTTGACGGCGTTCGCTCTCGCCTTGTAAGCGATGCGCCTATTTTTGTCCTTGGGCAGAGTAGTGCGCAAATCCGATTTAAAATGCTCCAAGTCGGCTGTTGGCATCTTGCAAGACCTCGCCAGCCACACGCGTGAAACGACCCATGAACCGCTCGTAGGCTTCGCCGTCGACGAAGACTCTCTGGTTGTCGGTCACGCCTTGCCGCCCAAGTGACGCGGCGACATTACGTACTTGGCAAGTCGCCTGAAAGCCGCTAGATAGCCGCGAAAGGGCGTGCCGGACCGGTTTGCCGGCGCGCTCTTATGCGTTCCTCAGAGACCAGGTGAGTAATTCTCTCTTATCGCCGATCCGATATGGATTTCGTAAGAGGCGGAGGAGCTTACCGGTGATTGTTGGGACGCTTCCTGTCCAAGACTGCGGGTGCCCGCGAGGGCTTAATCGCAAGGCCTGCATAGACGGGTGAAGGCCGGGGCGTTGTCCTCGGTTCTGACCTCGACGGCCCGCGCCGGTGCGTAACCGGAGAGCGGGGGGCAGGGTGCAAGGCATCAACCCCGGCGCGCGTTAAGCCGCCTACCGGAGAGAGCGTTTGGATCGTTCGGCAAAAAGCGAAATGGTCAGCGACCTTGGCGCGGTGTTCAAAGCCACCAAGGTCGTTGTGGTCGCGCATTATTCCGGCCTGACCGTCGTCCAAATGCAGACGCTTCGCCGGCAGATGAAGCAGGCGGGTGCGAGCGTGCGGGTGGCGAAAAACCGGCTGGCCAAAATCGCTCTCGAAGGCAGCGACATCGCTTCCATCGCGCCGTTGCTCAAGGGCCCGACCTTGATGGCGTTTTCCGGCGACCCGATCGCGGCTCCCAAGGCCGCCGTCGATTTTGCCAAGACGCACGAGCAATTCGTGATCTTGGGCGGGGCGATGGGCGCCACCGCGCTTGATCCGAATGCGGTCAAGGCGCTTGCGGCTTTGCCATCGCTCGACGAGTTGCGCGCCAGAATCGTGGGCCTGCTCGTGGCGCCGGCTACGAAGATCGCACAACTGGTCAACGCCCCGGCCGCCAAGGTGGCCCGTGTCGTTCAGGCCTATGCGAGCAAGGACGGAACCGACGCGCCAGCTGCCGCCTGAAGACTTCAACTTAAAGTTTAGAACCGAGGACATAGAATCATGGCTGATCTGCAAAAAATTGTGACCGACCTCTCCAGCCTCACCATCTTAGAGGCGGCGGAGCTCGCCAAATTGCTCGAAGAGAAATGGGGTGTTTCGGCCGCCGCTGCCGTGGCGGTTGCCGCCCCAGCAGGCGGCGGGGGTACCGCGGCACCGGCTGAGGAACAGACCGAATTCACGGTCGTGCTCTCTGCCGCCGGCGAGAAGAAGATTGAAGTCATTAAAGAAGTCCGTGCCATTACCGGCCTGGGACTTAAGGAGGCCAAGGACTTGGTCGAGGGCGCTCCCAAACCGGTGAAAGAGGGCGTTAACAAGGACGATGCGGCAAAGATCAAGGCGCAGCTCGAAAAAGCCGGCGCCAAGGTTGAGCTTAAGTAAGCGAATGCCTATTTGAGGGAAGTTCGCGGAGGAGGCAACTCGCATTCTGCGGCTTTCTCGACAGGTTCCAGTCGCGGGTGCCGGACCCTGTTCCGGCGGCTGTGAAGTCATAAATCGAACGTCGCGGGTCTTCGGCGCCGAGTACGGGCGGGACCGCGTAGGACGAACACCGCGGCAAATGGTGGAAATCTGTGATTTGCGCTGGCGAACGGATTGAACCGCCAGCATTTGCGTGAAGATGATTCGGCTTCTGGAGCCGAATCAGCGGAAATAGGGTGGCTCGACGCCTGTCCCGACGATCGCGATGGATAGCGGTCTTCTGGAGAGTCGTCCTGATCGCCTCGATACCCCGCGGACCTGGGGTCCGTGGACGGCTTGGCGCGATGGCTCCCCTGTCGCGTCCGGCCCTGATGGATCGATTGAGCGAGAGGACATGATGGCGCAGACGTTTATCGGTCGGAAGCGCGTAAGGAAGTTTTTCGGAAAAATCGAAGAAGTCGCGGAGATGCCGAACCTCATTGAGGTTCAAAAGGCATCCTACGACCAGTTCCTATTGGTGGTGGAGCCGCAGGGCGGCCGCCCCAACGAAGGACTGCAGGCCGTTTTCAAGTCGGTGTTCCCGATTTCCGATTTCTCCAACACGTCCATGCTCGAATTCGTCAAATACGAATTCGAAGGGCCGAAATACGACGTCGATGAGTGCCGGCAGCGCGGCATGACTTATGCGGCGCCGCTCAAGGTCACGCTCCGCCTGATCGTGTTCGATATCGACGAAGAGACCGGTGCCAAGTCGGTGAAGGACATCAAGGAGCAGGATGTCTACATGGGCGACATTCCGCTCATGACCAATAACGGCACGTTCATCGTCAACGGCACCGAGCGCGTCATCGTCTCGCAGATGCACCGCTCGCCCGGCGTCTTCTTCGATCACGACAAGGGCAAGACCCACTCCTCGGGCAAGCTGCTGTTCGCCGCCCGCATCATTCCGTATCGCGGTTCTTGGCTCGACATCGAGTTCGACGCCAAGGACATCGTCTACGCGCGCGTTGACCGGCGGCGGAAGATTCCGGTCACCTCGCTCCTCTACGCGCTCGGCATGAGCGGCGAGGAGATCCTCAATACCTTCTACAAACAGGTGCCCTACAAGCGCATCAAGGACGGCTGGCGCGTGCCGTTCGATGCCAACCGCTTGCGCGGCTACAAGGCCATCAACGATCTCGTCGATGCCGACACCGGCAAGGTGGTGCTCGAGGCCGGCAAGAAGCTCACCGTGCGCCAAGCCCGCCAGCTCGCGGAGAAGGGCCTCAAGGCGCTGCGGCTGACCGACCAGGAATTAATCGGCCATTACATTGCCGAGGACTTGGTCAATACGAAAACCGGTGAAATCTACGCCGAGGCCGGCGAGGAGATTACCGGCACCGAACGAAAGGACGGCGAGGTCGATATCAACGTCGGTAAGACGCCGCTGAAGTCGCTGGTTGATTTCGGCTACAAGGAGTTGCCGCTTCTCAACATCGATCACGTCAATGTCGGCGCCTACATCCGCAACACATTGTCGGTCGACAAGAACATGACGCGCGACGAAGCGCTGTTCGATATCTACCGCGTTATGCGCCCGGGCGAGCCGCCGACGGTCGACACCGCGCAGTCTATGTTCCAGTCGTTGTTCTTCGATTCCGAGCGCTACGATCTGTCCGCGGTCGGCCGCGTGAAGATGAATATGCGGCTCGATCTCGACGCCGAGGACACCGTGCGCATCTTGCGCAAGGAAGACATACTGGCGGTCATTAAGACGCTGGTCGATCTGCGCGATGGCAAAGGCGAGATCGACGACATCGATCATCTCGGAAACCGCCGCGTGCGGTCGGTCGGCGAGCTGATGGAGAACCAGTACCGCATCGGGCTGCTTCGCATGGAGCGTGCGATCAAGGAGCGCATGTCGTCGGTCGATATCGACACCGTCATGCCGCAGGACCTGATCAACGCCAAACCTGCGGCCGCGGCGGTCCGTGAGTTCTTCGGCTCCTCGCAGCTTTCGCAGTTCATGGACCAAACCAATCCGCTGTCGGAGATCACGCACAAGCGGCGCTTGTCGGCGCTCGGGCCGGGCGGTCTGACGCGCGAGCGAGCCGGCTTTGAGGTTCGTGACGTGCATCCGACCCATTACGGCCGCATCTGTCCGATCGAGACGCCGGAAGGTCCGAATATCGGCCTTATCAATTCGCTCGCGACCTACGCGCGGGTCAACAAATACGGCTTTGTCGAAACGCCCTACCGGAAGGTGAAAGACGGCCGCGTGACCGATGAGGTGATCTATCTCTCCGCCATGGAGGAGGGCCGCTACACGGTGGCGCAGGCCAACTCCGCAATCGACGGCAAGGGCCGCTTCACCGATGACCTCGTCGTCGTGCGGCATGCTGGCGACGTGCAGCTCCTGCCGCCGGACAAAGTCGATTTCATGGACGTGTCGCCGAAGCAGCTGGTTTCGGTGGCGGCGGCGCTCATCCCGTTTCTTGAGAACGACGACGCCAACCGCGCGCTCATGGGCTCGAACATGCAACGGCAGGCGGTGCCGCTCGTTCATGCCGAGGCGCCGTTCGTCGGCACCGGCATGGAAGGCGTGGTGGCGCGCGACTCTGGCGCGGCGATCGCGGCCCGCCGTACCGGCGTAGTCGATCAGGTCGACGCTACCCGTATCGTCATCCGCGCCACCGACGAGCCGGATCCGACCAAGCCCGGCGTCGATATCTACCGGCTGATGAAGTTCCAGCGTTCCAACCAGAACACCTGCATCAATCAGCGGCCGCTGGTGAAGGTCAGTGATCAGGTGAAGAAGGGCGATATCATTGCCGACGGTCCCTCGACCGATCTCGGCGAGTTGGCGCTCGGCAGGAACGTACTGGTCGCGTTCATGCCGTGGAACGGCTACAACTTCGAAGACTCGATCCTGCTCTCCGAACGCATCGTTAAGGACGACGTCTTCACTTCGATCCACATCGAGGAATTCGAAGTGATGGCCCGCGATACCAAGCTAGGGCCGGAGGAGATCACACGCGACATTCCCAACGTCTCGGAAGAGACGCTGAAGAATCTCGACGAGGCCGGCATCGTCTATATCGGCGCCGAAGTGCGCGCGGGCGATATTCTCGTCGGCAAGATCACGCCAAAGGGCGAGAGTCCGATGACGCCGGAAGAAAAGCTTCTGCGCGCCATCTTCGGCGAAAAAGCCTCCGATGTCCGCGACACGTCACTGCGGGTGCCGCCCGGCGTACAGGGCACCGTGGTCGAAGTGCGCGTGTTCAATCGACACGGCGTTGAAAAAGACGAACGTGCGCTGGCCATCGAGCGTGAAGAAATCGAACGGCTCGCCAAGGATCGCGACGACGAGCAGGCCATCCTCGACCGCAACGTTTACGGCCGTCTCGCCGAGTTGCTGGAAGGCCGCCAAGGCATCGCCGGTCCGAAGGGCTTCAAAAAGGACACCAAGATCACCCGCGCGGTGCTCGACGAATATCCGCGTTCGCAGTGGTGGTCGTTTGCTTCGCCAAACGACAAGGTGATGGCGGAGATCGAAGCCATCCGTAAGCAGTACGATGAATCGAAGAAGCGGCTCGAACAGCGCTTCCTCGACAAAGTCGAAAAGCTGCAGCGCGGCGACGAGTTGCCGCCGGGCGTCATGAAGATGGTCAAAGTCTTCGTCGCCGTGAAGCGCAAGATCCAGCCGGGTGACAAGATGGCCGGCCGTCACGGCAATAAAGGCGTGGTGTCGAAGATCGTGCCGGTCGAGGACATGCCGTTCCTCGGCGATGGCACGCAAGTCGATATCGTGCTCAACCCGCTCGGCGTGCCGAGCCGGATGAACGTCGGCCAGATTCTGGAGACCCATCTCGGCTGGGCGTGCGCCGGTCTCGGATTGAAGATCGGGCAGGCCGTCGACCTCTACAACAGCAAGAAGGATTCGAAGCCGCTCAAGGAGCTGCTGAAGAAGGTCTATGGCGACGAAGAGACCATCAAGTCGCTTGACGAAAAAGGCTTGATGGAGCTCGGCAGCAACTTGCGCCACGGCGTGCCGATTTCGACGCCGGTCTTCGACGGAGCCAAGGAAGCCGACATCGAGCACATGCTCGATCTCGCCGGCCTCGATCATTCCGGACAAGTGACGCTCTTCGACGGGCGTACCGGCGACACTTTCGACCGCAAGGTCACTGTCGGCCATATCTATATGCTCAAGCTGCATCATCTCGTGGACGACAAAATCCACGCCAGGTCGATCGGACCTTACAGCCTGGTCACGCAGCAGCCATTGGGCGGCAAGGCGCAGTTCGGCGGGCAACGGTTCGGCGAAATGGAGGTGTGGGCGCTCGAAGCTTATGGCGCCGCTTACACGCTTCAGGAAATGCTGACGGTGAAATCCGACGACGTGGCCGGTCGTACTAAGGTCTACGAGGCGATCGTGCGCGGCGACGACACCTTCGAGGCCGGCATTCCGGAATCGTTCAACGTGCTCGTCAAGGAAATGCGCTCGCTCGGCTTGAACGTCGACTTGCACAATTCCAAGCAGCAGCGCGGCGGCGACGGTGGTGTCGCCGAGGCGGCGGAGTGAGCGGACGACAAAGGATAGTGAAAGAGGACGGATGCACAGCGAACGACGAGACGGGTTGATCTGTCGTCCGTCGTTTGTCGTTCGTCCTCTTCTAACCAAGAAATTCACACGGAGAATGTCATGAACCAAGAGATTATGAATCTCTTCAGCCCGCAGACGCCGGCTCAGGTCTTCGACCAGATCCGCATCTCGATCGCGAGCCC
>Ga0302326_10022334_pt1 | contig 12938 bp, 11 predicted proteins | sample Palsa_T0_3_FD_202264 | JGI IMG/M metagenome (GOLD analysis project Ga0302326, IMG submission 202264) | Peat permafrost microbial communities from Stordalen Mire near Abisko, Sweden - Palsa_T0_3 | ecosystem: Environmental > Terrestrial > Soil > Palsa > Peat permafrost | place: Sweden: Abisko... | reverse complement strand
AACGGATGCAACTGCCGCGGGCCCGACCCCCCGGCAGCCCCCCGCCCCTTGTACGCCGCCGCTTGGTCCCCTTGGCGGCTCCTGGATGCCTTGAAGCGGCTTTCTTGGGCTTGGAGGGCCTTGTAAATCCATGTTTTGCGTGTCATAATCTGAGTCGTACTGACTTAGATTTCACTGAAGAGGCGATATGCAACCCGACCGATTTACGATCAAGTCCCAGGAGGCGCTTCAGGCTGCGCAGCGGCTGGCGGATGGGCGCCGGAATCCGCAGACGACGCCCGAGCATCTGCTTGCGGTGCTGCTCGAGACCGATTCAGGTGTTGTCGTTCCGGTCTTGCGCAAGCTTGGCGTCGAGCCGGGCGCGGTGCGCCAGGCGACCGGTGCGGCGCTCGATGCGCTGCCGAAGCTGACAGGAGATTCGAGGCCAGGAACGGCTGAGCTCGCGGGTGGCTCCGGAGAGCTGGTGCAGGTCCTGCGCACCGCCGAGAACGAGGCTCGCGCGCTCAAAGATGAATATGTCTCAACCGAGCATCTGCTGCTCGCACTCGCCGCGCATCCCGGCAAGGCGGGCGACGCCTTGCGCTCGAACGGCGCCGGCCGTGAGGAGCTGTTGAAGGCGATCGCGGAGGTCCGCGGGCCGCACCGCGTGACCGACCAGACGCCCGAAGAGAAGTTCCAGGCGCTCGAGCGCTTCGGGCGCGACCTGACGGAGGCTGCGGCGCAGAGCAAGCTCGACCCCGTGATCGGCCGCGACGACGAGATCCGGCGCGTGATCCAGGTGCTTTCCCGCCGGACCAAGAACAACCCGGTGCTGATCGGCGAGCCAGGCGTCGGCAAAACGGCGATCGCCGAGGGACTGGCGCAGCGGATCGTCGACGGCGATGTTCCGAGCGGCCTTCAGGACCGCCGGGTGATCGCGCTCGACATCGGCGCCCTGATCGCCGGCTCGAAGTACCGCGGGGAGTTCGAGGATCGCCTCAAGGCCGTGTTGAAGGAGATCGCCGAGGCGAAGGGCTCGATCGTCCTGTTCATCGATGAGCTACACACGATCGTCGGCGCGGGGGCAGCCGAGGGTGCCGTCGACGCCGCCAACCTACTCAAGCCGATGCTCGCCCGCGGAGAGTTGCGCGCGATCGGCGCGACCACGCTCGACGAATACCGCAAGCACATCGAGAAGGACGCCGCGCTCGAGCGTCGCTTCCAGCCGGTGCTGGTTGGTGAGCCCTCCGTCGAGGACACGATCGCGATCCTGCGCGGCCTCAAGGAGCGCTACCAGGTGCACCACAACGTCGGCATCCAGGATTCCGCGCTCGTCGCCGCGGCGACACTCAGCCACCGCTACATCGCGGATCGCTTCCTGCCAGATAAGGCGATCGACCTGATCGACGAGGCTGCGGCCCGGATCCGCACGGAGATCGACTCCAAGCCGACCGAGATCGACGCCGTTGACCGCCACATCATGCAGCTCGAGATCGAACTGCAGTCGCTCGGCGAAGGCGAAGGCGACGACGCCGGGACTGTGGCACGTCGTGAGCAGCTCGAGCGAGCGCTCGCGGAAGAGCGCGAGCGTTCGACCGCGATGCACGCCGAATGGCAGCGCGAGAAGCAGACGATCGGCGCCGTCGGAGCGCTTCAGCAGCGTCTCGAGCAGGCACGTATCGAGCTCGAGCGGGCGGAGCGGGAAGCCGACCTCGGTCGCGCGGCGGAGCTCAAGTACGGGACGATCCCGGAGATCGAGCAACGGCTGCAGGCGGCGGAGGCTGCCGCGCAGGATGAGTCTGGCAACGCGCCGAAGTTCCTCAAGGCCAACGTCGACGCCGAGGACATCGCTGAGATCGTCGGGAAGTGGACCGGGATCCCTGTGTCGCGGCTGCTCGAGGGCGAGATCGCAAAGCTCGTTCACATGGAGGATCGCCTGCACCAGCGGGTGGTCGGCCAGGACGAGGCCGTCGAGGCGGTGTCGAGCGCGCTCAGGCGCTCCCGTGCCGGGCTCCAGGATCCCAACCGGCCGATCGGCACGTTCCTCTTCCTCGGCCCTACCGGCGTCGGCAAGACCGAGCTGGCACGAGCTCTCGCCGAGTTCATGTTCGACTCCCAGGACGCGATGATCAGGATCGACATGTCCGAGTACATGGAGAAGCACGCCGTCTCGCGGCTGGTCGGTGCGCCGCCCGGCTACGTGGGCTACGAGGAGGGCGGGCAGCTGACCGAGGCGGTTCGCCGCCGCCCGTACTCGGTCGTGCTCCTGGACGAGATCGAGAAGGCCCATCCGGACGTGTTCAACACGCTGCTGCAGGTGATGGACGACGGCCGCCTGACCGACGGCCAGGGCAGGACGGTCTCGTTCAAGAACACGGTTCTGATCATGACCTCGAACATCCCGGGCGGGCGCGAAGGCGTGGAGGCGAGCTTCAAGCCGGAGTTCGTCAACCGCCTCGACGACATCGTTGAGTTCCATCCCCTCAGCCGCGAGCAGATCGCAAGGATCGTCGACCTCCAGGTAGAGATCCTGATCTCCCGCGTCCGCGAGCGCGACATCGACGTCGAGCTCACCGAGGAAGCCCGGATCCTCCTCGGCAACCTCGGCTACGACCCGACATACGGAGCCCGCCCGCTCAAGCGCGTGATCCAGAAGCGCCTCGTAGACCGCCTGGCCATGGCCATCCTCGAAGGCCACTTCCAAGCCGGAGACACCGTCGAAGTAACGACCAAGGACGGAGACCTTGTGCTGACGAGGAAAATCAGGGAGGGCGGCCCAGAGGCGGAGGAAGGAGCCTCGCCCAGAGAGGAAGGAGCTTCACCCAGCTCCAACGCCGCCCCGACCGCCGCGGCAGGCCCCTACGACACCCGGAACTGCAGCACCGCCCGAGGCACGGAGCCGGTCTTATAGCCCCGGACTTTGTCGAACTGCAGCATCCACACCCCGACCTTCGGCGTGAACGGGAACAGCTTCTCGGGCAGGGTCGAGAGGTGGCCGCATGCACCCTCCGCCGGCCCGAGATATCGGTTCTCGCGCAGCACGCCCTTGGGGTTCAGGTAGTGAAGGTAGACCGAGCCACCACGGCCCCATCCGAGCAGACGGAAGCGGACTCTCAGGGTTGACAGGTCGGTCGCGCTCGTCGGGCTGAAGCTTGCCGACAACTTGGTGACGAGGAAGGTGGCACTCGCGACGTGCTTTCCCTCGCGCACGACCAGGCTGTAGGAGTCTTCGCCAGTCGATCCGGCGAGTAGGTGGCTGGGGACACCGAACGTGGCGACGATCCCGCCGGCGGCGGTGGTCGTGCCCCTGCCGAAGGCCGCGCCGTCGAGCGTCGCGGTCCAGCGCGAGCTCGGATCGAACCCCGTCCCGCTGAGCGCGGCACGCTGGGCGGTCTGATAGCAGGCGTGGTTCACACGAATCGACGCGGGCGCTGCGGCGCGAGCCGCGGGAGCCACGGCCGGTCTGGGTGCGGCGGGGGCGCTCGCCGGGATCGCAACCGCCGCCCCCGCACCACTCGCGCCGCCAAGCACGCAGGCTGCCGTGACAAGACTCCGGGCCCGGATCACGTGACGCGTACGTCGATCCGGGTCACGACCCCGGCTGGATGCTTCGAGTAGCTGCGGCTGGTGTCGAGCTGGAGCGTCCACGACCCGGCCGAGGGGACGAACGGAAACAGGCGCCGCGCGGTGCTTCTCAGATAGCCGCACTGGCCGCCGGTGTTCCCGACCGCGACTGTCCTGCGCAGGGTCTTGCGCGGGCTCACGTAGTGGACGTAGACCGGCAGCTTGGTGCTCGTCGTTGCGGAGGCCGGCGGCATGCCGCCGACGAAAGCGAACCCCCAGACCTGAAACTGAGCGCGCAATGTGGTCACAGTCGTGCCCCCGGTCACGATTACGCGCCCCCCGGTCTTGCGCGTGACCGTGATCGTGGCCTTCGACGTGCTCGTGCCGTCCGTCGCGGTCAGGCCCTCGATCTCTTGCACGCGGTTCGCGCCCAGGCCGCCGGGCCGGATGGTGGCGGTGAAGCCACCGAGGACGTTCGTGGTGCTCGTCCCCAGGTCGATGCCGTCGAGCGTCAGCTGGAAAGTCCGAGTGGGGGCGAATCCGATGCCGGTGATCGCGACGGGCTGGCCCACGGTGTAGCAGCCGCGATCCGTGGTGAGGACCGGCGGAGGAACCGCACCAGTCGCGCCGGCGACGGCGGTCGTGAGCGACGAGAAGGCGACAAAGGTCGCCGCGAGAAGTGGGAGCTTGCGGACGTGCACGAGGCTTTCCTGTCTAAGCGATAACCCGGATGTTGCCCGATCGGAGCGGCGGGAGGCAACCCGGATCGTCCCTCGCTCGCCGGATCGGGTAAAAACGCGCTCTACTGGGACCGCAAAACAAGGAGGGTGGCCGTGCCGACGTACATCATGCTCTCGACGCTGACGCCGGAGGGCGTTCAGACGGTCAAGACCAACCCGTCGCGAATCCGCGAGGTCAACCGTGAGATCGAGCAGCTCGGCGCCACGGTCACCGCGCAATGGGCGACGCTCGGGCGCTTCGACTTCATCAACGTGGTCGAGGCCCCCGACGCCAAGACGATGTCGCGCGTGTCGCTGGAGCTCGGCTCACGCGGAACTGCCAGATACGAAACGCTGATCGCGATCCCGGTGGACGAGTTCATCGGCACGCTCTGATGCCCGCTCGGAGGTGCCGGTGACCCGTCCTCGGGTGCTGGTGATCGGGGCCGGCGGTCGCGAGCACGCACTCGTTCATGCACTTGGGCGCTCGTCGCGCGGACCTGAGCTGCTGTGCGCGCCCGGCAACGCCGGGATCGCAGCGGACGCCAGGCTGCTGGATGTCGCGGCCGACGACGTCGACCGCCTCGTCGACGCAGCGGCCGCAGAACAGGTCGATCTCGTCGTCGTTGGGCCGGAGGTCGCGCTCGTCGCGGGGGTCGCCGATGGCCTCGCCGCCGCCGGCATCCGTTGCTTCGGGCCGGTTGCCGCGGTCGCCCGGCTCGAGGGATCGAAGACGTTCGCGAAGGAGCTGATGGCGGCGGCGGGCGTCCCGACGGCGGCGTATTCAGTAGTCACCGATCCCGATTCGGGCATCGCCGCGGTGGAGCGCTACCCGGTCGTGATCAAGGCGGATGGGCTCGCGGCGGGCAAGGGGGTGATCATCGCCACTGACGAGGCGCAGGCACGCGATGCGCTCGAGCAACTGCTGGTCGAGCACCGCTTCGAGACCGACCGCGTCGTGGTCGAGGAGTTCCTCGACGGGCAGGAGCTGTCGCTGCTGGCGCTGTGCGACGGCGAGCGTGCCGTTCCGCTCGCCGCCGCTCAGGACTACAAGCGGATCGGGGATGGCGACCGGGGGCCGAACACGGGCGGGATGGGCTCCTACTCGCCGGTGCCGGAGATCGACGATGCTTACGCCGCGGACATCTGCGCGAGTGTCCACCAGCCCGTGCTCGACGAGCTCCGCCAGCGCGGCCTGCCGTTCCACGGCGTGCTCTACGCCGGCTTGATGCTCACGCCCGCGGGACCGAAGGTGCTCGAGTTCAACGTGCGCTTCGGCGATCCGGAGACGCAGGCGATCTTGCCCCGGCTTCGCTCGGATCTGCTCGATCTGCTCGATGCTGCGACGGTCACGGGTGGGCTCGCGGATGCGCAGCTGGACTGGGTTCCGGAGACGGCGGTCACGGTCGTGCTCGCCAGCGCCGGCTATCCGGCATCGTCTTCGAGCGGCGACGTGATCAGCGGCCTCGATTCGCTGCCGGGTAGCGTCCATGTGACCCACGCCGGCACTGCGCGCAATTCGGCGGGGGAACTCGTAACCGCGGGTGGCCGCGTGTTGAACCTGACTGCGCTCGGTTCCGACGCGGCCGCCGCCCGGGCAGCCGCATATGCTGCCGTGGACATGATCGATTTCCCCGGCAAGCAGCTTCGGCGTGACATCGCATTGAGGGCGGTGCGGACCCATGAGTGACCAGCCCGCCTCGATCCCGGCGGCCACTACACAGGAGGCCGCGGTGGAGGCAGCCGCCGACGTCGAGGCTCAGCTCGAGGAGTTCGAGGTCGACGGCCCCCTCGTCGGCATTCTGATGGGCTCAAAGAGCGATCTGGCGACGATGGAGGCCGCTGAGCGGGAGCTCACGGAGCGCGGCATTCGCTCGGAGGTACGAGTCATGTCGGCGCACCGCGAGCCAGACAAGGTCGCCGAGTACGCGCGGAATGCCCGCCTCCGTGGAATTCGGGTGATCATCGCGGGCGCCGGGTTGTCCGCCGCGCTACCGGGTGTCGTCGCCGCCCACACCGAGCTTCCGGTGATCGGCGTTCCGTTGACGAGCAGGACGTCGATAGCCGGCGGGCTGGACGCTCTGCTCTCGGTTTCGCAGATGCCGCCGGGTGTCCCAGTCGCGTGCGTCGGGGTCGATAACGCACGTAACGCCGCCATTCTCGCCGCCCGTATCCTCGCGGCCTGAACACTGGGGGGTCAGGCGGGGGGTTGTTCGGCTTCGATTCGGCGGAACGGGCATCCGCTGCTAGCCTGAATCCATGGTGGTAACACAGACAATTGCCACTGAGGCGGCGGTCGAACTATCGACGGTGGCTGGATGTCCGCTGAGGGGCGCTACGGGTAACCGGCTTGGGCGAGTCGAGGACGTGGTGGTCCAGCTCGATGACACCGGCCGCCAGCCGATCGTGAGCGGCCTGATCGTAAAGGTTGACGGGCGCCAGATGTTCGTGTCGATCCACCGGATTGAGCGCCTGGAGGGGGGCGCCACGGCTTCGATCACGAAGCCGAAGTGGGGGGTGTTCGAGCGTCGCCCTGGCGAAGCCCTGCTGAATTCCGAGGTCATCGGGCGCAGAATGATTCACGTCGACGCGGCGCGTTTCATAATCGCCCGGGACGTCGAGCTCAGGTGCTCCGATGGGATCTGGCATGTGACCGCGATCGATCCAAGCGTGCGTGCCAAGCTGCGCCACACGCTCCCGAGGGCCCTTCGCGGTAACGCATCGGCCGATCGCCTCATAGCGTGGCACGAGCTCGAGCCGTTGCTGGGACATGTGCCGGGGTTGACGTCGCCGCGGCTTCATCCGCGGCTGGCGGTAATGGAGCCCGCTCAGATCGCTCAGCTGGTACAGGCTGCGTCTTATGCTGAGCGGACGGAGATCCTGGAGGCGGTGGGGCAGGAGGTGGACCTCGGGGCGGATGTATACGAGCAGCTCGACCGTGGGCAGCTGCTCGAATATCTGCACGAGCGCTCGGACTTCGACGTTGCGGACGTCCTGACCGGGATGTCGAGTGATGACGCCGCCAGCCTGCTGGCCGAGCTCGACGGCGAACGGTGGATCGCGATCCTGGACTTCGTCCCGGCCGCAGCGCAGCGCAAGATCATGGCGCTGCTCGGACTCAACTCAGCGACCGCCGGCGGCCTGATGAACCCCCTGTTCCCGGTCGCATACGCCGAAGAGACGGCTGCGGATGCCCTTGTCAGAGTGCAGCGGAGCAACATTCCATCGGAGCAATTACTGACGATCTGCGTGATCGACTCGGATGGAGTGCTGGTCGGAGCCGTGTCGCTGGCAGAGCTCGTTCGTGGCGGGCGCGATCAGACTGTCGCGAACCTGGTCGGAGCACGGGTACCGACCGTGCAGCTTGACACCGACCTGGCCGCTGTCACGCGGCTGCTCAATGGCTACAGCATGACGGCGATTCCGGTTGTAGATGATGCCGGACGGCCGGTCGGCGTCATCGCGGTCGAAGAGGTGATGACGTTGCTGCTCCCCGAGAAGCGGCGGCGGCGCTCCCGGCCGTCGCGAAGCTAGCCGGTCCGGTGTTCTCGAACACGAGCGCGCTGCGGGCAGCGATCTCGGCAGCGATCCCGGAGCGGCCGTTCCATGTGCTGTTCTGGGACGGCACCCGGGTACCTTCGAGTAGCGGTGAGGGGCCGACGTTTCTCGTCCGTTCGCCACGTGCGGTCGCCCACGTGCTGCGAGCGCCGGGTGAGCTCGGACTTGGCCGTGCCTACGTCACCGGAGTCCTCGACGTCGACGACCTCGACGCCGCGATGCTGCTCGTGGATGAGTGGCAGGAGCCCGAGATCGACATCCGGGCGAGGCTACGGCTGATGGCTGCGGCTGTCCGCGCAGCGGGCCTCACCCGCCCGCCGCGCCGTCCCAGGACCGAGCTCGTCCTGAGAGGTCGGCCCCACAGCGTCAGTCGCGACGCCCGTGCGGTTCGCCACCATTACGACGTCGCCAACGAGTTCTTCGAGCTGTTCCTCGACCGTTCGATGACGTACTCGTGCGCGGTCTTCGCGACGGGGGCGCAGACGCTCGAGGCTGCCCAGGAGGCGAAGCTCGAGCTCGTCTGCACGAAGCTCGCGCTGACGCCGGGCGACCGCGTCCTCGACGTGGGGTGCGGGTGGGGTTCGTTCGCGATCCACGCGGCTACACGACACGGTGTCGACGTCGTCGGGATCACGCTATCCGAGCCCCAGGCGCGCCTCGCACGCGAGCGCGCCGCCGCGGCGGGCGTCGCCGACCGCGTGGAAATTCGCGTCATGGACTATCGCGAGCTCCCCGACGAGCGCTTCGACGCGATCGCTTCGATCGGGATGGTGGAGCATGTCGGCGCCAACCAGATCGACGCATACGCCGCCACACTCGCCCGCCTGCTGATCCGGAACCCCGCTCGGCCGGCCCGGCTGCTCAACCACGGGATCGCATATCTCTCCCATGCCGATGTGGACGCCGGCGATTTCTCGGAGCGCTATGTCTGGCCCGACGCGGCACCGCTTCAGCTTTCTGTGGTCTTGGGGGCGCTCGAGCGCGCTGGGTTCGTCACCCGCCACGTCGAGGACTTCCAGTCCGACTACGCCCGCACCCTGACCGAGTGGGCCGCGCGCCTCGACGAGCACCTCGACGAAGCGCGGACGCTTGTCGGGCCCGAACGTCTGCGAGTCTGGAGGCTGTACCTGCGCGCGGCCCGGATCGGGTTCGAGACCGGCTTCACCTCCGTCTACCAGGCGCGGTGTGAGTTAGCCGCCGATCCCTCTGTCGCGTAGCTCCTGCTGCGCGGCGTCGCTCTTGCCGAGCCCGTCGAGCCCCATCGCCTGCAGCACCGCGGGCGCCTTGGTGAACTGAATCTCGCGATAGTCGACGACCTGGATGTGGTTGCCCCAGGGATCCATGAAATCGACCGAGCCACTCGTCTGCACGGCGACGCCGGCGTCGCGCAGGGCGGCACGTACCGCTTCCTTGTCGTCGACGACCAGCCCAAAGTGCCTGGCCTGGTCGGGCAGCTGGGACCGACCCGCCGACAGCGCGATGAACTGGTCGCCGATGTCGACGAACGCCATCCTGTCGCCGGCACGACCGCGCAGCTGGAGCTCGAAGAAGGATCCGTACCAGGCGAGCGCCTCGTCGATGGCGCCCACCTCGAGGGCTACGTGATTTATGCCTACGATGCGCGCCACGACCGGTCAGCGCGCCATCCGGTCGTAGTTCATTCGCAGCATGGTGATCACATCGCGGACGTCGGCCGCGGTCTCGATCCTTCGCGCCGCCGGACCCTGGCGACCGGGAAAGACCGGGTGATGAACGATCCGGCCCTGGTCGAACAGCTCAGACCAGACCTGCTTCGGAAATGAGAAGTGGGCGGCGTGATCGCCATGCAGATGGCCGATCTCACGCCGGCCGACCCTGAACGCGAACTCTCCGCGCCGGCCCAGTCCAGCCTCGACGCCAGGCCAGGACGTGACCTGATCGGTGATCTGCTGAGCTGCGGTGGGGGATTCGGTGACGGTCATGGTTGCTCCTTAGGTATACGCGATGGCATGCCGCTACATCGTCCCGATCGCTGCGCGCGGTTTCTACGGGCAATTGGTCCTACGCCCTGCCGCCTGACCAGCCGATCCGCCAGTTTGCGGGGATGAACGCATCAACACCTCCGCTATCCGTAGGAAATGATGCGTGGCTCAGAGCACGCTCGCGAGGTTTTGCGAAAGCCACCGGGAGGCGGATTCTGCCGCACCGCTCGCGGTGCACGGCTACCCTTCTTTGCTGTGCATCGGGTTCGCATGCTCGGGTTTCTCGCGGGGGCGCTGGCAGCGCTCGCGCTCGCCCTGCCGTCGTCGGCGTTCGCAGGGACCTATACGTGGAACCTGGCATCGAACTTCACCGCCACCGGGAGCGGATCCAATCCCGACCACGACCAGTACGGCGGGACGCCGTGGACCTACGAGGAGGGTGCGACGACGAGCGCGCTTACGAGGCTGCCGACGTTCGCGTCCGACGACACCGGGGCAGGCGGCCTGGCCGCGTGGTTCGACAACGGTACAGGCGCGTTTGTCGGCGTGAACGACACCGGGAGTTCGATCACCGCCGGAACCGACACCTTCCCGCCCAGCCAGATCGCCGTCGCGCCCGAGTCCTCAGGGGGCTTGGTCGCCGTTGGCTGGACGTCTCCGTTCAGCGAGACGCAGACCGTAGCCGTCAACGGCGCCGTCAGCGCTGACGGCGCGGCGGCCGTGATGCCACCGTGCACTCCCTCCACCACGTGGAGCGTGGTGGGAGCGAACGGAGCCTCCCTCCCGCCTGAGAGCGGTACGACCCCTGGCTCATTCTCCACCGCGGCCACGGTCCCCGCCGGCGCCACGATCTACGTCGAGGTCTCCACCCCCAGCACCGACAGCGCCTGCGATGCGACCGGCCTCTCGCTCCAGATCACCGCCCCGGGGATCACGCCGACGCTAAGCGTGACCCAACCGTCGTCAGGATCCTCGACCACCGTGAGTGAGCCGACGTTCTCAGGCGCCGCTAGCAGCGACTTCGGCGATAGCGGCGAGGTCACGCTCCGGGTCTACTCGGGAGGTGCCGTCTCCGGGAGCCCGGTCCAGACCGTGGTCGTGCCGCGATCGGGCCAGGCGTGGTCGGCGACGCTCAGCTCGCCGCTCGCGCTCGGGACGTACACGGCGCAAGCCGAGCAGGACGACATCGTCGGCGACCAGGGCTTCAGCACCCCGGTCACGTTCGGAGTCGGAAGGCCCCCGATCACGTTGAACCCACTCGGTTCGACGCCGTTATCGACCGCGACGCCGGCGCTCACCGGCATGGCTGGAACCGAGTCGTCTGACAGCCCGTCCGTAACGGTCACGATCTACGCCGGAACGGGCGCGACGGGTTCGCCGGTCCGCACGCTAACGGCTGCGGTCGGGCCGTCGGGTCTGTTCTCCGCTGCGGTCACGCCGGCGCTCGCGGACGGGACTTACACAGCGCAGGCGACACAGGGAGACGCGGCGGGGAGCGTCGGCGTTAGCTCGAACGTCACCTTCAGCATCGATACCAAGGCGCCGCACGTCACCCTCAGCCATCCCGGAAAGGGCACCAAGGCCGATCTCCTGCAGCTGGTCTTCAACGGCGTGGCGGCCAACAACTCGTTCGACTCCAACGTCGTGACCGTGACGTTGTACAAAGGTGCGAAGGCGACCGGAACGCCGCTTGGGTCGGTGACCGGTCAGGTCACCGGCACAACCTGGTCCGCGAGCTGGCCCGGGAAGCTGCGACCGGCGACGTATACGGTGCAGGCATCTCAGGCCGACGTTCTCGGCCACGTCGGGCGCAGCGTCGCACACACGTTCCGGCTCGTATCGCTACCGCCGGTGATCGGCGTCGCGACGTTCAAAGGCGGCCGCGTCAGCCTCACGGTCGCATGTAACGAGCCGCTGGGTGATACGTGCTCGGGCACCCTGCTCGCGGTGACCGTCGGCAGCTTCCAGCCGCTGCCCGGTGGGCCGATCGGTCCTCTTACCGTGATGTTCGCCTTCGTTAGGGTCAAGGGTGGGCAGGTCACCACGATCAGGCGCACGCTGTTGCCCCGGGTCGCGGCGGTGCTCGGTCGCCACGCCTCCGTAGCAGTGACGATCACCGCCAACCTGCACCCGCTCCACGGCAAGGCGATCCGCCTGACCCAGCGCGAGGGTCTGCGTCGTCTTTAATGATCGACCGCTACACCAGGCGTGAGCTGGCCGAGGTCTGGTCAGACCACGCCCGCTTCGAGGCCATGCGCAAGGTCGAGGTCGCGGCCTGCGAGGAGATGGCCGGCCCGACGGCCGACGAGCTCAGCCACATCCGGCAGGCGAGCTTCACGGTAGCTGCGATCAACGAGCGCGAGCTCGTGACCGACCATGACACCGCGGCATTCGTCGATGTCCTGGCGGCATCGGCTGGGCCGGCGGGCCGCTGGATCCACCATGGCCTCACCGCCAGTGACGTGCTCGACACCGGCCTCGCGCTGCAGCTGCGCTCCGTAGCCGCGCTCGTCCTACCGGACAGCCGGCGACTCGTCGACGTGCTGGCCGCGCGAGCACGCGAGCATCGCTCCACGATCTGCGCCGGGCGTACCCACGGCATCCACGCCGAGCCGACCACCTTCGGCATCAAGCTCGCGGGATTCGCGTTCGAGGCCGACCGCAACGCACGGCGACTCGAACGCGCCTTTGAACAGGCCGCCGTCGGCGCGATCTCGGGCGCGGTGGGGACGTACTCGGCGACCTCGCCTGTATTCGAGGAGCTCGTTCTGCGCCGGCTCGGCTTGGAACGCGAGCCGGTATCAACGCAGGTGGTGGCGCGCGATCGTCACGCCGAGCTGCTGCAGGCGATCGCGCTCGCGGGCGCGGGCCTTGAGCGGCTCGCGACCGAGATCCGCCACCTCGCCCGGACCGAAGTAGGCGAGGTGCAGGAGCCGTTCGGTGAGGGTCAGAAGGGGTCGAGCGCGATGCCGCACAAGCGCAACCCGATCAAGTCCGAGCAGATTGCCGGCCTTGCACGGGTCCTTCGCGGGAACGCCCAGGCGGGGCTCGAGAACGTCGCCCTGTGGCACGAGCGCGACATCTCGCACTCGTCGGTCGAGCGGGTGATCCTGCCCGACTCGACGATCCTGCTCGACCACATGCAGCGCCGCGCGAT
>Ga0302326_10022332_pt1 | contig 12939 bp, 7 predicted proteins | sample Palsa_T0_3_FD_202264 | JGI IMG/M metagenome (GOLD analysis project Ga0302326, IMG submission 202264) | Peat permafrost microbial communities from Stordalen Mire near Abisko, Sweden - Palsa_T0_3 | ecosystem: Environmental > Terrestrial > Soil > Palsa > Peat permafrost | place: Sweden: Abisko... | reverse complement strand
GCTCGATCCGGCATATCCCTTCCTGCACGGCGTGGAAGACTCGAAAGTTCCGGTGAACTTGCCCGTCGCACTTCGCGGAAATCCCATGAATCTCGGACCGGAAGTGCCGCGGCACTTCCTCAGCATGCTGTCAGCCGGAGATCCGCAGCCGTTCACGCAGGGCAGCGGACGTCTGGAGCTGGCCGAAGATATCGTGAAGCAACCGATTGCCATGCGTGTGATCGTCAACCGCGTCTGGAAAGGCCATTTCGGAACCGGCATCGTCGATACGCCGAGTAACTTCGGGGTCGGCGGCGAGCGTCCCACCAATCCTGCTCTACTGGAATACCTGGCCGGCCAATTCGTGAAAGACGGCATGTCCATCAAGAAGCTGCATAAGCAGATCATGATGAGCGCCGTTTATCAACTCAGCACCGAAACCGACGCTCAGGATCTCGCTAAGGACTCCGGAAATCGCCTGTACTGGCGCATGGATCGCAAGCGCATGGATGCCGAGCAGGTTCGCGATGCCGTGCTAATGGTATCGGGGAATCTCGATACTTCGTTGGGCGGCCCGAGCGCCGATCTGACTCCGTCCTTTACGCGGCGCACGGTGTATGGCAAAGTGAGCCGCTACAAGCTCGACGAGTACCTCCAGTTGTTCGACTTCCCAAGTCCGAACATCAGCGCGGAAAAGCGTTTTACCACCACCGTTCCGCTGCAGCGCCTGTTCCTCATGAATAGCGATTTCGTCAGCGTGGAAGCGGAGGAATTCGTCAAGCGAGTGGCCGCCGAGCCGGATAATCGCTCGCGTATTCGCAAGGTTTACCAACTGGCTTACGGCCGCGAGCCCAGCGAGCAGGAAATCAAGCTCGGGATCGATTATCTCCATGAAGAGCCGATGCGCGAATACGAGGAGAATAAAAACAAGCCGGACGATCCCGCCGGCCGCGGCGGCCGTGGCCATGGCGGCATGGGTCCGGCCACAGCGACGGCTAAGCCCGAGATGCCGGAAGGCGGCGAGGCTGCTGCGGCGGAGGGTGCTGGTGACGGCGGCGCGGCTCCGGCTCCCATGGGCATGGCAATGATGGGTGGCATGGGCGGCCGCGGGGGCCGCGGAGGCGCCGCACCGGAAGTGAAGTACGAGGCGACGGCGTGGGGCCGTTACATTAAGGTGCTGCTCAGCGCCAGTGAGTTCGTGTTTATTAATTAAGACCGCCAAGGGGGCACTCGAGAGATGCAGGATCACCGCAAAAGAGTTCCATTAACCCGTAGGGAAGCGCTGTGCCGCGTGGGGAACGGTTTTGGCATGATGGCCTTCGCCGGAATGCTGGGACAATCGCTCGCCAAGGCCGCGGCGGTAGTGACTCCCGACGGCAGTGTCGGTGTCGCCAGGCTCGATTACCCGCAGCGAGTGAAGCGCGTGATCTTCCTATTTATGAACGGCGGCCTGTCGCACATCGACAGCTTCGACCCCAAGCCTGTTCTCGAGAAATATGACGGCCAGCCATTGCCGGGCGGGCACATCAACACCGAACGGCGCACCGGTGAACTGATGAAGTCGCCTTTCAAGTTCAAGAAGTATGGGAACTGCGGCATGGATGTCAGCGAACTCTGGCCGCACTTGGGCGAAGTGGCCGACGACATCTGCTGGGTCCGTTCGGTGTATACCGATATTCCCAACCACGAGCCATCGTGCCTGATGCTGAATACCGGCGCCAATCAGGCTGGCCGCCCGTCGATGGGAGCGTGGCTGACTTACGGACTCGGCACTGAGAATCAGAATCTGCCGGGATATGTAGTTCTCTGCCCCAGTGTGCCGACGACAGTGGGGCCGCCGCTCTGGAGCAACGGCTTCCTGCCGGCGATCAATCAGGGGACTTTTATCTCTAACAAAGTGCAGACCGCGGCCGATGCCGACGGCGAGATGCCCGCCGAAGCTGCGCCGGCAGCGGAAGAAATGCCCAAGAAGGACAAGGACGGCAAGGACATCCCGCAGAAGGTCACCATCGAGAAGCAGTTCGATCCTAAGAAGCTGGTAAGCTACGTCAACAATCCGAAATTCTCCCTGGTGGAACAGCGCCGCGAGCTCGACTTACTACAGAAGCTGGAAAAGATGCGCGAGGACCAGACCGGAACCGACCCTCAGGTGGAAGCGGTCCTCAAGTCAATGGAAGTGGCTTACCGGATGCAGACGGAAGCTCCCGATGTTTTCGATGTGCGCAAAGAATCGCAGGCGACGCTCGACCTGTACGGCCCTGGCGCGGTGGCGCGCGGCTGCCTGACTGCCGTGCGGTTGGCCGAAAAGGGCGTCCGCATGACGCAGGTCTACTACTCGCAGGGCGATCCGTGGGACGCGCACCAGGACATCTTCGCGCACAAGACTAACGCCCGGAATTCCGACCAGGGATTCGCCGCGGTGGTCAAAGACCTGAAGAGCCGCGGGCTCTGGAAAGATACGCTGGTGGTGTGCGGCTCGGAATTTGGACGCACGCCGGTACGCGAAGTGGGTGGCGCGGGACAGGGAGTCAAGCGCGGCCGCGACCACAATCCGTTCGGGTTCACCATGTGGCTTGCAGGCGGCGCCGTCAAGGGGGGCACCATCTACGGCGCCACTGATGAGTTTGGATTCAAAGCAGTTGAGAAGCCGGTGCACGTGCATGATATCCATGCCACGATTCTGTACTTGTTCGGCATCGACCACACTAAGCTGACTTATCGGTATAGCGGACGGGACTTCCGATTAACGGATGTTTCGGGCAACGTTCTACACGATTTAATAGCTTAGCGCGCGCCGACGTGGCGGGGAGTAATCCGCTTGCTTACGCGCGGTTCGGAAACGCGAGCTTCCGGCACCGAGGCGCGACCGTGAGGGAGTGGTCACAAGTAAACCGCCACTTGACTAATCAGGTCGATAGTAGTTTTTGATTTGACTCCCGCATAGATTAAAACCTACACTACTAAAAATCACGTTTTACGAGGGGATTCCTGTAATTGCCGCTCTGTGTGCGGTGTCCGTGTCGAAACTTGCGGTCCACTCCAGACTTCACTCGAGGAGAGAGTTGCTTCCATGACACGTCTCGCTTTTGCACTCGCCATTGCTACGCTTCCACTCGCGGCCCAGACCAGTTCGCTACAGGGCATCGTTACCGACCCCCAAGGCGCCGCCGTCCCGGGAGCGGTGGTAACGGCCATCAATAAAGATACCTCTTCGGTCCGCAAGACCATTACCGACACTACCGGCGCATATAGCATGCTGCAGGTGGCGCCAGGACCGTACAAAGTGGCAGTTGAGAAACCGAGTTTTCGCACGCACAACACCGAGCTGGTCTTGCAGACGGAGACTCCGGAGACGCTGAATGTCAAACTGGAAGTCGGTCAGGTGACGGAAACGGTAAATGTCACCGGCGAAGCGGCGCTGGTCAACACCGAGAACGCCGCGGTCGGCAACCCGTTCAATGAGACGCAGGTGAAAGAGATTCCGCTGCAGACTCGCAACGTGGTGCAACTCCTGAGTGTTGAGCCCGGCGTTTCCTCCACTGGACAGGTTGCCGGAGCTCGGCCCGACCAGAACAACGTGATGCTTGACGGCGCGGACGTCAACTATGCCTGGGGCGGCAATAATGCCAACGGCTTTAACGCGTCGATACCGATTCCGCTGGATTCGGTGCAGGAGTTCCGAACCACCGTGGTAGGCTTGAACGCGGATCAAGGCTATTCCGCCGGCGGACAGGTTTCGGTGGTCACTAAGGGCGGATCGAACACTTTTCACGGCTCGGCCTACGAGTACAATCGCAATACCCTGACTTCCGCCAATACCTGGGGCAACAATTACGCCGGCACACCGCGTCCGGCGCTGGTCCGTAACCAGTTCGGCGCTTCGATCGGCGGTCCTATTCTCAAAAATCGTCTGTTCTTCTTTTACAACTACGAGGGACGCACCGATCGCAGCGCGGTTTCCGAGACGGACAATGTGCCGTCTCCCCTTTTCGCCCAAGGCATTGTGCAGGTGCAGTTAAAGGGTAGTAACCAGATCGTGCAGTTGACTCCATCGATGGTCCAGGCGATCGACCCACTGGGGATCGGCGAGAATCCTTACATTCTCGGCTTGATGAAACAATACCCCGCCGGCAATTATCCCGGGGGCGGCACCGACAAGGGGCTGAATTTCTACGCGCTGACATTTAACGCGCCCGACGCGCAGAATTATCACACCCAGGTAGGGAGGATGGACTACAACATCGACTCCGCCGGAAAGCATACCGTGATGGTGGCCGGGACGCTCAACGGTCAGTCCGTAGCGGGAAACGGCGCTGCCACCCCCACGGGATTGTCGCAATTCCCCGGACAGGCAGCGGCGCAGGAGAGTTTGGACAACTCCCGCAGGCTCGCCTCCCGCTACACATGGGTCATCTCCCCACACTTAGTCAATGCGCTGAACTACGGCTATAACCGCTTCAGCGAAGCCGGCACCGGCAATACCACCAGCTATCCGACATTTGGATTCACTGCGTTGCAAGCGACGCCTCGCGCCTCCAGGACCCTGCAGCCTCTGCACAACATCAACGACGATCTTACCTGGACCAAGGGCCGTCACACCGCTCAATTCGGCCTGTCATTTCGGTTCACCCAGTTCACCAGCCTGTCCTATAACAACGTGGAAAGCTTCAGCTTCAGCCGCAATACGCTATTGGGGCTGGGCAACGATATCGACAATGCCGTGACATCGTACATTCAACAGAACATCGTTCCCGGCGCGACGTTGGCGAATTCCACCTATGTCACAAATGCCTTCGGTGCGATGTTCGGCATGCTCAATAACTGGGGCGCCACTTTCCACTATCTGGTCAACGGTCAGACCATCCCCTTCGGACAACCGTTCGGCACGGACTTCGTCGAAAACGAATACGAAGGCTACGCGCAGGACACCTTCAAGGTGACGCGCAACTTCACTTTGACCTATGGGCTGCGCTACTCCCTTTACGGTGTACCCTACGAAAAGAATGGGCAGCAAGTTGTCCCGGAAACTCCCTTGAGCAATTATTTCGCGCAGCGCGTTTACGCCCAGGAGAACGGCATTCCCAACTCTGCTCTAGCGGACTCATTGGTGACATACAAGCTTGGAGGACCGGTCAATCACGGAACGGGCTATTATCCCCTGGACCCGAAGCTCTTCGCGCCGCGCCTGGCGCTGGCCTATACTCCGGAATCCGGTTCGCTGCTGGAGAAGATCTTCGGCAAGGGCAGTGTCTGGCGCGCGGGCGGAGCCGTGGTTTACGACCATTACGGCGCGGCCATGTCCGAGGCATTCTCGACGGGCGGGTCGCCGGGGCTGGCCACCACCGTGGCGCAACCCGTGAACACCAATTTCAGCAGCACCTTCCGCTATAACGGCACGTCGCTGCCGAATCTGGCCGCTCCCGCGCCGTTCACATTTCCCTACACCCCACCGACGATCATCGGCGGATTCACCACGTTTACCGGAATTCAGAGCGATTTGAAAGCTCCCTACGAGTATGTAACGAATGCGACGTATGCCAAGCCGCTCCCGAAAGGACTCAGTCTCGAATTGGGGTACATCGGGCGATTTGGCCGCCGGCAGATTGTGCAGCAGGATTTCGGCCAGCCGCTGGAGGATTTCAAAGATCCGGCCTCGGGCCAGACCCTGGCGCAAGCAGGCGCGGCGCTCGCCGGCGTATATAACGGAATGATTGCTTCCGGCATGTCCCCCAGTCAGGCGGCATCCGCGGTAAAAGCCAACCCGAATCTGGTTCCGCTGCAACCGTTCATCCAGGACGTGTTCCCGGGCATCAAGGGCTACCTGATTCCGGGCAGCGCCAGCGCCAACTTCTTCTACGACTGGTACAGCGAATTCAGCGGCAGCTTCACCGACACGGTGAACGATATGGACCGCACCCGTCAAAAGACGGCGAACGGCGGATGCTTCTCCATCTACGGATGCAACACCTTCTTCCCACTGCAGAATTCCGGTCTGCCCGCTTACACTAATGCCGGCACATCCAATTTCAACGCCGCCACTGTGGTGCTGCGGCGGACGGTGCACAATGGTTGGGGCTTCGACTTCAACTACACGTTTGGACACGGTTTGGATAACGGCTCGTCATCGGAATCGAGCGGCGGCGCGGCGCTCCAGGACGCCTTCACTCCTCACGCGTTCTATGGCCCCTCGGACTTCGACGCCAAGCACACCATCACCTTCGATTACGTAGTGGAATTGCCGATCGGCCCGGGCAAGGCTCTCTGGACCACGATGCCAAAATCGATCGCCTACGCTCTCGGCGGATGGCAAGTCTCCGGCTTGACATCGTTCCACAGCGGGATGCCGCTCACCCTCACCGATAGCGGCGTCTACAACACCAATTACGACTACTCATCCTTCGCCATGCTTTATCCGGGAACGAAGATGCCGGCCAATGGTCCGACGACGGACCAGAACGGCATTCCCAGCCTGTTCTCCAATACCAACGTGGTGAACGATTTTGTGGCTAGCAATCCGGGGACGGTTGGGACTCGCGGAATTCTGCGTGGCTTCAATTTCTTCAACACCGACCTCGCAGTTTCGAAGTACATCCCGATCAAGGAACGGTACCGCATCCAGCTTCGCGCCGAGGCGTTCAACGTGTTCAACAACGTCAACTTCAACAACGCCGCGCTAAATCTGACTATCTCGAGCCCCACCAATTTCGGTGAGCTGGGATTCTCCAGCGCGACGAATCCGCCGGCGCTGGCCGCGCGCGTCATGCAGTTCGCGGCACGCTTCGAGTTTTAGATTATCCTTGTACGACATGCTTCAGCTTGTCCAGACGAGCGCAGCTCGGCCTTCTTGTTCATGAAGCAAGGCCGGGCAAGCTGAAGCGTGCCCCACTCTATGACTAAGAAACTTGCCTCGCTCGGCATTCTCGCTACGGCCACACTGGCGCAATCGCCCGCTACCGGACCCGCAATTGAAACGGGCGCCTTTCCGGCCACGTGGCTGGTAGCCGGCCCTAACTGCCTAGAAGTGCCCGACTGGCAAATTCACGAATACAACGCGACCTTCTACATCCTGCGCGAATCGGGCTGCACCAACTACGAGAAGCCGTTTCTGTACCTCATTTTCGGCCGTGACAAAGCGCTGCTGGTGGATACCGGCGCGGGCGCCACCGTCGACACCGCCGCGACCGTCCAGAAGCTGATCGCCAAATGGCAGAAGCTCAATCAGCACCCGGAGCCGATCTCGCTGGTCGTGGCGCACTCCCACGGACATGGCGATCACGTCTCGGGCGACAAAGGCTTCGACGGGATGGCCAATGTCACGCTCGTGCCCGCTACACCGGAGGCCGAACAGAAGGCCTTCGGCATTGCGAAATGGCCGGAGGATCCGGGCTCGATCGATCTGGGCGACCGCGTCATCGACGTGCTCGCCATTCCCGGACATCAGCAGGCGCATCTCGCCTATTACGACCGCAAGACGGCCATCCTGCTGACGGGCGACCATCTATATCCGGGACGCCTGTATGTCTCCGATTTCCCGGCATACCTGGCGAGCACGCGGCGCTTGGTCGAGTTCACCGCGACGCGGCCGGTCGCGCATATTCTCGGCTGCCACATCGAGCAGTCGACCACGCCCTTCGTCGATTATCCGGTAGGGACGGTCTACCAGCCGCATGAGCATGCTCTGGAACTGGGCCGGGCGCATCTGCTAGAGTTGATGGCTGGACTCGAAGGCATGAAGGATCAGCCGAAGAAACTCCTCCTGCGCGATATCACCATCGCTCCGCAAACGCCGCGGGGTCAGAGGAAGCAGTAGTGGCTTCCGCCGTGGCGTTGCGCGAGATCGCTTCGGTTCCGTATGCGGTCCTAACACCCGAGAGCCCCGGGCCGCTGCCACTGTGCGTTTTCCTGTTAGGCGCCGGCGGCACACGCGATAATTTAGTCGACCTCCAGCCGGTGTTCGACGGATGGTGGAATGAGGGACTCCTGCCGCCTGTGGCAATCGCCGTCCCGACTCCCGGTCCCGATTACATCGGCTGGGACTCATTCCTCGCCGACGATCTGATCCCGCAGGTCCGCGCCGAATTCCATGCGACTGGCGCCGTCGTTCTCGCCGGTATTTCGGGGGGTGGGTACGGTGCGCTCAAGTTGGCGTTCGCGCGTCCTGACATGTTCGCTGCTGTCGCCACGATGCAGCCCATGCTCGAACCGGGATTGCGGGCATCGGATGTAGGCGGGCGCAATCGACTCCATCACGTCGTGATCGCTCCGCCGGACGCCGCCGTGTGGGAAGCTAACAATCCGGCCAATCGGGCGCGCGCCAACGCCGAGGCGATCCGCGATTCCGCTATGGCGATCTATATCGATGCCGCCGACCGGGATTTCCTCAACGCGCACGACGGCGCGGAGTTCCTGCATCGCACTCTATGGGATCTCGATCTGGCGCATGAATACCATCTGGTGCGTGAGGCGGACCACGGAGGGCCGACTATGCGCCCCAGGATGCGCGCCATGTTCGCATGGATTGCAGCTGTCTTGCGGCCTTCGGTGTCAGACCCTGCGGTCGAAGAGCCTGCGGCCGCGTGGTTGGGATCGGGAATGCAGGGCAAGCCTCCTGCGGGCGCGACTACCAGTGAAGCATTCCTAAGGTTCATGCGCGGGAGGTTCGAGCCTCTGCGCGCAAAGGCGGCAGAGGGCGATCCGACGGTGAGGCGCCGCTACGGCTTGATGAGCTCCTGAGCGCGCGTCGAGTTGGCGCCACAGTATCTCAAGATAGTCGCCGATGAGATTATCGATTGACTGAAAGGACCCGCGGGCAGCACGCCATGTTGACGATTCAGGCACTGAGGAAGCACTGAAATACAAGCTGTCTGCATTCAGCCATCAGCTTTCGGCTACACCCGAGAGGAATGATCGCCGAACCGAGTGGCACCGCCCCGAAACCGAACCTGTTCTTTACCGGACCAGCTCGATTTCACGATTACCGGAGAGACGCCGATGATCGGACTGCGCGGCGACCATATCAACCTCTTCATCGAACAGTGTCCGGCAATCGGGCCGGTGCTGGAAATTACGGTCGAGAATGTCGAGGAGGCCAAGGCCCGGCTGGCGAAGCATGGCTGCGTGGTAGTGAAAGACGAGCCAGACTTTCCCAGGTGTTATGTCCGCGATCCGTTCGGCCAGATCTACAATCTCACGCGCTGACCGCCTTGGACCGCGCCGCGCAAGGCGCTTATCCTGGTATCTGTGAAAATCATCGTCATCGGAGGCGGCATCGTCGGATTGGCGACGGCATACCGTCTGGGAGAGCGGATGCCGGGCGCGGAGATCACGCTTCTTGAGAAGGAAGACGAGGTCGGCAAGCATCAGACGGGGCACAACAGCGGCGTGCTGCATTGCGGCCTCTATTACAAGCCCGGTTCCGTGAAAGCGCGCCTCGCCGTGCAGGGAATCCGCCAGATGGTGGCATTTTGCCAGGAAAACGGCGTGCCCCACGAGATCTGCGGCAAGCTGGTGGTGGCCGCCGACGACGCTGAGGTCGAGCGGCTGCACGCGTTGCAGGAGCGCGGAGCTGCCAACGGGCTCGAAGGGCTACGTTGGCTGGGACGTGAGGAAATGCGCGAGATCGAACCGCACGTGGGCGGCGTGGCGGCACTGCGGGTACCTCAGGAAGGTATCGTGGATTACGCGCGCGTGTGCGCGGCGCTGGTGGACCGACTTCGGAAGCGCGGCGCCCGCGTGGTGACTTCGGCGCGAGTCACGGCGCTGCGTCCATCGGGCAAAGGATGGGTGGCGGAAACGCCCGCGGGCGATTTCGCAGCGGATTATCTGATCAATTGCGCGGGCCTCTTCTGCGATCGTGTGGCGGAGCTCGCCGGCGAGCGCCGCGACATGCGCATTCTGCCGTTCCGCGGCGAGTATTACAAGATTCGCGCCGACCGGCAGAGCCTGGTGCGCAATCTCATCTACCCGGTGCCCGATCCGGCTTTTCCGTTTCTAGGCGTTCATTTCACACGGCTGATTCACGGCGGCATCGAGGCCGGACCGAATGCCGTCCTGGCGACGGCGCGCGAGGGGTATCGTAAGTCGGACTTCAGCCCGTCCGATCTTGCCGACGTCCTCACATATGGCGGCTTCTGGCGATTTCTGCGGAAGTATCCGTCGATGTGCTGGTACGAGTTGCGGCGGTCGTTCAGCCGGGCGCTATTCTGCCGATCGTTGCAGCGGCTGGTCCCGGAAATCCAGCCGGACGATCTGGCGGCCGGCGGCTCCGGCGTGCGCGCGCAGGCCATCACTCCCGAAGGCGATCTGGTGCAGGATTTCCGCTTCATTGAGCGGTCCAACGCGCTGCATGTCTTGAACGCGCCCAGCCCGGCGGCGACGGCGTCGTTGGCAATCGGCGCGGAGATCGCGGGTATGGTGCCGGCGGTGGGGTAAGCTCAGCTTGCCCAGGCGAGCATCGCTCGCCCCTCGAGTTTGGCCATTCATGGCATGCGGTTGCCAACCCGGTTGGCAGACTTCATCACTCTGCGGCGGCTTCACCCGCCTCGGTGCCAGCTACTACTAGTCGGCGCAACAGGGGCTTCGGCTTCGTGCTCGCAGGCGCGCCGCGGCGAGCCAGCGAAATTTGTTGGGTGTGGCGGAGGCCGGCTAAGAGGCGCGCTCCGCTCGCCTGACAAGCTGAAGCATGTCCCACGAAAGATCATTCCACGCGGAGCATTACGACGCCGTGCGAGGGCACGTTCACGGTATATTCCGTCGCGGCGTTCGTCACATCGCGGTGCGCCCATAGATCGCGGACCTTGGGATTAGCAGAAGTGACGCCGACCTCGGACCACTTCACCGTCATCTGCGCGTTTTCCGGTCCACGATTAAAAAGCCCGACGGCTACGCCTTTGGCCAGCGGCTTTTTCCAGACTTCGAGCGTCGCTCCATCGGCACCGTCCTTGCGCACGCGCGTGCCCTGAATGCCGGCCGCGTCCTGATCGATGGCGATCACTTCGGCATTGAGCAGAATATCGCGCGTGAAATCGGGCATGGTGCGGACATCGTGGCCAGCCAGCAGCGGCGCGGCGAGCATGCTCCAAAGGCTCATGTGCGTGCGGTACTCGGTGGTGGTCATGCCGCCGTTGCCAATCTCGAGCATGTCCGGGTCGTTCCAATGGCCCGGTCCGGCATAAATTTCGCTGCCTACCTGCTGATCGAAACCGATCGACGACATGCTACGCCAGTTATCGCTGATGTCTCCGGTGGTGCGCCAGAGATTACCGCCGACGGACGCACCCCATTCGCCCACGCTAAGTTCGCCGTATTGGCAGAGGCTGTAAATGAACGGGCGGCCCGTGTTCCGCAACGCCACGGCCATCTTCTGATAAGCCGCCTTCATTTCGTCCGGCCGATAGACCGCCGTGGCACTGCACCAATCGTACTTGAGATAGTCGAAGCCCCAGGCGGCCCACGTGTTGGCGTCCTGCTGCTCGTGTCCGTAGCTGCCCTCAAAACCGGCGCACGTCTTGCGGCCAGGGCTGGAGTAAATGCCGATCTTCAGCCCTTTAGAATGGACATAGTCGGCGAGGGCCTTCATGTTGGGAAATTTTTCGTTGGTCGTGATGTTTCCGTCTTTATCGCGCTCGCCCTCCCAAGTGTCGTCTATATTAACGTAGACGTAGCCGGCGTCGCGCATCCCGCTCGAGACGATGGCGTCAGCCATCTCGCGCACCGACTTGTCGTCCACGCGCTGCGCGAATTTGTTCCAGCTATTCCAGCCCATGGGGGGAGTTTTGGCGAACCCGTTGGGAGCGATCGGCTGAAACGGCGGAAAGGGCTGGTGACTGCGGGTCAGTGCGGGCGATGGATGAAACACTACGTCGCCTGAGATTCTCTTGAAGGTACGCGGCCCTTGGGGCGCCCTGCCGGCGGAGACCGCCGCGGTGAGTTCGAATTGAGCGCCATTCAGCGTACCTTTGTACTCGGTGACTCGCGGCGGAGTCTGGAAGCCATCGGTAGTCTGGAACGAGAACGTAGCGCCGTCCAGAATTCCCTTGTCGATGTCGAAAGCGCGCTGCGGCGTCGCGTAAGTGCCGGTGACTTTGTTGCCGTCCACCTGGAACACGCACGTAGTGACTAATGTCTGGCCGTTACGGCCTTGCGTTTCGTTTTGCCAGGTACCGGCGAGGTCGGCTGCTCCCGCGAGCATGGCGAAGACGAATCCACAGAATACCAATCTGTGCATTGCTGCCTCCTGAAGAAACTCTATATTACCAGCGCTGATGGACGAGAGGACGAATACGCGCATCGTAAATCGCGCGGATGGCCGACATGGCATGATTCGACAGCGGCGGCAGATCGGACGCGGCGCAATTATCGGTCACCTGCGAAGGCCGCTTCCCGCCAGGGATGGCGCAGGTAACTGCGTCGAACATCAGAATCCAGCGCAGCGCGAACTGCGCCATGCTGACGCCCGCGGGCACGAGCGCGCGGATCTCCTCGACGGCGGTGAGCGAGGTGTCGAAGTCGACTCCGGAGAAAGTTTCGCCCACGTCGAACGCCTCGCCGTGACGGTTGAAGTTACGGTGATCGTCGGCGGAGAACTGCGAGTCGCGCGTCAGCTTGCCAGTAAGCATGCCGCTCGAAAGGGGCACGCGGGCCAGAATGCCGACGTGTTTTTCCTTCGCGCGAGCGAAAAACAAATCGGCGGGACGCTGGCGGAAGCAGTTGAAAATGATCTGCACGGTCTGCACGTTGGGGTACTCGATGGCCTTCAGCGCCTCTTCCACGCGCTCCACGCTGACACCGTAGTAGCGGATCTTCCCGACCTCCATCATGCGGTCGAGGAAGCCGAATAGTTCCGGATGGTAATAGGCGTCGGTGGGAGGACAGTGAAGCTGGATCAGGTCGAGACAATCAGTGGATAGATTACGGAGGCTGTCCTCGATGAAACCCGTGAGGTTCTTCTCGCTATAACCT
>Ga0302326_10022331_pt1 | contig 12939 bp, 13 predicted proteins | sample Palsa_T0_3_FD_202264 | JGI IMG/M metagenome (GOLD analysis project Ga0302326, IMG submission 202264) | Peat permafrost microbial communities from Stordalen Mire near Abisko, Sweden - Palsa_T0_3 | ecosystem: Environmental > Terrestrial > Soil > Palsa > Peat permafrost | place: Sweden: Abisko... | reverse complement strand
TGTCTACGCTTCGCTATGGCTCCTCGCGGAGTCACAGGCAAGACTCGAGGCCGGAATGAAGTCGCTTCTCCTTTTCCGTAGGGCTCTCTCATCCCCTACAATGTACCGGTTTATCCCGGCGCTCTCTGGCGCATAAATTCGTTGAATTCATCGGCGAAAATTCGCAATTCTAATGCTTCTGATCTTCCGCCGTAGCTCTCGGATGTCTGCCGTTCGTCGCCTTGGGCGCAAAATACCCCCGGCGGGCCTGCACATCCACGTCATGTTGGTCGACCTTCACTTGCAAGCGATGATAGGTCCCTGTGGACTTCACATCTTTGAGCGAGACTTGGAGCAGATACAGGTACTCCGGCGCGGCCGCCAGGCCCTTCAGCCCGTTCTCAAGATCGTTGTTGTTGTGAAAGAAAGTTCCGCCGGTTCCGTTGGCCAGTTCTGCCATCACATTCTCGCTCGACTCCATAGCTGCCAGGCGATCCCCGGACGTTTGTCCAAACGTATCACCCATGGTGGCATTGGTACCCAGGCTCGCGTCTGCACTTCCCGAGTAAAGTCCGCGCGCGTCCAACGCGCTGATGACGACATTCGACCCAGCAGCCCGGTCGAGTAGCTCCGATTTGAAAGACATCGCTTCCTGCGAAGGCGTCAGGAAACCGGGAGACACCAGGATTAGCGTTCGCTGCCCTGGTAGTTTCGCCATGGCGCTTACCACGGCTTCGATCAAGAGCAGTGATGTGCGGGCATCTTCGTCGCCTATGGCAAGAGCCCGCGTTGCCGCAGAATGCGCAATTTTTTCGGGCAAAGTCGTCGGATCGTCAATCCCACCAGAGGGGCCGAGCGTGTAAAACTGGCCACCCTTACCACAGGCTCTTGCCTTTGTGACCGCTACTGCGAATTCCGTGGTGTCGTGTTGGTTGAGAATCTTGTCGGCCGCGTAATAGTCGACATCCGGACAATCCCGTGTATCGTGCTGAAAAGTCCGGTGAACCTTCAGATTCTTGACTGCCGCCTGCAGCACGGCCCGGTCGCGCGTTATCCCGGAATTGACGCCAGAGAACGATACGACAGCCGCGTAATCGGTCGCGGCGAGGGGCTCGTCGAGCATTTTGATTGCTGCCGCTTGGGTAATCGCAAGGTCGGTAGAGTTGAGGTGCCGATCGTCAAACAAGAAAAGAATGAATCTGTGTTGCGCAGACGCCGGAGTGGCCGAAGGTCCGGAAACGGCAACACCCGGACTGGCGGCCGCGCCTGTCTCAGCTCCGGCCGACTGGATCACGGTGAACCCCGTAATAGCTTTTAACTTGCCCTGGTCGTACACCGTGAAGTCGCTCTGGCTCAGTTTCCCGACCGCGCGTCCATGCTTATCACGAACCACCGCTGGAATCAGCAGTTCCGGCACCTCGACATGCAGCGTGACTCCGCCGGCGGGAACCTTCCCCGGAGGCGCAACGTCAAAGGGCAGCGGATTGTTGACTGCAACAGTCTTAGTGGCCTGTTCCGTCACCGGCTCGGCTTGAACTGGTGGTTTGCCGCTCCTTCCACTTTCCGGCAAGGAAGCGCCGGCCTGGGGGGCCTGCATGTTCGCAGCAGGCAAGGAGGTGGGCTCCCCAGCCGGCGGAAGCGGCTGGCCTTCCGCCGGACCCTGTGCCGGTATTTCCGGCGCCCCTGGTGTCTCAGACTGCAACGCGCTCTCCTGTTTGGATTCCGTTCTCGCAGGTTCTGCCTCCGCACTGGGCGGTGGAGGAACAGGCGCGAGGACGCCTGAGGGCACCTTGACGGATGGGATTGCCGCCTGCTGCGGCAGAGATCGGGTTGAAGCGGTTTCTAGAGGCGACTTCTCACCGGCGGCAGGTGAAGCCTGGACATTTGGTGCGTTTTCCTTATTCGATGTCGGCGGCAGGACTGCCGCCGCAGACTGCTCGGTGAGAATTCGCGACGTAGCAGCGAACATGTGGTAGTCGGTGAAAAGGTTCTCGTTGAGCCACTCGGTCGCAGCGCCTTTAAGACTTGCATCGACGGTGGCCGGCGCAGACGCGAGTGCCAGACTCCGCACCGGGCATATCACCGTTTTGTTTTTGATTGGAACCGGGCCATAGTCCACGAGAATCGCAATGCGTTGAATGGCCGAATCCCCTTTTAAATCGGCCACTAGCGTCACACGAACGATTGTCCCCGTAGCTGGATCGACCCACAAAGATCCTTTATAGCCGGGTTTGTTGTGAATGGTCGCCGTCGTGAACGTTGCAGCCGTCCCCCCGTCGGAAGCCCACCGATTTGAACCGGTGTTGTGCTTTTGTTCAACGGGAGTATTGATCTCATAGTGAGATGCTGTCTTGGGAACCTCATATTGAAATACGGCTACCATACCCGCGGCAGTGTTTTCCCAGTGACTCCATACGATCCTTCCTTCACCGGCATCACTCAGAATGATCAGGAGTAGAGATCCAAACTCACCCCAGCTCGTAAGTCCAACCTGCGCTGGCGAGGAAGCAAACCCGGTGCGTGCCAATGGGCTCTTCTTCTCGTTCCAAACGGAAACCTCTGCTTTCGAAGAACCCACGGAGTGCAGCCCGATGCGCTGGGGATACCCTCCTTTCGTGACCTCCTGGGGACTGTCGTCGAAGCTGAAGGTGGTTCGCGTGGCGAGTAGGTTGGGCAGATTCGGGAGTGTCTCGACCGCAAACCTTTTGGCAGCCTCCAGCACATGCCGTTGCGTGGCAGCGTCGAGTGTGGGGGTGGCTGGCAATTCCTTCGCAGGCGGATCAAGAAAAGACGACCTGTCTGCCAGCAGAAGCAATGCCAATGCTGGTTGGGAGCCACCAGCGAAATTTTTGCTCAATTCGCCCAGCGCTAAATCGGTAAGGCGCTCTGAGAGTTCGACGTCACTGATTTTTCGCGCGATCTCAATATCGGACTTGTGTGCGGCCTTCTCCGTGCTCAGCATTTGCTCGAGCTGCGCAACCGTCATTCGCTTTGCTGCCCAGGATGGGATTGCCATTATGGGCAGCAAAGCCGTAATCAGGATCCACCGCATACCACAACCCCATGTCCCCGCCGCGCCCGCGCGTCCCTGGACGAAACCTGCAATCAAGAAAGCATACGCTCAATCCCATTGAGGTCGCTGTTCTGTTGATTCCGGACTGCGGATTGTGGGCGATGTACTGAATCCGTTACTGCCAAGAGTGACCTACAATCCAGGGCCTATGCGTTTCCCGGAATCTAGCGACTGCGCTCCGGTAGGATTGCCGCCAATTCCGAACTGCCTGCAAAGTCTTAGGGCTGTATCTGGAGCGCCCGCGAGAAAAGGTGGGCCCCTGGGCTGCTCTTGTGGGCGCTTCAGATACAGCGACTTGAAGGAAGCCTCAATGGCTGCCAATTCTATGGGCTTTAGATGGATCTGAGCCGATGCGGGTGTTTTCCGCACGTGGCTTTAAGCACTGCGTAGGTCGACCTTGCCGGCAGGGTACTGCCGGCAAGACTGTTTTAAGCAGCCGGGAACCGGCTGCGAGGCGGCCTGCGACCTTCTTTGAGCGACGTGAGACACAGGGTCTGTATGCGTGTGCGGACACGAGGAGGGATCGAGGGTGAAGCTGTGGGTTCATGCGGCGTATCCGTCGGGGGGCGGAGAACGGAGCAGGAGTTGAGCTGCTGAGAGTCGTTCGAGGACGTGCATCGTTGCGCCGCACACAGGACAGTTCCCGTAAGGGTGATCACGGTCTGTTGCAGGCGATGGTGCTGCTGCGGTGCTAGCTGAACTACGAAGCAAACTGAAGCAGAGTGGCAACAGTCGGGCACGTTGCCGGTTGGCAAGGAAGCCGAAGTTGCGGATGCGGACGAAGCCGCGTGGGAGTAGATGGAGCAGGAAGCGACGCAGGAACTCATCGACCGACAGAGTCATCAGCCGCTTCTTATTGCCATGAGCGGAATCTCTCCAGCGAAAGGTGACGTCCTGGTTGGTAAGAGCAACGAGCCTGTGGTTGGAGATGGCGACCCGGTGGGTATAGTTGCCGAGATAGCGTAGGGCATGAGCCGGCCCACCGAATGGCGGTTTGGCGTACACGACCCAGTCGTGACGGAAGAGCAGCCGAAGCCAGGATGCGAAGGCTCGGGGTTGAGACAGCGGGATAAGTTGTCCATGGAACTGGAGTCTGCCCTGGCGGAACGCTGTCTTTAATCCAGCGACGAACTTCCCGCGGAAGACGCGACGAAGCACTCTGGTGGGGAGAAAGAAAGAGGGTTGCGAGACGATCCAGCGGGATCGGTCTGGAGCGAGCCCACCGGCAGCAAGCACGCAGTGAATATGAGGATGATGCTGCAAACGCTGATTCCAGGTGTGGAGCACGCTGAAGAAACCGATCTCTGCACCAAGATGCCGGGGATCACGAGCGATCTCAAGTAAGGTCTCAGCGCTGGCGTGGAACAGGAGGTTGTAAATCACCTGCTTGTTCTGCAAGGCCAGCGAGGCAACTTCACGCGGTACCGTGAAGACGATGTGCACGTAGGGTGTAGGCAGAAGCTCCCGTTCACGCGCCTCGAGCCAGTGTTGGCGCGCGTTGCCCTGGCACTTAGGACAGTGGCGGTTACGACATGAGTTGTACGAGACGGCGGTATGCCCGCAGCCGGAACAGCGGTCGCGATGGCCACCCAGCGCAGCGGTGCGACAGCGCGTGATCGCCAGCAGGACCTTCTGGTGTTGCCAGCTGATCCAGCGCTGACTCCGTTGGAGAAAAGACTGCCCGGCAAAGCGAACGATATCGGCCATCTCCAGGGGAGGCCGATTCATGCGTTCCTGGTCTGTTCTCCTTGTGTGCCAAGCGTGAGAGCGTCCAGCGGACTGGCGGTTGCGCTGAGATGCCGCTGCGAGAGATGCAGATAGATCGTGGTTTCCTCCAGGTCACGGTGTCCGAGCAGCATCTGGATGGTCCGCAGGTCGGCTCCGGCCTCGAGCAGATGGGTGGCGAAGCAATGGCGAAGGGTGTGTGGATGGATATGCTTGTGCGTGAGACCGGCGCGTTTGGCCGCATGCAGGCAGGCCCACCAAAGCACCTTAGTGTCGATGGGACGGTCGGAAGTATGCCGGCGTCCGCCGGGAAAAAGCCAGTGCGTCGGCTTACGATCGAGTCCGCGCCAATATCCACGCAGCGCTTCAAGCAGCGCTGGGCTCAGCATGACATCGCGATCCTTGCGCCCCTTGCCACCTCGAATATGGATGACCATGCGCTGGCTATCGATATCGCTGACCTTTAAATGCGCTACCTCGGCGCGGCGGCCACCTGTGGCATAAAGCGTCATGAGCAGAATGCGATGGAAGGGCGTCAGAGCAGCATCGATGAGCTGTGCAACCTCTGCCTGGCTGAGCACCTGAGGCAGGTGGAGAAGCTTCTTCGGATACGGTGTCTCAGCTACACTCCAACTCCGCTTCAGCACCTGGATGTAAAAGAAGCGCAACGCCGCAAGGCGTTGCGACACTGTGTTCGGCGCCAGCTTCCACTTGGAAAACATCAGCGCCTGATACCGGCGGATGTGCTCGGGACCTAATCGATCGGGGGAACAACGGAAATGCTGGGCGTAGTGTTCGACCGTGCGGATGTAGCAGCGAATGGTTCCTGGAGCGTAGTTGCGACGTTCCAGCTCTTCAAGCATGATCTGACGTAGATGGGTCACAGAGACTTCTCCTCTGCGACAAAAGCTAGATCAGAGCCGCCGCTGTTGACTCAAAACACGCGCAAGCGTCCGCCGCCCTGGCGGCTTCGTTCAAGTCTGGTTTTCGGTAAGTTGCTCAGTCCGGCCCCGCACCGGCTCGATGCCCAGCTTGTCGTTTTTCCGCATGCATGATCCGCTACCGGGAGCCGTGATACCCAGAGGAAGAGCGGGAACCCGAACTCGCGTCGGGTCAGGCCGCCCACTCCACTCAAGAGACCCTGGAGCATTGCTTCGCCCAGATTATTCCCCTCCAGGCCATCGATACCTGAGATTAGGTTGCTGTACCAAAAAGGTGGCCTCTCGCCGAGTCGTTTGGCGTGGGTTTCAGCGCCCGTCCTGGGACTGCGGCAAATACCTTCGTTTTTGGGACGGGGGATGACAATGAGGCGAGTGGCGATATACGCGAGGGTGTCCACCAAGGGCGGCGGGCGGCAGGACGCGGAAAACCAGTTGCGCCAGCTTCGGGCCTTCGCGGCCACCCAGCACTGGATTGTGGTTCACGAGTTTGTTGATCGGCTGAGCGGCAAGACCGCCGACCGGGAGCAATTCCAACTCATGTTTCAGGCGGCATCCAAACGAGGCTTTGACGTGTTGCTTTTTTGGTCCTTGGACCGGCTCAGTCGCGAGGGGACCGTCGCCACCCTGAATCACCTCCAGCGCCTGAACTCGTATGGGGTCGGATACCGTTCCTTCACCGAGCAGTACCTTGACTCAACGGGAATTTTCAAGGAGGCGGTCGTCGGAATCTTAGCGGCTGTCGCCCGGCAGGAACGCGTTCGCTTGAGCGAGCGCACGATCGCCGGTTTGCAACGTGCCAAGGCCCAGGGCCGAGTAGGTGGACGGCCACGTACAGAGCATGATCCCCGGAAGATGGCGAAACTCGACGCTCTGCGCCGCGGCGGCGCCTCGATCAGGCGGATGGCCAATGAGTTGGGCTTGAGCCCCACTACGGTCGCGCGGTTGGTGAGAGATCAGGCGGGGGCGGCCATTCCGTCGCCCACTACGGAGGTTGCATGAAGAACAAGATGGTGCCCATTCAGTTCCCGCCGAACCTTATGGAAATGCTCGGCAACTGGAGAAGCTGTCCTGAAGAGAATGTTGGGTGGTGCCTGCTTTGCGACGGCCCGATCCGCAGCGCACAGGATCTGATCCCGGAAACCAACACTCACAATTGCCCGGATGGGCTGAGGCTGGAATCCCGTCTCAGGTGACCATGAAGATAGGGGGCAGACGAGCAGATCGCTGCAGCCCTGGATAGCGAAGGGTTACCACCCCGATCTGCGGAGAAATGGAACGCCATTGTGGTGAACCGCATCCTGCGGGTTCAGGCCCGGGCTGACGCTGAGCCAATGAGTGCGGTCGCGTGAGCCCGGGCTATCGGAAGCCAGGCAAGACCGGCGCTGCGTCCAAGCGCGGTAAGGCTGTAAACATCTACTTGCACGAGGCCGACCGGGTGCGCATCCGGGAGTTGGCCGCCTACTTGGCGAACGAAGGGCAACGCGTGAGTGATTCCCAAATCATCAAGGCGGCACTCTTGTTGGCTCAGCCGGATAAGCGGCTGCTGAAGGCGTACCAGGAGATCAAGGGAGCAGATCAAAGGTACAAACTGGAGCCGGAGGAATAGCAGCTGGAAGCGAAAGGCCACGCTGCCATGGTCACCGGCTGTGCCGCGCCCGCTGACGCAGACCTGTTCAACCCGCAGCAAAGTACTTTTAGTTTCCAAGGCGGTGGTCAGTAGCGTTTGAAGTTGACCTCAATATTCACTTTAACCGGGACCACTGTGCCCTCGAACACAGCGGGTTCAAAACGGTACTGCTTCACCGCATGGACGGCACTCTTGTCAAACGCTCGCGAAAGAGAGCGGGATACAGCTACCTGCTTGGGCAGCCCCTTCACGTCTACGACGCAGCTCACGACCACCACTCCTCCCGTTCCTTGCCGATCCGGAAATTCAGGGTCTGGAGCATAGACTAGCTTGGGCGCGGCGACGGATCCTCCTACTTTATAAATCGGCGGCGGCACTGCGTGGGTGCTCTTCGGAGGGTTCTGACCGGTGTGGCCTGCGGGTTGATGCAGTCCCATGTTCGTCTGTTCTTCTATGCGGTTGTCATACGCGAAAGTGATGCGATATCGAAGATTTCGGCTTGGTAGACCACGCGCCGAGGGGAGTGGATCCATCCCAGTAAGTGCCCCCCAGGCTGCGCGGTCAAGGCCTATCTGACCTGAAGCATGGACCAGGACCATGTCGGATATGTGGCCGTTTGAACCAATCGAAAACTCTATACCGACTTGCCTCTGCGGGGCGCTATTAGGGCCGCCGACGAGCACGTTCGGGCTGATGCCCTGTGGCATTCCTTCCACCCATCTTTTCCTGGTTTGCTCCTGGACCACATCGGCTTCCCGCATCGCTACAGTCTGTTCGTCTGCACTGACAGAAGTAAGCAGCTCAATTTTCGGATTGGTATTGCTAGCCTCGGATGTCTCTGGAACGTAGGGCGTTGCCAATCCTATCGATGATTGTTGAGTCGCGTTTTGCCCTGTGGGTCCATTCGGACCATTCACACTCCCAGCGGCACGCACGACAACCAAGGAGGTAGAGACAAGGAGCGCCACGGGAACAATCGCTGCAGCAACAAAGATATGCGGTTTTCTTTGCATGAACGCGCGCTGGAAAAGTGTATCGTTCAGAATGCGATCGATGCGACAGTTGATCCCTTTGGATCGAGCCATGGCAATCCCGGCCAGGGGCCGACGAGACATTGCGGCAAATTCAAGAAGTACTTCAGCGTATAAATATCGATCTGAACCTTGGTTGATGGCAGCATGATCGCTGATGGCTTCCCCTAAGTCGGCAAGTTCTTTTTGCAGCCACCATGCTGCCGGGCTAAACCAAAAAATCGCGGCGTGGAGCTTGGCGAGCAGTTGCAGATAAAAATCGCCCTGAAGAATGTGGGAACGCTCGTGAGCCAATACGATATGCAGCTTGGCAGAATCCCATTCATTGAATGATGAAGGCAGGACGATACCAAAGCCTAAGCTGAAGGGGGTGCTGACATCGCCGCTACTTCGAACCGTCATGAACGAGGTTGTTAAGTCGTAGACCGGCTGTGCTCTCCGCCATACGCGGAGTGCCCAATTAAGGCCCAGGAGTAGCCGCAGCACAAAGATCGCGCAAATTAATAGATAAGCACTTGTTGCCAAACGTACGACGGTACGGTGATCAGGGCCGGAAGTGGCTCTACCTGTTCTTGGCATTGAGTCTACAGACGCGACGAGGGACCCCGCGATCTTCGATACTGTGGCGGAGACTTGCGCGTTCGTCGATGGCCACGTTGCGCGGTAGGAGTACAGCACTAAAGGCCGAAACCCAAACGTACGCCACTGAGTCAGGGAAGGCATTGCAACCGCCGCAGCAAGAACGAGACACCACGCGATCTTTAGGGCAAGCACGTGACTCACACGAAATGCCCGGAGTATTGCCCACACGATCACGGCCAACAGTAAAGTCCGTAATGCTGACTCAAGAATCACTGGAATCATGACTTCTTCCCCTTCTTCGCCGCTCCGATCCGGGTAGCAAGGCGTTTCAGTTCTTCGCTGTCTAGCACGTTCGAATCAACCATGCCGATGAGTAATGACTCGACCGATCCGTCGCAGAACCAATCGATGATTCTGCGGACCGCGCGCCCCGCGACGATTGGCTGAGCTTCGGCTGGGCGATAGAGAAACGTACGATTCGTTAGTGTGTGGGTGACGTAGCCCTTCTCCTCCAAGCGACGAAGAACTGTACGAATTGTGGATTCCTTCAAAGGACGGTCCAGTTCTTCCCGGACTTGCTCTGCTGTCAACTCTCCGTGCTGCCAAACGAGCCGCATGATGGCACGTTCCAACTCACCAAGCTCCGCTGGGTCGTGACTGTTTTTAGTGTTACGCGCCATAACGTTACCCACTGTAGCACTGGATCTCGGTTTTCGCAAGGATGTGCGCAAAGATCAGTCAAATAAAAGGCGCAGTCTAATCAATCTTCCCGAAAAGTCGGTAAGTTCAAGAAGCCGTTGGCCCACGAAGTATCGGCGACCCGCACTGATGCCAGTAGCCGCGTTTCTACCCCGGCCCCATATGCCTGGTCAAAGGCTCACTGGGGATGGGGCATGAGCGTGTTCGCTTGAGCGAGAGAACGATCGCCGAGCTTCAGCGTGCCAAGGCTCAAGGGCGAGTTGGGGGTCGCCCACGTACCGAGCATGACCTCCGGAAGATGGAGAACCTCAGGGCACTGCGGCGGGGCGGCGCCTCGATCCGGCGGATTGCCAGTGAGCTGGATCTGAGCGCGACCACGGTCGCGCGGCTGCTCAAGGAGCCGGAGGAATAGTAGGTGGGCTGTGAGCTGCACGCTGCCATGGTGAGCTGCCCCCTCACTGCAAGACGTTACCCCATCATCGACCGCGTCCCCAGCCCGGCCATCGACGTTGCGACCGGCACCACCGTCAAGGTTCTACACCCGCACGATACCGAGGGGTTATCTCATGAAGAAGAAAAAGATGGTGCCCATTCAGTTCCCGCCGAACCTTATGGAAATGCTCGGCAACTGGAGAGAAGCTGTCCTGAAGAGAATGTTGGGTGGTGCCTGCTTTGCGACGGCCCGATCCGCAGCGCACAGGATCTGATCCCGAACACCAACACTCTCAATTGCCCGGAGGGTCTCAAGCTGGAATCCCGTCTCAGGTGACCGTGAAGGTAAGCAACGGGATTGGGCCACTGGTATCCATGGTCGGTCGTCCCTCAGGGCCGCCTTCATCATCTACCAAGGCTCCCACACCCCGTGGCGACAACGGGCCAAAGGCGCGAGTCTCAGGGCGGCGATCGCCATGACCCTGAAGCGTAGCCCACCACGATCCATAAGCTGGTTCGCCTGGCCGCCTGACCCAGTGATCTACATTGGGATCTCCGGCCAGAAATCACCTGTTAACTTATTCATCGATAGGGCGCAGGGTTAACCTTGGCCGACAAGGCTTTCAGGTAACCCCGGTTCCACAAGCTGGGGAGGATCCGCCGAGGAACTTAACCGATAAATGAGACTTTTCAGGAGTCGCCAGTTCTCACGTCGATGGAGCCGGCGTTTCTGCTGTTTATGGTCATCGGCTCGTTCACGGCCATTGGGAGTGAATCGCAAATTATGCTCGCATTGTGCGCAGAGCTGGGTCGGCCTCATCGAGATCCTCGAACTTGAGATCGCGAGTTTCTCGTATGAATTGTAGTGCAAGCATGGCAACGGCACAGTAAAAGCCATAGACGATCGGGACGTAATACCACTTATGAAAGACGTCGTGGCCGATGATTCCGGACAAAAGCGACGGCGCGATCATGCCACCGAGGATGCCAGCGAAGTTGTAGGAAATGCCTGTCCCCGAATATCTGAATTTAGTCGGAAAGCTCTCACAGGCCAGGATCGGCGCAAGCCCCAGTAATAGTCCCACTCCGAAGAAATTAACAAGGATCTCAAAGAGGGTCACCAGCGCAATGCGCCTGCTCAGAACGGCCAACGCAAGAGGATATGAGAGCAGGGTTGTGAGCCCGATCGCGAAGTACGCGGTGACTCTTCGTTTGCAGAAGTCTGCGGTCGGTCCGCTGGCAAGGACGCCTAGAAGACTTCCGGCCTTGCCAAATATCAGGATAGCGGCAGTGGTTGCCAACGGAATACCGGCGAAGCGCATGAAGGAGACAAAGTAGGTTCCTGCTACAAATCCGTCCATGGAAAGGAAGGCAGCAACCAGGGCCACGAGAATTACGGAGCCACCGTGGTGTTTCAGAACGCCGAAACTCGGCAGGGCAGCGAGCTCATCAGCTCGTTTGAGCTGCTGGAATAGCGGACTGTCCGAAAGCTTGTAGCGTGCCAGCAGCGCCGGAATCACTATTACAATCGAGAGCAGCATTGCCACCCGCCAGCCGGTGGTTGTGAACGTCTTGCTCAGAACCAGCATGACAACGCTGGCACACATAGCGCCCAAAGGGACGCCCAGGTTCGCCAGCGACATCCAGAACGCTCTTCGGCTTCGCTGCGCAGCAAATTCGCCAAGCAAAGAAGAAGCGCCTCCAAACTCACCCCCTAATCCAACTCCTTGCACGATTCGTAACAACACAAGAAGGATCGGGGCGGCGATTCCTATCTTCGCATAGCCGGGCAAGAGTCCGGTTAAGCAAGTGGTAGCTCCCACGACGATGATGTTGACCATGAATGAGTATTTACGTCCGGTGCGATCGCCAAAATGGCCAAATAAGAAGGCGCCTAATAAGCGCGCTGGGAACCCCGCGCCGAAAGCCAGGTAGGAGAACAGGAGTGCTTGGGTAGGCGCCAACTTGGGAAAGAATATGGCAGGAAACGCGCTGGCCGCTGCGTATCCGTAGATGAAGAAATCGTAATACTCGATGAACACACCCGCTGTCGCCGAGAAGCCGATCATCGTCAAGGCGCGCGTGTCTGCTAGCTGCTTGGACCGTCCCGGCATTGAACAACTCCTTGTCTTGCGAGAGCAGCAAATGGGAGTCAAGAGTCTTTTAGGGCCGAGAAACGCCGCGCAGCAGGGGTAGAAGAATCACTGGAAGGCTTGGTGCTCGTCAGTCTATGGCGTGGCCGGCAGCAACCAGCTCGACCTCATTGCCGGTCACCCGCGCATCACTTCGATCGGCGGCTGCCTGTGCACGATTGCCTTCGTCTTGACCACGATTCGTCTCTTTGTCGGTAACCGAGTCGTTGCCATTGGCTAGCACCAGCCCAGAGGGCACGGGTCTGTCTCGGGCATTTGACGGGCGATCGGAGAAACCGAGCCGAATTGAATGCAGATCGATGAGCCAAGTTCCCGAACGGGGTTATCGGTAACGCTGAACGGATTGTCGGCGGTGAGGAAGCTGGCGCGGGTGTTGCCGGTATCACGGTAGAGCTTGGCCAGGGCCTTCGAGTGCTGATCGACGTGCAAGGTGAACGGCTCCTGGGCGCTGACCCGGTACTCGGTCGCCCGATAGGCGGCCACCAGGTCGGCGCTAAGAGCTTTCTTACTCATGGTGCCATTACCAGTCGGGCCAGTTCAAGCCTATGCACGAAAAGGCCCATTTGCTGAAGTTATTTACCGGAACGGTCACGAAGATGGCCGGTTTGACGCTGGAAGTCTTCGCTTGCTCCGGTGTTGCTGGGTCACGGTCGGGGGCATCGTCAAAGACGAATGTGCTGTCGCGCCCCTTGAACTC
>Ga0302326_10022330_pt1 | contig 12941 bp, 17 predicted proteins | sample Palsa_T0_3_FD_202264 | JGI IMG/M metagenome (GOLD analysis project Ga0302326, IMG submission 202264) | Peat permafrost microbial communities from Stordalen Mire near Abisko, Sweden - Palsa_T0_3 | ecosystem: Environmental > Terrestrial > Soil > Palsa > Peat permafrost | place: Sweden: Abisko... | reverse complement strand
ACAGCCATCGTACCGGACGACGACGTCGTCAAGCTCCTCGGAGCAACCGCAACCGTCCTTGGCGTCACGCTGGAAGACGCGATGGAAGCGTTCGGAGACTTCTGGAGCACCACCTACGCACCTTCGATCTACGGCGCCTACTTCAAGAAGGCAAAGGGGGCGAAGGACCTCTTGCTCAACCTCGATCACATCCACGTCGTGATGACCAAGACGGCCGGCGCTTCGCCGCCTCGATTTCGTTACGAGTGGCGCGGAGAGCGTCACCTCGTCATGCACTACGACTCGCCACGGGGGCTCGTGGCCTTGATGCCGGGCCTCATTCGGGGCGAGGGTCGCTACTTCCGCGAGAACCTCACCGTCTCGGTGAGGGCCAACGAGGTGCATATCCACTTTCCCATCGAGATGGCCCAGGGGGTCCGATCGTCACCCAAGTAACCGTCTTCGACTCCCGTTCACCCTCCACGCGGATCATGACCCTCACGCGCCCGATCCCCAGCGCGGCCTCCCTAACCCATGCGGAGTGGATGCTCTGCGCCCTGCGCGAGACCGGCGCGGATGCGGTCACGGCGATGCAAATGCACGTGACACTCTACGCCTACGCCCAAGGTCTCGCGACGAACCTCGAGAGCGAGGCCGAAGCGCAGGGCGAGACGGGCGTCGACGAAGGGGGGTGGATGCAGTCGCGCGGACCGGAGTGCGGATTCCGGCCATCGTGATCGCTTCGAAGACGTTCTCCGGCGCGCGATGAAGCACGCCGGTTTGGTCCTCGGCTACGCCCACGTTTGCCGGAGGAAAGGGTGCACGCACCGCGAGCTTGCGAACGAGGCTGAGCTTCGCCGTTGCCCAAAGCACGGGATGAAACTCTGGCCCAAGGCGCGCGTGCGTCCCATCCGGTTTCACGATCTGCGACACACAACGGCTTCCCTGTTGATGATGTCGGGTGCGAACCCCGCGGCGGTGCAGCGCATCCTACGCCATAGCGATCCCCGGATCACGACGGAGGTGTACGGCCATCTCGCTCCGGAATACCTGCGAGCGGAGATCGATCGCCTGCGCTTCTTCCCAGAGCAGGATGTGGCTCCCGCGCAGCCGGTTCCGGCGGAGCCGGCGAGGGCAATTAACGTCCCGCTTGGTCCAAGGGTGGTCCAAGAGGCCCCAAGACGGCTGATGGCGACCGGACCGTCGATCGCGAAGACTCTGAAAATCCAGAGGGTTAATGGGGCACGCCCGGCAGGACTCGAACCTGCGACCCGCGGCTTAGAAGGTCTCGTCCCTTCGGGGTATTCTCGGGAGTTTTCGGGGGTCGTGACGACCACGTGACGACTGGCCCATCCCGCCTGGATCTCCGTCCCGATGTCGTGGACCCGCTGATCGGCCAAGTGGGCGTACATCTCGGTCACCTTGACGCTGCTATGGCCCATCAGGGTCCGAACTTCATCGAGCGCTCGCCGTCCGCCCCACCAACCCGCTACGAGCGAGCTCGCGAACGTATGACGCAGCAAGTGCCACCAAACCCGACGACCGAGCCGAGTTCGAACGCCGAAACGCTCTTGCACCTTCGCCCAGACCTTCGGCGCCTTCGTTCGCAAGGCCCCACGTCGGGTGGGGAACATCAGGCCACGGGGGTTCTTCTTGGTGAAGAACGGTAGAATCTCCAACCACGCACGCGTCGCCTCGAGCGCCATGCCGAACAAGGGGACTACGCGTGTCTTTCTCACGCCCTTCCGGCTCTTCGGTGACCGGAAGCGCTGGCTTGTCGGGTCCCAAGACCCGTACTTGACCTCGACGAATGGACGCTGGTCGTCGACGTGAACATCGTCACGATGGAGGCAGAGGAGTTCGCCGAGTCGCAGGCCGGTGCCCATCGCGAAAGCGATGAGATGTCTCTCCGGGTCGTCGCTCGCAAGCGCAAGCAGCTCGGCCTGCTCCACGGGGTCCAGGTACCAACCCTTTTGGTAGCCCTCCTCCTCGTCTCCATCCTCGAGCTCGACGCGAATGCCCAGCGCAGGATTGTCCGGGCGGTAGTTGCGATCCACCGCCCAGGTGAAGAAGCGCCGTACCAGGATGAGGAGGTGCTTCCGAGTCTGCCACGACAAGGGTTTATTCTCCCGATTCTCGTAGGCCGTTTCCGTGGCGTGAAGGTCGGCCAGCCAGTCCAAGATGTCGCCCCGGGTGACGGTACCGAGCAACCGCTTGGCGTACTCGGCCTTCGCGACATGGCGCTCCCATCGCTGACGGTCGTTCCGGTGGTTCCGGTTGCCCTTCCTCGCTCGAAGGAATCGTGGTCCCAGCTCCGCGACGCTCGTGCCGTCGCTTGGGACGAAGTCTTCGTCCGCCAGCTTGCGCAGGATCGCGTCACGGTCGCCAACCGCCTGCTCCAGTGACTTGTAGACCCCTCCCAGGATCTTGCGCTTGTACTGCTTCCGAACGCGCCAGTTTCCGCTCGGCAGTTGGTTGATCCCCGTCATGTCGAACTGCACCTTGGTGACGCCCTTGAGCGCGCCGATCATCGCGACACCAGTCCGCCTCGACGGAGAATCTGCTCCGCCCTACGCGCGGAAAGTTGGTCGCTCTCACCGGTCGGTCGAACGACCCGGGGCGGCCTTCGCGCTCGCCCAGGCCCTCGCGAATCGGACGAGACCTCGCTCCCGTCGGTGATGCAAGCCAGCTCTCGCAGGAGAGACGCGCTCTCCTGATGGCACACGGCCAGGTCCCGGTACACGTCCGCGATGCGCCGGCGACTCATTGTCCCGCCTCCCCGTCGAGCCACGACTCCAGCGCGTGTCGGCTGACGATCAGACGCCCTCGACGCTTTCCACCAACGCGCTTCCCCAGGTTGCGAGCTACCTCGTAAGCCGTCCCCCGGCCCACGCCGAGCAGACGACGAATTTCCTCGATTGAGTAGACGAGGGGGGACGGGTCCGCCGTCGTCCGATCCTTCTTCCCGGTCTTGATCTTCCCCACGCTCCGGCTCCCGATGGACATGGCGAACCCTTCCGATTGGAGGTTTCGCGTCGTGCCATCGGTCGGGCGCCTGGGACACGGGGTTTGACCCGCCTCCGGTCGGCTGCCGTCGGATGCCATCGCCGTCGAGGTCTTCCCTCGCCGTGACGCCACTACGCTTTACTGACTTGCCGGCACGAATACCGCAGCATTCAGGGAGTGTCAAGTACGCCTGGCGCATACTGACCAGTTGGGTGAATTGTTAGGCCATTCTTTGGACCGCCACGGTTTGGCTGTCTGGAGAACGCCTGCCCCATACTTGGCAAAGGTAAACGAATTGACCCTATACCACTGGTGGGGGTGTACGACGCGAGCCGATGTTCTACGGCTCATTGATGACCATCCTGAAAGCAAGCTCTCGTCGCAGACAGGGAACCTCCCTCATCAGGACCTGCTCCATCCGACGAGCACCCCGCAGGTTCACTCGGTACCGAAGGAGCGTCGATAGGACGAGCAGCTCGAACGCCCCCGACCGCAGCCAATCCAGATCCGACGCGAACCCCGTAGCCGCTGTCACGCCGGTTCGCCGAAGAAACCGGGTGATGTTGCGCTTGTCGATGTCCAAGGTGCTGCAACACCCGAAGTGAACGATGCGCCCCGCGAGACCGTCGCCGAGCATCTCCGCGAGGCCGTCGAGATCGATGCAATTCCGTGTGCGCTTTCGGTTGTCGAGGAAAATCACACCCGCCCGACCGTGCATTGCCAAAAACAAGATCGGGAAGCGTGTGCGTCGCCACCGGCGAACGTGGTGGCGCAACTCTTCGGGGGTCGCAACCTGCCGATGCACATAGTCGACTCCGCCCTCGGTCCCGTGAGAGATGAGGTCAAGAATCGGGCGAACCGTGGATCTGTCACGGAGGCTGCGCCACCACTGAGTCGTTTCGATGGCGAAGATCCCTGAGCTCACCATCACGCTGCCGCGCGTCGGAGCAGCCGGTCCACCTGTACGAGTCCAAGGGGTTTGCCGCTCCGGGAGACGATGCCCCGACGCTCGCACTCGCTCACGACAGCTCGGAGGGTCAGCCCCTTCCCGCGCAGCCTGCGCACGGTCGCGATGATCTGCTGCTCGGTCGGGCTGGCGACCAACTTGATCCCGTCGTCGGCAACTGCATATCCGAATGGAACCATGCCGGTCCGCTCGCCACGAGACTTCTTGGCCTGTAGCGCAGCTCTGGTTCTGGACGCGATTACCAACCGCTCGTAGACGGCGAACAAGTCGGCGATCCCACGCAGAAGAACGCCTTCAGGTCCCTCCGCGTCACCCATCCCATCCGTGGTGCAAACCCGACCACCGGCCCTCTCGACGAGTCGCTCGATGAGTCCGGCCACGACGACATCCCGTGCCAGCCGATCCCGCCGTACGACCACCAAGCGTCCCGCTCCGTAACGTTCGAGGTCCCCTATCGCGTCAAGTAATCCGGTTCGCCTTTCCAGCGGCGTCGCACCCTTCACACCCTGCTCGACGTGCCAGGCCACCACCTCGACTCCCTCGCGCTTCGCCCAGGTCTCTATCGCCGCTCGCTGCGCCTCTGGACTGAGCACCTGTTCGTCCTTCGAGGCCCGAATCACCGCCACCGCCTTGGTAGCGTCTCCAGGCTTTCTGCGCCGCTTGTTGGCATTTGTCATCGCGTTTACCTCCGTAGATACACACCTGAATTGTATCAGGTGAACGCGATTACCTGTTGTCAGATCGTTCGGTTTGTGGAAACGAGTCCGATTCCAAGTACACCAGGGAAGACCGTATTCGTCCCCTGGACTGTCGGGGGTCGCGAATGGGGGTCATGGGGTCGCTCGGGTCGCAAACCCGCGTCTCGAGGTCGCCTAGACGCCGGGTGACGGTGCTGGACGTCCCCGGGGGACGGGTCGAACGCCCGCGCGCTCGCCTTGTCGTTCTCGATTGTGTGTGTGGACATGTGGGGAAAACGACCGTGGTCCCAGGGGGGTCGCGCTCGCGCCCGTCGCCGTCGCGCTCAAGGTCCCGAAGTCGACGCTCGCTCGTGCGCCCGAGGGCGTAGTCTGGCTTTCGATGACCGAGCGAAGAGCCGCCGGCCCCGAGTTCCTGCGCTTCGTGGCGCCGACCGTCGATGTTCTTAGGGAGTTGGGTAACTCGGGTGCGCCCAGCGAGGTCACCGACCGGGTGATCGAGCGCCTGCGCATCTCCGATAAGGAGCAGGAGGAAACGACATCGAACGGGCAGTCGCGGGTGCGGAACCAGATCGCCTGGGCACGATTTTACCTGGTGAAGGCCGGGTACATCGACAAGTCGCAACGTGGGGTGTGGACGCTGACCGAGAAAGGCCAAACGGCCAAGCTCGACCAGGCGTCCGTGCGCGCGATCTTCCAGAACGTGCAGGGTAGGGCCACGCACGGACCGAGGACCGAGTCGAGCGAAGCCGTGCCGGTGGTGAGCGAAGCCGTGCCGGTGGCGGTCGGAGTCGAGGACCCCGACGAACCTCGTTACGATCATCGTGCCAGGCTTCTCGGCATCCTTCGTGGGCTCCCCGCTTCTGGTTTCGAGCGCGTGTGCCAACGCCTTCTACGAGAGAGCGGTTTCCAGAACGTCATCGTGACTGGGCGTTCAGGGGACGGCGGCATTGACGGCCATGGCGTGCTGGAGGTCAACCCGCTCGTGACATTCCGAGTCCTGTTTCAGTGCAAGCGCTACGGCGACAAGAACTCGGTCACGCCGAGCCAGGTGCGCGACTTCCGTGGTGCAATGCAGGGGCGCGCCGATAAGGGGCTCATTTTGACCACCGGCACGTTTACTGGCGACGCGCGCAAGGAAGCGACCCGTGACGGCGTGCCGCCGATCGAGTTGGTTGACGGCGAGAAGCTCGTCGCCATGTTCGAGCGCGCCGAGCTGGGCCTGAGGGAGGTCAAGACCTTTGAGGTGGACGACGCGTTCTTCGAGGAGTTTCGCAAATAGCCCGCGTCCTGCCCTCGTGAGCGACCCCATTCACCGCTTCGAAGACGCCCTTCGTCGTGCGCAGGGTGAAGGCCACGAGCTGGAGACTTGCGCCTGCTATCGCAGCATGCCCGCCGTCTGAGCGTACTTCAGGATCTCGACGACGCGATAGAGCGCGCGAAGTCGGTGCGCACTCTCGAAGCGCGCGGGTATCCAACTACGCTACGCTCGAACCCATGCTGGTGAAGGACATCCTCCAAAAGCTCGATCTTGGGAACTCTGTCGCTGAGTTCGATGCCGCTTTGGAGAGCTACTTTGTGGAGACACAAACCTTTCGGGAGGTGATTAACGATCGGGGTGACATTGTCGCCGGAGACAAGGGTACGGGGAAAACGGCGATGTTTCGGATTCTGCAGGCACGCGCCTCGCGTTTGCCCCAGTTGGACGGCATCCAGATCGTGCCAGCCTTTAACCCGACCGGAAGCTCGATCTTTCAACGGCTCACGGAGAGCCAACCCCTCGACGAACCTGCGTACGTTGCTCTCTGGAAGGTCTATGTCCTCGCCTTGGTGGGCAACTGGATTCTCGGGCGCGAGCACAAGCGGACGGAATCCGTGGCCCGGCTCGATGACTTGCTGACTGGCTCTGATCTGAAGAGTATCGACCACACCCCGACGAGCATCTTCGGAAAGATCGTCGAGTGGATCGCAAAGTCGTTGCGGACGACAAAATCTGCGCAGATCGCATTCAGCTTTTCTGAGTCGGGCGCGCCCGTCGTAACGCCAAAGATCGACTTCTCAGATGCGAAGGCGCCCGACAACCCGACCGTTCGAGTTGAGGATGCGTTCGGCGTCCTGAATTCAGCGCTGTCTGACCTTGGCCTCAAAGTTTGGGTGGCGTTGGACAGACTCGATGAGGCGTTCCAGGGTGCGCCGGCCGCTGAGGTACCTGCACTGAGAGCCTTGTTTCGAACATACTTGGACCTGATGCCCTTCGAGAGGGCACGTCTGAAGCTCTTCGTGCGCCGAGATTTATTTCGCAAGGTGACTCACGGTGGGTTCGTGAATCTGACCCACGTCAACGCGAGGAAAATCGAGATTAGATGGGACGAGGAAGATCTCAAGGATCTGCTCTTCAAACGCGTCCGCGAGAATCGTGAATTCCTCGAAGACATGGATCTGTTGCAGGCACCCAACGAGGAAGGCTTCCAGCGCATCTTCCCGCAACAGGTCGACCCAGGGGAGCGGAAGCCGGCGACGTGGACGTGGATGATGTCCCGAATCCGCGATGGAAATGGCGTCAAGCCTCCCCGGAACCTGATCGACCTGGTGCGGAAGTCCCTAGACGCGCAACTCCGCAGAGAGGATCGCGAGGCGCCCAATGCCTATGCCAAGGGCGATCCGCTCATTGGCCCCGAAGCATTGAAGCGAGGGCTGAAAGCCCTGAGCGAAGAGCGTGTCAATGATACCCTCCTCGCGGAGGCTGGCGACTACGCTAAGGTCATCGAACGTTTCCGTAACAACAAAGCTGACCATAACGAGGCGTCGCTCGCGACGGTCCTCGGGACCTCCGTGGAGGACGCTCGCAAGCACGCGGAGCAGCTCTGCGAATTGGGATTCTTGGAGCAGATTGGTGGCTCGTACAAGGTGCCTCCGCTTTATCGCGATGGCCTCGGCATCACGCAAGGCAAGGCGTACTGATGGAACGACTTCCGTCATCGAATGTGGCCGCTTACGTCGTGTTGTCCATCGCGCTCGCGCGGAGCTAGGCTTCACGCATGTCGGGGAGACGCGACGTATGGTCGAAAGACGCTCGAGCCCCTTGCGCTGCGCGCCCGGGCTCCCTCTGGAGCCAAATCCAAACCATTGCCTCTCGTGGGCGCCATCCCGTCGTGACGCTGCCCCGCGCTCTCGAGATCGTGGAGCCCGCTCGTCCACGGGGGCGGCCCCGTCTCTACGCTGTGGGCGCTCGCCGTGGCCGGGACACCGGCTACTCGCTCGTCACCCCGAATGGATCGCCGATGCGCTGTCGAAATCGTGGGTGCCAGCGCACCTTGAAGAAGGAGGCCACGTCGATCTGCTGCTCGAAAACGTGCGAAGAGCAGCTCAGAAACGAGTGCCTGGACATCCTCGACGTGCTGGATGAGCGAGTTGAGGCTCGTCATCTTGCGCCTCGCCATCGCGATCGTCACGGCGCTTGGTTTCGTCGGCTCGAATCCGGGCGGTGATGTCGTGCCCCCCAGGGCAGGCTCATGGTTTCGCTCTTGGCGACGTGCTCGGTCGATGGATCGATCGTGGCTGTCGTCGGCGCCGGGACGAGGTTCGTCGGGTTCGCGCTCTCCGTGATCTTCGCGGATTCCCCGGGACGGTCGTTGTGAGTCGCGGACGACGCTGGCCTTTTTCTTTTTCCGTTCGACTTATCGTCGCTGAAGTTGCTGCCGATTGATCTTCGGACGGTTGAATCACTGTGAACAGCAGTATTCCTCGCATGGCGACGAGATCCCGCCTGGGCATCCGCCGCTAGACAGCACTTGGAAAGCCGGCGAGCAATGGGAACTCACCGCAGGGGAAGGAAACTCTCGGGGTGAGCCGTTCTGCGGGTCCGTGCCGCCATCGTACAATTCGCAGTACCAGGAATTGGTTTGGCCGGACGTAGCGGTGGGACTGCACTCAGGGGCGTTCAGCTGGTTGAGGGCGCAGCCGGGATATTGACCATCGGGTCCTTCCGCATCCAACGCAGATGGGTACGGATGGCAGGACTGGAAGGTGGAAGCAGCGGTGTCGCAACAATAGACAGAGGCGTCGTAGAGAGAACAGCTACCAAAGCCGCTGGGCAGGTTCGAGGCGACGCACTCGTCTGGACCGTTGGGACACAAGAACAGTAGGTCCCCCGTCGTGCCGCATTCCGCATACGTCCACGCGCAAGGCGTGGAAGAGGGACGAGTTCCAGAGTCGCTTGCGGTCGATGAATCGAAAGACGCGCCACCCTCCGCTCCGCCGGTCTCGTTCGGTTTCCCCGCCTCGAACGGCATCATTGTCCCATCAGCTCCACCACCGATACCATCGGGACCGCCGTCGCCGGTCGTGCCGCTGCTGGTGGCCTCGGCAGCGGTGCCGTCAGGTTCATTCGCGCCGCCGCCATCGCCCGCCGTCGCGCTCGTCTGGCTGCTCCCACACGCCATCGCCATCATCACCGCCGCTATGAGCGCGCTCAGTCTCGGCTTCATCATTGTCGCCCCCCCGCCTCTTAGGTTGTGTCGACGAGCGTGAGATGGAACGAGAGAAGTTCTTCGCGCAGGTGACGAAACACGAACCCGGTAAAGGCTTCGAGAATTTGGTTGGGAAAGGCGTCTCCCTTCCCGCAGACCCGTGCGGTGAGCACACCGCCCTCGCCACCACCGACCCAGATCCAGCCCGGATACTTCTCGTGAACCCAACGGTTCCTTCGGGACGCCGAAAAGGTCATCGCTTTCTGGCGCCGATATCGTTCGATCGCTGCTTTGAGGTCCACGCCCTTTCTCGGGACCGCTTGGACGAGAACCTCCATCTGAGGATCGTACAGATCCGTCGCAGGTGAAGTCAACGAACACGACAGAACAGTCGTTTTACCGGTCGCGCCACGCCGATACCTCGGTCGTGGATGCCGAAGGAGCCCGAACCCGACCCGCTCGAAAGCGTGGCTGCGAACATCATTCGCAATCGGCGCCGGTTGGGGCTCACTCAAGCTGCGCTTGCCGAGCGCGCGGAAATGGAGGTCCGGCAAGTTCAGCGTGTCGAGAGTGGCCGGATCGACGTCGGCATCGTCACGCTCGTCCTGTTGGCGAAGGCGCTCAAAGTTGCGCCCGGGCGGCTACTCTTGCCCGCCCACTTCCTTCGCCCTGGCCCTGGTCGACCGAAGACGAAGAAAGCGAGCCGAGCCCGTCACTCCGCCGGATCTTGAAGGTGGCGAATGCCTGGGCACGACGCCGGCGGAGCTTCTTTCTCCGCGTCGCTGACGGGTTTCGCCTGCTCGGTTTCACGTGCCAGACGATCTTGACTCGGCGAAGCTTCTCGCGCCGGTGGTTCTTCACCCTGCACTTGGAGCCCTCGCAGAAACGGCGACGCCGGGTCACTCCGGTCGGGAGTGGCTTCCGACACGTTTCGCAGCAGCGGGGTGTAACGTAACCTGCTCTACTCCGCGTTGCGTTACGCACGAACGCCCGCAGCGCCTTCTCGAACATGCCATGTGCGCTTACATGGCGCTGGAGATCGCGGACGTGACCATCTTCGGGAGGTGCTTCCGCATACGCAAGGCAGCGCCCGACGTGTCGCTCCAGCAGGCCGGTCGTCCCGCTCTTGAGAAAGGGCCCCCAGCCGGTAACGCGCTTCCATCTTCGGGCCTTCGAGCCGATTCTCTCTGACGCCGCCCACAGGCCGAGGGCGCTCTCGAACTTCTTCCGGTCTCGAACGAGGACGAGCGCATGAACGTGCTCATGACCAAGCTCACCTCCCCAGTCGAGGATGACGACCGACGCCTCGGAGCTGACCTTCGCGAACCTGGCGAAGCTCTCGAGGATCTCGCGTGGCGCCATGTCGGGGCGTGCGCCAACGTGAACGAATAGGAGGTCACCCCTCCGGGAGAAGAACGGTGTCACCTCGGACGCGAATCGCTTGTGCTCGGGGAGAACCTCCCATGCCTTCTTCTTCCTCGGGTTTGAAGGCTTCTCTCGAGAGGAGGAGGCGGAGCTTCTCGTATCAAGTAGTGCTCGGGCGCGAAGACCTCCGCCAAGGAGGTCAACGCCGAGGCGTTGGAGTTCGACGAGCAAGCACGCGAGGTCGCTGGGGTTCTTCGCCAGGCTGCGTGCGAGGGAGACCGGATCGATCTGGCCTTTGTGTAACGCAACGACGTCCACGCTTGGGTCGCTCCAAGCCGTTCCGTTTCGCGCCCCGTTTGCGGAGGTCAACGGGTTCATCGCGCACCCTCGCCGGTCTCCGCAACGTCCTCATCCGTCAGCACTTCGAGGGTCTCGCCCAACGCCTCGACCGCCATCCGCAGGGCCGTGGGTTCGCCCTTCGCTACCGCCTCCAACGCACGCCGGACGGTCGTCACGAGGTTGTCACGCCGATCGTCGTAAGTACTGGCACGCCCGGCAGGACTCGAACCTGCGACCCGCGGCTTAGAAGGCCGCTGCTCTATCCAGCTGAGCTACGGGCGCGTGCGCGGCGCAGTGTAGCGATCTTCGGACGTTACATCTGCTCTACTTCGCTTCGGGCTCGGCGGATCGTTGCCCCGGCGGGTCCTTGCGCTTCGAGCTACGGTGCGGCCCGCATGCTCCAGACGGCTTCCGGCCCGCTTGGCCGCGCTCTCGATGAGGCGATCGCCGGCCGTCGCTCGACTCTCGATGCCCTTCTCGCGCGAGGCTCGAGGCTCCCGGGGACGCGTGCGAACGACTCGCTCGCCGATTCGTTCGCGCAGGAGTGCAGGGCACGCGGGGCCCAGGGAGACGGCGTGGCCCTCGCTCTGGCGCGGCTGAACGAGGAAGAAGCCCCTGGAGCTACTGCCCTCGAATTTCTTCCGGTCTGCGGAATCTTGGCTCTCGGAACGAGAGCGGCAAACGATGAGCGAGTCCGCGAACGGTTCGTGGCGGAGCTTCATGCTCACGCGGACGACCTACGCTTTCGAGTGAGGGACGCTGTGGTCGAGGCCTTGGCCCGTACGGGCGCGCGCGCAGGCGACTGGTTGCTCGCCGAGGTGGGCCCTTGGATGGACGGCTACTTTCATGCGGCGGCTGTCGTCCGCGCGCTGACTCGAGAATCGTGGCTGGGTGCCCTTCACGATGCGGCTCCCGTGATCATTCGGCTGGACCAAGCTTTCGAGCGAGCCCGTGACGCCCCACGAGCTGCGGCGCGGTACCCCGGGCGTAAAGCCCTCGTCGAGGCCATCGGGCTCGGGCTTGGGCCGATCGGCGTGCGCTTCGGCGTGCCCATCTTCGAGATGCTTGCCCGCTGGGGAGCTACGGCCGACCCGGAGCTTAGGGAGCTCGTCGCGACAACCTTGGAAGACAAGAGACTCGAGAACCGATTCGGCCCGGAGCTCGTGGGGGTTCGGGCCGCTCTCGAGAAGAGCCGCCCGCCGACTCGAAACCCGGACCACGACTTCGGGCCGAGCCGAGACCGAAGCGGAGCCAGACGCCGGGGTCGTCGCGGAGCTTGACGCCGAAGGCAAGAGGCGCGACGCCACTTGCATGACCTTGTTCGGCCTGTTCTTTCTAGTCGCCGTCGCCGGCCTCTGCGGTAGCCTCGGCTCCGCGCTCGCTGGCTACTCGCACATGGGGTGTCTGAGCTGCATCGTGCTCGGTTTCATCGGCGCTTGGCTCGGCACCTGGTTCGCGAGCCAGGTGCACTTGCCCGCCCTGTACGTCTTCCACTATCGGGGCGAGTCTTTCCCCGTCGTCTGGTCGGTCATCGGGGCGACGTTGTTCTCCGGGGTTACGAGCCTGCTGACGGCCCGTAACCCGCACGGGTTCTAATCGAGCATCGGTTACTGCAAGACGAGCGTCTGCATCGCCTGGGCCGGAATCGAGCCGGTGACGGACTGGCCCGATATGACGACCGTGTACGGCACGGCCGCCGTGCCAGCGTTGAAGATGACCACGGCGGTGGTTCCATCCGTGTTGTGGCCCGCGGTCGCAAAGAACGTCTGCGTGGTCGTCGTCGTGTTGTCACCACCGGGCATGGTGCTCAGTGTTGTCTGGAGGATCGTCGCGCCAGGATGGATGTACTTGCTGACGTGACGCAGCACGTAATAAACGGGCGTGTAGTAAATCGTCCCCGTCTGATTCGTCCCGCCTGCGGGCATTTCGTCGACCATGATGCTCGCCGGATTGCCGTTCTCGATGTGGCTCACGCCGGGGTCCCCGCGGGTGCTGCTATAGGCGTTCGCCCCCAGGGGTCCTGCGCTACCCATTCCGCCGCCGACGGCGTCTTGGGCGCCCCACTTGTTGAGTACGGCGGTCCAGTCGATCCATCCCGTGTACCAGTGGTTGAGCCCCACA
>Ga0302326_10022329_pt1 | contig 12941 bp, 13 predicted proteins | sample Palsa_T0_3_FD_202264 | JGI IMG/M metagenome (GOLD analysis project Ga0302326, IMG submission 202264) | Peat permafrost microbial communities from Stordalen Mire near Abisko, Sweden - Palsa_T0_3 | ecosystem: Environmental > Terrestrial > Soil > Palsa > Peat permafrost | place: Sweden: Abisko... | reverse complement strand
ACGCGCCACCATAGCGGCAAATTCCAACTCATTGAAGGCGCTCTCCTCGAAACCAATAGAGAACGTACGGACAGGCTCCGGCGAGGCCAACGCCATGGACGCAACCACCGAACTGGAATCGATCCCGCCACTCAAGAAAGCACCCAACGGCACATCCGCGATCATCCGGATACGCACCGATTCGTCGAACTTCTCCCGCAACCGCGAACACACATCGGCCTCTGAGAAATCCGCCGGTGTTTCGGCAACAGGATGCGGAAACCTCCAGTAGCGGCCTTGCCGGACCGTTCCATCAGCGTCATAAGTCAGCCAAGAGCCGGGTGGAAGTTTACGGACAGCCCGAAAACAACTCATCGGTTCAGGGATGTAGGTAAACTGAAAATAGAGACGCAGTGCCTCAGCGTCGATATCCTGCGGCACACCCGCCGCGCTCAGGCATTTCAGCTCGCTTCCGAAATAGATGCCTTCCGGTAATATGGCATAGTAAAGCGGCTTCTTCCCAAAACGATCGCGCGCCAGAAAAAGACGGCGCAGTCCCGCGTCCCAGATGGCATAGGCGAACATGCCACGCAAACGCTGCAAACCATCGGAACCTTGTTCCTCGTAAAGATGGACCAGTGTTTCGGTATCGCTATTCGTAACGAATCGGTGTCCCCGGGCGAGTAAATCGCGGCGCAACTCCCGATAATTATAGATCTCGCCATTGAAGACCACCCAGATCGACTTGTCTTCATTCGCCATAGGCTGATGGCCTGTGCTGAGATCGATAATGCTCAGCCGCCGCATGCCAAGTGCGCATCCGCCCTCGACATGGTAGCCGTCATCGTCGGGCCCGCGATGCCGTATTGTGTCGCACATCGCTCGCACGGCGGGCAGGCTGGCTTCCCCCTCTCGTAAGTAGAATCCCGCGATGCCACACATGGATACGGATACCTTGCCATTACTGTAACATCCGACTGACTGCCCTCTCCGGCACGCGCAAAGCTTGCGTTACATTGGGGATGCATGCCTGCTCCCACCCCCGTTCTGCTGATGGTCCGCGAACTGAATCTGGGCGGCAGCGAAAGACAGATGGCGGAGATGGCCAAGGCGCTGGACCGGTCCCGATTCGATACGCGCGTCGGCTGCTTCCGTCCTGCGGGCTTGCGCGCGGACGACCTGCGGGCTGCCGGGGTACCCATCGTCCACTTCCCTGTACCTTCCATGGCGAGCGTAAAGGGCGCCCTCTGCATTGCGGCCTATATCCGGAACCAAAACATCCGGCTGGTGCACACTTTCGATACGCCCGCGAATCTTTATGGAGTACCCGCGGCGCGCATGGCAGGTTCCGCGGTAGTGGTTTCCAGCCAGCGGGTCGACCGCAGGTTATGGCCGGCAATGCAACGGCACGGATTGCGCGTCACCGATCGGCTGGTCGATGGCATAGTGGTCAATTGCGAGTTTTTACGCCGTCATCTGCGCAACGAAGAGAGGGTGCCTGCAGGGCTCGTCCATCTCTGCTATAACGGCATCGACACACGCGAATTCCAGGCTGCCAGCAGTCCACCGCCGGATGCCCTACGCTCCGCAACTCTAGTGGTTGGGGTGGTATGCGCTCTACGGCCTGAGAAAGGACTCGATACTTTATTGGAAGCCTTTGCCGCGGTGCACGGGCGGGTGCCCGGCATGAAGCTGGCTATAGTGGGCAGCGGATCGTGTCTGGCGGACTTGCAGAACCAAGCCCAAGTCTTGGGTATTAGGTCGGATTGCATCTTTGAACCCGCCACCCAACGCGTGGCGAGCTGGCTGCACGCCATCGATATATTCGTGCTGCCATCCCTTTCTGAAGCACTTTCCAATGCTCTGATGGAGGCCATGGCTTGCGGCTGCTGCGTGGTCGCTACCCGCATCGGTGGCAATCCGGAACTGGTCACGCACGGTGAAACCGGTATGCTCTTTGAACCGCGCGATGTGGCAGGACTGGCCGAAGTATTGGGTCTGCTAGTGCGTGATCCGGCGCTCCGCTGCGGGTTGGCCGCCAAGGCCGCGCGCCGCATTCAGAGCGGGTTCTCGCTCGAAGCCGCCGCGCGCCGCATGGATGAGATTTACTCCGTGCTCCTTAGTTGTTGAACGGTAGCGCTACCACAATACAAGGGGAAGATCTCCCGGACTGAAATCCACCCCAACGCTAATTCTGATCTCGTTATGGGTGAAGGCCGCGGTACTCGGGATATCGTAGTGGCGCGCGTCCAGGCGTGTTACGGCGTGTAAGCCCCTTCCCAGGTCCCGCGTGATGCCTACTCCGGCGCCGTATGTGGTGTACGCGCCTAACGTTTGCACCAGCGCGGTCATCCGCCCATAGGTACCGTTCAAGCCGAAATTCCAGTGACGCACACCGGAATAGCTATAGGTGCCGTTTCCGGAATTGTTTCTGGATGTGAGGTAAACTCCATTGCCGGGAACCACTTGATTGACATAAGCCAGCGTCAACTGCGACCGCCGGAAAGTGTCCAACAGCCGCACTTGCATGTCGGGCGTGTAGTTGAGGCGATAGGTGGCCTGAATACCCTCCGTCTCGCCAAGTAGCGCCGCTATAGCCGGATCGAACATTACCACCGCCAAGCTCGAGCTTTCTACCTGCGCGCCGCCGAGACGCGCGGACAGTTGCATGTGCCGCGTCAATTGGGTGCTGTAGTTCAGACCTACTGAGTTTATGTCGGTGGTGCCAAAGCCCCTCGTATAGTCGTAGTACGTGAAGCGGTAGTCTACCCCCAGGGTGGAGTGCCGGCTAAGGCGGTATTCCAAATCTCCATGCGCTATGCCTCCCGACACGCCGTAAAGTGCGGAGGATTGCCGGCGCATCAGGGTGCCTTCCCCGCCCAGGTTGAATGACAGCCGGTGCGTAAGCTGGTAAGTCAGATCCGCCGAGACGCCCGCGAATATGACCCGGTTATCGTAAATGTCGTTTTCCGGCACTTGGAGGTAATTTGGATCCAGGGTGCCCAGATCCGAGGAAAGGAAATAATAATTCTGGGAATAAAGACCGCCCTGTTCCCTTATCGTGAATGTCACGCGCTTGGTGGGCCGGTGGGTAAGGATCAGCGACAGGAATTGATCGGTGGCGTCCCAATAAGAGGTAGAGTAGTGCCGGAAATCCCCTCGATAATCCAAGGCCAGAGTAGTATGCTTCCAGACGTGGTAGGTGTATGCGCCCAGGTTCAACTCCACGCCATACAAATCCGTAGTAGGTACTCCCCCGGTTCCGGATACTGCGACCGGCACCACGCCGGTATCGTAGATCCCGCTCAAGCCCACGTACGGGCGGAAGGCGATGGGCGCTTCAGTCTGGGCCGCGGGCGTTTCACCCCTGCTCAAGATGGCGGGCCCGCTATAAGCCTCGTCGGAACCGGACTGCGAGGAGTCGGGCTGTCCGGGATCGGACTGCGCCATCAGGGAAAGCGCGCAGCCTAAAAACAGGATCGTTCGAACAAGCAGCAAAGGGCCTCCAGGATTTCGATCAATTCGGCGATTAGGGGTCAATCATTCACTCTGACGCGCCAGAGCACCGGTGTCAAGCCGTTGGGGGTCCCCTTAGCGCGTTATGAACGATGGTTAGGTGACGCATTAGACGCAAGTAAACTATCTATGAACCGCGTACCGGTCCAAATCGGAAATAATTGAAACCATGTGGCTTGACAGGCACTGCCGGGGTGCGCCAACATCAGGATGAGTAGCTGGAGGTTCTTTCTGTGCGTTCCTTGCTCTGGTTAGGATTCAGAGCATTTATCATCTCCCTGGTTCTCACCCCCATTTGCCGGGACGTATTCCGGTCATATGGGGTGGTGGACCAGCCTGATGCCACGCGTAAGGTGCATCGCTATCCCATCCCTCGGGTGGGCGGTTTGGCCATTGCGATCTCCTATCTGGTGGCGTATGTATTGGTGCGTCCGGAGGAAGGCAGCCCGCTTGCCCAGCAACTTTCACTTGTCTGGAGGCTGCTGCCGGGTGCCGCGCTGGCATTCGGGATCGGATTGCTCGACGACCTGTTCGACTTGAAGGCCTGGATCAAACTCCTGGGGCAAATTGGGGCGGCCGGTCTGGCCTGTGTGGGCGGCGTACGCATTCTCTCGATCGGAGGCGCTCCCACCGAAGCCTGGTGGAACGTCCCGTTGACCATTCTGTGGCTGCTGGCCTGCATGAACGCCTTCAACCTGGTGGACGGGCTGGATGGCTTGGCGGCGGGCGTGGGACTCTTCGCCACGTTGACCGTGTTCGCCGCGGCCATGATGCAGCACAACATGGTGCTGGCGGTGGCCACTTTCCCGTTGGCCGGCGCTTTGCTGGCGTTCTTATGCTATAACTTCAACCCCGCGACCATCTTCCTGGGGGATTCCGGTAGTCTGCTGATGGGCTTTCTACTAGGCTGCTACGCGGCTATTTGGAGCAATAAATCGGCCACGCTGCTGGGTATGACCGCGCCTTTAATGGCGCTCTCGATTCCCTTGCTGGACGTGGCGCTGGCCATCGTGCGCCGCTTTCTGCGGCATCAGCCGATTTTTGGAGCCGACCGCGGCCATATTCACCATAGGCTGCTGGATCGCGGATTCACGCCGCGCCGCGTCGTTTTGGTGCTTTACGGTCTTTGCGGATTGGCCGCCGCCTTTTCTCTGCTGCAGGGAGTGGTTCACAGTTTCTCAGGCGCACTTCTGCTGCTGTTTGGTGTATTTGTGTTGCTGGGCATTCAATATTTGGGCTACGCCGAATTCGATTTGGCAGGCAGGCTGCTGTTTAGCGGCGAGTTCCAGCGTTCGGTGAGCGCCCAATTGGACCTGCGCAAATTCCGCGCCGCGCTGGTTGCCGCCGGAACGCCGGCCGGGTGCTGGGAAGCCGTCCGCGAGGCATGTGGGACGTTTGGATTCCAGCAGGTGCGGCTGCGCCTGGCCGGGGAGAATTTCGATTTTTCGTGGGACGACTCCGCGGCGCCCGGTTGGACGGTGCGCGTGCCGCTCGCCAACGGAGATTATGCGGTGCTGGCGCGCCCCTTCGCATCCCCGGTGCTGCCCATGGTAGTCGCGCCGTTCGTCGATTCGCTGCGGGAGATATTGGTCGAAAAATTCCCTGAAATCGCGACGAACGAAGCCAGTGGGCCGGCCGCCGTACCTGTAGCGGGACAGTAATCATGCGAATGCTCATCGATGGCCGCCACCCCCGGCCGTCACCGAGGTAGAATAAAGAGCGGATGACCTCTGCACTTCCTCTCACTCGCTTGGTGCCCGTGATCGCCCACGCAGTAGCCGTATTCGGCGATGAGCAGAAGGCCACGCACTGGCTGTCGACTCCGCTCGCCCTGTTCAATGATCAAACCCCCACGGAGCTGTTAGCCACTAACGAGGGCATCGAGCTCGTCGAGCGGACGCTCACGCGCATCGAACACAACATCCCTTCCTGATGGCCGCCTTGGCCGGCCGCGTTATGCGCGTCTCGACGGCGCCGGGGCTCGGCTCGTCGGTGGCCGGTGGAATTCGTCCGGGCAAGCCGTCGTCTACACGGCCGAGAGCATCGCCTTGGCCCTCCTCGAGAATCTGGTGCACATGACAAGACTTCCCGCGCGGCTACGTTTGTGTGGCTGCTGTGCTCCCTGATGGAATTAGCATGATTCACGAGAAGGATCTACGGAAACACCCGGCGCTCGAAAACCTCAGTACCGAACAGTTGGGCGACTGGTGGCTCGATTCCCGAACGAGTGCCGTCCTGCGGGTCCCGTCTTTTGTGATCGCGGGGGAACATAACTTTCTGCTCAATCCAGCCCACTCGGAATTTGCGCGGATACAGGTCCAACCACCGGCTATCTTCCATTTTGATGAACGGCTCTTTGGGGAATCATAATACCCACGCCCAGCCGGGCGCGCTGGCGTTTGGTAGGCGATAACATACTCTATCGTCTAGTAGAGTACAAACGGCTATGGGGCCATTTGTTGCCGGCTACAGAGCAGAACTGTTGCCGGCAGGGTTGCACCCGGAGCTGGATTGGAGGTGTCGAATATCGCTTCAGCAGTTAATTCCTTCAGCCGAACCGCGCGGAAGCTCGGCCCAGAACTTCGGCCACCCTTCATTCAATCCCCGGCAGACGAAACAACCTGAGGGTAGCTCCTATTCACAACGCCATACCGATTGCAGATCTGCTCCGGCGGGTCGGTACGACGCAAAACGGCTCTCAAGAAATTCGCGCGGGAGCCCGATTGCGATCACTATCTCGGGCTGTGGATCGCCGTACCCGCGGGGTCCCTTAAAGGAATCCGAATTCCTTACCCTCGCCGCCGTCGCCACCAAGGTCTTCCCACCCGATATCGTCGCGCAGCTCCGGCTCACGCAGCAACGATTCGCGCCGGCCGGGAAAAGAGAGGAAAATCGGCGAACACCGGCGGCGCACCGGCAAAGAACGTGGAGGGCTTAGGTGTGAGATTCTGCCGGCGATAATGTAAACTTGGGCTGTCGCAAAGCGAACCTTTCCCCTTTCCCGCCGCGCTGGGCGCGACTGTACAGCGTCCCCGCCCTACCGGCCCGCGCGCCAGCCTACTCCTCCCGGAACGGGACCTCCATCAAGCTATGCAACACGATATAAGCATCCAGCGCCGGAGACATGTGCTTGATGTAGTATAAGTCGTACTCGAGCGATTTGCGCGCATCGTGCGGACGCCCGCCGTAATCGCAATTGAGCTGGCTCCAGCCCATAATGCCGGGGCGCACCGCATGCCGCTGCCCATAATACGGCATTTGTTCCATTAGCACAGGGATGAATTCCGGACAGTGCGGACGCGGCCCGACCAGCGCCATTTCGCCGCGAATCACGTTCAACAGTTGCGGCAGCCCGTCCAAATGCAGGCGGCGCAACCAGACTCCGATGTGTGTAAGTTGGCCATCGGCGCGCCGGCAACGGAAGCGGTTAAGGGTAAATGGGATCAGATTCAACCCCCGACGTGAGTGCCCTTCAATAATCGGGCCGGGCGAAGACAACTTGATCGCCGCGGCGATAGGCAGCAGCAATACCGCCAACAGCGCCAGGCCGGCCAGCGCCACGACATTGGAATAAATAGCTTGCAAAGCGATGGCGCCGCGGCGCGCCCCCAACTCATCGGAAAAGATCAATTGCGATGGCAGCAACTCGGCCATACACACCCGTTCGCAAGCGGCTTCGTACAACTCCGCCACGCGCTGGATTTCAATGCCGCGGAATTGCAGATCCAATAGCTCTCGAAATGGCATGCCGTGACGGCGTTCGACAACCCCTACCACAATGCGGTCCGGCCGGACCTCGGAAACCACGCGTGCCAGTTCCGCGCCCGACCCCAGGACCAGCGAGCCGTTGAGCAGCGTGCCGGCCGGCCGGTCGTCGTCAATGAAGCCGGCCAGCGAAAGGCCCAATTCGGGGTGCGCTGCCAAGCTGCGGCCCGTTTCTAGAGCGGCTGCATTGGTCCCATAGAAGAGGACCCGCTTGGCGCCCAAGCTCTTCCACAGCATCGCGCTATAGAACATGCGCCAGGCCAGCAGGACCACCAGGGTCAAGGCGCTCCCGTACATCATGATGTAAGGCGCCAGCACCAATTCTGGAATCCGCAGATAACTGAGCAGCGACTCCAGCAGGAAGGTCACCCCCAGCGTCAGGCACAGTTGCTGTATAAGCAAAATCTTGGACCGCACGCCTACCTGCACATACAGTTTATTGAGCTGCAAGCCGGCCAGCACCCCTGCCACCACCAGCGCAATTTGCAGCAGTCCGTTGTCGTACAGTAGAAACACCGATGGGTCCGCGCCGCCCGCCCAATAGGCGGCCAGAATATAGCACGAAAAAACCAGAATCGTCTCCGGAACGACGAGGCTGAGGATGCGCGTGGATAATAGACTCTTAAGAAAGGAAAACATCGTCCTTTACGCATAGTACACTGGCAACGGAGACTATGCGCGAACTGAACTGGAAGCCGGGACAATCCGCTGAGTTGAGCATATTGGGAGATGGAGATCTTGCCGGGCCTGCTGCGCAAGCCGCGCGCATTATCGAGTTTTCCGGCAAACGCATGCGCGTGGCTTCGGCTGTAGAGGTAAAAAACGGCGCCGCCGTGCGCCTGGAATGGGATGGTCAATTATTATTGGGCCAAGTGTTGAACGCCGCGCCCGGCGGTTTTTGGATGGAGATCCATCATATGCTGCTGGACGCCGACGGGCGGAGCTGGCAGAAAAACGGCTGGCAACGCGGATAGACCAGCTTAATGCCCGCTAAAGCGCAATGGCTTCTTCGCGTTCCCGAGATCCTGGCGGAATTATCGGCGCTGGATGTGCCGATCGTAGACCGGGCCGTCTGCGAGCGCCTGTTCCGTCTGCGCAGAAGGCGTGCCATCGACCTGATTCGCGGCTTCGGCGGATATCAGGCGGGCCGGACTTTCTTGGTCGACCGGCCCAAGCTGATCGCGCAGTTGGAACAGATTCGCGACAGTCCCGATTTCAAGATGGAATCGCGCCGCAAAGAGCGCCTGTCGGAACGGCTGGACGCCATGCGCCGCTCGCAAGCAGGCTCTCGCGTCGCCATTCCGGTTGAACCGGACATTCTCCGCCATCGATTGCCGGACCTCCCTCCAGGTGTGGGCCTGAGTCCCGGCGCGCTGCACATCCAGTTCCAGTCGTCGGAGGAACTATTGAGCAAGCTCTTCGCGCTGGCGCAAGCCATCGCCAACGATTACGAGGCATTTGAGAGACGCACGTCGGCAGACTCGGAGTAGCGCAACCGTTGGATCAGTCTTTGAATCATACCTCAGAACCCATCCGGCCCATAGCCCAGCACCCGGTCTTCCTCCTCGCGTCCCATTACCCGCCCCAACTCGCCAGCCGGCATGGTGGGCCACACATGCTCCAGGTGCTCCCGCAGATTCTTGCGGCCGCTGGGCTTGCCAGCTCGGGCCCGAAGCCGAGCCCGGCGCTCCACTAGCGCTCGCCCGACGGCTCCCATCTTGGACTCTTTAGGCAGGTTAGCAACCTCATCATACATTATAGGCGCGCCCATTACCTCCCGATGCCAGGCTGCTAGACTCAGATCGTGGAATCTCCCCGCAGCCCGCTCAGGATGGCGTACCTGCTGAGTCAGTATCCTGCCGTCAATCATGTTTTCATGCTGCGCGAAGTACGTTTTCTGCGGACGCTGGGGCTGGATATTCAGGTCGCCTCCATCCGAAACCCGGACAGAGGCCTGGCCTTGATGACCGCGGCCGAGCAAGAGGAAGCGCGGTCCACTTACTACGTGAAAAGCTGTGGTTGGTCCCGGCTCCTGATTGCTCACGTTCGTTCATTGGTTGCGCGGCCAGGGCATTATCTCCGCGGCCTTGCTGCCGCGCTACGCAGCTCGCAACGTCGGCCGCGGGCGCTATACGGGCTATTCTATTTCACCGAAGCAGTGGCCGTAGGGTATTGGATGAGGCGCTCTCGGTTAACCCACGTGCATACGCACTATGCCTCTACGGTGGCCTATCTTGTAGGGCAGATTTTCCCCGTTACGCTATCGGTTACATTTCACGGTTCGGCGGAATTCTTGGACCCGGTGGGTTTTCGGCTCGCGGAAAAAGTCCGGGCGTCTCTGTTCTCTTGCGCGATCAGCCAATATGGAATCAGTCAATTGATGTATGCATCTGGCTACCCACAGTGGCCCAAGCTGGAACTTACTACTTTGGGCGTAGATCCCAACAGATTTTTGCCGCGGCCGTTTCGGCCGGATCCCGCGCCCTTTCAAATCGTCTGCGTCGGGCAACTGGCGCCCGTGAAAGGCCTGCATTTACTGATCGCGGCAATAGCGGCTCTGATCGACGAGGGCCGTGACATCCGGCTGCGCTTTGCGGGCGATGGACCCGAGCGCGCCGCTCTGCGCCACCACGTCGAGAACCGCGGGTTGCCGGACCGGGTTTCGTTCGAAGGAAACGTAAATCAAGATAAGTTGCTGGAGCTGTACCGGGAATCCGATGCCTTAGTGATGTCCAGTTTTGCCGAAGGCCTGCCCGTGGTTCTGATGGAAGCTATGTCGATGGAAATCCCATGCGTGGGTCCGTGGGTGAATGGGATTCCGGAAATCGTCACCCATGAAACAGATGGCCTGCTGGTGCCGCCGGGCGATGCACAGGCACTGGCACGCGCCATCGCCAGGCTGATGGACGATGCGGCGCTTCGGCGTAATCTGGGCCAACGAGCCCGTTTGAAAGTCCTGGAGAAGTTCGATTTGCGCCGCAATACCGAACATCTGGCCGATGTTTTCCGGCGCAGGTTGAACGCCGAGTGAGCTCGGCCTAACCCAGCGCCCACCGCACCTGCGCTTCCGCCCCGCGAATCCAGTTGAAGATATCGGCCAGCGTGGCGCGCGCGTCGCGCCGCGGCCGCCAGCCGTTCACTGCTGTAAGACGCCGGTGGTCGGTCAGATAGATGCGCACGTCGGCCGGACGCGTTTCGGCCAATGGCGCGATCTGCAGCCGGTTCCCCGTAATCTCCTCGCATAACCGTGTGGTCTCCTGCAGCGAAAGGCTGAAAGGCAGTCCGCCGCCCACATTCAACAGCCGCCCTTGATACGTTTCGAAATTGCCAATCTGTTCCAATAGCAACTCGCAGAAATCGTCGACGTGCAGGAAATCCCGTACCTGGCGCCCGCTGCCATCGAAGCCGATATAGGAAAGATTCCGGCGGAAGTAGTGCGCGGCCATCCATAAAGCGATCACGCCCTGGTCGGCTTTGGCCATCTGCCAGGGGCCGGTCAGCACACCGCAGCGGTCAATTAGGTAGCGGATCCCGTAGGCATCGGCATACTCGGCTACCATCAGCTCGCCGGCCAGCTTCGTCATTCCATAGAGAGAGCGCGGCCCATCGAGGGAGAAGTCCTCGCTTACCCCCAAACCCGTAGCCCCAACCACGGTCTGCTCGGCGGAAAGATGAAAGCGCTCCGGCCCTTCCTCGTATGCCAGGTCGTTCAATCTCCGGTAAGGGTAGACCCGGCTCGTCGAGATGAAAACAAAGTCGGCATGTGTGCGCCGCGCCAGTTCCAGGCAGTGATAGCAGCCGATAAGGTTGGTGTCGATCAAGTATTCCGGCGACCCGCCATAACCGGCTTGAGCGGACGGTTCGGCCGAGCACTCCACGATCAGATCGGGAGGTTCCGGCAAGCTGGTCAGATCGGCCAGCGAGCGGATATCGCCATGCGCGAAAGCCACTTCCGCCTCCCGCAGCCGCCCCAGATTGAGCTCCGATCCGCGGCGATGCAGGTTGTCGAATGCGGTTACTTGCGTTTGTGGGTGGCTTCTCTTGAGCGCGAGGGCGACACTCGATCCTACGAAGCCGGCCCCCCCTGTAACGAGGATGCGCTGATGGATAGGCATTATTCAGTCGACCAATCTAACCCTAAAGAACAAATGTAACAAGTAGGACAGGGCCCCCAGGCTGCCTCCAGATCCCGGCCATTGGGGGCGGATATGTTATTCTGCGAGCGTGCAAGAGACGGCCGCCGGCGCGGACCCCATGGTCAGCGTAGTCATTCCAGCTTATCGGGTTGCGCTATACATCGCCGCCACATTGGACTCGGTGCTGGCACAGACGTTCAAAGATTATGAAATCATCGTGGTGAATGACGGCTCGCCGGATACCGCGGCATTGGAAAAGGTTCTGACCCCCTACCAGGATCGAATCATCTACTTGCGCCAGGAAAACCAAGGCTTGGCTGGGGCGCGAAACACCGGCATCCGCGCAGCCCGGGGCAAATATATTGCGCCGCTCGATGCCGACGACACGTGGGCACCCGAGCATCTGGCAACGCAGCTCACAGTGCTCGAGTCCGACCCGTCTATCGATATTGTCTATGCCGATGCCCGTATTTTTGGCGATGCACCGGAAGCCGGCAGGACCCTCATGGAGTTGTCGCCCTCCGCTGGAGAGGTAACGTTCGAGCGGCTGGTGACGCGCCAGTGCGTGGTACACGTTTGTGTCACCGTCTGCCGCCGGCAGACGCTGCTGTGCGCCGGACTTTTCGATCCCTCGCTGCGGAGGCTCGAAGACATCGACATGTGGCTGCGTGTCGCCATTCAAGGGGGACGTATCGCGTATCAGCGGCGCGTGTTGGGATATTATCGCCGCCACGCGGCCAGTCTGTCGGCTGACAAGGTAGCCATGCTGGAGACGTTCCTTGACGTGTTGGCGAAAGCCTCCCGCGATCCCCGCCTCACGGCGGCACAGCGGGAAGTCGTCGAACGTCAGTGCGCAACAGAGCGTATCAGCCTGGAACTCCAAAAAGGCAAGAGGGCTTTTCTGGCTGGAGATGCCGAAGCGGCTACCAGTCATCTGGCCCGCGCGAACGCGCAACACAAATCTGTGAAACTCGCCGCCGTACTGATGTTGTTGCGGATTGCTCCCGGTTTTCTGCTAATGCTCTATCAATGGCGCGACCGTCACGTTTATAAGTTGAAGACGCAATCGTGACGAACCGCTTCCTACGAGATCAGCGACCCACCCCTTTGGAAGCCAGCACCGCCTTAAGTTTCCCGGCGCTGGTGCTTTCGACGGTTTCGTCGATCGTGAACTTGATGCCGAACTCCTCCTCACAGCCCATTATGAGTTTCACATGCGCCAGGCTGTCCCATGCCGGCATAGTTTCCGGCGACAGGCTGTCGGTAAGGGTCAGCTTGTCGTTCTCGAAAGCTTCCCGGAAAATCTGTTGAAGGCGCTGATCGGTCAGAGTCACGGCTCACTCCACTTTAAACCGCCGCGCCGGCGCGTTGCGTAACGTCCACACACGCGATCATACCTGGAACCGGAAATATCTTCCCGGTCTCCCATCGAAAGAACCGGCTTTCGTCCTCCTGGTCCGACAACACGCAACCGAGCCGCGTGTACAGATCGGCCACTTGGCTGTTCTTAGCCGTAGGGATGTATTCTCCGGTAATGTCGGTGTA
>Ga0302326_10022327_pt1 | contig 12941 bp, 17 predicted proteins | sample Palsa_T0_3_FD_202264 | JGI IMG/M metagenome (GOLD analysis project Ga0302326, IMG submission 202264) | Peat permafrost microbial communities from Stordalen Mire near Abisko, Sweden - Palsa_T0_3 | ecosystem: Environmental > Terrestrial > Soil > Palsa > Peat permafrost | place: Sweden: Abisko... | reverse complement strand
CGGTGGAGCTGGCCTACTGCGCGTCGGCATTAACACACCCGACAGCGAGTCCGAACGCATCGACCGACGCCTGCTCGACGCCCATGGCAACTTCCGAAAGAACTACGGAATCGACAAGGACACAATTCTTCTCGTACGCCCTGACGGCTACATAGTCAGTATCGCGACTCACAACATGTCCACCGCGACCACATCGGCCATAGCGGCGCTGACACCGCCGCCGTTGGCGAGCCCGTAGCCCGAAGCCTCTATGCCGCCGTCACTTAGAACGCGGTACACGGTTGCACGTGATACGCCGAGGGTTTTGGCAATCGAATTCGCGGATTCATTGCTGGCATACATCCGCCGAGCCAGCGCCGCCTGAGAGTCGTTGAGCGCCTTCGGGCGACCAAACGACTGCCCACGTGCAGCGAAGGCTTCGATGACCCTCGACACCTACGCCGACCTGTTCGACGATGACTCGGACGAGGTTGCGGACCGTCTCGACGGGGCAATCCAAGCTACTGCGGACGGCAAAGGCTACCTAGCGGACAAGACACGCCCTGACCTGCTCAAACTCTGTGGAGCTATGGGGAATCGAACCCCAGACCTACTCGATGCGAACGAGTCGCGCTACCAACTGCGCCATAGCCCCTGATCGCTAGCAGGCTACCAGTCGTGGACGAGCCTGCCGAACCGCTATTGGCCGGCTGCTCGCGGTAAGTCCCCATGCCAGGCGAACTCGCGAGCGTCGGGCGCATAGTCGAGATGCTCGAAGACCGGATCCTCGTCGTCGATCTCCAGCACCACAGCGCCGGGCCGCCGCAGCCGCGACGGGACCACGTCGAACTCGCGGTCGTAAGTGTTCTCCACGCCGAGATGCGACCGCGCCATCCGGTGCATCCGGCGGCGCCGCACCCGCGCCTCGATCCGGGTCTGCCTGCGCAGGTAGCCCAGGTAGAGCACGGTCACTGTCGACGTCACGCTGAACAACCACCACGCCGCAGAAGTCAGCAGGAACGCCGCGCCGGCCGACGCGACCAGCGTCATCGCCATGATCGTCAACACCCGGCGACGGAAAGCATATTTGCGAGCCTCGACCGCAGCGGCGGTGTCCGCGTCATACCGACGGCGCCGCGAGAACCCCGACGTGCCGGTCCGCTGCGGTTCCTCGGCAACCGATATCCCCGACGTGTCGTCGATGTACTCGTATTGATCGGCGTCGTCGTCATCGACGCTGTCCTCGTCGGCCTCGTCGTCCTCGAGGGCGAGATGTGCCTCGGTGTCCGCGTCATCCGCGGTCTGGTCCTCGGCGGCCACCGCTGCAGTGGTACCCGCCGGCAGCGCGGTGGAGTCGGGGTCGATCACGTCGACGTCGAGATAGTCGGGGCCGGTCGCTTCAACAGACACCGCGGCCGCGACCGTGACGACCACGCGCGACGGCGGGGCCTCCTCAGCATCTTCCGCGTCGTCGGAGTCGACGTCGTCCAGGTCGTCGTGTTCGTCTTCGTCGGGCTGCCAGTCCGGGTTACTGCGATGTCCTGCTGCCGGCCCGCCACGCTTGATCAGCCGGGCGGCCGTGTCGCTGTTGAGTACGCGGGTCGCCAACGCGACATCGCTGGTTCGACGCACGGCGTCGCGCTTGCTGACCAGCATCGGAACCAGCACGAAGAGCCAGAGCACCACGAGGGATATCCACAACAACGACTGCGGGATGCTTGGCATGGTGACCCGCTCCTTTCCCCGCCAGCGAGACCGGTACCCGGCGCATCCGGTCGAGGCACCTACAAGACAATCACACGCCTGTAATTTACCTCTGGCAATCATCATTCGTCACAAATGTCACGTTAGTAACACGACACGCCGGACGTTTTCGCTGGACTACGCCCGATTGCCCGCTCTCCCCCGCAAGCGGGAGGTGCCCCCACCTCGCGCCGCTACCGGCGCGCATCGTCGCCGGGCTAGGCCCAGCCGGCGTGCCCGTCGCGCACCAGAGCCGACGTCACCGACCCGTAGATCTCCTCGACCGTCAGACCCACCACGAGGTGGTCCCGCCAGCCCCCATCGACTTGGAGATAGCGGCGCAGCAACCCCTCTTCGCGGAAGCCGACCTTTGCCAGCACCGCCCGGCTTGCCGCGTTCTCCGGCCGAACCGTGGCTTCCACGCGATGCAACATGACCGGGCCGAAGCAGTGATCAAGACCCAGCGCCAGGGCTCCGGTGGCGACGCCGCCACCGGTGACCGAGCTGGACACCCAGTAGCCGATCCAGGCCGACCGCAATGCCCCGTGCGTGACGTTTCCGATCGTCAGTTGGCCGCAGAACTCGCCGTTCAGCTCGATCGAATACGGCAACATTCGACCTTTGCGACCTTCTGATCGCAAACTCGAATACAGCGCGGGCCACGCCGAAATCGAATGCCGGGCAATCCAATCCGTTTCGGTGTTCGGCTCCCAAGGCTCCAGATGCCGCCGATCGGCCAGCCGGATGCGGCTCCATGGAGAGGCATCGCGCAGACGCACCGGGCGCAGCCGGACCACGCCGGCGGCTACCCGCAGCGGCCCCACCGCGTTCGGCCAGCCGGGATGTTGGGAGCTGGAGCCCCACAAGCTCACGAGCCGACGCCACCCTGTCGCTCAGCCACGCTGAGCCAAAAACGCTACGTCGATGATCTCACCGGTGCGGACCTGCTCCGCCTCCCGCGGAATCACGACCAGACAGTTTGCCTCGGCCAACGTCGCCAGCAGGTGCGACGAGGCGCCCGGCGCGCCGCCCAAGGCCTGCACCAGGTATTCGCCGGTGTCCTGGTCGCGCATTAGTTGTCCACGCAGGAAGCCTTTACGGCCGGCCACCGAGGTGATCGGTGAGAGCGTGCGAGCTTGCACAATCCGACGCATCGGCTGCCGCTTTCCCAGCGACAACCGGATCAGGGGTCGAACCATCACCTCGAAGACCACCAGCGCGCTGACCGGATTCGCGGGCAACAGGAATGTCGGCACGCCGTCGCGGCCCAACTGCCCGAAACCCTGCACGGAGCCAGGATGCATCGCGACCCGGGTGACTTCCATGTCGCCGAGTTCAGCGAGCACCGAGCGCACGCCTTCCGCCGCGGCGCCGCCGACCGCGCCGGCGATCACCACGATCTCAGCGCGGTTGACCTGACCCTCGACGGCTTCGCCGAGTTCTCGTGCGTCGTTGCTGACGATGCCGACCCGATTCACCTCGGCGCCCGCATCTCGGGCGGCGGCCGCCAGTGCGTAGGAGTTGACGTCGTAAACCTGCCCGTTGCCGGGCGTGCGCGAAATGTCGACGAGCTCTCCACCCACCGCCAGCACCGACACCCGCGGACGCGGATGCACCAGCACCCGCTCGCGGCCCACCGCGGCCAGCAGCCCGACCTGAGCGGCGCCGATGATCGTCCCGGCCCGAACGGCCACGTCACCGGGCTGCACGTCATCACCCGTGCGTCGCACGTAGGCACCCGACCGCACACCACGCAGCACTCGCACCCTGGACTGCCCGCCGTCAGTCCAGCGCAACGGCAACACCGCGTCGGCCAACGTCGGCAGGGGCGCACCCGTTTGCACTCGCGCCGCCTGCCCCGGCTGCAGCCTGCTGGGTGTCCGGGTGCCGGCCTGGATGCTGCCCATCACCGGCAGCGTCACTCCGCCGCGGTCCGGCGACGACTCTCCGGCCTCGCCCGGGACCGCGTTCAGCGCCCGCGGGTCGCCGTCGGCGTGATCCCCGGACGGATCGGACTCCCCGACGACGAGTACATCGACGCTGCGAACCGCGTAGCCGTCGATCGCGGCTTGGTCGAAACCGGGCAACGGCCGCTCGGTCACGACTTCTTCGGCGCACAGCAGCCCCTGCGCCTCGGCGATGGCGACCCGCACCGGCCTCGGCGCCACCGCGGCGGCCGATACCCGGGCTTGTTGCTCTTCCACCGAACGCACAACGCGCCTTTCTGCCGTCAACCCGCAAGGTGACGACCGGGCCGTTAGCCTTCGGCCAGACCCAATCGAGTCACCAGCCATCGCCGTAAGTCCGGCCCGTAGTCGTCACGGTCCAAGGCAAAGTCAACCGCAGCCTTGAGGTAGCCGCCGGGATTTCCCAAGTCGTGTCGGGAGCCGCGGTGAACGACAACGTGTACCGGGTGCCCTTCCTTGATCAGCAAGGCGATCGCATCGGTGAGCTGCATTTCGCCACCGACGCCCCGTTCGATGCGGTGCAACGCGTCGAAGATGGCGCGGTCCAGGACGTAACGGCCAGCCGCTGCATACAACGACGGCGCGTCCGCCTGCTTCGGCTTCTCCACCATGCCCTTCACCCTGAGGACGTCCTTGTCGGCCCCGGGCTCCGGCTCGACGTCGAAAACCCCGTAGGCGCTTATCTCCTCGGGCGTAACCTCGATCGCGCACAACACTGTGCCGCCGTACTCGGCGCGCACCTTCGACATGATCTCCAGTACGCCGGTGGGCAGCACCAAGTCATCGGGCAGCAATACCGCGACAGCATCTTCGTCGGCCCACAGCACCGGCTCCACGCAGCTGATCGCGTGTCCCAGGCCGAGCGGCTCGGTCTGCACGACGGACTCGACTTTGATCAGCCCCGGCGCCCGACGGACCTTGGCCAGCATGGCCTGCTTGCCCCGCGCCTCCAGCGTGCCTTCCAGCACCAGGTCTTCGACGAAATGCGCGACGACGCCGTCCTTGCCCTCGGAGGTGATGATCACCAGCCGTTCGGCGCCGGCCGCGGCCGCCTCGGCCGCCACCAACTCGATGCCGGGCGTGTCGACAACAGGTAATAGTTCCTTGGGCACGGTCTTGGTCGCGGGCAGGAAACGGGTGCCCAAACCGGCCGCGGGCACGATCGCGGTGCGCGGAACCGAAACGGGTGGGCGGGACATCGTTAAAACAATATCGTTGACCTCGTGGCGACGGTGGGCAAGGCCGCATTGCGGGGACGGCTGCTGGCAGCCCGTCGTTCCGTTTCCGATGACGCCCACGCCGCAGAAGCCCAGTCATTGGCTAACCACATCGGCGCGCTGGTGCGCGGCGGCGGCACGGTGTGCGCCTATGTGCCGGTGGGCGCCGAACCGGGATCCGTCGAGATGCTGGATGTATTGCTGCGGAAAGCGGACCGGGTGCTGCTGCCGGTCGCTCGGACCACCGCCGACGACTCCGTGACAGCGCTGCAATGGGGTGAGTACCGGCCCGGACAGCTCGCGGCCGCGCGCTTCGGCCTACTCGAACCGGTCGAGCCATGGTTGCCACCAACGGCTGTGGCCGAGGCGAGCGTCGTGCTTGTCCCAGCGCTGGCCGTCGACCGCACGGGGGCGCGGCTGGGCCGGGGCCGCGGCTTCTACGACCGCACGCTGGTGCTGCGGGATCCGCACGCCCGCTTGATCGCGGTGATCCGTGACGAGGAGTTGCTCGACGAGCTGCCCCACGAGCCGCACGACGTGCCGATGACGCATGCCCTGACCCCAGGCCGCGGCCTGGTCGAGCTCGACGCAGCGCAGCCGGGTTAACAGTCCCGCAGCACCCGGCGCATCGCGTCTTTCTCCTTGCCTGACAGCCACAGTTGGTAGTCCGTCTTCACCTCGATCTGACGTGCGACGAACGCGCATCGAAACGCCACGTTCGGTGGCAACCACGACGCGGCATCGCGAAACGCCTTGTCGAAGTTGACCTGACCGGCCACGGCCAGCAGATTGCGCGGGTCGTTGGCGAAGTCGCGGCGACGCTGGTCGTCCCAACCACGCGCACCCTTGTACCAGGCGTCGGACAGCGCCACCACGTGATCGATCTGCACGGCGGGCGAGGTGTCGGGGCCGCGAACGAAGTCGACGGTCGCTCCGGTGTAGGGGTCGTGCAGGACGCCGCGCTGCGCGAAGCAAGTCCCGGGGCGCACCTGGAGGTCGACCAGATCGCGCCGCAGGATGTCGTCACGGGTGTTGCAGCCGTTGTGACCGAATTGCACGTTGACGTCGTCACTCCACGCATCACCGAACCTAGCGCGGTTGAAGTCCTGCACGCGGTCCCAGCCCCGGACGGGCAGCTGCTCCAGTTGGCGGCGGACCGCGTCATAGGTCGGGGTGGCCACCGACGACGGCCCGGCATCGGGTTGGCGGCTTGGGGCGTCACGGAAATAGAGCCACCCGATGCCGGCGGCGATCGCGACCACAGTCAGCAGTGTCAACGCATCCCTGAACCAGCTGGGCCGGGCGGGAATGACACGCGCCACATAGCCGTTCTAGCACTTGAGACGGTAGAGTGCTAAGCGTTTAGACCATTAACGGAGGTTTCAGTGCCCACTTACAGCTACGCGTGCACTGAGTGCGATAACCGCTTCGACGCGGTCCAGGCCTTCACCGACGACGCACTCACCACCTGCGAGCAGTGCTCCGGTCGACTGCGCAAGTTGTACAACTCCGTCGGAGTGGTGTTCAAGGGCAGCGGCTTCTACCGCACCGACAGCCGCGAGTCGACGAAGAGCCCGTCCAACGGCGCGGCCAAGTCGAGTTCGTCGTCGGACGGCGACACGTCCAGTTCCAGTGACAAGACCGGCTCGTCGGAGAAGTCCGGCTCGTCGGAGAAGTCGAGTTCCGCCGGCGACAAGTCCGACTCGTCCGCGTCGAAGTCGACCGCCACCACCGCCAGCTAGCCGGTTATCCACAAGCCGCTGTCCGGCGGCAGCACATAGCTGTCCAGCCACGCTTACGGTTACGGCGTGGGGGATCGCCAGGCATCACTGAATCCGTCGCTGCAGAACCGGATTTCGCAATGGTTACGGCCGGACTGGTCGCGAACCGTGCTGGCCCGGCGGATCGCCGCGGGCGGGCTCGTGGTGCTGGCCGGTGTTGCGGCGTTGCGGCCCGATCCCGACGGCGACCGCGCGCACGTAGTGGTGGCCGCCCGCGACCTCAGCCCGGGCACGGAGTTGACTGTCGACGACCTTCAACTCGAAACACGTTTACGCCCAACGATTCCCGATGGATCGGAGTCCGACATCGGCTCGGTTGTCGGCTCGACGCTGGCGGGGCCGGCCCGGCGCGGCGAGGTGCTGACCGACGTCCGGTTGCTGGGCCGCCGACTCGCCGAATCAGCCGCAGGGCCCGACGCCCGGATCGTGCCGGTGCATCCGGCGGACAACGCGCTGATCGACCTGGTGCGACCCGGCGACGTGGTGGACGTGGTGGCCGCGTCAGACAGCGGTTCGCAATCCAACCCACACGTCGTGGCCACCGACGCCATCGTTGTCCTGGTCTCAGCCAAACAGAAGGCTCAGGGCGCGGCCAACGACCGGGTGGTGCTCGTCGCGCTGCCGCCGGCCTCCGCCACTGCGGTGGCCGGCGCCGCTTTGGTGCAGACGGTGACCCTCACCCTGCACTGACTGTCTGGCCGGATAGGCAGCAAACTCTCGCACGACCAGCCCGACTCGACTAGCTTTTTCATGGGGGTCAATTGATTTGCGACACACCCACTGCAGAAAGGACATCCCGATGTTGAAGGGTTTCAAGGAGTTTCTCGCACGCGGCAACATCATCGACCTGGCTGTAGCGGTGGTGATCGGTACCGCGTTTACCGGCTTGGTCACCAAGTTCACTGACAGTGTCATTCAGCCGCTGATCAACCGCGTGGGCGGCGGCGGAAAGTCCAGCGTCGGGCTCTTGAAAATCGATATCGGCGGCGGTCAATTCATCGATTTCAACGTCGCCATATCTGCAGCCATCAACTTCATCCTGATAGCGGCAGTGGTGTACTTCTTGGTCGTGCTGCCGTACAACACGCTGCGCAAGCGCGGTGAGGTCAAGCAAGCCGAGGACACCGAACTCAGCCTGCTCACCCAAATCCGGGATCTGCTCGCCGAATCCGGGGGCAGCTCAATCGGTAATCACTCCGCCAACGCCCCAGAGAGCGCCACCATCGAGGATAAGTAGTTCGGCGGCCGCCGCGTCAAATGTGGTGCGGGGGCGCATTGTCCCGCAGCCATTGCTCATGATCCTCGACGTCGCGACTCGCGTCCGGATCACGCTCGTCTGCCGATGCCTGCGGTAGCACCTCGCGGTCGTCACCGGCCGGCCTGCTCATGCCGGCGTCAAATCTCCAAGCTGGAGAGCTGTCCGATGATCTGGGCCGCCAGCGGATTCAGCGTCGCCATGCCATCACGCACTGCGTTGCGCGAACCGGCCAGGTTGACCACCAGGGTGCTGCCAGAGATCCCAGCCAGACCGCGCGACAATCCCGCGTCGATGACACCTGCCGCCAATCCCGACGCGCGGATTGCCTCGGCGATACCGAGGATCTCGCGATCGAGGATATCGAGGGTGGCTTCCGGGGTGACGTCGCGCGGCGTCACACCGGTGCCACCGACCGACACCACTAGGTCCACTCCCCCGATCACCGCGGTGTTCAGCGCGTTGCGGATTTCCACCTCATCGGCGGCGACGGCCACTACACCGTCGACGACGAGCCCGGCTTCGGTCAGCAACTCGGTGACCAGCGGGCCGCTGTGGTCCTCATCCCCGTGGGCGGTGCGGTCGTCGACCACGACGACCAGTGCCCTGCCGACCAACTCCGCGCGCTGTTCCATGGGTGCCACCGTATATCTGGCCTCCGACCACGGCGCGGCGGCTCTCATCACTGCTGGGCCTTGCCCAGAGTGACCTGGACTTTCCGACTGTCCCCGGACGGATCCTTGTAGGTCAGCGTCACTTTGTCGCCAGGTGCCTTGGAGCGCACCGCAGCGACCAGCGCGTCGGCGCTGTTGACCGGGCGGTCGTCGACCTTGGTGACCACGACTCCGCCGGGCAGGCCGGCTGCTGCCGCCGCACCATTCGGCACGACCTCGACGACCTTGGCTCCGGGTGTGCCCTTGTCGTTGGTGACCTGAACGCCCAGTGAGGCGTGCGCCGCGGTGCCGGTGGCGATCAGTTCGTCGGCGATGCGCTTGGCCTGATCGACAGGGATCGCAAAGCCAAGCCCGATCGAGCCGCTCTGCGCATCCGGTGAATCGCCACCGAGGGTGGCGATCGCGGAGTTGACGCCGACCAACTGTCCGCTCATGTTGACCAACGCCCCCCCGGAGTTACCGGGGTTGATCGCGGCGTCGGTCTGAATGGCGTCGAGCACGGTGTTCTGGTTGCCCGACTCGCCGGTGGTCGACACCGGCCGGTTGAGCGCGCTGACAATACCGGTGGTCACCGTTCCCTCCAGGCCGAGTGGTGAGCCGACCGCCATCACCGGCTGGCCGACCCGCAAGTTCGCCGACGATCCGAGGTTGATTGGGGTCAATCCCGAAACCCCTTGCACGCGAACCACTGCGATGTCGGTAGTGGGGTCTGCACCGACAACGGTGAACTCTGCGGTGCGCCCGTCGTTGAACGTCACCGTGGTCTTCGGTTTCGCGCCGGCGGGCGGCGCGTCCGGCGCCGGGCCGCCAGGCTCCGGGCCGCCACCGCCACCTTCGTCGTCGGGCTTCTGGTCGCGTGGCGCGGGTGCCTTACCCGGATTGGCCGCTGTCGCGACGACGTGATTGTTGGTCAGGATCAGTCCGTCCGCAGACAGGATGATGCCCGAACCCTCTTCGGATTGCCGCCCCAGGTTGGTCTCGAGCATGACGACGCTGGGCACCACCTTGGAAGCGACCTGCTCGACGGATCCAACCGGAGCATTGCCCGCAGGCAAGCCGGGAGTCGCGCCACCCGGCATGGCCCCGTCGGCGGCCGACGCGAGCTGTGCGTGATGGTCGATCACCGATGCGGCAGCACCGCCGATACCGGCCGACACCACTGCGACCGCCACCGCGCCGACGGCCAATGCGCCTGCGCGGGAACGCTTTCGCGGTGCACCCAGCTGAGGAGGCGGCGGGCCGCCTGCCGACGGGCCCGGCTGGCCACCGGCGAAGGGACCGTACGGCTGCCGGAATGGCGGCTGCTGTCCGTAGCGCCAGTCGTAGCCCTGCGGATACGTTTGCTGCTGCTCATGGCCGGAATAGCCTGTGGCCCCACGCTGATCGGACACCGGACGGTATCCGTGCTGCTGCGGCGGTGGCGAATACCTCGGCTGATTCGTCATGTCGCTAGGTCGCTCTTTCTTTTGCAGTCGTTCAGACTCGAACAGTAACTGGATTACTACCTTGCCTGCGTGGTCTGAGATTCGACTGAGATAACGTTCGCTGGACCTGGAGAGTTCCCCGAAGTTGACGACCCCGTAACATCCGGCGCATCTTCAGCATCCGTCGGGTAGTCCGAAGCCGGCACCGGCCGTCCCGGCAGCAGGACATATATCGATGTCCCCGGGGGTTGACCACCTGGCACGGTGTCTTCGACGCGAAGCGCGCCGCCGTGTTTGAGCACGACCTGTTTGACGATCGCCAGCCCCAGACCCGAACCGGGCATCGCCCGCGCCGTCGTCGAGCGAAAGAACCGCTCGAACACCAGTGCGCGCTCATGTGTCGGGATCCCCGGGCCGTGGTCGGACACCACCAGCTCGGCGTGCGACGCATTCAGCTGCCTCAGCCTGACGCCGACGCGCTCGCCGGACGGGCTCCACTTGGCCGCGTTGTCCATCAGGTTCAGCACCGCCCGAGACAGACCCGCCGTGTCGCCGTGGACCTGCCAGGGCGTCACCTCGACATCGAACTCAACATCGTTGCGGCGCCGACGAACTCGCTCCAGAGACCGGTCGATCACCTCGCCTACGTCGACCGGCTCGTTCACTGCCCCACCGGCGTCGTCGCGGGTGAGATCCACCAAATCGCCGACCAGCGTGGACAATTCCTCGATCTGGCCGATCACATCGGCGCGCAGGTCGACCATCTCCTGCTCGGGCAGTGGCGGCGCACCCGGTTGCGTCGAGGACATCAGCAGTTCGACGTTGGTACGAAGCGACGTCAGCGGGGTGCGCAGTTCGTGGCCGGCATCGGTGACCAGGCGTGCCTGTCGCTCTCGAGATTCGGTCAGGGCCCGCAGCATCATGTTGAACGCCTCGGTGAGCCGCGCCAATTCGTCGCTTCCGAAGACTGGGATGGGCCGCAAGTCGTCGGTGCGCGCCACCCGCTCGGCCGCCTCGGTCAGCCGGCCCACCGGGCGCAGCCCGGCCTGGGTGACCATGCCTCCGGCGGTCGCGGCAACGGCCATGCCGACCCCGCCGACGATGAGCAGCACCCAGCGCAGCTTGGTCATCACCGCATCGGTCGGCGCCAGGCTCTTGGAGATCAGCAACGAGCTGCCGTTCGGCAGATGCACTGCCAGCACTCGCTGATCGGACGCCGTGCGCCGGGACATGAACAGGTCGCCGCGGATGACCGCCTTCTCGGGCTGCCCTACCGGCAGTGTCTGACCCTCCTGGTTGGCGGTGAAGATCGACCGGCCAGGGTTCACCAGCATCGCGTTGACATCCGAGTATGCGGTGCCCTCGATGGCTTTTGCCGGATCAGCCGCCAACGAGCCGCTTGCGATCAGGAGCTGAGCCCTGCTCTGCAGCTGGTTATCGATGTCTTTGTACAGCGCGGCGGAGATCACCCAGTACACAGCGACCGCCATCAGGATGACCACCATCGCCACCATCGACATCGCCAGCAGCATTACCCGCCACCGCAGCGACAAGGAGGTGCTGGCTCGCAGCGGGACGCGGCTTTGCCGGCGGAACAGTGGCTTCAAGGGCATTAGGGAGGAGTTTCGCGAAGCACGTAACCCACTCCTCGCACGGTGTGGATCAGCCGCGACTCGCCGTCTGCTTCGGTCTTGCGACGTAGGTATCCCACATACACTTCCAGCGCATTACCCGAGGTGGGAAAATCGAAACCCCACACCTCCTCGAGAATCCGGCTGCGGGTCAAAACCCGTCGTGGATTCGCGATCAACATCTCCAGCAAAGCGAATTCGGTGCGTGTGAGGCTGATTTGGCGTTGCCCCCGGGTGACCTCGCGAGTCACCGAATCCAGGGTCAGGTCTGCGAAAGTCATCGCCACCGAATCGGCGCCATCGTCAATTTTTCTGCGGCGCAATAGCGCCCGCAGGCGAGCCAAGAGCTCTTCGAGGGCGAAGGGCTTGGGCAGATAGTCGTCGGCGCCGGCGTCGAGGCCGGAGACTCGCTCGGAGACCGTGTCGCGGGCGGTCAACACCAGGATCGGCAGATCATCGCCGGTGCTGCGTAGCTGACGGCAGACCTCCAGGCCGTCCAGCCGCGGCATCATGACGTCGAGTACCAGCCCGTCGGGCCGGTCGGCGGCAATCATCTCCAGGGCTTCGACGCCGTCTTCCGCCAACGCCACCGAGTAGCCATTGAAGGCAAGCGACCTACGCAGTGACTCGCGCACCGCGCGGTCGTCGTCAACGACAAGAATTCTCACGGCCACCAGTTTTATCCAATCGCCTGAGAGCGGCCTGAGAAGTCAGCAAACTGACCGCCGCACATTGCTCGCATTTTCGCCGGAAGGCAGCGCCCACAGCAAATAAGTTAGCGGCGGTCGAGGTCAATCAGACCGAGGCGCGCCGCCTTCAGCAGCCGGCGGGGCACCTTGTGCTGGCGGCCAGCCACCGTCACACCGACGAGCTCTGGCTTCGCAGCCTTCCACTGGGCGCGCCGGCTCCGGGTGTTCGAGCGCGACATTCTGCGCTTTGGCACAGCCATGATCAGGCCTTACTTCTGGTAGGGGGGTCGCCGCGCAAGCTACCTCGGCAACGACAACTCCGCCCAATAGTAGTCGGTGACCTGCTGGGGGCAAAAATCGGCCGCCAGAAGTAATCAAGGGGCATCCTTGACGCGACACCGACGGCACCGGCTAACCTACCGGTTGGTTGGTATGTCCGGCTGGAGGGAGAAGAAGGGGTGGCGTCTTCTTCGGGTGCCCCGGGCTCCCCCGGCCCGGTTCGCATCGGGAACTGCTCGGGGTTCTACGGCGACCGGCATTCCGCGATGCGCGAGATGCTGGTCGGAGGCGAGCTCGACTAC
>Ga0302326_10022323_pt1 | contig 12942 bp, 16 predicted proteins | sample Palsa_T0_3_FD_202264 | JGI IMG/M metagenome (GOLD analysis project Ga0302326, IMG submission 202264) | Peat permafrost microbial communities from Stordalen Mire near Abisko, Sweden - Palsa_T0_3 | ecosystem: Environmental > Terrestrial > Soil > Palsa > Peat permafrost | place: Sweden: Abisko... | reverse complement strand
GTATCATGGCGTTGGCCTGGGCGAGACTGCGATCGAGATCACCATGGAAACTCGCGGCCCTGACCATATCGCGGAAATCATCTCGGCACTTGGCGCTGCGGGCTATGCGCAGGAACGGGTGCTGTAGAAGGCTTTTCACCGCCGAGACGCGGAGGAAAACCAAGACCTTAGCTAAGGGGAGCACTTAGTGGCACAGTGGAATCACTCAAACTGCTTTCGGAATTTCTCCAACTGTTCCTTTACTTCCGCGACTTCCTGTCGCAATTCGGCTACCTCTCCTTCCAATCGGGTGATGCGCCCGGCGTCTGCCGGATTGCGCTCACCCGCCGCGCTTGCCGGCACCGGCGCTTCCGCTTCCGCCACGTCTCCGGCAAACAGATGTGCGTATCGAGATTCTTTCGTTCCCGGCTGACGGGGCAATACCTTCGCGAGCGGCGGTTCGCGCTGCATCAACTTCTGCAACGCCGATTGCACATCATCGAGCGCTTCGAAGCGGTGCATGCGCTCGGCGCGTCCGCGCAACTCGCCCGGCGTCTGCGGACCGCGCAACAGCAGCACGCACAGCACTGCAACCTCTGGCCGCGTGAAGTTAAACAACTCCTGTAGTCGCTGCTCGTATTTGGTCACCCGGCTGTCGGCGCCACGGGCCGGTCCGGCCATGCGGTGCTGCTGCAGACCGTCCAGCGCATCGCGCACGGCGTCTTCATCCAACTGCATCACCGGATCGCGATTCGTTTTCTGGTTGCAGGCATTCACCAGCGCGTTCAGCGACATTGGATAATACTCCGGCGTGGTGATGTCCTTTTCGATCAGCGACCCCAGCACGCGGACTTCGGTCTCCATCAACCTGAATTCCATGAGTTTCATTCATTGTAATGATTGTGTGGGGCGGCGTCGGCCGCCGCCTGTTCTTTGGTTGCCGAGGGGGTACCCCCTCCCCCTGCGGCCGTGTGGAATCATGAGGTTAGGGTATGAAATCCCCGCAAAACATCGGGCTGAAAGGACTTAGAGGTATAATATTCCAGAATAAGGACTTAGCTTCCTCAACATGGCACTGAATGGCTCTGGGACAGCTTCGACGGCCATTTTGGAAAATTGGCACACTTGTGGCTGCCCCATTCAGGGTGCATTGTCGCACTGAACTGACGGGCATGTCAGTGACGGGGATCACAGCGTGGATGTGACGAAAAAGTGGCATCGGCACGCCAGAGTCGCAAATTACGCAGTCGCCTTAAACATACCGTAGGGGTCTTTCGACTGCGCGACTGCTTCGCTTCGTGGAGCAGCCACTTCGCTCAAGATGACATTTTGTTATGGGGCTGGGCGGACGAATGCGCCCGCTCCTACGTGGGCAGCGGATTCTGCCATCATCGCTCACGTTTTCGTTTGAAAAGATCTGGATCAAGATCAAGATCGAAATCAAAGGCAAAATCAAGGGCAGCGGGCGAGGGCGCCCGCTTCCACACGGACCGATCAGCGCTGGGGAAGATGAGCGTCACGGGCGCTCACGGTATACTCAATAGTTTGTCAAACACATCGTTGTTGAGTACATCCATGAATGAGCAGGCAGCACCACCGCGAGTCCGAATTGACGAACTGGTCCGGCAGCTTCGCGCCTTTCCCGCATCGGCGTTCGATACGACGGAAGAGATCCGGGCGCTGCTCGCGAAGTTACCGGTCGATGAGGCTAGTCTTGCACCTTATCTGACTTGGGACCGTCAGCACTACACTCGCAATCTGATCGACAAGACGAGCCTCTACGAACTGATGGCTATCTGTTGGGAAGTGGGTCAGTACAGTTCGGTGCACAATCATCGCGATCAGAATTGCTGGATGGCAGCGCCGGTCGGTAAGCTGCTGGTCGAGAATTTCCACGTCGGATTTCAGGATATCGGGGCAGGCAAGTGCCAGTTGCTTGCATCTAACACGGTGGAATTAACGGCGGCCAATCCCTGCGCCGTCGATCCGCGGGAACCGGTGCACCGGGTGGTGAATCCGCGCGAAGCGAACCAGCGCGCCGTCTCGCTGCACGTCTATTCGCGTCCCTTCGACACCTGCGTGGTCTATTCGCCCGAGCAAGGAACATGCGGGGAAATCGAACTTCACTACAACACGGCTTTCGGGAGAACAGCACCGCGTAGTCAGTAGCCAGTACCAGCTGCGACAAAGAGAGACTCGATACCGGATCGGGTATCGGCAATTACATTTCAAGGAGGAACAGTGAGGAGATACCTGGGAGTTTTGGCTGGCATGGCTGCGCTGTGTGTGATGTCGTGGGCGCAGACTCCCGCTCAAGCTCCCACTGCGGATCAAGCTCCGGCCCAAGCCCAAGCACCGGCACAAGCACCGGCGCAGACGCCGGATCAAGCGCCGGCCCAGGCTCCGGCGCAAGCGCCAGCCCCTGAGGCAACGACGATTCCAACTCCGGCGGAGAAGCCGGCACTACCGGCGCCCGAGTATCCGCGCATCGAATTCTTTGCTGGTGGTTCGTATGCGGAAGCGGGTCTTTTCAACGCCGGACACTGGGCGGGGTTGCCTGGCTGGGACGCTTCCCTGGGCGCGAACCTGACCAGTTGGGTGGGTGTGCTAGTCGATGGCGGCCAATACTTCGGAACTTCAAAAATCCCGACAGCCGTGCCCACACCATTTCCCACCTGCACACCGTTCTGTCCGGGCACTACTCCCACGTTCAACGTGGCGACGCGAGAGTTCAACTTTCTTTTTGGCGTGCAATTTGCCCGCCGCAAGCATGAACGCTGGACGCCGATTGCCGAGCTCATGTATGGACATCAAGGGACGCGCGGTCAAGCGAGTGCGCAAGGCGAGACCTTCGACGAAGTCAGCTCTGGGCGTGCGCTGTTGGCCGGTGGCGGCCTCGAGCGCAAAATCAATCAGCGTTACGCTTTGCGCTTCAAGGCCGATTACCTGCAGACCGGTTCCTTCAAGCAGAAGCAGGATAATTTCCGCTTCTCGATGGGCGTCGTTATCCGGAATGTACACAAAAAGAAGCGCACATACGAGGACGTTCAGCCGGGACCTTAAGGGCCGCCGGTTCTGGGGCTAAACAGAGAAACGCAGGGGTGGGACATCGGGTTCAGTCGCCCCTCTGGGGCTTGCTCTTCCTGCGACCTAACCCGGCGCTGAAGCGCCGGGTTATTATCGGATGTTCCTTCGGGACGGATTCTCCCGCGAGAGTTGCCGCGCGGGAGAAATGGTCGAAGTGAGACGGGGCAAGCCCCGTCTCTACGGATAAAAATCCGCGGAAGTGGTGCGATCCGCGAGCTTTCGCCGCAGTCTTCGCGGCAATCTTTGCGGCGAGCTAGGAGCGGCGCAGTAAATCGCTCAGCGGCTTGGTTTTCGCGCGCAGTTCCTCGGCGAAATCGGCTCCTTTTTCTACCACTTCCTCAAAACGATCTTTCGCTTCATCGGTCCAGTCGGAGGCCGTTTCCAGGGCGTCATCATAGGAGCGCCGCAGATCTTTCCGCAGCTGCCGCCCAGTCTTAGGAGCGAGCAACAAACCAAGGGCCGCGCCCGCGCCAAGTCCGATCAGCAAAAAAGTGATTGCAGTGCCAGTCGTTCCTTCAGAACTCTCATATTTTCCGCTATGCATAAGAACCTCCCAATCAACTCTATTCTAGACTACTGGCGTCGGCAGAGGACTCGCGGAAAAAGCGGGTTAAGAGCGCTAACCACCAAGGACACCAAGGTTCACAAAGTAGAATCAAGCTCGCAGCCACCCAAGATCAAGTGCGACGCCACCGAAAATCAAGTGCGACACCGACTTTCTCCGCAGCCTGTGAAGCCGTGCCCTTTCAAAGCCAATTCAAACTGCGCCTGCCGAGACGTGAAGGCGTTCCCACAATCTGCTTCGCCTGTGTAAAATAAAGTGTTAATCCCAAGTGCGGCGGAAGCTATGGCGACCTGTCCCGCTGCCCAGAATTCCTAGCAGAGTGAAGGAGATGTAAACCAGCAATGTCGATTCCAGCGACCCAGCTCCGTCCCGGCATGATCATCAAGCACAACAATGACTTGCATTCCGTGTTCAGCGTCGAGCACCGCACCCCGGGCAACCTGCGCGCCTTCATCCAGGCCAAGCTGCGCAACCTGCGTACCGGCGCCATGTTCGAACACCGTTTCCGCTCTCCCGACCCCATCGAGAAGGTTAACGTCGACGAAGTCAACATGGAGTTCCTGTACTCCGACGGAGACAGCTATTACTTCATGGACACAGAAAACTACGAGCAGACCCACCTCACCCGCGACACGCTCGGCGACGCGGTGGATTATTTGACGTCGAACCTGCAGATCAAAGTGGAATTTTTTGATGGCAAAGCGGTCGGTATCGAGTTGCCGCAGACCGTTGTGTTGACGGTCACCGAAGTCGAACCCGGCTTGAAGAGCGCAACCGCATCGAGTGTGACCAAGCCGGCGAAGACCGAAACCGGGCTCGTCGTGCAGGTGCCCCCGTTCATCAACGAAGGCGAGAAAATTAAAGTCGACACTGCGGAAGGCACGTATTTGTCGAGAGCGTGAGGTCCAAGTCAGAGGTGAGAGGTCAGAATGCAGAGGTTAAGAACCTTTGTCTTTCACCTTTGCTCACCTCTTCAATCGAACGATGGCTTCCACTGAGAAATCCCTGACTCGGGCTCGTCGTTTCCTGGTGCGCGGACGCGTCCAAGGGGTCGGTTTCCGCTGGTTTGTCGAGCGTGAGGCGCACCTCCTCCACATTGCCGGGTGGGTCCGCAACAATCCCGATGGCAACGTCGAAGTCCTGGCCATGGGAACACGCGAGCAGTTGGCGGGATTGCGGTCGCGGTTGCAGGAAGGGCCGCGCGCGGCGCGAGTGGACGATGTAGAGGAATCCGATGCCGAGCCGGTCGCGGGCCTCCATTCATTTCAAGTTCGAGGAGCTTAACGTCTAGATGTCAAGCAAGATGCCAAACCAGAGGCTGACCGACCCAATCGATTGCGACGGATTGAAGAAGCTGATCCGGGAGGTGCCCGACTTCCCGAAGAAAGGCATCCTGTTCTACGACATCACGACGCTGCTCAAGGACAAACTCGGCTTCGCGCGGCTGATTGACGCGCTGTCGGTGCACTATATCGGCAAAGACATTGACCTGGTGCTCGGCATGGAGGCTCGTGGATTTATCTTTGGACCAGCGCTTGCCTACCGGCTGAACGCGGGATTCGTTCCCGTCCGCAAGCCAGGAAAGTTGCCCGCCGAAACGGTGAAGATCAGTTATGAGCTCGAATATGGCAGCAACGCGCTGGAGGTTCACAAAGACGCCATCACAAAAGGTCAGCGCGTTCTGATCGTCGATGATCTGTTGGCTACCGGGGGAACGGCTGTGGCGACTGCGGACCTGGCCAGCGGCCTCGGCGCACATATTGCGGGACTGGCGTTTGTGGTTGAGCTCGACTTCCTGAGAGGCCGCGACAAACTGGCAAAGTACGACGTGTTCTCACTGCTGCACTATGATCGGTAATCTTCAGCTCCGCTAGCTTACCTGACCAGGCGTTCCACGGCACGGAATAGACCTCTCCAGATCGCCACGCTGACGGCCAGCGATGCGCTGTAGGAGAAGATCGCAATCCAGTTCCAATGAACATGCCTTTCACTATCACGGATCCACATGGGGGAGGGCTCCTTTTTTGCAGTTACAGCGCTAGCAATTATTTGCCCATTGTTTTTCGCTTGCAAGTAATTGAAAAGGTTCCCTGACACGGCGGCTTACTTGCTGAAACTGGGTCAAATCGCCATGCAACCGAGAAATTCATGCGCTCGCTGCGGCGCTCGCTGCCAAACCAGGGCCGAAATCCTGGCAGATGCCAGTCGTTCCACCGTCGGGCCAAGCCTCGACCGCGACGCCCAGCGATGGTGATAATCTAAATCTTCCGGATGATTCATGCGTGCGGTCTTGAAATCGATACAAATTTCGATGCGGAGCACGATCGGGCTTTTCTTTATGCTCGCGACTACGACCGCGGTCGGACTCGCGGTCGACACTGATTCCGGACCGCTCCCGCCTTCGATTACCACGGCGCCACTCTCCATCGACCAAGTCGTTAACAATCTGATCCGCAAAGACGCAGAGCGCGCGCAGGCATTGCGGCACTACGAATCCACCCGTGTTTATCGCATTACTTATCGCGGATTCCTGGGCGATCGCGACGCCGAAATGACGGTGGAATGCACTTATGACAGTCCCTCTACCAAGAACTTTAAAATCATCTCCGAAACTGGATCGAAGGCGATGGTCGAGCACGCGTTCAGACGGCTGCTGGACGGCGAAAAAGAAGCCGCCGAACCGGCAGAGCACGCCCGTACGCTACTGAACCACGACAATTATGACTTTGCGCTCGTCGGCTTCGAGTCCTCGGACAAGGGCAACCAATACGTGCTCGCCGTCCGCCCGAAAACGATAAGCAAGTACGTCTATCGAGGCAAAGTGTGGGTCGACGCAACCGACTTCGCGGTGACGCGCATTGACGTCGAGCCGGCCTTGAATCCTTCATTCTGGACAAAGCAAAATAGAGTTCGTCACGAGTACATGAAGGTCCAGAATTTCTGGCTTCCCCGGCGCAACGAGTCGGTGAGCGAAATCCGTTTCGGGGGGCGCGCGACGCTGACGATTGAATACAGCAACTACCGGGATATCGACTCGCGAGATTCGGGAAAACCGAAAGCATTATCTGCTGGCGCTGCCGCCCGCTAGCCGTTCAGGCTTCAGGTCTCGGACTTGTTTTCCTCAGACCTGAGACCTGCACCTGAGATCTAACGGCAGTAGTACAATCCCGCCATGGATGGCCTGATCCAGCCGAACTTAAACCCCACGACCGAGCGGCAGGAGTCCAGTGTGCGTCCAATCCTCATCGGGATCGTCCTCGTCGGGGTCGTGGTTGGCATTCTCGCGCTGATTTTCCGGGCGGAGCAGACAAAGCCGGCTCCGCCTCCAGCTTATGCCGCCAACCTGAAATTCTCGGATCTGAAGACAAGTGCCGCGCAGAATTTTGTGGGCGCAACCGTCAGTTATATCGATGGCGCCATCACCAACAGCGGCGATAAGACCGTCATCCACGCGGTGGCGCAGATCACATTTAAGGACGACATGGGGCAGACAGCCCAGCGCGAGGAAGTTCCCATCCGCGTTCTGCGCACCGGAGGACCGTACGACGAAGCAGTGGACTTCAACCTGTCACCGCTAGCACCCGGCCAGAGCAAACCTTTCCGCCTGATTTTCGAAAACATCTCGACCCAGTGGAACCACGCCTATCCCGATCTGCGGATCACGCAGGTCAGCGTTAAATAAGTCTATAAGAATCGACTGTGCTTACCGGGGGATGGAAGCGCTGCGGTATTTCAGGAGATCCATGACCTCTTCAATCTTAGGATTTTGTTTGACAGCGCGAAGTGAGGGGCGCTCCGGGCCGTTTTGGTGACGACATTAATTGGTGCTGCGCTATCGGACAAATGTGCGCCACCCGCCAGATAACTCAGGTTATCTCGAGTAATAAGGCGGAAGTTCTCCGCGCAAGGACGATGCACTTGCTCGCGGCTCTTGATACTGGTATAGGTATCTCGGCGGTATAGCGGTATTGGTTCCGCGTTATGTGGAAACGTATTGTTTTGCTCTTGACTTTGTTCGTGGCTGCGCTGGCCCCGGCGCGCGATAAGTCGGAGAACTGGCTGGAAGTCCGCAGTCAGCACTTCACCGTGGTGACGAACGCCAACGAAAAAGCCGGGCGACGCATCGCGGACCAGTTTGAGCGTATGCGCTCGGTTTTTCATGTGGCGTTTCCGCACGTGTCGATCGATAACGGTTCGCCCATAATCGTGCTGGCAATCAAAGACGAGAACGACTTCCGCGCCCTCGAACCACAAGCTTATCTGGCGAAGGGACAACTCAAGTTAGGCGGGCTTTTTCTGCGGGCGCCTGACAAGAACTACGTTCTTATGAGGGTGGATGCCGAAGGCCCACACCCGTATGCGGTGGTCTATCACGAGTACACCCACTTCCTTCTCAGCAAGTCCGCGGAATGGCTGCCCTTGTGGCTGAATGAGGGGTTGGCGGAGTTTTACGAAAATACTGACATTCACGAGAAGGACGTCGCGCTGGGGAGCCGAGTCCGGAGAATCTGCAGTTGCTGCGCATGAGCCGGCCGCTGCCCCTGGCGACCTTATTCACCGTCGACACTAGTTCGCCTTACTATCATGAGGAAAACAAGGGCTCCATCTTTTATGCGGAGTCCTGGGCGCTGGTCCACTTTCTACAAATAAAAGACTTTCAGACGAAAACACATCGCTTGACTGACTACACGGAACTGCTGGAACAGAAGGTAGACGCGGTGACCGCGGCCACTCGTGTGTTCGGCGATCTCAAGCAACTGCAATCGAATCTGGAAACCTACATTCGTCAAGGGAGCTTCAGCTATTTCAAGCTGGCGACTGCGATCGGTGTGGACGACACGGCATTCAAGGTACAACCTTTGACCGCGGTGCAGGCCGATGCGGTACGCGCGGATTTCCTCGCTTACGACGAGCGGGTTACGGACGCCCGGTCGCTCCTGGATCGGGTGCTGCAGGAAGATCCGAAGAATGTTTCGGCGCATGAAACGATGGGGTTTCTGGAGTTTCGCGCGGGACATTTGGATGAGGCGCGCAAGTGGTACCAACAGGCGGTGAAACTTGACTCGCAAAGTTACGTCGCCCATTATTATTTCGCCGCGATTTCAATGAATGCCGGGGCTAGTCCCAGCGATGACACGCAGGTAGAGGGCAGTCTACGGGCCGCCATCAAACTCAATCCGTCATTTGCTCCTCCGTTTGACCGACTGGCAGCATTCGAGGGCATGCGGCGCCAGAATCTCGATGAGGCGCACATGATGGCACTCACGGCGGTGCAACTGGACCCCGGCAACGTAGGTTATCGCATGACTGCGGCCAGCGTACTTATGCAGATGGAACGGGGCAAAGACGCGGTGGCGGTGCTCCATGAAGCCTTGCGGATAGCCAAGTCTCCGGAGGAGACGGCGATGGTCCAGAACTTTCTCGTGCAAGCCGAGAGGTATGCCACCGCCCGGGAACGGCAGACGGCGGAAGAAGTAGAAGCCAGTACCCAAGCCAATGCCGCGCCCACAGAAGAAAGCAACGCCGATGCTGATGCGCCGCCGGAGGAGCTTCCAAAGGGACCACATCATTTCCTGGTAGGCACGCTGCGGGACGTGCAATGCCATGCTTCAAAGATCGACCTGACGATGACCGCAAAGGGGAAGACGATGTCATTGCATAGCGGCAACTTCTACCAGATTGGGTTCACGACTCTGGGCTTCGTGCCCAAAGGAGACCTCAATCCCTGCAAGGATCTGGAGGGTATGTCGGCTAAGGTTGAATATGTCGAATCCTCCGCTCAGCCTCCGGTCGCCTATGTCGTTGCCATTGAGCTCCACAAGTGAGCCGGTTACGCCGGACCCGAACGCGACCACCTCTTTCCCCTCCGTTACAATGGCTTCGTGCCTGATGTAAAAGCAATTCGGCTCACGGAGACCGTAAAGGCCGGAGGGTGCGCGTCCAAGCTGAGCCCGGCGGTGCTGGACAAAGTGCTTGGGAAATTACCCCGCCAACAGGACCTAAATGTACTGGTCGGCTTCGATCACGCCGACGATGCGGGCGTGTATCGGCTCACGCCCGAGACGGCGCTGGTGCAGACGGTGGATTTTTTTACGCCCATCGTGGACGATCCTTATACCTTCGGCCAGATCGCTGCCACCAACGCGCTCAGCGACGTCTACGCTATGGGTGGAAAGCCGCTGACTTCGCTGGCCCTGGTCTGTTTTCCTGAAAAAAGCGATGTCGGGATTCTGGAGCGCATTCTTGCCGGCGGCTTGTCGAAGATGATCGAAGCCGAGTGCACCGTGGTCGGCGGACACAGCATCCGCGATGACGAGACGAAATTCGGCTATTCGGTTACGGGAGTGGTTCATCCGAAGCGGGTGCTCGCCAATCAAGGCGCGCAACCGGGCGACAAGCTGCTGTTCACCAAGGCGCTCGGCACCGGTGTAATTTCGACGGCCATCAAGAAAGGCGTCGCGAAGCAGGAATGGATCGACGCTGCCGTGAAGTCAATGACGACTTTGAATAAGGCGGCCGCCGAGGTGATCACCGCGGGCCGAGTTGGAGCGACCAGCGAGGCTTTTGCTGTCCACGCTCTGACCGATGTCACCGGCTTTGGCCTGATCGGCCACGCTCGCGAAATGGCGCTCGCTTCGAACGTCAGCCTCGTCTTCCACTCCGCCAACATTCGCGTGCTCGATGGCGCCCTCGATTGCATTCGCGCCGGCTATATTCCCGGAGGACTCAAAGCCAATCGGGAGTTTGCCGAATGCCTGGTGGCATATGAAAACGGGATCTCCGAAGAGTCAAAAACGATCCTCTTCGACCCGCAGACTGCTGGTGGATTGTTGATCTCGGTTGCGGAAAAGGATTCCGCGGCGCTCACTCGAGCTCTACATGCCGCCGATGTTCGCGCCGTCGAAATCGGCGAAGTGGTGGCGCGCGCGAAGCCTTTGATCCGCGTCACTTCGTGAATTCGCTTCTGCCACTCGCGTTGAGCTGTGCCCCGCTGATCAGTGCCCAGATGTGGGCCAGGTGATGGTCATCGTGTTCGGCTACAAAGTACAAATGGTCGACCAGTCGCATCGGCGTTTGCAGCCGCGGATGGGGGATGGCGCGGGCAAAAACTACCGGGTCGATCTTCTCCGCTCGGCTCACTAGTTGTAGGCGAGCGTTTCGAAAGTCGGCCAGAATCTCGCTGATCGCGCGCTTGTTGTGCTGTGCTTCGTACGTCTTCCGATTGCTCAGATCAGCCACTGTAAGTGTTGCTGCTTTCTTTAGATAGTCATCGATACGTGCCATCCAGAGAGGTTCGAGGTCCAGCATGTGCCCGGCATGTTCCTGGGCCGACCATTTCTCTTCAGGGTTGCCCACCAGAAGTTCGCGAGCAGCGCCGCGCACGGATTCTTCGAGCCGCGCCGGCGTGCCTCGCAAACGCGCGCACAGGTTCGGATGCAGCTCCGCGGGAAACGTAAACTCAAACTTTCGCTCAAACCAGATCGGCGTTCGATTCATGGCTGCGGGTGAACGATCATGTCTCCTACAGGATGCGAGTGCAAGCGTGCGCGATGCAATTCTTAGGCATACTTCCGGTTGCAGAACCTTCTCCGTGGCTGTTGCATCTATAGGGCTGAATTGTGAGAACGGGCTCGTGAATGGCATTTGTTCAATTGTTGAAAGGAAACACCTGGAATGAAAACACGCAATCTTGGACACTCCAATCTCAAAGTTTCTGCCCTCGGCCTGGGCTGCATGGGCATCTCGGAGTTTTACTCCGGACGCGATGACGCGGAATCGATCGCGACCATTCACCGCGCGCTCGAACTTGGCATCACGTTTCTCGACACCGCCGATGTTTACGGGCCGCACACGAACGAAGAACTCGTCGGCCGCGCCATCAAGGGCAAGCGCGACCAGGTCGTGCTGGCCACAAAGTTCGGGATTGTCCGCGATCCGAGCGACCCCAATGTTCGCGGCGTCAACGGCAAGCCTGACTATGTGAAGAAGGCCTGCGAAGGAAGTTTGAAGCGTTTAGGCGTCGAGCACATTGACCTCTACTACCAGCATCGCGTCGATCCGGACACGCCGATTGAGGAAACGGGTGGAGCCCTGGCGGAGCTGGTCAAGGTGGGCAAGATCGGCCACATCGGTTTGTCGGAAGCTGGGGCTAAGACTCTCCGGCGCGCTGTGAAGGTGCATCCCATTGCGGCGCTGCAGACTGAGTATTCGCTTTGGACGCGCGATCCGGAGGAGGAAATCTTGCCGACGTGCCGCGAACTGGGCATCGGGTTCGTGGCGTACAGTCCGCTCGGGCGAGGTTTTCTTACTGGACAGCTCAAGAAGTTCGAAGACCTGGCGGCCGATGATTATCGCCGTTTGTCGCCGCGCTTCCAGGGCGAAAACTTTCAGACAAATCTGGATCTGGTGAAGGAAGTCGAAGAGCTCGCGCGCGAAAAAGGATGCGAGCCGTCACAACTGGCGCTTGCGTGGGTGCTGGCTCAAGGAGACGACATCGTCCCCATTCCCGGAACGAAGCGACGCAAATATCTCGAGGAAAATGCCGCCGCTGTGGATTTGGAACTGACTTCCGATGACCTGCGCCACCTGACCGAAGTCTTTCCCTCCGGTGCGGCGTCGGGAATGCGCTACCCGGAGCACATGATGAGTCTGATCAACGGGTGACGATGCAGAGCTTCGCTCGGCTGGACGGACGAATGCGTCCGTCCCTACGTGAGCTTCAGCTGCCGCGAGCTTTTTCGCGCATGCGCTCCACGAAACTGGGGACGTGCACCACGGCTCGCCCCACCGTACCTCGTCCGATTTCCCGCGTGCCGTCGTGGGCACGAACACGCATGATGTAGAAGCGTCCGTCAAACGATTCCAACTCCGCCTGGGCGTGAATTCGGGTTCCGATCCCGCTCGCCGCGCGGTGTTCGACGTGGATCGAGATCCCCACTGTGATTTCTCCGTCGGCACAATACGGTTGCAGCGCCTGGAAACATGCCGTTTCCATCAGGCGAATCATATCGGGCGTCGAATACACCGGCGGCAATTCCGAATGATGAGCGGCGAGGGTGTGCTTCAATTCAACGGTTTCAGCCGCCTCGCCACGCACGCCGATAGGGATGGGTTGGGCCATGAGATTACAAAAGCAACGGTTCACTATACGGTCGGGGGCCGGGGCATCACAAGCCTCATCGTTCAGGGGAACTAACCGGCGTTTCCCCCCGAGCTGATAAAATCAACTTTCGCTCATGTCGGCCACTTCCCAGCTCATCCAGATTGACCTAGGCCCCAAGCTCCGCAGCCCGAAGCCCTCATGGCTGAAA
>Ga0302326_10022322_pt1 | contig 12943 bp, 7 predicted proteins | sample Palsa_T0_3_FD_202264 | JGI IMG/M metagenome (GOLD analysis project Ga0302326, IMG submission 202264) | Peat permafrost microbial communities from Stordalen Mire near Abisko, Sweden - Palsa_T0_3 | ecosystem: Environmental > Terrestrial > Soil > Palsa > Peat permafrost | place: Sweden: Abisko... | reverse complement strand
CGCGACCAGCGTTGGCGCTACAGCCACGATGGTTGCCGCGGCCCGGGCAGTCGCCACCAAGGCCGATAACCCGCTGATCAACGACCAATTCGCCGAGCCCCTCGTGCGCGCCGTCGGCATCGACTTCCTGACTCGCTTGGCCACCGGAGACTTAAACGCCGCCGACGTCGACGAGGCCGACTCCACCTGGAAGCTCCAGCAGATGCCTGATGCGATGGCCGCCCGCACCCGCTTCTTCGACGCGTTCTTCGCCGAGGCGACCAAGGCCGGCATCCGCCAGGCGGTCATCCTGGCCTCGGGTCTCGACGCCCGGGCCTACCGACTGGAATGGCCGACCGGCATGACCGTCTTCGAGGTCGACCAGCCTGAGGTGATCGCGTTCAAGACCGAGACCCTGTCCGAATTGGGCGCAGCCCCGACCACCGATCGCCGCACGGTCGCCATCGACCTGCGCAACGACTGGCCGGCCGCGCTGACCGAGGCCGGCTTCGACCGAACCCAGCCCACCGCCTGGATCGCCGAGGGATTGCTCGGCTATCTTCCTCCGGAAGCACAGGACCGGTTGCTGGACAACATTTCCGCGCTCAGCGCCGACGGCAGCCGGCTGGCCACCGAGGCCATCCCGGACATGGCCGACGTCGACAAAGAGCAGGCGCGCGAGTTGATGCGCAAGGCCACCGATAACTGGCGTGCACATGGCTTCGACCTGGACTTCGACGAGCTCGGTTACCAAGGAGACCGCAACGACGTGGCCGCCTACATGGATACGCTGGGCTGGGCGTCGGTCGGTAAACCGATGAGTGAGTTGCTGGCCGACTACGGTCTTCCGCCGGTCCCGCAGGGCAACGACTCGGTCTCCATGGCCGACACGATCTACTACACCTCGAGCAAGTGACGGAGACGCCGCAGCGCCGCGGTTTCAACGACGCCGTCACGCGGTTCTGGGGTGTGGGGGCCCCGCCCAACAATTTGCGTATCCTGCTGCTGGGGTTATCCGGGCGGGCGCCGGCGGTGGGGGTCGCGAAACGGCCCCACCACCAGTCTGCGCGGGTGGTTGACATCGCCTGCGGCACAGGGATTCTGACTGACCGGATCGAACGCGAGCTCCACCCCGCCGCGGTCTACGGCGTGGATATGTCCCAGGGCATGCTCACTCAGGCCCGCTCCCGATCGACGAAGGTGGAGTGGCTCCGCGGACCGGCCGAGCAGCTGCCCTTCGACGACTCGAGTCTCGACGCGGTCGTGACGACGTCGGCGTTTCATTTCTTCGATCAGCCCGCGGCGCTGCGCGAGTTCCATCGCGTGCTGGCGCCGGGCGGTCTGGCCGCGGTGTCGACGCTCAGTGCACGCCGATCGATATTCCAAGGGCTTTCGACCAGCAAGTGGGCACCGGCGCACAACCCGTCGTCCGCCGAGATGCGGCGCCTGTTCGAGGGTGCCGGCTTCACCGTCGAGACCCAGCATCGGGTTCGGCGACCGCTGTGGACTCGTGCCATCTCGGACCTGATCACGGTCGGCGTCAAGAGCTGACGGCGTCGGCTGCCGGCTGACCCCAGTGGTCGAGGTTCACCACCTCGCCCAGCGGTCGGCGGCGCACCGGCCCATGCCGTCCTTTCGGCCAGCCCACCACGATGTGCCCGGCCAGCATCCAGTCCGCGGGCACGCCAACGGCGCTCCGGAGCAACTGCTCGCCGCCGTAGGCGCCCCAACTGGTCAGACATGCGCCCAGGCCCTGAGCGCGTGCGGCCAGCAGGAAATTCTGCATCGCCGGGAAAATCGATCCGCCGAGCAGAAGCTCGGAAGCCGTCGGAAAGTGCTTCTGCGCGAACAGAACTGACGTGAATTCACCGGCGCGATCATGCAGCTCGTAGGTGGCACGGTTGGTGCGGGCGCGCCGACTTTTGTCATCAACGGCCGGTCGGCTCATTCCGTAAACAGGCTCGATGACTTCCAAGGCGCGGGCCGCCGCCTTGGCCACCACGGCCCGCTGCTCTGGCGACCGCAACACGACAAACCGCCATGCCTGCGCGTTGGCTCCCGACGGCGCCCACATCGCCGCTTGCAGACAACGTTCCAGCGTGGCGTCGTCAACCGGATCGTCGGTGAACCGTCGGATCGTGCGCGCGGTCGACATCGCCTCCCATACGTCGCTGGTTGTTGCCGACATGCCGGCTCCCTTCTGCTGTCCTCCGGAAGAACTTAGTGCGCGCACTGCCCGGTCAGTCGGCGCGCGGCCCGACCACTAAGACGTCCTGACCAGCCAGCACGGCTAGCCGAAAAGACTCACGGCTGTCTGCCCAGCTCGTGAGTAGACCTGCGAATCGATAGGCCCGACCGAGCCACTCACCGCGGCCAGCGGACACCCTTCGGCAGCAAAACGTCCGACCCTCCGGATTCCTCAGCCGGCACCGGTCCCCGACCTCAATAATCGGGCCCATGCCGACACCACCAAATGGGCTCGCCAGCAATTCCAACTACTTCCTCTACTCCGATACGCCCATCCTCTCCTTCCTGGTCAACATCGATGTCACGGAAGACATCATCAGCGACCTCGGCTTCGGGTTCCAGGTCAACTGCTGGTCTCCTGTGGGTCCGACGTGCCAGTGGCAGCAATATGTGCTGGCGATGTCGGATTCCAACCAACTGGAGTGGGCCGTCCAGAACTGGAACCATGACATGTCCGTCAACTGCGTGAACGCCGGCCAGACACCATGGGTCCCCCTCCCGAAGGCCAACATAATTCCATCCGGATGGAAGCTCACGATTGCTCTTTCGACGAACACCACCCCAGACGCCGACGTGGTCGGCGTGGTGTTCGTAGTGCGAGACGAGCACGGCAATGTCCTCGGCAACACGCAGCAAGACTTCAACAACCTGACCAAGGTCAACGGAAAGGTGCGATCACCGGTCACGCCGGGCGATTTGGCCCCGATCAGAGCGGTGCAAGTGACCTTGGTCGGACCGGGGACCTTCAGCGCAGGTCCACTCGAGTTCGGGAGTACCCGCCTCACCTCCGGAGCCGGGACCTTTACCTACATAGCAGAGACGTCCATGACGGCATTGGGCACGTTGCCCGCCGGCACGACCGGTTTCAACCTCCCGCAACCCGGCAGTTCCTTGGCCACCGGAGAAGCCGCGAACAGCTCCTACAGCGTCATGGCCGACAGCTCGGCCCAATCCCAGACACAGTCGTTCGCCGTCCTCTCACCTCCGGAGCAGGTCGCCGCGCTGGACCCGTCGGGCCACCCGCACGAGTTCGTTTCGTCAGATGGCAACGCGTTTCAACAGAGCGACATCCTCCCGACGGGAGACGCCGTGGCCGCTTCGGGCGCCAGCATGTCCGGCTACCAATGGCCCGAAACCTTGTCCAAGATGGTTGTGTACCTGGATGCGTCCGATCATGTCAACGAACTGTCCAAGAGTCCGACAAGCAAGTGGGAGCATGCTGATCTGACAGGAATCACCTCTGCCCCGCAAGCGGCGGCTGGATCCAGCCTCAGCGGGTACTCGTGGGCGGTGGGCAATTCCAAGCAGGTTGTCTATCTCGATCCGTCTGGTCACGTGCACGAGCTGTTCATCGCCCACGGGGACAAGAAGTGGGGGACGGCCGACCTCACCTCTCTCACGGAGGCGACCCCCGCCAGAGGTGGTTCGCCGCTCAGTGGTTACGAGTGGCCGGCCGGCCAATCCAAGCAGCTGGTTTATCTCGATCCGGCTGGTCACGTACACGAGCTGTTCATCGCCCAGGGCGACAAGAATTGGGGGACGGCCGACCTGAGCACCATTACCGCGGCGCCGCCCGCGGCGGCCGGCTCCAGCTTGTCCGGTTACTCGTGGGCGGGCGGCAACTCCAAGCAGGTCGTCTACCTCGACAGTGCCGGCCACGTGCACGAGCTCTACGTCGTCGCCGGCGGCAACTGGGCCCACACTGACCTGACGGCGATCACGGGAACCCCACCGGCGAAGGCCGGATCACCACTGTCGGGTTACTCGTGGACTGGCGGCGACTCCAAGCAGGTCGTCTACCTCGACAGTGCCGGCCATGTGCATGAGCTGTATGTCGTCGTCGGCGGCAATTGGGCCCACGGGGACCTGACGGCGATCACGGGAGCTCCGCCCGCCGGAGGTAGCTCCCGCCTCACCGGATACCAATGGGTGACTGGTCAATCGAAGTGCGTCTCCTATCAGGGAGGCGACGACCATCTGCACCTGCTCCGGGTCACACCCGGTGGGAACTGGAACCACCTCGACCTCACGACGGCAACCGGGGCCCCTCCTCTAGCAGCGGGCTCCCCGCTCAGCGGCTACGGCTGGATGGCCGACATCCCCTGATACTGCTCAGTCCGACGCCTACGCCTTGACTCCCCTTGACCGCCTACGACGAGATGAATGCCAGTCACCCAGGTTGCCGGCACCCAACTTCCGAGTTCCTTCCGGGAAGAACCTAGCGTGTGCACCCGAGCGAGGGCAGCACCGAAATCACCGGCCACAGCACGCGTTCAGTCGGCGCGCGGCGGCCGTTGATCGTTGGGATCGTCAGGGTCCGGTTCGCCGAACCATCGTGACGGCTCGCGCACGCCGTACTCGTCGTGCCAGTCCCACCACTCGTAGGGCGGACCCTGCGGGTAGCCCTCCGGTGAGTCCTCCCAGGTTTCCTGACGGCCGAGTGGCGTCATGTCCAGAAAGCTCCAGGTGTTCCCCAGTACCTCGTCGCCGCGGTTATTGATGAAGTAGGTGCGAAACACCCGCTCGCCGTCGTGGATGAACACGTTGGTGCCGTGCCACTCGTCCACCCCGAAGTCGGCGTCGAAGCTGTCGGTGATGGTGTACCACGGCATCTGCCAACCCATTCGCGCCTTCAGGTGCTCGATGCCCGGCTGCGGTGCGCGCGAGGCGAACACCAGCGTGGCCTGGCGGGCATTGAGGTGGGCGAGGTTGCCGATGTGGTCGGCGATCATCGAGCAGCCGCGGCAGCCGTGATCGGGCCAGCCGTCGATGTCCGGCCCGACGAAGGCGCGGTAGACGATCAGCTGACGACGCCCCTGAAACAGGCCCAACAGGTCGACTTTTCCCTCGGGGCCGTCGAACTCGTACTCCTTGTCCACCGGCAGCCACGGCATCCGCCGACGCTGCGCCGCCAGCGCGTCATGGGCGCGCATCACCTCTTTTTCCTTCAGCAGCAGTTGCTGGTGCGCGGCCGCCCACTCCTGCGCCGACACGATGGGGGGTGTGTCCATAGTTGTTCTCCGCCTTTCGGTTTCAGTTGCTTCAGGCCAGTGCCGACAGGCCTGCGGCTGTGAGTAGGTATGCGTCGTGGTCCTGGTGTCGGCCGGCGGCGATCCCCAGTACGGACCGGCCGACTTCCTCCGCGGTAAGCGCGGGCCCGCCGGCCCGCACGAAGGTGTCGACGTCGATGCCTTGTCGATCGGCATAAGCCGCCACCGCCTTGGCGCCCAGCTCGGTCGCTGGCGTCAACCGCGGCAGAACAGACACAAAGCTGATCCCCAGCCCAGCCCGCTTCGACTCGATCGCCGCATAGTCGGCAATGAACTTGATGGCGGCTTTGGCCCCGGCGTAGCCACCGCTCAGCGGCGACCCGTTGACCGCCGCGCCGCTAGACATGACGATCACCGAGCTGCCCGGGTCCAGCGGCCGCCGCAACGCATAGCGGGTCCAGTGGAACACCTGCGCGACGTCCATGTGCCAGGTCTCGCTGAAGGTTTCCCAGGTCTGTTCGTGCAGTGGGCTCATCGTGGGGCTCGCCCCGGCGCACAGCACCAGCGTGTGCGGCGGATGCTGGTCGATGATCCGGTTGGCCGCCGCCGGATCGGCGGCGTCAGCGGCTATCGGGGTGAACGTGTCGCCGAGTTCGTCACGCAGCCGATCGAGCTGATCGCCGCTGCGTGCCACGCCGACGACATGCGCGCCTGCGACCGATAGTGCCGCGGCGATGGCGCGGCCGAATCCGCGGCTGGCGCCCGTGACGATCGCCGTCGTACCGGTCAGTTCCACCTCGGGCTTGGTTAGTTGATTCAGGCTCATACTGATTTCGATACGTCCCGGCGCCGAAATTCATCGCCGCGGCACCGATGAATTTTCGGTGCCCTGCGTCTCTACTGATATGGGGAGTCCAACCCGCCGCCCGACAGGAGAACGACCGTGCCGGCCCAGGACGATTTCATCGAACGAGCGGCGCCTTTCCGTCCTGAGCTGATCGCGCACTGTTACCGCATGCTCGGCTCGGTTCACGACGCCGAGGATCTTGTCCAGGAGACCTATCTGCGCGGCTGGCGCGGCTACCAGGCATTCGAGGAACGCGCAGCGCTACGCACCTGGCTGTACCGGATCGCGACCACCGCCTGCCTGCGTGCGCTGGAGAACCGGGGGCGCCGGGTGTTGCCCGCGGGGCTGGGCGACGGCTCGGTCGACCCGGATACGGATCCCGGCGACGACGGCGGCAGCTACCACTGGCTTGAGCCGTTACCGGACGCGGTGACGCCCGAGACCGCGGTCACCGCACGGCACAGCGTGCGCCTGGCGGTTGCCACGGCGCTGCAAGAGCTTCCGGCGCGTCAACGCGCGGTGCTGATCCTGCGCGACGTGGTGCAGTTCAGCGCAGCCGAGGTGGCGGAATTACTCGAAACGACGCCCGCCGCCGTCAACAGCGCGCTGCAGCGGGCTCGCGCTCACCTCGCCGACGTTGCGCCCAGCGAGGAGGACACGGCCGAGCCGGACGACGCCGATCGGCGCGAGTTGCTTGACCGCTACTGCGCGGCCTTCGAAAACGCCGATCTCGCCGCGCTCACCGCGCTGCTGCAGACCGACGTCAGGCTCGAGATGCCGCCGCTGCCGATCTGGTTCACCGGGCGCGACGCCGTCACGCGATTCCTGGCGCGGCGCGCCTTCGCCGGACCCGGAGACATGGTGCTCATCCCCACGGCCGCCAATGGACAGCCGGCGGTCGCGGAATACCGCCGGGCCGCCGACGGGGTCTTACGAGCGCATTCCATACATGTCCTGGACACTGGTAGGGGCGGGATCGCCGCACTGACCGTATTTCTTGATCCCGGGCTGTTTTCCGCGTTTGGTCTGCCGCCAACCCGGTGATCCTCGAGGCGAGCCCGTCGCTGCCGTCGTGAGTCGCGGTCAGGCCCCCGCGAGTTCGTGTGGACAGTTCGTTGTGACGTCGCAACTATGGGCGCGATAGACATGGTTTGAAGGGTGAGTAATGAAGGTTCCGGGCGTGGCCGCCGTTATCGGCGGGTTAACCGGTGGAGCAGTACAGATGTTGCAGGCAGGTTTGCAAGGTGTGGCGGACACCGCGGACACCGTGCAGTCGCTGGCCACCCCGGTGGTGGAGTCGGTGAGTCACTCGACCAGCCGATTCCTGGGCATCGGCAGTTCCAACGGCGCACCTGACCGCGCGACAGCAACGGTGCGCTGGCAGAGCGGGCGGCGGGTACACCTCGACCTGGATCCGTTACTGCCGTTCCCACGCTGGCACCAGCACGCGGCCACGGTCGAAGAACCAGTACGCAATATCGCTGGTGTGGCCAGCGCCCACGTCGAGGGCTCACTGGGCCGGCTGGTGGTCGAACTCGAGGACCTCGGCGATAACGCCGACGACGACCGGGTTTTGGACGAAGTGCGCGCTGTGGTCGACTCCGCGGCTGCAGACTTAAGCGCCTTAGGACCCGAGCCGCAAATCCGCACCGCGCCGTTCGCCGACCCGGGTAACCCGTTGGCGATCCTGGTGCCGCTGACCGCGGCGGCGTTCGACGCGGTCGCGATCGGCGCCGCGGTCACCGGCTGGGTAGTCCGACTCCCGGCCGCGCCGAAGACCACCAGAGCGGCCGCCGCCCTGCTCAACAACCAGCCGCGGGTGGTGGCGGTGCTCGAATCGCGACTGGGCCGAGTGGGCACCGACCTCGCGCTCGCCGCGTCGACAGCCGCGGCCAACGGGTTGACCCAGGCGGTCGGCACTCCGCTGTTGAACCTGACGCAGCGAATCCTGCAGATCTCCGAAGCCGACGCACACCGGCGCCGCTGGCGAGACCGCGAGCCGCAGCTGGCCTCGCCCGAGCGACCGCAGGCCCCGGTGGTTCCCATCATTTCGTCGGCCGGCGCCAGCTCCGTCGTGCCGCGGCATAACTGGGCGGCCGCGGCCGCGGGAGAGGCTTCCCACGTCGTCGTCGACGGAGCCATCGACGCGGCCATCGACACCGAGAAAGGATCGATGGCCGGGCCGGTCGAGGACTACGTCAACCAAGCGGCTAACGGTTCGCTGATCGCAGCCGCCAGCGCTTTGGTTGCCGGTGGTGGCCCCGAGGACGCCGCCGGCGCGGTGCTGGCCGGGATACCGAAGGCCGCGCACATGGGCCGTCAATCGTTCGCCGCGGTGCTCGGCCGCGGGCTCGCCGACGACGGACAGCTGATCCTGGATCCCGGCGCCCTGCGCCGGCTGGACCGGGTGAAGGTGGTCGTCATCGACGGCGCGGCGCTGCGCGGTGATCACCGCGCCGTACTGCATTCGCGGGGCGACATCCCGGGCTGGGACGACGACCGGGTCTATGAGGTCGCCGACGCGCTGCTGCACTCCGAGGAGCCGCCCGAGCCCGACCCCGACGAATTGCCGGCCAACACCGCGCGCTTGCGCTGGTTGCGCGCGCAGGGACCGTCGGCCACCCCCGCCCAGGGCCTCGAACACGCCGACCTCGTGGTCGACGGCGAAACCGTCGGTCACGTCGAGGTGGGCTGGGAGGTCGACCCGTTCTCCATCCCGCTGCTGCAGATCGCGAACCGGACCGGCACCAGGGTGGTGCTGCGGCACGTGGCCGGCACCCAAGATCTGGCCGCCAGTGTCGCGGCCAGCCATCCGTCCGGCACACCGCTGCTCAAGCTGGTACGCGACCTGCGGGCCGATCGCGGGCCGGTGCTGCTGATCACCGCCCTGCACCGCGACTTCGCATCGACCGACACATTGGCGGCGCTGGCTATCGCCGACGTCGGCGTGGCCCTCGACGATCCTCGCGCGGCCACGCCGTGGAGCGCCGACATCATCACCGGCACCGACCTGGCCGCGGCAGTGCGGATCCTCTCGGCGTTGCCCGCGGCACGGCAGGCCAGTGAATCGTCGGTGAACCTGGCCAAGGGCGGCACCACGCTCGCCGGGCTGTTGCTGGTTACCGGCGATACCCGCACGACTGCCAACCCACTTGCCCTGCAGCGCTGGCTCAATCCGGTGAACTTCGCCGCTGCCAGCGCCATGGTCTCGGGCGCCTTCGCGGCCGGCAGGGTGCTCCGCCAGCCCGACCCCACCCCGCAACCACTTACTGCATGGCATGCGCTGGATCCCGAGATCGTCTACTCGCGACTGGCCGGCCGTACCCGCCCGTTGACCGTCGCGCCCGGTGCGCCGACATGGCGACGCGTCCTGGCGGACCTTTCCTACAGCCCGCTGGTGGCGCCGCTGCGCGGCCCGGCCCGTCAGGCCGGGCGACTGCTGGACGCGACCCGTTACGAGCTGCGCGATCCGCTGACCCCGATCCTGGCGGTGGGAGCGGCAGCCTCGGCGATCCTCGGCAGCAATGTCGACGCGCTGCTGGTCGGTGGCGTGATGGGGGTCAACGCGCTCATTGGCGGCGCTCAGCGGTTACGGGCCGACTCGGCGGCCGCTGAGCTGTTCGCCGAGCAAGACGCGGTGGCGCGCCGTGTCGTCGTCCCGACCGTCGCGACATCGCGACGCCGGTTGGAGGCGGCTCGAACAGCCGAGCGCGTTGCCACGGTCGCGGCGAGCTCGTTGCGTCCCGGCGACGTCATCGACCTGGTCGCCCCGGACGTGGTGCCCGCCGACGCGCGCCTGTTGGTGGCCGAGGACCTTGAGGTCGACGAATCCTCGCTGACCGGTGAGTCGATGCCGGTCGACAAGCAGGTGGAGCCGGTCGGCGCCACCGACACCGATCGGGCCAGCATGCTGTTCGAGGGCAGCACGATCGTGGCGGGGCACGCCCGGGCGATCGTGGTCGCCACCGGTGTGGGCACCGCCGCGCACCGCGCGATCTCGGCGGTTCTCGATGTCGAGTCGGCGGCCGGGGTGCAGGCGCGGCTACGCGAGCTGACCGGCAAGGTGCTTCCGTTGACGCTCGCCGGTGGTGCCGCGGTGACGGGTTTGGCGATGCTACGCCGCGCAACGCTGCGTCAGGCGGTCGCCGACGGCGTCGCCATCGCGGTGGCGGCCGTCCCGGAGGGCCTGCCGCTGGTCGCGAACCTTTCCCAACTCGCCGCCGCCCAGCGACTGTCGGCGCACGGAGTGCTGGTCCGCGCCCCCCGCACCATCGAAGCGCTGGGCCGGGTCGACACGGTGTGCTTCGACAAGACCGGCACGCTGACCGAAAACCGTCTGCGTGTCGTGCGCTCGGTGCCGGCGGCAACCCCGCCGCGTGGTCCGTTCCCGAACACCACCGAACCGCAGGGCGCCCACGTCTTGCGGGCCGCCGGCTGGGCATCTACCCAGCCAGAGGAGGGGCGGGGCCACGCCCACGCCACCGACGAGGCGATCATCAATGCGGCGGATAGACTTGACGTTCAAGGTGATTCGGAGTGGACCGTGCTCGCGGAGGTCCCGTTCGAGTCCAGTCGCGGCTTCGCTGCCGCGATCGGCAAGCTGAGCACGGACCCGTCCAAACCATTGCTGATGCTCAAGGGCGCCCCGGAAGTCGTCTTGCCGCGCTGCCGGTTCGCCGATCCAGAGGCCGACCAGAACCATGCCGAATCTTTGGTGCACAGCCTTGCCGAACAAGGCCTGCGGGTGCTGGCCGTCGCGCAGCGCAGCTGGATTCATGACACCGAAGACGATGACGACACTGACGCCGACGCCGTCGACGCCGCCGCGCACGACCTGGAGCTGCTCGGGTATGTCGGATTGGCCGACACCGCGCGACCGTCATCGCGCCCGCTGATCGAAGCGCTGGTGGACGCCGAACGAAAGGTCGTGCTGATCACCGGCGATCACCCTGTGACCGCGCGGGCGATCGCGCACCAGCTGGGCCTGCCGACCGATGCTCGGGTGGTCACCGGCGCCGACATCGCCGGGCTCGACGAAGACGCCTGCGCCAAGCTCGCCGCCGACGTGCAGGTCTTCGCCAGGGTCAGCCCGGAACAGAAAGTGCAGATCGTCGCGGCGCTTCAGCGCGGCGGACGTGTGACGGCGATGGTCGGCGATGGCGCCAATGACGCCGCCGCCATCCGGATGGCCGACGTGGGCATCGGGGTGAGTGGTCGCGGCTCGTCAGCCGCCCGCGGCGCCGCCGACATCGTGCTGACCGAGGACGACCTAGGCGTGCTGCTCGACGCGTTGGTCGAGGGCCGCACCATGTGGGCGGGTGTGCGCGACGCGGTGACGATCCTGGTCGGCGGCAACGTCGGCGAAGTCTTGTTCACCATCATCGGGACGGCCCTGGGCAGCGGGCGGGCGCCGGTGGGGACTCGTCAGCTGCTGCTGGTGAACCTGCTCACCGACATGTTCCCGGCGCTCGCTGTCGCTGTCACCCCGCAGTTCGACGAACCCGAAGCCGACGAATACGACACCGAGGAGGAAGCCGACGAGGCCCAGCGGGCCTATCAGCGATCGGTGCTGACCGCGCCGACGCCGTCGCTTGACGCTCCGCTGCTGCGCCAGATCATCACCCGCGGTGGAGTCACCGCGGCCGGCGCCACCGCGGCCTGGGCTATCGGGCGTTGGACACCGGGCACCGAACGGCGCACTTCGACCATGGGATTGACCGCGCTGGTGACGACGCAGCTGGCACAGACGCTGCTGACCCGTCGGCACAGCCCGCTCGTTGTCGCGACGGCGCTGGGCAGCTCCGCGGTTTTGGTCGCCATCGTCCAGACACCTGGCGTCAGCCACTTCTTCGGGTGCACGCCGCTGGGGCCGGTCGCCTGGACGGGTGTGGCAGGTGCCACCGCAGCGGCCACCGCGCTCTCGGTGCTCGCGCCCAACTGGTTGAACAAAACCGTGGGATTGGTGCAGCCCGAACTCGCGTGAAGACCGGGCGGCCAAGCATTAGGTTGGCAAATTTACGTTTTGGCCTTCCCACGGTGGACACTCCCAGCAAGATCGATGCATGACGATCGCAAGCGCGGCGGAGCCGGGCGCTGCGGGTCGACATGTGCTTATGACGCGACGTTGCTGAGACCGAAGAGGAAGTCCGATGAGCCAGACCAGTCCTAGCCCGACCCGCGCGCCCAATCTGGCGCAGCTGTTTCTGCAACGTGTCGACGCGTCAGGAGCCAGCGAGGCCTTCCGCTACCCCGAGAACGGCGACTGGACCTCGGTCACCTGGAACCAAGTGGCCGAACGGGTCGAGGCGTTGGGGGCCGGGCTGCTGTCGCTCGGCGTCGCAGCAGAGGATCGAATCGGGATCGCCTCAGCCACTCGGCTCGAGTGGATCCTGGCCGATCTGGCCATCTTGTGCGCCGGCGGGGCAACGACCACCGTCTACCCGAGCACGAACGCCGAAGACACCGCTTACATCCTCGCCGACTCCGGCTCGAAGATCGTCTTCGCCGAAGACGACGCGCAGCTCAAGAAGCTCACCGAGCGACGGGGCGACCTAACCAACGTCGAGAAGGTGGTGGTGTTCGACGGAGCCGGTGACGGCGATTGGGTGATCACCCTGGATGACCTCGCCGACCAGGGCGCGAAATACCTGGCCGAGCACCCGTCCTGCGTGCGCAATGTCGCCGACGAGATCAAGCCCGAGCAGTTGGCGACGCTGATCTACACGTCAGGGACCACCGGCAAGCCGAAAGGCGTGCGGCTGCGCCACGAGGCTTGGGTGTACACCGGCGGCGTGATCGCTGACATGGGTCTGCTCCGCGAGGACGATCTGCAGCTGCTGTGGCTGCCGCTGGCGCACGCCTTCGGCAAGGTGCTGATCGC
>Ga0302326_10022320_pt1 | contig 12944 bp, 17 predicted proteins | sample Palsa_T0_3_FD_202264 | JGI IMG/M metagenome (GOLD analysis project Ga0302326, IMG submission 202264) | Peat permafrost microbial communities from Stordalen Mire near Abisko, Sweden - Palsa_T0_3 | ecosystem: Environmental > Terrestrial > Soil > Palsa > Peat permafrost | place: Sweden: Abisko... | reverse complement strand
AGACGCCACGGTCCGCGCGGGCGGCTGGCAGCGCAGTGTCGGCCGGGAACTGGCCGGGTCGACCCTGGGACTGCTCGGCCTGGGCCGGATCGGGCAGCGTATCGCGCATTACGCGCACGCCTTTGACATGAACTGCATCGCGTGGAGCCAGAACCTGACCAAGGAGCGGGCCGAAGCGGGCGGGGCCCGGCTGGTGACCAAGGAGCAGCTCTTCACCGAGGCTGGCATCGTGTCGGTGCACCTGAAGCTGTCCGAGCGCACGATCGGCCTGGTGGGACGGGCCGAACTGGCCCTGCTCGGGCCGGACGGGCTGCTGGTCAACACCTCACGGGGGCCGATCGTCGATGAGGCGGCGCTGGTCGACGCGCTATACCAGGGCCGCATCGGCGGCGCGGCGCTCGATGTGTTCGACACCGAGCCGCTGCCCCGCGGCCATCCGCTGCGGACCGCGCCGAACACTGTGCTCACCGCTCATATCGGGTACGTCTCGCGGGAGACTTACGCGATCTTCTACAGCCACGCCGTCGAGGACATCGCCGGGTGGCTCGACGGCCGCCCCGCCCGTGTCCTGGCCTAGCCGGGCGTGCTGGCCTAGCCGGGCGGCCACACGGCGTCAGCCCAACGAGACGGAGGTCCTCTATGGATGTTCAGCGGTGGCTACGCAGCGGCGTGGACGCGGTCGCAGACTGGGAAGCCGGCTTCGCCGCGTTCCAGCCCGGTCCTTCCGCCCAGGTCCCTCCCGCTCAGGTCCCTCCCACACAGATCACTGACGAGCGCTTTGCCGCCGCGTTCGCCGCCTTCACCGAGCGGCTCCGGGACAACTATCCCTACTTCCACCCCAGCTACGCCGGGCAGATGCTGAAGCCGCCGCATCCCGCGGCCGTGGTCGGCTACCTCACCGCGATGCTGGTCAACCCGAACAACCACGCGCTCGATTCCAGCCGGGCCACCTCGCAGATGGAAAAGGAGGTCATCGCCCAGCTGGCCCAGATGTTCGGCTTCACCACCCACCTGGGCCACCTGACCAGCAGCGGCACGATCGCCAATCTCGAGGCCCTGTACGTGGCGCGCGAGCTGCACCCGGACCGGGGCGTGGCCTACAGCACCGAGGCGCACTACACGCACGGCCGGATGTGCGGGGTGCTGGGCATCGATGCAGCGCCAGTGCCGGTGGACGGCGCCGGCCGGCTGGACCCCGGCGCGCTGCGCGACCTACTGGCCGGCGGCCGGATCGGGACGGTGGTCGTGACGGCGGGCACCACCGGCCTGGGCGCCATCGATCCCGTGCATGAGGTGCTCACCATCGCCCGGGAGCACGAGGTCCGGGTCCACGTCGACGCGGCCTACGGCGGCTTTTTCGCCCTGCTGGCCGGCCTGAAGGACCAGGCCGGCCAGGAGGACCGGGCCGGCCTGGCCGAACCGCCATGGCGGGCCATCGCCGGGTGTGACTCGGTCGTCGTCGACCCGCACAAGCACGGGCTGCAGCCCTACGGGTGCGGTGCGGTGCTGTTCCGCGACCCGGGCGTCGGCCGCCTGTACCTGCACGACTCCCCCTATACCTACTTCACCTCCGACGAGCTGCACCTCGGTGAGATCAGCCTGGAGTGCTCCCGGTCCGGCGCCGCGGCGGCCGCGCTCTGGCTGACCTTCCAGGTGCTGCCGCCCACGCCGGCCGGGCTGGGCCAGGTGCTCGCGGCCGGCCGGCGGGCCGCGCTCGACTGGTCCCAGCTCATCGAGGCCTCCGACTCGGTTGACCTGTACCAGCCACCCGAGCTGGACATCGTCAGCTATTTCCCGGTCACCAGCCCGCGCCGCCTGTCGGCTATCGACGCGGCGTCCGCGCGGATACTGGCCGACGGCATGGCCGACCCGGCGGACCCGGTCTTCGTGAGCACGCTCCGCGTCCCGGCCGGCGAGTTCACCCGCCGCCACCCGGGAGTGCCAGCAGACCGCGACGGGGCCCGGATCCTGCGCAGCGTGCTCATGAAGCCGGAGCACGAAAGCTACGTTCCCCACCTGCACAAGCGCATCGAGCAATTGGCGGCCGGCGCGGGCGGCCGCCTTCCATGATCACGGAATATTCTTCGCAGATCCGGCCCAAAATGTTCCGTGATCATGAAACCGGCGGGGGCTAGGCCGCCACTAGACGGCCGCGGTGCCGATCAGGCCGCCCAGGGTGACCAGCGCGGCCAGCTCAGCCTCCGGCAGGTCCGCGGCCTGGCCGGGACGGTCCGGCAGGACCAGGTACCGGGACTCGGCGCTGGCGTCCCACACCGCGATCTCGGTGCCGGGCGGCAGCCGCAGCCCGAACTCGGCCAGCACCGCGCGGGGCTCGCGAACCGCCCGTGACCGGTAGGCCAGGCTCTTGTACCAGCCCGGCGAGGGCCCGAGCAGGGACACCGGGTAGCACGAGCACAGTGTGCAGACGATCATGTTGTGCCGCCCCGGCTCGTTGGCGACCACCTTCAGCCGGTAGCTGCTGACCAGATCGCCCAGCCCCAGCTCGGCCGCGGCCGCGTTGCCGTCGGCCAGCAGGCGTTCCCGGTACCCCGGATCGGTCCACCCGCGGGCCACCATCCGCGCCCCGTTCACCGGCGACGCCCTGGTGTACAGCCGGGTCAGCACCGCGTCCAGTTCCTCGTCGGTGGCCAGCCCGGCGGCAATCAGCCGTTCCTCGAGCTGGCGCACCCGCGCGGCGACGGGCAGGTCGTCGTGCTGCTGGCCCATCAGCCGACCTCCTCCAGGTAGGACTCCCACAGGTCCACGGTCACCGTGTGGGTGCCCGTGCCCCACAGCGCGGCGGCCGGGAACCGGACCGCGTACACCGTCTCGATCCGGGGCGGGGCGATGCCGCGCGCCCGGTCGTCGGGCAACGGGCTCACCCCTTCCGCCTCAACGATCTCCCCCACCTGCCCCCGGACGTAGCGGGGCAGCCGGGTGTGGTGATCGGGATCGCCCACCCGTGCGCGCACCCGCGTTCCGGGCGGGAACGTCATCCGAGACCCCTCTCGGCGAGCAAGGTCTCTATGGCCCGCAGCCAGCGCTCGTAATAGGAGGCATCCAGGTACTCCGCCGCCGGGATCCGCTCGATGGCATCACGGAACTCGTCGACGTTGTAGATCCCGCGCGAGCGCAGCACCCCGTTCAGCGCGTAGACCCGCGCCTCCCAGTCCGCATGGAACGGCTGGCCGTCATCGCCCAGCGGGACCGGGCCGAAGCCGCTCTGCCCGCCGACATCGTGAACCCGGCTCACCCGGCTCCTCCCGCTTCCCGACGGCCCCGGCCTGGGCGCCAGCCGGGAGACGTCCTGACGACAGCATGGGCCCGATAAAGATCCTAGAGGCGCCTGGGCCGGATGACCATCAGTGATAACTGGCTCCGAAAACAGCTAAAAATTCTCGGCCGGATCCCGCGCCTGCGCCCCCGCGCGCCTTCAAGCTGCGGTTTTTCCACGGTCCCCCGCGCCGCGGCTCGCCGGCGGCCGTTGCTGCGCCCCCAGAGCGGCCGACCTTCGTTTGGGGCCGGGGCGGACGGGTAGCAGAAGCCACGCTTCACCGAGTCGGTTCAGGCGGATCAGGCTCGTTTCAACGCACTTAGAGAGGAAACCCGATGTATATCGGCCTTGGAACCGTAGTGCTCATCCTGATCATTATCCTTATCGTCTGGCTGGTGCGCAGGGTCTGACTGCACGCCTCGCGCTAGGGCGAGCGCGATGAAGATGCCGACGTACTCGGGGCGGCGCGCGACCTGTGTGGCAGCGCCTGCGGGCCAGGCAGGTCGCGCCCCCTCCGGAGTCGGCCTCTCGCGTCAGTCAGCCGCTCCGGCCGTCAGGCCGGAGCCACAGCCGGGCCGGCCGCGTCCCGCCCATTGCGGCTGATCTCGACGCAGGTTTACATCCTTCCGCGGCTCTGACGCCCGGGGCGGCCAAATCTTGTGGCCTAGGATGTGGCCGGGAATCTACTGTGATGCCCATGGACGACGACGCGTTCCTGGACGCATTCGAGCGGGGCGCGCTGCAGCGCCACGGCTTCGGCCACCGTGACCACCTGCGGATGGCCTGGCTGTACATCCGCAGATATGGGCCGGACCAGGCGGTGCGCCGGGCGGAGACCGGCTTGCGCGCGCTGGCCGCGGCGCATGGGCACCCGGAACGGTACTCGGCGACCAGGACGGCCGTGTGGATCACTCTGGTCGCGCACCATCTCGCGGAGGCCCCGGAGCCCGGCTTCGAGGAATTCCTGGAGCGGTTCCCCCTGCTGCTCGACGGGCGGCTGCTCGATGCCCACTACTCCCCCGGGCTGCTGGCCGGCGCCGACAGCCGGGCCCGCTGGGTCGAACCGGACCGGCGGCCGCTGCCGGCCCCGGCTGGCTAGCAGCGCGTCATGTGCCGACTGTTCGGCCTGCACGCCGGGCGGTCCGCGGTGGCGGCCACATTCTGGCTCATCGACGCTCCGGACAGCCTGTCCGCGCAAAGTCACCGCAATCCTGACGGCGCGGGCATCGGAGCGTTCGGAAAGTCCGGGCAGGTTTCGGTCAGCAAGCAGCCGATCGCCGCGTGGCAGGATACGCAGTTCGCGTCGGCGGCCCACGACCTGCGCGGCACGACGTTCGTGGCCCATGTCCGCTACGCGAGCACGGGCGATCACACGACGGCCAACACCCATCCGTTCCTTCAGGACGGCCGGCTGCTCGCGCACAACGGCGTGGTGCAGGGACTGCCCGAGCTGGACCGGCGGCTCGCGGACCTGGGGGCCACGGGCCTCGTGCGCGGCGAAACGGACAGCGAGCGGGTCTTCGCCCTGATCACCGCGGAGACTGAGCGGCATGACGGTGACGTGACCGAAGGCCTGACCGCGGCCATCGGCTGGATCAGCGAGCGGCTCCCCCTCTACGCCGTCAACCTGGTGCTGACCACTGCGACCGACCTGTGGGCGCTGCGCTACCCGGCCACTCATGAGCTCTATGTGCTGGCCCGGCCGGCCGGAGGCACCGCAGCCGGCCGCGGCCTGGACGCCGCGACCAGCCGGATCCACGCCCGGTCAGCGGAACTGGCCGGCCAGCCGTCCGTGATCATCGCCAGCGAGCGGATGGACGATGATCCCGGGTGGCGGCTGCTCGACCCGGGCGAACTCCTGCACGTCGCGTCCGACCTGGCGATCGAGAGCTCCGCTCCTTTCCCGCCGGCGCCCCGCCACCTGCTGCAGCGCGCCGACCTCGATCCGGCCACCGCCGCCTCCCAGCATCCGGAGGCCGGCCCGGTCCCCGGCCGGGGCGGCGGGCTGGCATCATCGAGCACATGACCGTCGTGAAGATCAATGCGATTACAGTGTCGGCCGACAGCGGGGACGAGCTGGCCCGCCGGTTCGCCGCCCGGGCGGGCGCGGTCGACGACCAGGACGGCTTCGAAGGCTTCGAGCTCCTGAAGCCGGCCGACGAGCGCACCACCTGGCTGGTCGTGACGCGGTGGCGGGACGACGCGTCCTTCCAGGCGTGGCTGCACTCACCCGCGTTCGGGCACGGGCACCGCTCCGCGGCCGAGCGCAGTGGCGGCGAGGCGCCTGCCCCAGTCGGCGTCAGCAGCGAGCTGTGGTCCTATGAGGTCGCGGGCGGCTCGGCAGGTCAGGACAAGCAGGCCGCTCAGGACAAGCAGAAAGAGTCTCTGACATGAGCAGCACACCTGAAACGATCACAGATATCGACCTGGCCGGAGCGGGCGAGCTCGCCGCACAGCTTCGTGTTGACTCCATCCGGTCCAGCACGAGTGCCGGGTCGGGCCACCCGACCTCCAGCATGTCCGCCGCCGACCTGCTCGCCGTGCTCGTCGGCCGCCACCTGCGCTACGACTGGGACGAGCCGCACGCCGACAACAATGATCACCTCATCTTCTCCAAGGGACATGCCTCCCCGCTGCTGTATTCCATCTACAAGGCGGTGGGAGTGGTCTCGGACGAGGAGCTGATGACGGGGTACCGGCGCTTCGGATCCCGGCTGGAAGGCCACCCCACGCCCGTGTTGCCGTGGGTCGACGTCGCGACCGGGTCTCTGGGCCAGGGCCTGCCCGACGGGGTGGGGGTAGCGCTGGCCGGCAAGTATCTCGATCAGATCCCGTACCGGGTGTGGGTGCTGTGCGGGGACAGTGAGATGGCTGAAGGTTCCATCTGGGAAGCCCTCGACAAAGCCTCGTACTACCAGCTGTCCAACTTGATCGCGATGGTCGATGTCAACCGGCTCGGCCAGCGCGGGCCCACCGAGCTCCAGTGGAACCTCGACGCCTACGCCCGCCGCGCTGAGGCATTCGGCGCGCGGGTACTGACCATCGACGGCCACGATCTCGCTGACATCGACGAGGCGCTGGCCACCGCGTCCGCCGCCGCCGACGGAGCCGCCAGCCAGCCGACCGTGGTGCTGGCCCGCACCATCAAGGGTCGCGGGTTCTCCGAAGTCGAGAACCACGAGGGCTGGCACGGCAAGCCCTTCCCTCCGGACATGGCCGCCCGCGCCATCGCCGAGCTCGGCGGCGAGCGCCACCTGCGGGTCCGCGGCCCGCGGCCCGGCACCGCCGGCCGCAGCACGCCCGCCCCGCCGCCCGGGCTGGCACCAGGCACATCGGCGCCGTCAGCGCCGAAGTACTCCCTCGGTGAGAAGGTCGCGACCCGCAAAGCCTACGGCGACGCCCTGGCCGGACTCGGCGCCGATCACCCCAGGGTCGTGGCCCTCGACGGTGAAGTCAGCAACTCCACCTTCGCTGACGAATTCGCCCACGCCTACCCCGGGCGCTATTTCGAGATGTTCATCGCCGAACAGCAGCTGGTCGCCTCCGCCGTCGGGCTCGGTGTTCGCCACTACATCCCGTTCGCCTCAACGTTCGCCGCCTTCTTCACCCGCGCCTACGACTTCATCCGGATGGCTGCCATCTCGCAGGCCAGCATCCGGCTGGTCGGCTCGCACGCGGGCGTCGAGATCGGGGCCGACGGGCCATCGCAGATGGCCCTCGAAGACCTGGCCATGATGCGCGCGGTGCAGGGATCAACGGTGCTCTACCCGGGCGACGCCACGAGCACGGCGGCTCTCGTGGAGACCATGGCCGGGCGGCCAGGTATCAGCTACATGCGAACCACCCGCGGCGCCTATCCCGTCCTCTACGACACCGGGGAGACGTTCCCCATCGGCGGGGCGAAGCTCTTGCGCTCGAGCCCCGACGATGCCGTGACCCTCATCGGGGCGGGCGTCACCCTGCACGCCTGCCTGGCCGCCGCGGAGCAGCTGGCCGCCGACGGTATCGGGGCCCGTGTCATTGATCTCTACTCCGTCAAGCCCATCGACACCGAGACCCTGGCCGCCGCCGTGGCCGTCACGAACGGCCGCCTGGTCGTGGCCGAAGACCACCACCCCGAGGGAGGACTGGGCTCCGCGGTGGCGGACGCCCTGCTGGCGGCGGGATCGCCGCCGCTGCGGCTCGCTCACCTGTGTGTCCGGGAGCTGCCCGGTTCTGGTACCAGCGAGGAGCTGCTGGCCGCGGCCGGCATCGATGCTCAGCACATCGAGGCGGCGGCCCGCGATCTGCTCGACGACAGGTGACCGTCGTCCTCCAGCGGTTCCGGTCCCGGCCATGATGCCGTTCGAGTTCGCCACCGCGGGCCGCATCATGGCCGGTGCTGGCCGGGCGGCGGAGCTGCCGGGCGTGCTGGCCGGGCTCGGGTCCCGGGTGCTGGTGTGCACGGGCGCGGACCCGGCGCGCCACGCCGGGCTGCTGGCCAGGCTGGGGTTGCCGGCCGCGGTGTTCCCGGTGGCCGGAGAGCCCACGGTCGACCTGGCCCGGGCGGGCGTGGCCGCCGCGCGCGAGCATGGCGCCGACGTGGTCGCCGCGATCGGCGGTGGCAGCGTCATCGACCTCGGCAAGACCGTGGCCATGCTGCTGGGCAATGGCGGCGATCCGCTGGACTACCTGGAGGTCGCCGGAGCCGGGCAGGAGATCACCCAGCCCGCCGCGCCGTGCGTGGCGGTGCCCACGACCGCCGGGACCGGGGCGGAGGTGACCGCGAACGCCGTGCTCGCCTCACCCGCCCACCAGATCAAAGCGAGCCTGCGCAGCGCGCTGATGATCCCCCGGGTCGCGCTGGTCGATCCCCAGCTCACCGCGTCCTGCCCGCCACGCGTCACGGCGGCCAGTGGCCTGGACGCGCTCACCCAGTGCCTGGAGCCGTTCGTCTCCGTCCGGGCCAGCCCGCTCACCGACGGCCTGGCCCGCGAGGGGCTGCGCCGCGGCGCGGCCGGCTTGCGCGCCGCCTATGCCGATGGCCAGGACGCCGGGGCCCGGGCCGACATGGCCATGTGCAGCTTGCTGGGCGGGATGGCACTGGCCAACGCCAAGCTGGGGGCCGTCCACGGCCTGGCGGGCGTCATCGGCGGGATGGCCGACGTGCCGCACGGCATAGCGTGCGCCGCGCTGCTGGCACCGGTCATAGAAGCCAACGTGCGGGCGCTGTGGTCCGGGCCGCCGGGCCACCCGGCTCTTGACCGGTATGCCGAAGTGGCCCAGCTGCTGACCGGGCAGCCCGGCGCCTCCATCGAGGACGGCCTGGCCTGGATCCGCGAGACGACCACCTTGCTCGCGATACCCGGCCTGGCCGCGTTCGGCATCGGGCCACAGCACGCCGAGGACGTGGCGGCCAAGGCCAGCCGGTCCAGCAGCATGCAAGGCAATCCGGTCGCCCTGAGCCACAGTGACCTGAGGGCCATCCTCCTCCAGGCCCTCTGACTCCAGGCCCTCTGACTCCAGGCCCTCTGACTCCCGCCCCTCTGAGCCACCGGCCAGCTACCAGCGGTAATTTCTGGCCGGTCGTGCCTACGATCGGGTCATGACGATCAGCGATGCGAAGTACATCGCCTCCACGACCTACCGCAAGTCGGGAGCAGCGATTCCGACCCCAACCTGGATAGTCGGACTGGACGGGGCCCGCGTGGGCTTCTGGACCTCGTCGGCATCCGGCAAGTACAAGCGCCTGCGCAATGACCCGCGGATTACGCTCCAGCCGTCCGATGCGCGTGGACGGGTCAAGGCCGGATCTCCGTCAGTGCCGGGGACGGCGGAACTGGTGACCTCCGGGCCGGATTTCGACGCGATCCAGCGGAAGGTTCGCGCCAAGTACGGCGTGATGGTGCCGGTATCCAGGTTCTTCAACACCCTCGGTCACCTCGGCCGGGGGAAATTTCCCTACGGCGACGTGGGCGTGATTATCACCCTCAGCGATCCGGCCTAGGCCCCCTGTCCGTGGGGGGTGGCATCGTTTGAGTCAGTGGTGACGGCCGGCGAGGTCCTCCAGCAGGCGGACGGCCTCACCGGCGCTTCCCGCGGGCACGAAGAGGTGGTCGTGGCAGGTGGCGGCGACCATGTTGGCGCTGATCCCGGCCGCAGCGAGCGTTCCGCTGACCGCCGCGGTGAGCCCGACACCGTCCAGGGCGCTGCGCACCATCAGGGTGATCCACTCGGTGACCAGGTCGTAGGCCAGGCCAGCGGCGTCCGCCTCGTCCTGGCGGAGGATGAGCGTCAGGCCCTCGTCCTCGGCAAAAGTCATGACGGGCCGCACCCGGGCCGGCGGCGCTCCGGTGACGGTGGTGAAAACATAGCGGCCCGGGTGCCGCCGCGGGCGCATCTGCGCCAGCATCTGAGTGAGATCGCTGATCACGGCCATGCCCGGGGTCTACCCCACGGGCAGCTGCGCTACCGGATCACCTGGTCAGGGCGGCGGTCAGCTGCGTGCGTTCGGCCGCGCTGAACGGGATCGGCTTCCGGTGGCCCGGGTCCCAGTGCACCGTGACGACCCGCGCCTCCGCCGCGACCCTCTGTGCCGAGGTAAGGACCGTCTCGCGGGTCGTGAGACTGGTCGTTCCCAGGCGCTCGACCTCTATGCGCACCGTCACCCGCTCTTCCGTATAGCGGACCTCCGCGCGCAGATCAACCTCCAGCCGCACCACCACGTACATGGGGTCACCGCCCAGGGTCCGCGCGAAGAAGGCGTCCCGGCCCTCCTCCAGGTAGGTCAGGAACACGGCGTGATTGACATGACCCAGAGCGTCCGCGTCACGCCACCTGACATCGACCGGATGCTCAAATATCGTGCTCATGCTCACTCCTCAAGCAGCACTCAGGAACATCACCGCGCCACGCGCGTGGCATGAGCGGCCGACTCTAGCGTCCGGCCGGCCAGTGCCCAGCGGGCCTACGGGTCCACTCGGTGAAACTCCACCCGGTAGAGCAGTGTGTCGTCGGCGATGGGGCCGGCGTGGGCCGCCCGCTGGCGCAGGGCTTCCCGGTCGCTTTCCCCGGCCCGGCGAATGTCGGCGGGCGTGATGGAAGAGAAGGGCACCAGTTCCACCGAGTCCACCTCGATCTTCACCGGGCCGACCGGGTACTGGCCGCCCAGCCTCACCTTGGGCCGGCGCCACAGCCGGAAGGAAACGGTGATCTCACCCGACATGACGTCTTCGCGCAGCTCGCGGCTGAACTCCATCAGCCGATGCTACGTTTGCCCGCTAGTCCAGGCGCAGGATCGTTTCCTCGATCTCGGCGTTCCGGGCCGGGGCGAACGAGGTTTCAGTCCCGGTGACCTCGAAGCCTGACCTCTGCAGAACCCTCAATGACCCGGTGTTGTCGCTAGCCGCCCGCGCGTGCAGCGGCCGGACCGGTATCAGGTCGAGGAAGAGCGCCAGAGCCTGGCTCGCGACGCCGCGCCCCCAGGCCGCGCGGTCGATCCAGTAGGTGATCTCGGTATCGCCCTCGACGACGAAACTGCCGATGCTGCCGACGAGCAGGCCATCGCGGGTCACCGCCCGCAGCGTGATGTCAGGAGAGCTTCTCACCCTGGCCATATGGGCATCGAAGGCACTCCGGTCGTCAGGGTTGCGGGCGGTGAACGCCGCCATCCGGACGGACTCGGGGTCGCGCATCTGATCGAACAGCGCGTCCAGATCAGAATCCTCGACCGGCCGCAGCGCGACGACTGCCGTCACCCGCGTTCTCCCTCCACCTCGCCCACTCGGTGCGAGCCCGAATCCTAGCCATGAGCACCGGCCAGTGAGCGTGTTACCGTACCTCGTCAGCCTATGTTGACGCAACGGAAGGCGTCAGCTTATGCTGACAGCTATGGAATCCGCACTCGAAATCGCCGAGGGTGCTTCCAGCACCGACCCCGACGTCGGCCTCCGCGCGGTGGCGGCCCTGCGGGCGCTCACCGAACGGCTGGAGATCCTCCAGGTCGACAGCGCCCGGGCGCTCGGGTGGTCCTGGCAGGACATCGCCGGGCGACTCGGCGTCACCAAGCAGACCGTGCACCGCAAGCACGGCCAGCGGACCGGGAAGCGATGATGGCCGAGCACATGACGCCGGACGCCCGCGTCGTCGCGATGTGCGCTTATCAGCACGCCATCCGGCTCGGGCACCGTTACCTGGGCGGCGAGCATTTCCTGCTCGCCCTGGCCTCCGCTGACCAGCCGGCCGGCGCCGTGCTGCGTGACCATGGCGTCACGCCGGAGCGCGTCGAAGAGGAAATTGTGCACCTGGCCGGGGGCGGCCTGTTCGGCGGCCTGGACCGGGACGCGCTCGCTTCCATCGGGATCGATGTCGGCGCGGTGCGCGCCAGGATCGAGGCGTCCTTCGGGCCCGGGGCCCTCATCCAGGCCGGCCAGGCCGTCCACCGCGGACCCCGCCGGGCCAGGCTGAACCCCCGCCGTGTCTCCGGCGCTGAGCGTGCTGGGGTCTTCCTCCCACACGGCCCGGGCGTCGATCAAAGCCGGCGGAACGCCCTGCGTGAGGCCCAGGCCCGGCACGATACCCAGATCGGTGTCGACTACCTCGCCCTTGGCCTCCTCGCCGCGGATGAAGGGCTGGTGCCGGGAATCCTGTCGGCGCTGGGTGTGTCAGTACCGGCATTGCGCGCCGCGATCCTGAGCCGCTGCCCGCAGGCACGCTGACGCCTGCGGCGCTCCGGGCCTGCTGCCGGAGTAGCAGACGCTGCGTCAGGTGGAGGACTGGTTAGGCTTATGACGCGGGCCCGCGATCCCCGGCGGCAACACAGGGAGGCAGGCGGAGCATGGCGCGCGGCATTCAGGTCGGTGACAAGGCGCCTGATTTCACCCTCCCGTCACAGTCGGGTGAACAGGTCCGGCTGCAGTACCGGCTGGGCGTGCGGGTTATCGTCTTGTACTTCTATCCCAAGGACGACACCCGCGGCTGCACCGCCGAGGCGTGTGCCTTCCGGGACAGCTACGAGGCCTTCATCGACGCCGGCGCCGAGGTGATCGGGGTCAGCTCGGACTCAGCCAGCAAGCACGCGGCCTTCGCCGGCCAGCACAAGCTGCCCTTCACGCTGCTCAGCGACGAGGGCGGCCGGGTCCGCAAACGCTACGGGGTCCCGGCGGTGCTCGGCGTGATCCCCGGCCGGGTCACGTACGTGATCGACCGCCAGGGCACGGTCCGGCACGTCTTCAACTCCATGACCAACATCAGCCAGCACGTCGGCGCCGCGCTGGAAGTGGTCCGGCAACTGCAGGCCGAACAGCCCGCCTAACGGCCCCCGGGAACGCCGAGGATGGTCAACAGGTCGCGGAAATCCGTGATCGTGTGGTCCGGCACGCAGTCCAGGTGAGCCTTCGTTCCCTGATCAGAGTCGAACATCACTGTCTTCAGGCCGGCCTCCCGCGCGCCGAAGATGTCACGGTGCATGTCGTTGCCGACATAGACCGCGTCCGCGGCCGGCACTCCCATCTGGTCGAGCGCGAGCTGGAAGAGCCGCCGGTCGGGTTTGCGGTAGCCGTGGTCGCCGGAAACGATGATCGGGTCAAAGTAGCCGAGCAGGCCGACCCGGTGCAGTTCGCCGCGCGCGTGCGCGGTCTGCGCATCGGTGACCAGAGCAAGCGGGTAGCGCCCGCGCAGGGCATCGAGCACC
>Ga0302326_10022319_pt1 | contig 12945 bp, 11 predicted proteins | sample Palsa_T0_3_FD_202264 | JGI IMG/M metagenome (GOLD analysis project Ga0302326, IMG submission 202264) | Peat permafrost microbial communities from Stordalen Mire near Abisko, Sweden - Palsa_T0_3 | ecosystem: Environmental > Terrestrial > Soil > Palsa > Peat permafrost | place: Sweden: Abisko... | reverse complement strand
AGCTGAGCGATTCACCGGTCCCGGTCATGACGGCCGCGACCCGGTCGGGCGCCTCGGCCGCGTGCCTACCTGGGTACATAGGGTGGTAGCCCTCCGCGGGTGCGGTCAGGCTCGTCGCCGACCGGCTCTGCTGGTAACGTATCCGGGCTCTTGGCCCAGCGGCAACACCGCTGCGGAAGCCCCGAACGTGAGGCCGATCTGCGCAGTGACAGGTCAGGCGACGACGGCGACGTAGCGCCAGTCAAGGACATCGCGCGGCGTGGTGCCGGCGGTTTCTTCCGCCCCGTCGGCCCGGACCAGCGAGCGCAGGTGCACCAGGCCGCCGCCGGCCGGTATCTCCTCGACCTGCTCGACGGAAATCGTGCTGCGCAGCGTGTCGCCCTCGTGCACCGGGCCGAGGTGGTCACAGCCGTGCCAGGCCGCCACGGTGACGATGGAGGGCAGCGAACGGACCGCCTGGGCGAGCGCCAGCCCGATGACGTGCCCGCCGTAAACCAGGCGCCGGCCACCTGAGGCCGCCGCGTCGTGGTGCACCATCGCCACGTTGAGGGTCAGCCGGGCCAGTTCGGGCGCGCTGGACACCACGTCGCCGCCGGCCACCGGCCAGGACTGACCCGGGTGCAGCTCGCGCAGCCGGGGACCGCCCGCCTGCCGGGCGAACTGGTCAAGCCGCCAGCCGCCGACGAGCGCCGTCAGGCTCGCCGGCGCGGCCGGATGACCGTAGGACTCGAGCTCGTCGGCATGTCCCGTCTGCCTGGCCTGATCGCGCAGCGGCAGCATGGCGCAGCGCCAGAAGTCCAGCACCGGCCGTCGCTGCTGGTCGACGGTGGTGATCCGCAGGACCGCGAGCCCGGTGGGCGCGCGGCCTTCCCGCGGCCGGTTCTGCCGCAGCGCGACCACCCGCGCCGAGGTCCGGAGTGAGTCGCCGAGCCGCGGGGCGCGGCGGAAGGCCAGTCCGCGGTAGAAGAGGTTGGCCTTGACGTGCTGGGTAACCAGTGTCGACTGCCCGATCGCGACGTCCCAGACCAGGCTCGGCGACGCCAGCGGGCCGCCGCCGGTGACCTGGCGGCACAGCTCATGGTCAAGGCCGAGCGCGAGCCGGTCCCCGGTGATGGCCTGATGGGCGGCGGCCAGCCCCGAGGTCAGGGTCAGGCCCGGTCCGCGGCCGAACTCCTGGCCGACGGCCAGCTCATCAAAGTGCGGACCCTCGACGGCCGGAGACTGCATCGGTCACGCTCCCTGAGCCGCAGCGTCTTTGGCGAGACTTTAATGTTAGGCAGATGAGCACTGCAGATGCCGCACCGCCGCGGCTGGCGGGCGAGGTCGCCCTGATCACTGGCGGATGGCGGGGCATCGGGGCGGCGGTCGCCCGAGCCTACGCCGCGGCCGGGGCCGGTGTCGCGATCAACTACCCGCCCGGCGAGCCCGCGGCCCAGCACGGTGCCGGGCAGCTGGCCGCCGAACTCACCGGCCAGGGCGGCCGGGCCATCGCGTGCGCCGCGGACGTCAGCGACGGGTCAGCGGTACGACACATGGTCGCGGAGATCGAGTCTGCCCTCGCGCCCGTCACCATCCTGGTCGCCAATGCCGCCGCGACCGGGCGCCTGGACTGGACCGAGATCGACGAGGAGGCCTGGAACCACGTGATGGCCGTCAACGTGACCGGCACGCTGCTGTGCGCGCAGGCCGTGTACCCGGCCATGCGGCGGGCAGGTCACGGCAAGATCATCACCCTGTCCAGCGTCATGGTGGAGCTCGGCTCGGAACGCGCCCTGCACTACGTGACGTCGAAGGCCGCGCTGATCGGGTTCACCCGGGCGCTCGCCCGCGAGGTGGGGCGTTACGGCATCTGCGTCAACAGCGTGATGCCAGGTTCTATCCGGACCGAATCGGAAGAGGAACTCTACCCCGGAGACGCTGACGCCATCGTTGCGCGCCAGGCCGCGCTGCAGAGCATCCCGCGCCGAGGGGACGCCGACGACCTGGCTGGCGCCTTCGTCTTCCTCGGCTCGCGGGAAAGCGACTTCATCACCGGCCAGGTGCTGGCCGTGGACGGCGGCTGGATCCATTACTAAAGATCTTCACTGGCGGGGGTTACGCCTGGCGAAGGCAGGCACGGCTGCCGGTGAATTCCTCAGCGGGCGGACTCCAGGGCGGCGCGGAGTTTCGGCGGCACCGGCTGCTTGCCCGAGCCGTCGGTGGCCACCACGACGTAGACGGTGCGGGCGGTGGAGCGCACCTGCGGTCCGACCCGCACCGTGAACGACAGCGTGAAACTGGTCGAGCCAATCTTCTCGGTGGCCACGTCGACCGTCACCGATTCCCCGTACCGCACGCCCTCGCGCCAGTCGGCTTCGGTATGGACCAGCTGAACGTCGAGGCCGTCGGCGATCATCGTCTGATAGGACCAGCCAGCGTCCCCGAGGAACTGGGTCATGGCGTCGTCGAACCACCCGAAGTACCACATGTTGAACACGACACCCTGCTGGTCGAACTGGAAGTACGACGGGCTCACCGGTACGGCGACGGCCATGGGCGAAGTCTCCATTTCAGGCGTCTGAAGAATCGCCTCGTCCTGAGCATGAACCACGCCCGTTCGGCCCATTCCCGGTTTGTCACCAGAGGCTTTTTAATTTAAGTTATCGCACGCGAGGTTGCCGCTACTGGCCGAGAGGACCGCCAAGATGCCGACGAGCGAACTCAGTTACAAATCGGCCGACGGCACCAGGATCGTCGCGTACCGGTGGGACCCGGAGGACGTACCCCGGGCCGCGATCCAGCTGACCCACGGCATGGGCGAGCACGCCCGGCGCTACGATCACCTCGCGCGGGCGCTGAACGACGCCGGTTTCGTGGTCTACGCCCAGGATCACCGCGGTCACGGCGCCAGCGCCGGCTCCGATGCGTACGGCGACCTAGGCCCTGGCGGCTGGACCGCTCTGGTCGACGACATCGGCCTGCTCTCGGCCAAGATCCGTGAGGACCATGCGGACCTGCCGCTCATCTTGCTCGGGCACAGCATGGGGTCCTTCGCCGTGCAGCAGTACCTGCTCGACCACAGCGCCGACGTCGACGGCGTGGTGCTGACCGGGACCGCGGCGATCGACCTGCTCGAGCCGGCGCTGGACCTGGACCAGCCGCTGGACCTGGCTATCTTCAACGCGCCGTTCCAGCCGGCGCGCACCGACTATGACTGGCTGTCGCGCGACGAGGCTGTCGTGGACGCCTACCTCGCCGACCCGGCCAGCGGCTTCGGGATCGACACCGGGTCAGCCAAGGCCATGTTCGGTGGCGCGCGACGGCTGGCCGACCCGGCCGAGGTCGCCGCGATGCGGTCCGACCTGCCGCTCTACATCGCGGTGGGCGAGGCCGACCCGGTGAACGGGGGCCTGGCGCTGCTGACGCCGCTGATCGACCGCTACCAGGCCGCGGGCCTGACCGACGTGACCGTCCGCATTTACCCTGACGCCCGGCACGAGATCCTGAACGAGACCAACCGGGACGAGGTCATCGCCGCGCTGAACAGCTGGCTCGATCGCGTGGTGACCAGCTCAGGCCAGGACAGCTAGGGCAAGGCCCGGCGAAACGATCTTCACGACGAGTTCTCACCCGACCCGTGCCGTAGGTTGCGAGCCGGCCTGCTCGGGTAGTTGCCAGCCGACCTGTTCAGGTATGAGGGTCAGACGGTGGGCTGGCTTGGGCTGGCTGATGAAATTTCCCTGACCGAGGTCGCAGCCGAGGCCGGACAGCAACTCCAGCGTAGCGTGGTCCTCGATTCCTTCGGCGACGATGCGCAGGCCAAGGGCGTGGCCGAGATTGATGGTCGCGCGAACGAGGTCCAGGGCGCGGCCGCTGTCGTCGCCGATGAGCGCGGCGATGAAGATCCGGTCGAGTTTGAGTTCCTTCACCGCCAGGCTACTGAGGTGCGCGAGTGAGGTGAAGCCGGCGCCGAAGTCGTCGATCGACACCACTATGCCCTGGTCCCGGAGCTCTTGGATAACACTTCGGGATCGATCAAAGTAGGAGATGACGGTCGTCTCGGTGATCTCCAGAACGAGGGCTTCGGCGGGCACCTGATGACTTTCGAGCAGGTCGCGGACGAGATCGGTGAACCGCGGATCGAGAAGGTTCGCCGGTGAGATGTTGACCGAGACTGACAAGGGGTTTCCGGCGCTCCTCCAGACAGCGCACTGCGCGAGGGCAGCGGCGAGCACGAGAGTCGTGATCGGTCCCATGAGGTCGGCTTCTTCGGCCAGGGGTAGGAACTCAAGGGGTGAGACAATGCCGAGTCTTGGATGGATCCAGCGGAGCAGGCTCTCGACAGCGACGATCCTGCCGGTCCGCAGATCGAGTTGTGGCTGATAGTGCAGTACTAGTTGGCGTTCGTCGATGGCTGTGCGCAATTCGTCAAGTAGCAGCAGCCTGTTCCCGCTCTTGTCGAGGTCCGGCTGGTAGATCGCGAAGGGAGTGCCGGCCAGCTTGGCCCGGTACATCGCGACGTCCGCGCACCATAGGAGGCCTGCCGCATCGGCGGCATCAGTAGGTGCCAGCGCGATGCCGATGCTCGCACTGACGTGGACCCGCACCGAATCAAGGACGAAGGGTTCGGCCAGCCGGTCCGTCAGTCGCTGGGCGACCGAGGTGGCATAGCCGGCATCTCCGTCCACGAGCACGACAACAAACTCGTCACCTCCGAACCGGATAGGTAGATCGGCCTCACGCAGGCAGGCAGACAAGCGGGGGCCAAGCTGCTTGAGGAGCTTGTCTCCGACGGGGTGACCGAAGGTGTCGTTGATCTCCTTGAAATGGTTGAGGTCAAGGAAGAGGAACGCAATGGACCGCGACCGCGTTGCCGTCACGTCGTAATCTGCGAAGAACGCGTCGAGCACCGTAAAGAGATAGCGACGGTTGCCAAGACCAGTGAGCTCGTCGGTGACCGCCTGGTGGTGGCGTTCGGCGCTGAGGGACCTTATCCCGCGCACGGACATGACCAGACGGATGCCGACAAGTAGGAGAGTGGCAGTCGCAAGGCCGAGCGCAAGCCGACTCGTCCCGTGCAGGTTTCCGACGAAAAGGACGACTAGGGCACACGCGGCGCTGAGCCCCGGAATGACGAACAACGCTGGTTTCCGAAGAGTCTGCGGGTTGGAGGGGCGTGGCCGCAACCAAACTGACATCGACAGAACCAGCATCGACGCGGGCCAGGCGATCGCGTTGAAAATGAAGCCCAGCCGTGACGCGCCAAAAGATGTCCCGAAGAGGCTGGCGGTATCACCGACGACATTGATGGCGATTCCCGCAGCCATGAGGAGCCACGGGGCTTTCCGCCTGCCGGACATCACCGTCGATCCGCCCACGACCAGGCTGAGTAGCAGCACGTCTCCGACCGGGTACGCCAAGTTGGTGGCCGTCGCAGCGGAGGTCCCACCGGTCAGATGAAGGACTCTTTCGAATACGAACGCCGCGCACACCGAGGCGGTGCCCACGCTCGCGACAGCGCCGTCCAGCCAGCTAGGAGTGGCGAGCCTCCTCACCTGCCCGCGCATGAAGATCACAGCTGCCACGTAAGTGAGCGGATAGAACCCGAGGTAGAAGACGTCCGCAGGTGAGGGCGTCGAAGGCGTGACGCCGCCCAGCGACTCGACCGTCAGCGCGATGTCGCCGAACGCCCACATGAACAGGCCGAAGCCGAGCGTCAGCGCCACCGCACGCCCGGGCCGCCGGGTAAATCCACGGACGATGCACAGGGCGGCGGCGATCGTCTCGAAAGCATCGACCGACCAGCCGTCGAGCAGTTCCGAAGGCCGACCGGGACCCCTGGCGATCAAGGACGCAAGATAACCCGTAAGGAGGAGAGCCATCAGCGCATACGCCAGCCACAATGCATGCTCGGCGCGGTAGCGCTCGCGCCACCGTCCCATTATCTTGTGCTCCGGCCAGCAACGACGGCACCCTGCGATACGTCTCGTTCTACCGTCATGCACCTATCGTAGTTGACTAGTAACTCTTTGTCACAAAGCGTTACGCGGCTGTCGGCGGTGGCGACCACCGTCGGTAGGACCCCTCCCGGTGGCGCGGCAGGCACGCCATCTGGTTCGCTACTGACCATGACATCACCTGCCGAGGCCGAGGCGGCCGGGGAATCCTCCGGGCCGGCCTGGTTCACCGCCGCCCTGGCCACCGCGGCCCAGGAGCGGCGTACGACCGTCGAGGGAACCGACATCGCCTACCGGACGTGGGGGGAACCTGCTGACCGGGGCATCGTGCTCGTGCACGGCGGCGCCGCCCACTCCCGCTGGTGGGACCACATCGGCCCGCTGCTGGCGAACGGCGGGCGGGTCGTCGCCCTGGATCTGTCCGGGCACGGGGACAGTGGCCGGCGGGACAGCTACACCCTGGACGCGTGGGCCCGCGAAGTGCTCGCGGTCGCCGCCGACGCCGGGATCATTACCCCGCCCACGGTGATCGGGCACAGCATGGGGGGCCTGGTCACGCTGCGGCTGGCCAGCCTGGTCGGCTCCCGCATCGCCGGGGCGGTCGCCATCGACTCCCCGGTGCGGGACTTCACCCCCGAGGACCGAGCGGCGCGCCAGCGGCGGGCGTTCGGGCCGCTGCGCGTCTACCCGACGTCGCAGGCGGCCATCGCGCGGTTTCACCCCGTCCCTGATCAGCCGGTGCTCGGCTATATCAGGGACCATGTGGCCGCGACCTCGATTCGTCCGGTCGAGGGCGGCTGGACGTGGAAGTTCGACCCCCGGATCTTCGCCCGGGAGCAGTTCCCCCCCACGCTGCTGACCCGGCTGGACTGCCGGGTGGCGCTCTTCCGGGCCGAATACGGCATCGTGACGCCGCAGCTCAGCGACGTCATGTACGACCGGCTCGGCCGCGTCGCCCCGGTGGTCGAGATCCCGGCCGCGGGGCACCACGTCATGCTGGACCAGCCCATCGCGCTGGTCGCGGCGCTCCGGACACTGGTCTCGGACTGGGACCACTCGCTGCCGGGCACGCCACCGGGACCCGGCGCCGGTCCCGGGGCCTGACCCCGGGGGCTCCGGCCCGGGCGGCTCGCGGCGCTCAGGCGGTGGCCCGGGTCTCCAGCAGGTCGTCCAGGGTCGCGGCCGCGTCCAGCGGGTTCGCCAGCGCCGCCCACCGCGCGCCCGCGAGGTCGGCGAGCCGCGCGGCTTGCTCATGGTCATCGGCGGGAGCCAGGATGATCAGCTCGGGCAGCGCCTGGGCCGTCTCCAGGGTGCCGTCGTCGTCGGTGGCGCGGCAGTCGGACAGCAAGATGACGACCCGGCGGCGGGCCAGGGCGGGCGCCAGCTGCTCCCCGGCGGCCTTCAGCGCGTCAGACAACCTGGTGACCCCGTGCCCTCGGAGCCGCAGCAGCCGCTCGGCTACCACCCCCGGCGCGATGTCGCTGGCCAGAGGCCGGATGAGGTCGACGGACGCGGCGAAAGACAGGACGGCATGCTCTCGCGGAGCGCGCAGCGCGCACGCCGCGGCGACCGTGGCCGCCGCGGCTAGCCTGGCCCCGTTCATCGAGCCCGACCGGTCGACCACCACAGCGAAGGCCGTATGCGCCCGAGCCCAGTGCAGGGTGGTCAGGTCGTCGAGGGCGACCGGCCGGGCCTGCGCACGGGCGGCCGAGATGCCCTCAATCGAGGCGTCGATGTCCAAGTCACCGTCCGCGGCGCCGCGCACGGGCCGCAGCCGGGAGATCCCGCGCATGGTGACCCGCCCGCCGCGGGCGCGCTCGAGCACGATGCTCGAGCCGAGCCGGATCGCGGCCGCGCGCAGGCGCTCGTCGGTCGCGTTGGTCATGACGGCGAGGAGCTCGAACACCGCCGGATCCTCGGCCAGGGCCTGGCTCATGGCCCGCTCGTCAAGCACGCCGACCTCGGGGCTGAGCTCGGCGAAGCGGGCGTGCCGGGAAAGCTCGTGGCGGCCCACGGTCTTTCCCTCGGGCCGCCCCGACTTCGGCGGTGGCCGCTGGGGGCGCCCGCCGGCCGCCGAAGCGGCCGGCGGGCTCGTCATTCCCCCGGGCTGCCGTCGCCTCCCGGCGGCGCGTCCGCGGGCCTGGTGGCCCGCACCCGCCGGAAGATCTCCTCGATGACCTGGTCGGCCGACCGCTGGCACGATTCGTGCCGCCGCACCCGCCCGGACAAGGTGGTCAGCGCCGCATCCAGCCCGACCTGCCAGTCGTCCGCGGGCACGACGCGGATTTCGGCCAGCTCAGGCACCAGGCGGGCATAGTCGATGGCGCCCCGTACCGAGGCCCCGGAGCGAAGGTCGGGATGTTCGCGAGTAGCGCGGGCGAGGTCCACGGCCTCAGCGACCAGGATCTGCTTGGCGTCCGGCGCGGCGAACTGGACGATCTGACGCTCGTGTTCGGCGTCCTGGTACCCGACCGAAATCCGGCAGGTCCGGTCGTACAGCGCCATCGACAGGCGTGAGGTCCCGACCGAGTCGTACGGGTTCATGGCGGCGACCAGCCGGAAGCTCCCGTCGGCGGTCACCCGCCCGAGCCTGCTCACGTTGATCTCGCCCTCGGACATGACCGTGAGCAGGACGTTGATGGTCTCCTCGGGAACCCGGTTGAGCTCCTCGACGTACAGCAGCCCGCCGTCCCGCATGGCCCGGACCAGCGGACCGTCGGAGAAGTTCTCCGGCCGGTACCCCTGTTCCAGCACCAGAGCCGGGTCGAACGCCCCGACCAGCCGGGCCGGCGTCAGCTCGGCGCTCCCCTCGACCAGGACAAACTCAGTGTGCCTGGATCGCGCCACCTGCCGGAGCAAGGTGGATTTACCGGTACCTGGCGGTCCTTCGAGCAGGATGTGGGCGCCAGACGCGAGTGCTGCTCGCACCAGCTCCAGCTCGCGCTGGCGCCCGACAACCTGTTTTGACACGGGTTCGGTGCTCAAGGACCGTGGCGCCCGCTCAGTGCTCGTGGACGATGACGCCGCGGACGTTCTTGCCGGCGAGGAGATCCTCGTAGCCCTCGTTGACCTCGTCCAGGGTGTAAGTGCGGGTGATGATCTCGTCCAGCTTGAGGTCACCCGCCTGGTACAGCCCGAGGATCTTCGGGATGTCGTAGGTCGGGTTGCAGTCGCCGAACAGGCTGCCCACCACGCTCTTGCGGAACAGGGTCAAGATGGACCCCGGCAGCTGGATGGTCGTGTCCATCAGCTTGTTCAGCCCGGTCACCACGACGATGCCGCCCTTGCCGACCGCGGTGAACCCGGCGCCGACGACTTCGGCGGTCATCAGGTCGACGGTCAGGATGGCCGAGTCGGCCCCCTGGCCCCTAGTCATCTCGGTGATGGCTTCCTGCGCCTCCTCGGCGGTGGCGAACGCGTGGGTCGCGCCGAGCTCCATCGCCTTCTCACGCTTGTTTTCCAGCGGGTCGATGGCGACGACGTTCTTCGCGCCGGCGTAGCGAGCGCCCTGCACCGCGTTGATCCCGATCCCGCCGATGCCGTAGATCGCGACCGTGTCGCCCGGGGAGACCTTCGCGGTGTTCACGGCGGAGCCCCATCCGGTGGGCACGCCGCAGCCGACAAGCACCGCCTTATCCAGGGGCAGATCGTCATCGACCTTGACGGCTGAGGTCTGGCTGATCACGCCGTACTGGCTGAAGGTCCCGATCATGCACATCGCGCCGTAGTCGCCGCGGGGCCCGGTAATCGGGAATCGCCCGCCGGGGAGGTAGCCCTCCAAGATGTGGGCGCCCATGTCGCAGATGGATTGGCGGCCGGTGGCGCAATAACGGCACACACCGCAATTGGGGATGAACGAGCAGACCACGTGATCACCGGGAGCCACGCGGGTCACGCCCACCCCGACCTCCTCGATGATCCCCGCCCCTTCGTGGCCGAGCACCATCGGCAGCCGCGCCTCCAGATCGCCGTGAGCGATGTGAATGTCGGAGTGGCAGAGGCCCGCGTGGGTATAACGGATGAGGACTTCGCCCTCCCGCGGGCCATCCAGGTCTAGCTCCTCGATCTCGATCCGTTTGCCGGGCTCATAGACGACAGCGGCTTTGGTCTTCATCGACTCTCCTTCGGATGCTGGGTGGTAGTCCTCAGTCTGCCCCGAGCCTAGCCCGTTAAATGTCTAGATTCCGGACGGTCCCCGGGGTCCCTGGGGTCCTGCCTGCGGGTCCCTGATGTCATGCGGGGGCTCGTAGAACGTCGTCTCCCTGAACTGCTCATGGCAGGCCTCACACGACACCCACACATGGCCCATGCCCCGGCCACGCCCGGCCCGTTCCCTAGCCGGCCCGCAGATGCAGGGCTGCCAGCTGACGCGCGCCCGGCCGGGCCACAGCCGGTGACCGAACGGGCAGCGCTCCGGCTTGTGTTCGAAAATAGAAACTGACACGGAATGATCATGCCACAGGGACCGGCTCGCCGCGGTCGGGGGTACGGTCGGGGCATGTCATCTTCCACCCGGATCGACTGGGCCCGCGAGCACTGCCAGCTGTTGCAAGCCATCTCGGCGGAGTTCAGGCAGACGCGGCCGTTCGACGGCCTGACGATCGGTACCGGCATCCACCTTGAGGCCAAGACAGTCGCGCTCCTGCTGACCTTGCGCGACGGAGGGGCCACGCTCGTCTCAACCGGGAACCTCAACACCACCCAGCCCGAAGCGGTCGAGGTGCTGAGAGCCGAGGGCATTACCGTCATCGGCGGACCGACCAGGGACGAGCAGGAGCACGGCTCCTACCTCGACGGCGTGCTGACCGCCGAACCTGACCTGATCCTGGACAACGGCGGGGACCTCTTCGCCAGGTACCTGACCAGACCGTACGCCCGGCTGCTCGGCGGAACCGAGGAGACGACCTCGGGCCGGATGCGGCTCGAACCGCTGCGCGGGCGGCTCCGGCGGCCGATCCTGGTCGTCAACGACAGCCCCATCAAGCAGTTCGCCGAAAACGAGCACGCTGTCGGCCAGAGCGCACTTGAGTCCTTCCTGCGGCTGACCAACCGCGTCACCAACGGCGAGCAGGTGACCGTCTTCGGCTACGGAGCCTGCGGGCGCGGCATCGCGGCGAACTTCCGCGGCGCTTACGCCCGGGTGTCCGTCGTCGACATCGACCCCGTCGCCCGCCTCCGGGCGCATCTGGACGGATTCAGCACGCCCGCCCGCGATACCGCCGTGGCCGATGCGGACATCATCATCACCGCCACCGGCGCGCGGGGCCTGCTGACCGCCGCCGATCTTCCGCTGCTGCGGGACGGCGTGATCCTCGCCAACTCCGGGCACTTCCCGGCCGAGATCGACGCCGAGGGCCTCATCGGCGCCGGGCAGGTGGCCAGCATCCGCGAGCACGCCGAGGACCTGCTCACGCTGGAACTCACCGACGGCAAGCGGGTGCACCTCATCGCCCGCGGGCACATGTTCAACCTGGCAGGCCCCCGGCCGCTGGGGAACTCCATCGAGTCGATGGACCTCGGATTCGCCCTGCAGGCCCGGTGCCTGGAGGCGGTCGCCAACCGCAGCGTGGACGCCACCAGCTGCGTGGTCCCGGTTCCCGGCCGGATCGACGCGGCCATCGCCCGCAGCTACCTGGACCGGAAATACCCGCCGGTCTAGGCCGCTCAGGCGGTGGCGGAACGGACGGCGGTGGTGATCGCGTGCGGTTCTGCCCTGACCGCCGCCCCCGCGACCAGTACGGTCGGGGTGGCGCTGACGCCCGCGGCGTCGGCGCGCTCGGTGACGTACGGCGGCCAGTCCAGGTAGGGTCCCTCGGACAGGCAGGCGTCGAACGCGGTCTCGGAGAGACCGGCGGTGCGGCCGATGGCGGCGAGTTCCGCATCGCTCAGCCCGGCCCCGCCCTCGGGCGGCTGATGGACGAACAGCGCATGCGCGTACTCGAAGAACCGGCCCTGGTCGGCGGCGCAGCCCGAGGACGCGGCCGCACGAGTCGAGTAGTGCGTGGTCGAGGCCTCGTCGAGGAAGTTCATCGGATGGTAGACCAGGCTGGCCAGCTGGTCGGTGACCAGGCCAGCCAGCGCGGGCTCCGCGGCCAGCTCGAATCGCTGGAAGAACGGGCACTGGAAATCGATGAAGATGTCGACCCGGACCGGGCCCGTCCCGACGACGATCCCGTCGCCTTCAGGTGTCGCTCCGGCGGGAACGCGGTCTGGGATCTTCGGGGACGTCATGGCACCTCCGGTACGGTCGGCCTGCACCACATCACAGCACCAGTCTGCCAGCCGGCTCTCCCGAGTTGGCGAGAACCTGCTTTGCCGGTGGCACCTGGGTCATGCGGCCTGGGGTGCGGAGATGCCCGGGGCATCGAGCAGTTCTGAGAGGTACTGGCCGGTGTAACTCGCCGCGATCTGGGCGACCTGCTCGGGAGGGCCCGCGGTGAGTACCGTGCCACCGCGCCAGCCGCCTTCTGGGCCGAGGTCGATGACCCAGTCGGCGGTCTTGATCACGTCCAGGTTGTGCTCGATCACGATGACCGTGTTGCCGCCGTCGACCAGCCGGTTCAGCACGCCGAGCAGCTTGCGGATGTCCTCGAAGTGCAGGCCGGTGGTCGGCTCGTCCAGCACGTAGATGGTCCGGCCGGTGGCCCGGCGCTGCAGTTCGGCGGCGAGCTTGACGCGCTGCGCCTCACCGCCGGACAAGGTCGGCGCGGGCTGGCCCAGCCGGACGTAACCCAGGCCGACGTCGACCAGCGTCCTGAGATGCCGGTGGATCGCGGGCACCGGCGCGAAGAACTCCGCGCCTTCCTCGATCGGCATGTCCAGGACCTCGGCGATCGTCTTGCCCTTGTAGTGCACCTGCAGGGTGTCGGTGTTGTACCGGGCCCCGTGGCAGACCTCGCACGGCACGTACACGTCGGGCAGGAACTGCATCTCGATCTTGATCGTGCCGTCACCGGCGCACGCCTCGCACCGGCCGCCCTTGACGTTGAAGGAGAACCGGCCCGGCTGG
>Ga0302326_10022317_pt1 | contig 12946 bp, 11 predicted proteins | sample Palsa_T0_3_FD_202264 | JGI IMG/M metagenome (GOLD analysis project Ga0302326, IMG submission 202264) | Peat permafrost microbial communities from Stordalen Mire near Abisko, Sweden - Palsa_T0_3 | ecosystem: Environmental > Terrestrial > Soil > Palsa > Peat permafrost | place: Sweden: Abisko... | reverse complement strand
CAGGAGAGAAATCGATGAATGTCGTCTGTCAAATTCGTTATCAGATCGATCCGTTCAAGCGCGCGCAATTCGAGGAGTATGCGCGCAACTGGCTTACGATCATTCCGGCCTGCGGCGGACAATTGCTGGGCTATTTCATGCCGCATGAAGGCACCAACGACGTCGCCTTCGCCATGATCGGTTTCGAGAGCCTCGCGGCCTACGAGACCTACCGGGCGCGACTCCGGACCGATGACAAGAGCGTCGCGAATTTCACCTTCGCCGAGCGCGAAAAGCTGATCCTGCGCGAAGAGCGCGTATTCCTGCGGCCGGTGAAGCCGGCATGACGCGCGCACAGAAATATCGGGCGTTTCGAGCCCTCCATGAACGGCCCGGCGCATTCGTGATTCCCAATCCCTGGGATGCAGGCTCGGCCAGAATCCTGAGCGCGCTGGGTTACGACGCACTGGCGACCACAAGTGCGGGTCTCGCCTTCGCGCTCGGCCGCCTCGATTCATCGGCAAGCCTGACGCGCGAACTGATACTGGAGAATGCGAAGTCCATTGTCGAAGCAACGCACCTTCCCGTGTCCGCCGATCTCGAGGACGGTTTCGGCCGCGTTCCCGAAAAATGCGCAGAAACGATCCGTCTGGCGGCGGCGACAGGTTTGGTCGGCGGATCGATCGAGGATGCGACGGGCGACGCGAAGCACCCTATTTACGAATTCGAACTCGCGGTTGCGCGCATTGCCGCGGCGGCCGAGGCATCAAGCGATTGCCAATTCGTGCTCACCGCGCGCGCAGAGAACTTTCTCTGGGGGCGTCCCGATCTCGCCGACACGATAAAGCGATTGCAGGCTTTCGAAAAAGCCGGCGCCGATGTTCTTTATGCGCCCGGCCTCCCAAGCCTCGAAGCCATCCGCGAGGTCTGCGCGTCGGTTTCGAAGCCCGTCAACGTCGTCATGGGTCTGAAGGGCGCGGCCTATTCCGTCGAAGAACTGGCGGCTGCCGGAGTCAAACGCATCAGTGTCGGCGGCTCGTTTGCGCGTGCCGCGCTTGGAGCGTTCGTGCGGGCGGCGCGCGAGGTGAAGGAGAACGGGACGTTTTCATATGCGACGGATGCGATTTCGCATGCCGACGTTCGGCGATTTATGGCTGACAGCAAACGCTGACGCGTGAACGGCTCGCACGAATTCCGGCACCCCCTCTCCCTGACCCTCTCCCCCGAAAGTGGGGGAGAGGGGAATCGCTAAGTTTTCCCCTCGCCCCCATAGGGGGAGAGGGCCAGGGAGAGGGGGCGCTTCAGCTTGCGTAATTTCGGATCCGCACTCGACGTTCAACTCCCCGTCCGCCGCGACCCCAGCCGCAACCCCGGCGCAGGCCGCTCGCTCACCACCGCATGGCGAAAGCGAAACAGCTCCGCCGGTCGCCCGCGCGCCAGTGGAGCAAATTTGCCGGTGCGTTCGACGAGGCCCTGGTCTTCCACCAGGCGGCGGAAATTCTGTTTGTGCAGCTGCACGCCCGAGAGCGCTTCGACCGTGCGCTGCAGTTCCAGCAGCGTGAAGCCCGGCGGCATGAGCTCGAAGACGACGGGACGATATTTCATCTTGCCGCGCAGGCGCGCGATGGCCGTTGCCAGAATCCGGCGGTGATCGAACATCATGCTGACGCCGAGCGGCTGCTTGGGAAGCGATTGCGCCTTGGCGCGCCCGTCGCGAACGGCTTCTTCCACAAGCCCCGCTTCATAGAGAAGCTCGTAGCGTTCGAGCGTCTTCTCTTCGTCCCATCCGATGCCACCCAGGCCGAAAGCGAGTCGCAGGCGTTCGAGGCGCGCTTCGCGCAGGACGGGCGTCGTCGCCGTTTCGGCGAATTTTTTCACGGCGGGCGCAATCGCCATGTCGATGATCGACGGTTTTGCGGCGCGCCAGTCTTCCCACGGAAAATATCCATACCAGTCGCGCCATTGCGTATCGGGCGCCTTGGGTATGCTGCCGTTGCGGGTGAGCGCCAGATAACCGACAGATACCACGCGCGGGCCTTCGCCGGCTTTCACCATGTGACGGCCACGGTCGCCGAAAGTGTAGAGTTGTTCGGCGTAACCGAGTTCGAGATAGGTCTGTTCGCTCACCCAGGTCCTGAGACCGCTTTCGAGCGTGCGGTGCTTGAGCGGATCGAATGGTCCGAAGGGAAGCGCGTCGAGCCCATCCTTGTGATGGACAACCAACACGCAGGGTCTTTCTTCTGCGATGGAAACGATCGCGGCGCTCAAACCGATGCGGACGACGTTTTTGAGACCGTCGGTGCTCATGATTCTTCGAAATCGAGCGCCAGTTCCACGCAGCGGCCTTCCGCCACGATGTCGCCGCGGCCGATCGCCCTGATCGCTGCAACCATCCGGCCGTTGCGGCCGAGGGCTGCATCGGCGTGACTGACGAGCAGCGGATTGGGAAAGGCATGCGGGGCCACGGCGCGCAGCTGCCGCGCAATCCGGTTCTCCGCGCCGGGCCCGAGCCTGTCGCACATCACAATATAGGCCGCCGCCGTCGAGCGGCTGATTCCGGCCCAGCAATGTACGAGCATCGGCGACGTCGCATCCCAGCCGCGACCGAATCTCAGCAATTGCTCGACGTGATGGCGCGCCGGGGGCATGTCGGCCATGTGCGCTTCGGAGACGTCGTTGAGCGAAAGCCGCAGATGCCGTGCCGGATCGATGCCTTCGGGCGTGTCGATCATGTGTTCCGGCGATAGCAGCGTCACGAGGTGCGACGGTCGGTAGTCGCGTATCGTGTCTTCCACCGCGGAGAGCGGCGTGACGAGGATCATTCGAGCGTCCCCAGGAATTGCAGCCTTGCTAAAGGACATGCGGCGGCAAGGGAAGGGCGCGGAAGAGGCAATTTCACGGCGCGAGCCGCGCGAACCGTTCGAGAAACTGGGCCTGGGCTTCGGCAGGCGCAAGCGGCAAGAGCGGCGCAATCCTCGCCCCTCTCGGCGGTGTCCCGAAAATCGTTCGGGCTTCGGGCAGTCCAAAGCCGGCGAGTTGGGTCGCTTCGTAGAAAGCCGATATCCCGTCCGCCTTCTTGATGACGGCCTCAATTTCGGCGGAAAAGCGGGCCGGCAAGCCGAACCGGAGATGAATGGCCGTCAAAAGCCGTCTTTCGAAGCTCTTGTAGTCGATGCCGACGGCCGCCTTGAACGGACTGATGAGGTCTCCGATCACATATTCCGGGGCATCGTGAAGGAGGGCGGCCAGTCGCGCCTCCCGGCCGAGCTTGGGCTTCAATTCTCCCACCAGCCCTTCCACCACGACGCAGTGCTGCGCCACGGAAAAGGCGTGCGCGCCCTTGGTCTGGCCGTTCCAGCGGGCCACCCGCGCCAATCCATGGGCGATATCCTCGATTTCGATGTCGAGGGGGGAGGGGTTGAGAAGGTCCAGGCGGCGTCCGCTCAGCATGCGCTGCCAGGCCCTTGTGTCTTTGGTCATGGGGGAATTCGCCGTCCCGTCGCTGGGTTTACCTTGAGTCGCATCCACCCCGGAGCCCCCTCGAAGGTGGCGCGAGCCTTGCTATAGTGTATCGACATTAACAACGGCCGCCGCCATGGACGGCCGAGGGGTGATGGGGCATGCCGGTTAAGCCGCTCGCAGTGGATCGACTGTGCCTGAAGACAGACCCACAGCGTCTGCCCTTCGACACGACCGCCAACCTGCCGGAGCCGGAGGGCCCGGCCGGGCAGGAACGGGCCATGCGGGCCGTGCTGTTCGGCGCCGAGATCCAGCAGCCCGGCTACAATATTTTCGTCTCGGGTCCCCAAGGGAGCGGTAAGAGGAGTTCCGTTAGCCGCGTGCTGGAGCGTCTCGCTGCGACCATGCCCGTGCCGCCCGACTGGTGCTACGTCCACAATTTCGCCTCACCACACCGCCCCCTGGCGCTGCGCTTTGCGCCCGGACAGGGGACGCAATTCAAGCGCGTCATGGCCGAGTTCGTCGATGCGCTCAAAACCGCCATGCCCAGGCTCTTCGAGAGCGAAGATTATCGCCGCAGGCGTGGCGCGATCGAAGGCGAATTCCGCAAGGCCGTCGATGCAGCACTCGACCAGATCCGCCGCAAGGCGGAAACGCAGGGCCTGTCACTCATCGAACGCAAGGAGGGCGGCTTCGATTTCGTGCCGCAACGCGACGGTCTCACGCTCTCCGAAGACGAATACCGCAGAATGCCGAAGCCCGATCGCGACAGGCTTGCGGAGCGTACCCGCGAACTCAGGGTCGAACTCGACAAAGCCATGGAGTCGCTCGGCGCCACGCGCGACCGCGCGGTCGAAAAGCTGAGGGCGCTCGATCGCGAACTGGGCGAGGCGGAAGTGCGCCGCCTGATGAGACCCCTGGCGCAGGCCTATCAGACCAATAGTGAGACAAGCGCCCATCTCGAGGCCGTCTTTCAGGACGTCATGTCCCATATCGACGCATTGCAGGCTGCAGCCCGCGCCGCCGACAACGACGAAGAGGATGGCCAGCGCAACGAAGTACCGTTTCACCGCTATCAGGTGAATCTGCTGGTCGACAATCAGAACAAGAAGGGCGCGCCGGTCGTCACCCTTAACCTCCCGTCATTGTCCCAGCTGCTGGGCAAGGTCGAGCACGTGCCGCTGCTCGTCACCATGATCACCGATTTCATGTTCATCCGGCCGGGCGGCCTGCACGCCGCGAATGGCGGTTTCCTGCTGATCGACGCTCTCGATCTTCTGCAGCAGGACGTGTCCTGGGAGACCTTGAAGCGGGCGCTGCGCGAGGCCCAGGTGCGCATCGCCAATCTTGCCGAGATTCTGGACCGCAGCCAGGCTGTAACCATCCAGCCCATGCCGGTTCCGCTCGACGTCAAGGTCGTTCTGTTCGGCGAACCATGGCTCTATTACCGCCTGCGCGAGCTCGATCCCGATTTCGCGGAATTTTTCAAAGTGCAGGCCGACTTTTCTACCAGCGCCGACCGCGACGATGCCAATTGCGGCCAGCTTCTGCGGGTCTTCGCAAGTGTCGCGCGCAGCAATGGCCTCAAGCATCTCGATCGCACGGGCGCCGCACGGATGATCGACGAAGCCGCGCGCATGGCGGGCGACGCCGAAAAAGTCAGCGTGCGCACGGCGCGCCTGACCGACCTGTTGCGCGAAGCCGATCATTTCGCGGGCGCATCGGGGCGCACGATGATTTCCGCCGACGATGTGAAACGCGCTATCGAAGCGAAGGAGGACCGTGCGGGACGCATCAAGGCGCTCGAACAGGAGTTGATCCGGCGCAATATCGTCTTCATCGATACGGACGGTGCCAAGGCCGGACAGATAAATGCGCTGACCGTGATGAGCCTCGCAGGAACGTCGTTCGGCGCGCCCGCGCGTGTGACCGCGCAGGTCCGTCCCGGCGATGGTCGCGTGACCGATATCGAACGGCTCGCGGAATTCAGCGGCCCCAGTCACGCCAAAGGCGTACAGATTCTTCAGGGTTATTTGAACGGCCATTATTCGATGACGCGGCCGCTTTCGCTTTCGGCCAGCGTCGCCTTCGAGCAATCCTACGGTCCGATCGACGGCGACAGCGCGTCGACCGCGGAGCTGATTGCCATTCTGTCCGCAATCGCGGACGTGCCGCTCAAGCAGAGCATCGCAATTACCGGCTCCGTCGACCAGCGCGGACGCATCCAGCCGATCGGCGGCGCCAACGAGAAGATCGAAGGCTTCTTCGACATCTGCGCCATGCGCGGGCTGGCCAAAGGCCACGGCGTCATTATTCCCAAGACGAATGTCGTCAATCTCATGTTGCGCGACGACGTGCTGGACGCGGTCAAAAAAGGCCGCTTTGCGGTCTACGCCGTGGAGACGGTCGACGACGCGATCGAAATCCTGACGGGAATGCGGGCCGGCGCACGGCGCAGCTCCGGCAGATTCCCCGCCGGCACTTTCAATGCGCGCGTGGCGCGGAGCCTCGATCACTATGCCCGGCCGCGCATCCTGCGGCCGATCCATCTCGGCGGCTGGTGGCCGTTCTGATTCGCTGAGGCGCCGCGTCGACCGCCCGTTTCGGACGCACGCGCCTGTGCAGGGGAACGCGCCTGGCTCGACAGTCTTTCTGTTCTGTCGCTACTCCCACTTCCGACACAGTTTATTACATGTTTCCTGAGACTTAACGCAGGGCACACCTAGCGCGTCCCCTGAATCCCCACCTAGCTTGTAGGACATGGCCCTACAGCCCGGACGGAGCCCCCGATCATCGATTGGCCCCGCCCCGGCAAAGGCTCCAAAGGCGAATATTGGGGGACGGCACGTGGCACTCGAGGGGGGCTCCAAGCTCGGACGGCGCGGCGCGACGGCGCCTGACACGGCAGCAGGCCCGCGAAAGCGAATTCACATCACGGGTACGCCCCGTTCGGGAACGACACTCCTTTTGTCACTGATGCTCTCCTGCTTCGACATCGATGGCGGGCTCCCGAGGGACCACAGATTGTGGCGACGCCCGCCGCGCGACCGGCGCATCGTCTGCACGAAATTTACGGACGAAACGGATTTTGCCGCCGCCATGCTGCCCCTGGACCCGGATCTGCATGTCATCTTCATCCTGCGCGATCCGCGCGATGTGGTGGTGAGCCGCACGCATGTCGATACTAGCCGGTACGTGACGAATCTGCATGTCTGGCGCGCCAATCTCGCGGCGGCCCAAAAATATTTCGGTCATGAGCGCATGCACGTTGTGCGCTACGAAGACTTGACGGCCGATCCCGACGGCGTGCAGGCAACGCTTCTGGCCGAGATGCCGTTTCTTGATCCCTTGCGACCATTTTTGTGCTTCACGGATTGTGCGGAAGAAGACACCGGCAGCTGGCTGACTTCCATGTACATGGAACTCCGTCCGGTCGACTCACATGGCCATGGCAGGTGGCGCAAACACCTCCCGCGACTCAAGGGCCAGCTTGCGCGGCACGGCGATCTCTCGGACGAGCTCTTGTCGCTGGGATTCGAGCGCGACAAGAAATGGCTCGCCACGCTGGATAATGTGGAGCCCGACTTTTGTGCGCTTACGAAAGGCGAGCGGCCGGATTTCGGCGCTCGCGTCACACGGGGATGGCGCAATGCGCTGGGCGCAGCCGCGTATCTTTCGCGCCGCTATCTCGGCCTCGAGTTCAGCGACATGGGCGAGAACACCTGGCTGGCCGACGAGCCGCGCGCTGCCAATGAGAACATCTCTCCGCGTGTCCTGCCCGAAACATCAAGCCGCGGCAGAACGGAAACGGCCTGAAGGCCGCCTGATCTCGTTATCATGTGGCAGGAACCCGCCTTGAAGCGGCTCCTCGCGCATGGCTAGATGCGCCGGTCAGGGGGCTTCATGTCGATAGTCAAAACTGCCGCGCGGGCGGCGATTTTCGTGGCGTTTGCTGCGCTCATGGCATCTTCCGCCGTGAGCGAACCCGTTGCCGACATTCCGGACAAGTTCGTCAAGCCGGATGCCCAGAACGATTACATCAAGCGCGTGGAGATGATCCCCATGCGCGACGGCGTGAAGCTCTACATCGTCATCGTGATCCCGAAAGGGGTGAAAGACGTGCCGATCATTCTCACGCGTACGCCTTACAACGCAATGAAGCGGGCCCAGCGCAACGACAGCCCGTCCATGCTGTCGCTTCTGTCGATGGCGGACGAAGATTTCGTCCGCGCCGGTTACATCCGCGTCTATCAGGACATACGGGGAAAATACGGCTCCGAAGGAAAATACGAAATGACGCGGCCCGTGCGCGGCCCGCTCAATCCCACCAGGACCGATCACGTCACCGACACCTGGGACACGATCGACTGGCTGGTGAAAAACGTTCACGAGTCGAACGGCAAGGTCGGGATGATCGGCTCGTCCTATGAAGGCTTCACAGTCGTCATGGCGCTGCTCGATCCGCATCCCGCATTGAAGGCGGCGATACCCGAAAGCCCGATGGTCGACGGCTGGATGGGGGACGACTGGTTTCACTACGGCGCCTTCCGCCAGCCGAACTTCGATTACATCGCGGGCCAGACCGAACAGAAGGGCGCAGGGAGCGGCGTGCCGCGCGGCTTCTACGACGATTACGAGACCTTTCTCCAAGCCGGATCGCCTGCCGCCTATGCCAAGGAGAACGGCTTCGACCAGCTCGGCTGGTGGCGCAAGATGGCCGCGCACCCGGCTTACGATGCGTTCTGGCAGGGACAGGCGCTCGACAAACTCCTTGCAGCGCATCCCTCGAACGTACCGACGCTGTGGGAGCAGGGTCTGTGGGACCAGGAAGACATGTGGGGCGCAAACCATTCCTGGCTCGCGCTCAAGGCCGTGGGGCACGAGGCGAACAACTGGCTGGTGATCGGTCCGTGGTCGCACAGTCAGGTGAACCGCGAAGGATTCGGCCTCGGCCCGTTCAAATGGGATGGCGATACGTCACGGCAATTCCGCCGCGACATGGTGCTGCCGTTCTTCAATCAATATCTGAAGGGCGGGCCGCCGGCGAACCTCGCGCGCGCGACGATCTATGATCCTGCAGAAAACCGCTGGGAGCATTTCGACGATTGGCCGAGCGCGTGCGCCGCCGGCTGCAAGCAGCCTCTAAAGCCGCTTTATCTGCAGGCGGGACTCGGTCTCTCCTTCGACAAGCCGTCGGGCACGAATGAAGGCGACTCCTACGTGTCGGATCCGGCCAAGCCGGTGACGTATCTGCCGCGGCCCGTGCGTTTCTCCGACGGCGACGCATGGCGCATCTGGCTCGTGCGCGACCAGCGCTTCGTTGACGGTCGGACGGACGTGCTCACTTACGAAACGCCGCCGCTCTCCGCGCCCGTGAAGATCGAAGGCGCGCCGATCGCCGATATCGTCGCCGCCACCACCGGCACGGATGGCGATGTCGTCGTCAAGCTGATCGACGTCTATCCACCCGAATTTCCGAACCAACCGGAGCTGGGCGGCTACGAATTGCCCATCTGCACCGACATCTTCCGCGGCCGCTATCGCGTGAGCTTCGAGCATCCATCGCCTATCCCTGCGAACGTGCCGCAGCACTACCGCTTCACGCTGCCGAATGCGAATTACGTATTCCTGCCGGGACACCGCATCATGGTGCAGATCCAGTCGACGCTGTTTCCGCTCTACGACCGCAATCCGCAGACCTATGTGGACAACATCCTCTTCGCCAAGCCGTCCGACTATCAAAAGGCAACCGTGACCGTGCTGCATTCGGCCGACCAGGCGAGTGCGATCTGGCTGCCTGTGGTGCCGTGAGCGAGATAGAACAAGCACGCTAGGCCGCTTTTGGATTGGGAATACTCTCTATACACCAGGTCAGGGCTTGTCCCTGACATCCAGCCGCGAGCGTCCGCGAGCGAAGAGTCACTCGCCGCGCCGGTGCGCGGGGACTGGATGGCTGGCCCGGAGGCCAGCCATGGTGTGTGTATGATTCAGTTTATTCCAAAACAACTCTAGAAAATATTTGTCACTCCCGCGCAGGCGGGAACCCAGCATGCGAGCAATCGCGAGAAATGAATCTATTCGCCATGATGGCGCAGACTTTTTCGCCGCGCAGACGCACGGCGGCTGGGTTCCCGCTTTCGCGGGGATGACAGGATGTGAGTGCAGCGGGAATTGCGCCGGGCGCCTCAAGCGACCTTCTTCAAAATCACGCTGCCGGCCGAATAACCCGCGCCGAATGAGCAGAGCAGTCCCACATCGCCGGCCACGAGATCGGCGCTGTGTTTATGGAAGGCGATGACGGAGCCGGCCGAACTCGTGTTGGCGTATTCGTCGAGGATATTCGGCGCTTCGTGGGGTTCGGGATCGCGGCCCAGCACGCGCCGGGCGATCAGCTCGTTCATGTTGATGTTGGCCTGGTGCAGCCACAGGCGCTTGAGCGAGGCGGGCGCGATGCCGTTGTCGGCCAGATGTCCGACGATCATCTCGGAGACCATCGGCACCACTTCCTTGAACACCTTGCGGCCTTCCTGGACGAAAAGCTTGTCGACGTTGCCGATGCCGTCGGGCGCGGCACGATTCAGAAAACCGAAATTGTTGCGGATGTTGTTGGAGAATTTCGTCTTGAGGCGTGTCGACACGATCTCCCACGCGTTGGCGCCCGCGGCCGTTTCCGCCCTTTCCACGATGAACGCCGTCGCCACGTCGCCGAAAATGAAATGGCTGTCGCGATCGCGGAAATTGAGATGACCGGAGCAGATTTCGGGGTTGCAGACGAGGATTGCGCGCGCATGGCCGTTGGCCACCATGTCGGCCGCGGCCTGCAGCCCGAACGTTGCGGAGGAACACGCAACGTTCATGTCGAAGCCGAAGCCGTCGATGCCGAGCACGTCCTGCACTTCGACCGCCATGGCGGGATAGGCGCGCTGCATGTTGGAGCAGGCGACGATCACGCCATCGATGTCGGCCGGCGTCCTGTCGGCCGCCCTCAGCGCCTCGCGCGCGGCCTTGACCGCCATCTCCGCCAGAATCGAAATCTGGTGGTTCGGCCGCTCGGGCAGGCGCGGACACATGATTTCGGGATCGAGGATGCCCGCCTTGTCCATGACGTAGCGGCTCTTGATTCCCGACGCCTTGAAAACGAATTCGCTGCTCGATTCCGCGAGCGGCGCGACGGTCCCGGCTGCGATGGCCGTGGCATGCGCCGCGTTGTGGCGCCGGACATAGTCGTTGAAGGAGGCAACCAGCTCGTCGTTCGAGATTTTCGCTTCGGGCGTGTAAAGGCCGGTGCCGCTCAGAGCTATCTTTGTCGTTTTCACAGACGTTTCCACAGACGTTTCCTCTGGCGATCTTGGGGCCGTTTTGCTCCGCGAGGCTGTCCCAAGCCCATCCCAAAGGCAAGGAATGGTTCCGGATTGCGTAAAAGCCGCCTCGCCAGAGGGCCGCGCAGCAGGCTAAACATCGTGGCCATGAGCAAGGACACTGCCCTCGTGCTGTTTTCCGGCGGACAGGATTCGACCACCTGTCTCGCCTGGGCGCTGACGCGCTTCGGCGCGGTCGAGACGGTCGGATTCGACTACGGCCAGCGCCACGCAGCCGAGCTCGTCGCGCGGCCGCGCATTCTCGCGCGCATCTGCGAGAATTTTCCTGCCTGGCGGGAGAAACTCGGCACCGATCATGTTCTGACACTCGACGTGCTGAAATCCATCGGGGGCAGCGCGCTGACCGATGCCGTTCGCATCGAGATGGGCGCCAACGGGTTGCCGACCACCTTCGTGCCGGGGCGCAATCTCCTGTTCCTGACGGTCGCGGCGGCGCTCGCCTATCGGCGCGGCTGTCGCGATCTGGTCGGCGGCATGTGCGAAACGGATTTTTCGGGCTATCCCGACTGCCGCGACGCCACGATCAAGGCGATGGGCCATGCGCTCGATCTCGGCATGGACACGAGATTTGCGCTTCATACGCCACTGATGTGGATCGACAAGGCTAAGAGCTGGGCGCTGGCCGAGGAACTGGGCGGTGGCGCGCTGGTCGATCTCATCGTCGAGGAGACCGTCAGCTGCTACGAAGGCGATCGCACGCGCCGCCATGTCTGGGGCTATGGCTGCGGGGAATGTCCGGCCTGCGATCTGCGCGCCAGAGGCTTTGAGCGATACGCCGCGAGATGAGCTACTCGGTCAAGGAAATCTACTACACGCTGCAGGGCGAGGGTGCGCGCACGGGCCGCGCGGCGGTATTCCTGCGCTTCGCGGGCTGCAATCTGTGGAGCGGTCTCGAGCGCGATCGCGCAAAAGCCGTCTGCCGTTTTTGCGATACCGATTTCGTGGGGCTCGACGGGCCGGGCGGCGGCCGCTTCGCCGATGCGGCAGCACTCGCCGATGCCGTCGCCGCGCAATGGCCGAAAGGCGGGCGCGCGCAACCCTATGTCGTGTGCACGGGCGGGGAACCGCTTCTGCAGCTCGACGAAGCCGCGGTCGCAGGGTTGCACGCGAAGGGATTCGATATCGGCATCGAGACGAACGGCACGCTCCTGCCGCCGCCCGGCATCGACTGGATCTGCGTCAGCCCCAAAGCCGATGCACCTTTTGTTTTGACGCGCGGCGACGAATTGAAGCTGATCTTTCCGCAGGAAGGGGCCCCGCCCGAACGCTATGCCGCGCTCGATTTCGCGAATTTCTTCCTGCAGCCGATGGACAATGCCGCGCGCACCGCCAACACCGAAGCGGCCACGCGCTATTGCCTCGCCCATCCGCAATGGCGGCTGAGTTTGCAAACGCACAAGCTGATCGGGATCAGGTAGCGGTGCCCAAACTTTCACTGTCATGGCCCGCCACTGCGGGCCGTCCAGTTGAAATCGATTGGACTGCGAAAGATGACGACGGTCACAGTTCTCGAACGTATAGACGCCGTCACCTGGGTGACCCGCAGTGGCGGGCCATGACATAATTTCGTGTCTGTTCGCTCTTGGGGGGCCTTACGCCGCGCGCTTCACGCCGCCCTGCATCGCCTTGCGTTCGAGATGGGCGGCAAGCCTTGGCGCGGCGAATTCGGCGCCGACCATGAAGCGCAGGAGCGGGCCGAACATTTCCATCGTGGCGAGGCCGATCGCATAGAGACCGTCCACCGAGGTTTCGAAATTGTCGGAGACGTGAGGCGAGCCGCCCGGCGCCAGCGCGATACTGGTTCGCAGTGTCGGCGCCAGGAACGGAATGCGGGTAAGATCGACCTTGTAGCCGGTGGCCGCGATCACGTGATCGCAATGGAGGATTTCATCGGCGCCCGCGCGCGTCCTGAGCGTCAACGCCAGACGCCCCTTCTCGACTTCCGCTTTCGCCAGCGTGCGTCCGAGCGACATCGCAATGCGTCCCTCGACTTCCTCGCGCATGAACCAGCCCGCGGCGGGATGCATGTGGCTCGCGATGGCGCGCTCCTTCAGATGTCTGGGCAGGCGATAAAACAGAAGCGGCGCCTCGGCGCAGAAATAGGAACGCCAGCCGCGGCCGATCGTCGA
>Ga0302326_10022315_pt1 | contig 12947 bp, 6 predicted proteins | sample Palsa_T0_3_FD_202264 | JGI IMG/M metagenome (GOLD analysis project Ga0302326, IMG submission 202264) | Peat permafrost microbial communities from Stordalen Mire near Abisko, Sweden - Palsa_T0_3 | ecosystem: Environmental > Terrestrial > Soil > Palsa > Peat permafrost | place: Sweden: Abisko... | reverse complement strand
GCGCGAAACTCCGGCCAGCCGGTGCCGACCACCAAGGCGTCGGAACCTTCCGCCGCGGCATACGCGGAGTCGCAATAACGCACGCTTCCGTTGAGCCGCACTTTGGCTTCCGGAATCGCCACCGGATCGTAAGCCCGCACGTGCGCACCTTTGGAAACCAGTGTTTCCGCCAGGCGCACCGAAGATGATCCGGCCACTGAATTCGTGTTCGGCTTGAAGGCCAGCCCCAGAATGCCGACTTCCTTGTTCTCCACCGAATTCAGCGCCATGGCAATCTTATCCACCAGGCGGTCGGCGAGGAAATGGTTTACGTCGCGCGCGGCGCTGAGCACTTTCAGCGGCACACCGTGCGCTTCTGCCAGTTGCGCGAGAGAGTCCATGTCCGACTCGGCGAATACGCCGCCCATGCCCGCTCCGGGCTGCAGGCAGCGGGGAGCGATTTTCTTGTCGAGCCCCAGAGCGAGCGCCAGGTTGACGGCGTCGGCGTTCACCCGTTCGCAGAGCGCGGCGACTTCGTTGATGAACGAAATCTTCGTCGCCACGAACGCGGTCGCGGCCTCGCGCACCAGTTCCGCGGTCGCCTGATTGGTCACAATCACCGGCACCCCACGCATGACCAGGGGATGAAAAATCTGCTTCAGCATCTGCACCGCTTCGCTCGAGGTCGACCCCAGAATCAGGCGGTCGGGCCAGTTGAAATCCTCGACGGCGCAGCCATCGGTAAAGAACATCGGCTGCGAAACGATGGTGGCCTGCAGGTGCGCATCCTTGATGCTCTTTTCGAGAGCGCTCGCCGTGCCCACGGGACACGGAGTGACCACCGCCAGAATCGGAGGCTTCGACGCCAGCCGCGCAATGCGCAGGGCCACCTCGTTCAGGTTCTCTGGCTTGTCTTCCGCCAGAAAAATCACTTGCGTCTTGCGGGCAAACGATTCAATGTCGGTGGAATACGCCAGCCGGCCGGCGCGCACGTTGCGCCGGATAATCTCTTTCAGATTTTTTTCGAAGAAGGGAATGTTGCCCTGGGCCATCTCGACCATGCGCGACCGGTCGGGATGACAACAGGAAACAGGAGTGCCGAAATCCGCCAGGCATGCCGAAATCACTGTCCCCAGATACCCCGCGCCGTAAACCCCGATCTGCATGTGCTGTCTCCCGTTCGCCCGGAAACCCGCGTCCGAAGTGGCCTTTGAGCGCGGTCGCCGAATGCTTGCCCTACTCTTTATCTACAGGCAGAGACGCCGCATTTCAACGCACGGGAGGGAGATGTACCTATTCCATGCAGGCATGGCGGGGGTAACTGCACGAGCAATGACCGGATGACGCTTGCTTCAGATTCACTCACCAACCGAATCTAGCGTGAGACCAGAGTGCGGCCGAGCGTCACGGGGGCCAGATCAACCCAGCAGTTGGGGGCTTCTGCGCGGATCTCTTCGCGCACAAAGGTCAGTCTTTCCAGCAGGATACGCCGGCTTCCCGCATAGCCAGCCCAGCACCGTCCGGCCAACTCCAAGGCTGTGCGGGCCTGTGGCTCGGATCCCATTTTCGCGATGGTCAGGTGCGGCGTGTATGGCAAGTCTTCCTTGAACGCCAGCGCTTCGGTATTCAACTTGCTATGCAAAGTGCTCATGAGCGGCGCGCCCGCATCCACGCGGATGTACACCGTCGGGGTTACCGGAAGGAAAGTCTCCACGTCGCCCAGCGTCACCTCGAAGGGCTCTTCGCCCCCGCAGATGCGGTCAAGCACCTGCAGGGCAGCGGCTTCGGAGTCTTGCAGAGGACGCGGCGGCAGGATGGTCAGATGCGCCGCCATGTGCGGCAGCTCAGGATGCAGTTCGCGCCGGAGGTTCTCCACGAACTCTCCCGTAGGGTTCTTCAAATACGCTACCAGCGCGTAACGCGGCTTCTGCATACTGATCAAAAATTATACAGCGGGCGGGAAGAATTCTGATCCGGCGCTTCATTCATAAGGAGTCGGACGAAGTTGCTGCAGTCAGACCGGTCGAGCGTTCCAGGAATATGACACAGAGAGGATCGGCCAAAATCCCGCGAGCGCAGTGTCCTGATTCGGATATTAAGCGGGCACAAAGTATTCTTGACAGCTCTTCGCCGCCGTACGAAGCTCACACTAACTTCGGCTGTTGCTTCCGGCAATACCCGCCTTAAGCAAGCTGCCAAAATCCCCCTCGAAAGGTCCTCAGAAAATGAAATTCAAATCCATGACGGCTGCAGGCAAGCTTTTCCTGGTGTTTGCCTTCCTGTTCGGGCAAGCTCTGATCGCAACCCCACGGACGCAGGCTCAGACTTTCAAGGTCGTCTACAACTTCACCGGCGGAAGTGACGGTGGCAATCCTCTGGATGGCCTGACGCTCGACAGCGCAGGAAACCTCTACGGCACCACCAACGCCGGTGGCGCCTCCACTTACGGAGTAGTGTTCAAAGTGACCAAGACCGGCGTCGAAACAGTTGTCCACGAGTTCACCGGAGGCACCGACGGCGCATATCCTCAGGGCGGTCTGGTCCGCGATACAGGCGGCAACTTCTTCGGCACCACCACGGCGGGCGGCGCCTCCAACAACGGAACGGTGTTTGGAATTTCTGCCGCGGGCAAGGAAGGCGTGTTGTACAGCTTCGCCGGCGGAACCGACGGAGCAGTTCCCCAGGCCGGCTTGACGCTGGATGCGGCGGGAAATCTCTACGGCACCACGTCCGCCGGCGGCTTGTACGGCAATGGCACGGTCTTCAAGATCACACGCCCAGCCAAAGGCGGGAAGTGGATCGAGACGGTGCTCTACAACTTCGGCACGGGGAACGACGGGTCCATCCCGGTGGCGAGCGTGGCGTTTGATAAATCAGGGAACCTCTACGGTACGACTTCAACAGGAGGCACTTCTGGAAATGGAACGATCTTTCAGTTGGTCCCGTCGGGAAGCACGTGGACTGAGAACATTCTTCACAACTTCCAGAACGCCGATGACGGAGCCGTGCCTTACGGCGGCCTGATCTCGGATGCGTCGGGCAACTTTTACGGCTCGGCGACCGAAGGCGGCGCCGGCGGCGGCGGCACTATTTTCGAGCTCACCTCTGACGCTGGCGCCTGGACTTTCAACGTCATTTACAGCAATCCCGGATGGGGAATCTCAGGAAGTTTCCGCAATCTGATCCTGGATGCGTCGGGCAATCTCTACGGCACGACGCACTGCGACGGAGCCAATGATGCAGGAACGGTTTACAAACTGTCCCCAGCCAGCGGCTCCTGGACCTACACCTCGCTCTATGTTTTCACCGGCGGTACGGACGGCCTGTATTCGTATAGCAACCCCGTGCTCGAAGGCAACCATGTCATCGGTACGACGAAGCTGGGCGGTGAGAATGGCAGTGGCGTCGTCTGGGCGATCGAACTGTAAATAAGAAACTGAGGTTTGTGTGGGGACAGCCGCCCCCGGCTGTCCGCTCAGCGCAGCTGAGCCGCTCTCCTCAAAAGCTAATCCGCTGCCCGCAAAACCCGGTCGAGCTGCGCTCGACCGGACAGCCGAGGGCGGCTGTCCCCACATAAGATCCGCACTTACTCTTTTTCTGTGGCTCAGTCCGCGTTCACCCGCTGCTAATGAATCGTTCTCTCGCCCTTGCGAACCCCCGGCGAACTGGTCGATCCTTCGAACTTGGGCTCGCCCAGTTTCGTGATCCACAGGCCGGAGTGGATGTCGTTGAAATACATCAGGCTGTTCAGCAGCGGGCTGTCGCAAGTCACCGAGCACGGCTGTCCGCCCCAGGTGAACGGCAAATTCGCGCGGAAGCCTTTGGCATCTCCGGTCCAGAAGCGGGCAATCTCGCGGCCCTGGCGATAAAGGTCGCCACGCAATTCGCCGGAAATGTCGAGCACGCGCGCCCCGCCGCTGTAGTAGCCCTCATAGAGCATGTCGTTGGCGGCCCAGAAATTGTGCGAGCCCGCTTCCGGGACTTCATATTGCGCGACTTCCCGCGGATGCTTGATGTCGGAAACCTCCATGACGTGGCAGATGGCGCGCACCGGAATGCGGTCTTTGTCCTCGACGTCAAAAATTGCGGGAAACACTTCGTCGCCGACAAATAGATAATTCTTGTAGCGGAACACGCTGTGCGAGCCCGCCAGCCAGCCGTCGCCATAGAGTTCGTAATGGTTGAAGTGGTACTGCGTGACCAGCTTAGGATTCTCCGGGCTGCCGCCGGCCATGCCGTTGCCCACATCGAGGATGATCAGCCCATCTCTCCAGTAGGCCAGATAGGCCAGCCCGTCCTTCACCTGCAGGTCGTGCAGATAGCGTCCGCTGGAGATCGATCCGTGCGGGGTGTTTATCGTGACCGCGGTCGGATTCTGGGCTTCCCAGCGCGCGACTTCCTTGGGATGTTTCACATCCTGAAAGTCAATCACGCGGAGCGAACCGGTAGCGTCATCGGTGATGTAGACGTAGTGTCCGTCGATGTAGGCGCTGTGCACGCCGCCGGTCACGGTCGCCGTGTATTCGGAAAGAACTTTCAAATGCGCGGGATCGGACGTGTCGAGGAACACGATGCCGTTCTTGCGGTTGGAAGCGCCCTCGCGCGTGAACACGCCGATTTTTTCGTCGGGCGTGGTGCTGATGTCGTTAATGATGCGGGCATCGACTTTCAGCGTGTCCAGCAGCTTAGGATTCGCAGGATCGGCGATGTCATAGACGAAAAGCTTGTCGGCAATAGTCGAAAGGTAAGCGTGATGGCCGATAATCCATTCTTCCGACATCTGCACGTCGGTCAAGGGCACGTGGGCGACGACGTCCATTTCGCGCTCCACGTTGCGCGGACGAACCACTACCGATGCCACCGCCGAATGCTGGCCGCTGCTGGCCATGACCACATAGGTGCCAGCCTTTTCGGCCACAAATCCGCCATCAGGGTAAACCGTGGCGCCGGCGCTGCTGCCGGTTCCGGTTGCGCTGGCGCTTCCACTCGCAACTAACGACCAGCGCACCGACAGATCCTTCAAGTGGCCGCCGCTGGCATCGAGCGCACTGGCGCTGAAGCGAACCACATCACCGGTCCGCGCATCGGTAGATTCGGGTTTGACCGTCAGTTTGCGAACCGTGTCGCGCACCACCTGAACCGTGACCGTGTTGCTCGCGCCTTCTGACGTTGCCTTGATCGTGACCGTTCCGGGCGCGAGCCCGGTGACCAGGCCGGCCGCATCTACGCTGGCAATCGCCGGCTTCTCCGAGGCCCACTTGATCACGGCATCGCTTCGCGGATTGCCCTCGGCCGAGCGCGCAATCACGCTGACCTTTTCCGCGCTGCCAACCACGATGGGATACTCCGGCTTCGCGATCTCCAGAGTCGTGACTTTCGGGCTGCCCACATTGACCGTGGCATAGCCGGCTTTTCCCGCGATCACCGCGCCCACCGTGACCACGCCTGGCGCATGAAACGTGACCTCGCCCGCATCGTCCGCGCCCGCCAGATCAAATGGTGCCGCAAACCAGGCCGAAGGCTTCTCATCGATCGCATTGCCCGCCGCGTCTTTCGCGGCCGCGCTGAACTTGACCTTTTCTCCGACGTGAACATCGAGCGTGCCGGGAGTGATCTCAACACTCGCGGGAGCCACCGACGTGGTAGGAGCCGCTTCCTGCGACCATACCGCGGCCGGCGCGGAAAGAATCATGACCGCAACTGCCAATCCGACTGCACTGTGCTTGAACATTCGCCCTCCAGGCATGAATGAGTCGTCGTTAGTCGTTAGTCGTTAGTCGTCGGTCCTTGGCAGAACCGGCGAACGACTAACGACCAGCGACTAACAACTAACGACGGTTTTATTTCGCTTCCATTTTCCAGAAATCAATACCCGCCGCCTGCGGCCCCACATCCACCGTAGCCACGGTTTTCAAACTGCCCAGGTCAATCACTTCCACGGTGCCGGGTTCCGAGCCCACTCCTTCGACCGAAATAAACACGTACCGGTCGTCCGGCGAAACCACTGCCCCGTGCACAATTTTTCGCAGCGTCGGAATCTTCGCCAGTTCGCGCCCAGTCAGCGGATCGAAAATCGAAACCGACTGCCCGCGCTTGTTGGTGGCAATCAGCCGTCCGTCTTTGGTCATGGCGAGATTGTAGACGCCGGTTCCGGCAGGAAAGCGGCGGGCCAGGGTCCAGCTATCCGTGTTGATGGCGACAATCTCGTTCGATTGATTGCAGGCCACGTAAATAACCGATCCATCATTCGAAGGCTGCGCCCAGGTCGGCGTGCAGGATGGTTTGTGCTCCATCGTCATCTTCTGATCAGGCATGTTCTGACTACCCATGTTCTGATTACCCGTGCTCTGATTACCCATGCCATACGGCGCGCCGCTCATGCCCATTTCTTTTCCCTGCGCCAGCATGAAATAGCGATCCACGGCAAACTTGCGAGTGTCGATCTCGACCAGCATGTCGTCCATCATGCAGACCGAATAATGCTTCGTGCCAGCGTGGTTCAGGCGCGAGCCGTGCGGCATGGTGCAGGTGGGAATGCGTTTGACTTCAATCATCTGGTCGGTAGCCACGACCGAGATGGACGACGGAACCATATCGCCATGAAAATTGGCGTTGGCGACGTAAATGAAGTTGCCGTCCGGAGTGATGTCAGTAGTCGCCGGAAACAGGCCGAGGCCGGTGTACTTGATGACCGTGTCGGTGCCGGCACGATATTTCCAGACCGACCCGTCAGGCCGCCCGTGGCCCACGGAAACGTAGAAATATTGCTTATCAGGAGAAACCGCGATGCCGTGCGGCCCGTTCACGTCCATGGGCATGAGGCCGATGCGCATCTGGCTTTCAATGTGCGCCCCGCCAGGTCCGAAACGAATCAGCACAATCTTGTCGGCCGATTCGCAAACCACGTAGACCAGGTAGTCCTGCGTAGGCCCGCTGGCAGAGGGCACAGCGACGGTCTGCGAGGTTGTTTGCGCGGGGCCGGAGAACACCAGCGTCAGTGCGATCAGCAGGCAGCATACGAGTCTCCGGCCACCTGACCGACGACGTCCGCTCGGGTGATTGTGATGAGAAACGGAGGCAAAGTTCATCATGAACGGTCTTTGCAGGACTTCTTTTATTACTTCCGGCTTGTGCTCCGCGAGCAGCCGGCCCAACGGCCCGAGAAGTATACCGCATGCCCACTTCGCAACCCGCGCCTTCAGAAACTTGGTACTGATCTAATTTAGCGTTCTGAGCAAATCTCCAGCAGATCAGTACCAGAAACTTCAGTAGTGGTGTAGTTCGAATTTTTGCGATCAAAGAAGCGTTGGCGTCATCCCGAGCGGAGCCGTTCTTCAGGCGAAGAGAGGGATCTCCCGCGGATGGACTCTCGCGTCCAGACCAAACGGTATCGCCGCCAAAACTTTCGCAGGCTCAACCTTGCGCGGTCAGCACGACTGGCCCTATGATTCAAAGTGCGGGATTCGAGCGGCAGTAAATCACTCGCAAGTCGTTGACAGTCGGGGCGTAGCGCAGCCTGGTAGCGCACCTGCCTTGGGCGCAGGGGGTCAGGAGTTCAAATCTCCTCGCCCCGACCAGTAACTTCTTCTACCGCAATAGATCCGCGCCGCGAACTCGCAGCCACATCTGGAATCGCAGACTCCTCGCCAACCCCAAGCTCTTTCTCCCCGGCTTTCCTCCCCAGCTTCCTTCCCCCGGCGGCCCGTTTTATGTGAAACTGTGGCCCCGAGGAAGCAAACCGAAAAAGAGGAAACATGATCCCTTCCAGACTGGGAGTGCTCGCCGTCTGTTCCGTTCTTTTCTGCACCTGTTTGTTCTCCGTCAGCATGCCTCTGCTGGCGCAGGAATTGAACTCAAACTTTGCCCGCGATCCCGGCCAGCCCATCGATCAGCAGTACACTGACCAGATCCACAAATACTCGACCGACCCGTCTTTCATTTCTCCCCTCGTGGATTACCTCCCTGCCTCGAAAACCGTGCCCACGCCGGCCAAGGTGCTCGGCGACGTCTCCGGCGCGCCCGACATGCTGCCCTACGCAGAAGATGTCTACAAATATTTCCGCCTGCTCGAGGCGAACAGTCCGCGGGTAAAGGTCTTCACCATCGGCCACACGGAAGAAGGGCGGGAGATGATCGCCGTCGCCATCGCCGACGCCAAACTTCTCGCCGCCGCGAAAGAAAATGACGCTCGCCTGGCCCAGCTTGCCGACCCGCGCAAGTTCGGCCCAAATGACGCCGACGCCGACGGCACAGCTCGCCAGATACAAGCTCGCCAACTCATCGACCAATCCTGGCCCGTCTACTACATCACCGGCACCATCCACTCACCCGAAACCGGCGCTCCCACGGCCCTGATGGAACTTGCTTATCGTCTGGCCGTGGACGATGCGCCTTATATCAAGTACATCCGCTCCCACATGATCGTGCTCATTACTCCCGTGGTCGAAGTCGACGGACGCGACCGCATGGTTGACATCTACAAATGGCACAAAGCTCATCCCGGCCAGGATTGGCCGCGCCTGCTTTACTGGGGCCACTACGTTGCGCACGACAATAACCGCGACGCCATGGCCATGACCCTCGACCTGACGCGCAACGTTCTCGATACTTATCTGGGCTGGCATGCGCAGGTGTTGCACGACCTGCACGAGTCAGTTCCTTTTCTCTACGACAACACAGTGGGCGATGGCCCCTACAACGCATGGGTCGATCCCACTCTCGCCGATGAGTGGGCGGAACTGGGCTGGAACAACGTCGCCCAGATGCAGAGCTTCGGCATGCCCGGAGTCTTCACCCACGGCGATTTCGATACCTGGAGTCCCGGCTATCTGATGTTTCTGGCCGGCATGCACAACGGCATCAGCCGCCTCTACGAAACCTTCGGCAACGGCGGCGCCGATACCGAGAAGCGCATCCTGCAGCCCGAAGATTACTCGCGCACCTGGTACCGTCAGAATCCTCCGTGGCCGGTGGTGAACTGGTCGCAGCGCGATAACAATAACTACGAAGAGAGCGCGCTGCTCTCCACGCTTTCTTATTTCTCGCGCAACACTCATCATTTTCTTGAGAACTTCTACGCCAAGAGCAAGCGCGCCGTCGAAAAACCGTCGTTGGAAGGGCCAGCCGCCTACGTGATCCCCGCCGACCCGGCCGACACGAACCGCCAGGTCGAGTTACTGAAGGTATTGCAGCGCCAGCACGTCGAGATATTTCAACTGCCCGACGCGGTTACCTCGAGCGTCCCGGCAGACAAGCGCGGAGACAAACCGAAGCAGGAGACTTTTCCCGCTGGCAGCATCGTCATCCGCATGGATCAGCCCTACTCCCGCGTCGCCGATGCGCTGCTCGACCGCCAGTTCTGGGCCGCCGGCGATCCGCAGAAGCATCCTTACGACGATACCGGATGGTCTTTCACTCACCTCTTCAATCTGAAGGTTATCCGCGTCGTTGATCCTGCAATCCTCACATCGAAAATGAATCCGCTGGACGATCCGGCCACGCTCGCCGGCAAGCTCTACGGCTCCGGCTCGGTCGCGGCCGTGGCCGTGGCCAACACGGGCCAGATTTCGCTCTTGCCCCTGGCCTACAAACTGAAAAGCGCGACCATCCAGGTTGCTGAACAACCCTTCGACGCTGCCGGCAAACATTTCGCGGCCGGCTCCCTGCTCATCACGAACGCCGGTGGCCCGAGCAACGGTGGCCCAAGCAACGATGGCCAGAGCAACGGCGGCGTCGCCGAAATTTTGCGCGATTTATCTCTCGATGCATCCAGGCTCGGCGCAGCACCCTCCGTGCCGCTGCACGCGGTCACTGCTCCGCGCATCGCATTCATGCATACCTGGCTGAGCACGCAGACCGAAGGCTGGTGGCGCTATGCCTTCGATACCGCAGGCGTGCCATTCGATTACATCAGCACACAGACTGTAGCCAGCCAATCGGACCTGCGCGAGAAGTACGACGTCATCGTCTTCGCTCCAGTTGGTCGAGCTTCCGCGCTCGAAATTCTCAACGGCCTTCCCCTGTGGAATAACCCGATGCCGTGGCAGAAATCCGAGTTGACCCCGAATCTCGGCGTCATCGACAGCACCGCTGACATGCGCCCGGGCCTGGGTTACGACGGCCTCGCTCATCTGAAGAAGTTTGTCGAGCAGGGCGGACTGCTGATCACCTGCGAGGACACCGCCCAGTTCGCCATCGACACAGGACTTGCCCCCGGAGTCAGCGTCGCTCCCCAAGGCGACGCGCGCGTGGTCGGCACGGTGCTCAACACGGTTTTCGTCAACCGCGACAGTCCAGTTGCATTCGGCTACGGGACTGGCGTTCCCGTCATCAGCGCGAACGGCATGGCCTTTAACGTCAGCAACATACTGGGCCGCACCGGCGGCCGCATTCTGATGGACCCTTTGACCGACCCCCTGGACCCCTACGCAAAACGCGCCACCGGCCGCGGCACCGTCGACGACAGCGACGAACCTCAAGGCAGAAAAATCACCGAGCCCGAACCGCTGGTGAAGCAACAGCCCTGGGAGCCCAAGCCCCTCGATGAAGAGCAGACGCGCAACAACCCACTGGTAATTCCAGCGCAGATCCGACCGGATGTCATCCTGCGCTTTTCCGATTCGAAAACCCTTTTGCTCGATGGCCTGCTCGACAAAGCCGGTTCAATTGCCGAACATGCCGTAGTGGTGGACGCGCACCTCGGCCAGGGAAACGTGCTGCTGTTCGGCAACAACCCGGTTTATCGCGGCGAGACCATCGGCACCTACGCGCTGGTGTTCAATGCCATTCTCAACTATCAGCACCTGGCGCACGAGCCCACACCTGCAGACAAACAACCGCCCGCCAGTCAGGCAGTGCCGTGATCGCCGCAACCCACGCGGTCGCCCGACTGGGTCTGATCAGGTCCGAATAGCATCGAAAACGAGGGTGCAAGGCCCTGCGGCGACCTAGGCGAATCAATCACATAGCGTGGGTTCGACGGCCCTCAGCGCAGGGGCAGGAGGTTGAATCCTCGTGCCGGCCGGGAGCATCTTTTATAGTGCCGGCATCTCCCGCACGGGAGCCGCGTTTCCACAATAGGAATGGCGCGACGGCTGTGCTAGCATCAAGGAAGGCTTAATCCACGCTTTCTGTTGAACTTGCCACGGTAGACTAGCCAAGTTCCCTTCTCGTCATATACTGGCGGCCCACAGTTAGTTAGTGGCAGCCCACAGAGGCACCGAAGAGGCGTCCACTTGGCGATGAGCGACATGAAGACCCGACCGATGCTGGTGAAAAGAAAGACAGATATCGCTGACGACGAGGTGAACGAACTGCTCCCCAACGACACGCAATCCCCTCAGGAAGTAGACGACTTGCTCGGCTCCATTGGCAGCCGGGGCCTGGATGTAGTGGAAGGCGAAGCACATTCGCCCTACTCCGCCCTGGAACCAAGAACCACGCAGGATAGTGAGGAAGTCGAACTTGATCTGACGCCGGGCGCTCCCGATTCGGCCAGCGACCCGGTAAGGGTATATTTGCGCGAAATGGGCGCTTCACCGCTGCTCACCCGCGAAGAAGAAGTCGAGATCGCCAAGCGCATCGAGCGCGGACAAGTCACATCCATGAAGGCGCTGTCGCGCTCCCCGATTGTGATCCAGCAGGTGCTGGCGCTGGGCGAGGACCTGAAGCGCGGCCTGCGCTCGATCAAGGACCTGGTGGTCTTCGACGAGGAAGAAATCACGGATGAGATTTTACAGAACCGCGTGGACGACGTTACGGGGCGCATCGACACCTTGCACAAGCACTACAAGGCGGCGACCCGGCTGGCCGAAAAGCTGGCGACCATCCCCGCGAAGAAGAAGCCGAAGGAATACCGCCGCTGCCGCGGGCGGCTGGGCCGCGAGATGGTGGCGATTTCGCTCATCATCCGCAATCTGGGGCTGAACCATGCGGAACGCAAGCGCCTGATCGAGCGCGTGAACAAGACCATCGATGTGATGCGCGCGCTGGATCGCGAAGTGGTGAACCTGGAAGCGAAGATTAACGCGACCCGCAGCGAGGAACTCAAAAAGAGCTATCGCTCTGCACAGCGGACGCATCGCGTGGAGATCAAGCGCCTCGAGGATGAGGCCGGAATGACGTTTCCGGACCTGCAGCGCACCCAGCGCAAGATGATTCAGGGCGACATGAACGCGGAGCAGGCCAAGCGCGAACTGATTGAAGCCAACCTGCGCCTGGTGGTGTCGATCGCGAAGAAATACGGCAATCGCGGATTGCAGTTCCTCGACCTGATTCAGGAGGGCAACGTCGGCCTGATGAAGGCGGTGGACAAGTTCGAATACCGGCGCGGCTACAAGTTTTCGACGTACGCGACGTGGTGGATCCGGCAGGCCATCAGCCGGGCCATTGCCGACCAGGCGCGCACCATCCGCCTGCCCGTGCACATGATCGAAGTCGTCAACAAACTGATTCGTACCTCGCGGCAACTGGTGCAGGCTTCAGGTCACGAACCTACTTCGGCGGAAATTGCCAAGCAGATGGATATTCCCGAGGCCATGGTGCGCAAGGTTAAGAAAATCATGCGCGTGCCGATTTCGCTGGAGACGCCGATTGGCGAAGAAGGAGATTCTCATCTCGGCGACCTGATTGAAGACCGCACGAAGATGTCGCCGGCCGAGGCCATTCTGAATGTGAATTTGAAAGAGCGCACCGCGCATGTGCTGCGTACGCTCAGCCCGCGCGAGGAAAAAATTATCCGCATGCGCTTTGGCATGGACGACGGCTCCGAGCACACGCTGGAGGAAGTCGGCCAGTCGTTCGACGTCACGCGCGAGCGCATCCGCCAGATCGAAGCCAAGGCGCTGCGGAAGCTGCGGCATCCTTCGCGCTCGGGCAAACTGCGGTCGCTGCTGGATGATGTGCAGGAGTGATGCAGCGTTTGCTTCGCGCAGCATTGTCATCCTGAGCGAAGCGAAGGATCTATGCAA
>Ga0302326_10022312_pt1 | contig 12947 bp, 11 predicted proteins | sample Palsa_T0_3_FD_202264 | JGI IMG/M metagenome (GOLD analysis project Ga0302326, IMG submission 202264) | Peat permafrost microbial communities from Stordalen Mire near Abisko, Sweden - Palsa_T0_3 | ecosystem: Environmental > Terrestrial > Soil > Palsa > Peat permafrost | place: Sweden: Abisko... | reverse complement strand
CCGGCGCCAGACGCAGAGGCAGAGCGGGATTCAGCGGCGTCGGCCGACGGACGCTACCAGCGCCCGTAGTGCAGCACGTCCTCCACCGAACGCCGCTTCGACCGCAGGTCGCGCTTCTCGCTCTCGGCGTCGTGCCCGATCGCGATCGCGCCGATCGGCTCCTGGTCGTCCGGCACCCCGAACGCGTCGCGGAACGGCTGCACCGCCTCCGGCACGATGCCGAAGTAGATCGCGCCGAGCCCCTCGTCCACCACCGTCTGCAGGATCAGCAGCGCCGCCATCCCGGTGTCGATGTGCCAGAACGGGACCGGCCAGCGCGCCTCGTCCCGGTCGGTCCAGCCCTTGTCGGGCTGCGCGTACCGGTCCAGGTAGACCCGCTTGCACGACATCGGCACGATCACGGCGGGCGCCGTCTGGGCCGATTCGTTGACCGCCGCGCCCGCGATCGCCCAGAACCGCTCCCGGTCGGCCGGCTCGGTCAGCAGCAGGAACGACTGCCCCTGGGAGAACCCGGCCGACGGCCCGCGGACCGCGTTGGCGAGGATTCGCTCGAGTGACTCCTTGGGGATCGGCTCCCCGGTGAACGTGCGCACCATCCGCCGCCGTCGCACCACCTCTTGAAAATCCATGAGCGACACCCTAACGGTATGCGACACTCTCTAACGGCAACGATCATAACCAGGCGAAAGGGACATATGCGACGGGTCGCCCTGCTCATCGCCTTGGCCGCCGTGGTTCTGCTCGGCGGCTGCTCGGCTGTCGCCGCCCCGGAGTTGCAGGCCAACCCGGTGATTATCCGCAATCTCCCGGCCGCCGCGAAGGCCAGCAAGGTGCCGCCTGCGCCGTCCGGCTGGACGACCGTGTTCTCCGACGGTTTCGCGGGCAAGGCGGGCAGCCCGCCGTCGTCCGCCAACTGGCTCTACGACATCGGCACCGGCTGGGGGTCGAACAACGCCGAGAACGACACCAACTCGACCCAGAACGTCTACGTCGACGGCTACGGGCACCTGGTCATCCAGGCCACCCACACCGACGGAAAGTGGTATTCGGGCCGGATCGAGACCACCCGCGACGACTTCATCGCCCCGCCCGGCGGCGAGATGGAGATGACCGCCTCGATCAAGCAGCCGAACGGCGGCCCGGGCTACTGGCCGTCGTTCTGGGCGCTGGGGTCGCCGATGCGCACCGGCGGCAGCTGGCCCTCGTCCGGCGAGATCGACATGCTGGAGAGCGTCAACTCCGATGACGAGTCGGCCGCCACCCTGCACGGGGCGGGCCAGCGCGGCGGCGGCAGCAACCTGGAACCGTGCCCGGACACGCCCTGCGACGCCGGCTACAACACGTACTCGGTGATCATCAACCGGACCAACCCCAGCGCCGAGTTCGCCCAGTTCCTGATGGACGGCAACCTGGTCGCCACGGTCACCGAGGCGCATACCGGCACCTCGGTCTGGCAGCAGGCGATCGACCACGGCTTCTTCATGATCCTCGACCTGGCGGTCGGCGGCGATTACCCAAGCGGGATGTGCCACTGCACCACCCCGAACGCGAAGACGGTGCCCGCCTCGCTGAGCGTCGCCTACGTGGCGGTCTACGAGAAGGGCGTCAATTCCACGCCCACCGCCACGGCCACCACCACCGGCTACCTCACCGGCACCGGGGGCGAGTGCCTGGCCAACTCGGGCGGCGTGAACACCGAGTACAACCCGATCGACCTGCACGCCTGCGACGGCAGCGCGGGCCAGGTCTGGTCGCTCGACTCCGACCAGACCCTGCGGACCGAGGGCGGCTGCCTGTCGGTCGGGAGCAGCACCAGCACCGGCGCCCAAGTCGACTGGTACCCGTGCGCCGGCAGCGCCGACCAGCAGTGGAAGACCGCCTCCGGCGGCGAGATCGTCAACCCGCAGTCGGGTCTCTGCCTGACCGACCCGCACGCCGACCCGACCGCCCAGATCGCCGCTGAGAGCTGCATCGGCGTCCCCCAGCAGACCTGGGCGACGAAGGCGGCGACCGCCGGCTGAGAGGTCGGCTCAACCGGCAGCCCGGGGCCGCCGTGGCCAGCGGGCGCCCCGATGGAGCAGACTTACCCTCATGGCCGAACAGAATGACGCCTGCGCCGTCGCCCACGGCGACACCGCACCTGCCCCCCGCCCGACCCCCCCGCCGCCGGGCGACCCGGTCGCGGACCGCGCGCTGATCGCGGTGTTCGCCTCGTCCGTCTCCGGCTACCTGCTCCGCTACGCCGCCGACGCCGGCTACCGCTGCCTGCTGGTCGATCCCGACCCGGTCCGCGCCTCGGCCGCCCGGATGGGCGGCTTCGCCGTGGCCGAGACGATGCCGGACACCCTCGATGGGGCCGACGTGGTGGTCACCGACCACCACCGGGACGAGCTCGGGGTGATGCTCCGCGACGCCCTCGCCGCCAAGGCCCGCTGGGTCGGCATCATGGGCAACCCGCACCACGCGGGGCCGCACGTCGAGGCGCTCGAGGCGCTCGGCGCCGCCCCGGGTGACATCGCCCGGGTGCACCGCCCGATCGGTCTCAACATCGGCTCGCGGACCCCGCCCGAGATCGCGATCTCCACGCTGGCGGGCCTGCTGGCCGACCGCAACTCGCGCCCCGGCGGCTTCTCCTTCTAAAAAACCCGCAACCCGTCATATCGAACGGTCCCGGCCGGCTCTGGCACCGCCGCCGACGCGCGGTCGCTGCGACTACGATCAGGCGGCGTGACCCCTGACATCACCCTGCGCACCGCCGCCGCCGCCGACTTCGACCCGATCATCGCCGTGGTGGACGACTGGTGGGGCCGCCCGATCCGGGCCGCGTTGCCCCGGGTGTTCCTCGACCACTTCCACGTGACCTCCACCATCGCCGAAGCCGACGGCGCCCTAGCCGGGTTCCTGATCGGCTTCCTGTCGCCGTCGCGGCCGGACGCGGCCTACATCCACTTCGTCGGGGTGGATCCGGCCCGGCGCGGGAACGGCCTTGCGCGCACCCTCTACGAGCGGTTCTTCGCCCTCGCCGAGGCGGACGGCCGCTCGGTCGTCAACGCGATCACCGCCGCCCACAACGCCCGGTCGATCGCCTTCCACACGGCGATGGGCTTCACCGTCACCGACCCGATCCCCGACTACGACGGCGATTGCGCGCCCAAGGTCGTCTTCGAGCGCCGCCTGCTCTGGTAACCGCCGGGCGAAATGGTCAGCCGAGGATGACGCGCGGCGGCGGGGGAGCGGCGCCCCGGCGCCGCCACTCGCGGGGATTGCCGACCGAGACCTCCTCGAAGCGGACGCCGTCGCACTCCGTCGTGCGCGGGATGTGCAGGTGGCCGTAGACGGCGGCGAGTACCGGGTAGCGGGTGTGCCAGTCGGCGGTCAGGGCGGTTCCGCACCACGGGGCGTAGGCCGGGTGCCGCAGCTTCGCCAGCGGCGCCGGGATCAGCGGCCAGTGGCCGGCCAGCACCAGCGGCCCGTCCACGGCCGCGAGCCGCGCCTCGGTCACGGCCACCCGGTCCCGGCACCAGTCGGCCATCGACGGGTACGGGTCGCAGAACAGACGTCCCTCGTCGGCGGGCACGATCCCGGCGGCGTCCGCCGCCAGCAGCGCGGCCGCTCTCCGGTCGCCGGGTTCCCGTTCCGCCGTCCCCCGGCCCGCCCGGCCGCCGTCGCCGGCCCCGCCGTCGTCGGCAGCCGCGCCGCCGGGCCCGAACGAGTAGTCGTAGAGGGTGCACAGCGGCGCCACCGTGACCGGGCCGCCGGGGCCGTCCCAGACCGGGAACTCGTCCTCCGGGGTCAGCACCCCGAACCGCCGGCACACCTTGACCAGGGCCTGGTACCGGGCGACGCCGCGGACCGCGACCGGATCGGACGGCAGCGTCCACAGCTCGTGGTTGCCCGGCGCCCAGATCACCCGGGCGAACCGGTTCGCGAGCGACGCGAGCACGAACCCGACGTCGGCGAAGATCTCGCCGACGTCGCCCGCGACGATCAGCCAGTCCTCGGGGTCGGCCGGGGCGAGCGCGTCCGCGTAGGCCCGGTTCTCCGGATAGCCGATGTGCAGATCGCTGATCGCGAGCAGGCGCATAAACGCGCGGCCCTCACCAGGCCGGCGCCCGGACCGGCCCGCCGCCGCGCAGTGCCGCCGTCATCGCCGCGGTGTTCCGCTCACTGCGCCGTCTTCTGCTGCCAGGCGTCGAGCAGGTCGGCCTGGCCGAACACCGCCAGCCGAGGATCGGCCGGCCGGAGCCGCCCGTAGGTGAACAGCAGCAGCGACGCCACCGGGCCGCGCACCGCGACCGACGCCCGGCCGTGCCCGCGTTCCCAGCTGATGCCGCTCTCGGTGAACCGGACCAGCCACTCGCCGTCCGCGTCGGTCGCGTGCAGGTGCATCGACGCCCCGGTCGGCAGCGACGCCAGGTGCTTGTAGGGCCGCCGGGCCGACGGCAGGTTGAACAGGAACTCGTCGATCCCGTCGGCCGCGATCACCGACTCGATCTCGGGGTCGGCGACCCCGAGCGCCAGCTCGGCGTCGGCCCGGTGCACGGTCGTCTCGTGCAGGATCCGCCGCGCCCACCAGCCCGAGGTCCGGCCGGGGCCCCAGGTCCACACCGGGGTGACCGGCCCGGCCCAGCGCAGCGCCGCCAGCAGCGGCTTCGCACCGGCCTGGAGCCACTCCGCCAGCCCGTCGGGGGTCGACCAGGGCGAATCGGCGTCCGGGACCGGCAGCCGCGACTCGGCCTGCGAGACCACGATCGCGGTCGCCCACCGGTGCACCGACCCGGCGTGCCCGGCCAGGTCCGCGAGCGTCCAGCCCGGGGTGGTCGGCACCTCGGCCGACAGATCGGGCACCTCGGCGACGACCGCCGCCAGCGCCGCTATCTCCGCTTCGCCCGCCTCGCAGAACCACGCATGATCAAGGACCTCAGCCACGCGCACAGGCTACCGTCGCCCGGCGGCCACCCTTACCCGCGCAATCGGCTCCTCACGCGCCCGCCCCGGTCCTCAGCCGTAGAGCCGGGTCAGCGACTCGAGCACGCAGACCGGCTTGTCCGAGCCCTCGCGCTCGACCACGCCGCCCACCACCAGCTGGACCGCGCCGCCCTTGACCTCCTCGATGTCGACCAGGGTGGCGGTCAGCCGGATCCTGGACCCGACCGGCACCGGAGCCGGGAAGCGGACCTTGTTCAGCCCGTAGTTCACGCCCATGGTGACGTCGGTGACAACGAGAATCTGCGACCACATCGGCACGAACAGCGAGAGGGTGAGGAAGCCGTGCCCGATCGGGCCGCCGAACGGCGACTCGGCCACCGCGCGCGCCGGGTCCACGTGGATCCACTGGTGATCGTCGGTGGCGTCGGCGAACGTGTTCACCCGCTCCTGGGTGACCTCGAACCACTCGCTGGTGCCGAGCACCTGCCCCTTCAGCGCGGGCAGTTCGGCCAGGGTGGTCGTGGTGGTGCTGCTCATGCGGCTGTCTCCTTCGTCAACATCGCGTCCGGCTCGCGCGCTATCCGGCGCCCGGCATCCGGCCGCGACCCGAGACCCGCGCTACGCATGGCCAGACCGTACCAGCCGGGGAAATTCCTGCCTACCCGCAGGTAACGCCCTCTCGTGATAACAGCAAGAAGCGTGCGGCGGGCGGATGGCTCGCCGCTGACCGGGTACAACATCTCCTACGGGGGGCGGGCAGGGCGCTTTACCGGAGTGTTACTCCATTTCCGGAATACGTCCACAGCGCAGACGGTTCGCCCGGATGGGTACCTGGACCACACGTACCCGGATGACATATGCGCGCGGAACTTCCCGCCGAGGGGTTCCTTCGGCACCGAGGGCTGATCCTCGTCGCGGTCGGCGGCGCCGTGGCCGAGGGTGGCTTGCTCACGCTCTTCGGGCCGGCCGCCCGGCCGCTCGCGCCGCAGGTGACCGCCGTGCCGTCGCTGGCCGCCTACCACGACCTGCGCTGGCTGTTCACCGACAGCCAGTCTTGGCTGTGGTTCGCCGGGCTGGTTACGCTGGTGCTGATCGTGCGGTCCGCGCTCGACGTGGCGCTGCTGCGGCTGGCCTGGCCGAGCGAGCTGCCGCCGCCGCCGCTTGGCCGCGTCCTCGCGTCCTGCGCGGCGCTGACCGCGCTGGCCTGGCTGATGCTGACGCCCGCGGCCACGCTCGCGTTCGGCGTCGCCGTGCTCCCGTTCTCCTGGCCGTTCCTGGCCGCGTTCCCGATCATGCTCGGCATCGTCGTCGCGCTCAGCCACGGCGGGACGGTCCAGGCCTGGTGGCGCCGGCTGCCGCCGCTGCGGACGGTGGCCTGGCTGCTGGGCAGCTTCGTCGCGCTGACCGCGGCCGGCGCGCTGATCGCGCACCTGCCGACCGGGGGGGCGTTCCCGGTCATCGCGCTGGCCGGCCTGGTCAACGCCCGCGCCTGGTACGGGCTGGCGCTGATCGCCGCCCAGCTGCGCCCCCGCGCGCACGAGTCGGCGCCGGCCCGGCTGGTGTTCAGCCTGCCGTTCGCGCCGATCGCGGCGGTGCTGGTGATCGCCCTCGTCGTCGGCGTGGCGCGGCTGCTGTTCACCGGCACGATCGTGCTGCCCGCCAGCGTGACCGGCGGCTCATCGGCCGCCGCGACCGCTGTCGGCGGATCCGGCGGTGGCACCGCGATCGGCCCGGCCGCGTCGGCGGTGGCCGACAGCACCGCGGCGGTCGGGCCGGCCGCGGCCGGCCGGCCGGCCACGCCGGCGGTCGCGGTGCTCGTCATCGGCGGCTGGGGCTCGTCGTGCTGCAACGACGTCGACGGGCTGCGGGCCGAGCTGCCCGGTTTCGCGATCCGTCAGTTCTCCTACCTCGGGCTGGGCCCGAACGGCAGGCCGCTGGCGAGCGGCCCGGACGCCGACGACCTGCCGCTGCCCGAGCTCGGGGACCGGCTGGCCAGCCAGGTGGAGGCGTTTCACGCGCTGACGCACAAACCGGTCGACGTGGTGGCCGAGAGCGAGGGCAGCCTCGGCGTCTACGCCATGCTCGACCGCCATCGCGGCCTGCCGCTGGGCGCGGTCGTGCTGCTCAGCCCGATCGTCGAGCCCGGGCAGCTGAGCTACCCGCCGGGAGCGGACGGCGCATCGGTCTCCGAGGAGGCCCTCGACGAGCTGAACTACCTGATCGGCTCCATGTCCCCGTTCGGCCCGGACGGGGCGGCGGAACTGCTCAACTCGGTCAGCGAGTTCGGCGCCAGGTACTTCGCCAGCGCGGCGGCGGTGCTGGGGGCGGACGGCAAGGCCATCCACTGGCTGGCGGTGGTGCCGCTCGCCGACGCGGTGACGCTCCCGGTCTGCGGCCTGCCGTCGGACGTGCTGGTGGTGCCGGCCCTGCACGGCGGACTGCTCGGCGACCCGAGCGTGCTGCCGGTAGTGGCCCGCTTCGTGTCGGGGCGCCAGGTAACGGACAGCAGCGACTCCGGACTCCGCGCCTCCGCCGAGCTGATCACCGGCGCCGCCACCGCCTGGCGGATGCCGAACGTCAGCACCTCCTGCCCCGAAAACGGATAACAGCAAGAAATGCCGGTCTCCATCATGATCGCGCGACGTTCAGCCCCGGTTTCCGGGCCCTTTGTCGCGCGGTAAATTCGGGCGCGCCGTAGGAGATTAGATAACAGCAAGAAGTCTCGGCGGTGGTGAAAGAGCTGCGGGGCGCCCCGGCGGGTGCTAAACTACGCCCCAATGAGCACGATCCTTGACCTTCAGTGGTGGCGCCGCCGGTAGGCGGTGTCCGCTTTGTTGTCGTAGCGACCGCCCGGGTAACGGCGGTCGCTTTTCGTTTCTCCCGCCGGAGACTGGGCTAGACCCGAAAGAGGAGCCCCACGGTGGACAGCACGACCTCCCTGACGAGCGGTGCAGGCGTCACCATCACCCGCACCGCCGGCGCGTTCGACCCGGCCCGGCTGGCGGAGATCGCGGCGCTGGTCGACCGCCGCCGAGGCGGCGTGCTCAGCTCGGGCATGGAGTACCCCGGCCGGTACACCCGCTGGCACCTGGCCTACGTCAACCCCCCGGTCGAGATCACCACCCGCGGCCGGCAGGTGACCGCCCGCGCGCTCAACGACCGGGGCCGCGTGCTGATGCCGGTGATCGCCGCCGCCATGCGCCGCGTCGGCACCGAGGTCGCCGAGTCCCCTGAAGATAACAGCAAGAAGCGCGAAGCGCAGGACGGGCCCGACCTGGACGACCTGGCGCTGACCGTGTCGGTGCCCGAGGGCGACGGCGGGTTCACCGAGGAAGAGCGCTCGCGGCAGCCGACGGTGTTCAGCGCGCTGCGGGAGATCGTCGCCGCGTTCGGCTGCGACGACCCGCACCTGGGGCTGTACGGCGCGTTCGGCTACGACCTGGCGTTCCAGTTCGAGCCGGTCCGGCTCTCACGCGACCGGGCGGACGGCCAGCGGGACCTGGTGCTTCACCTGCCGGACGAGATCTACGTGGTTGACCTGCGCCGCGAGGAGGCGATCAGGTACTCCTACGAGTTCAGCGTGGGCGGCGCCGAGACGGCCGGCCTCGCGCGGGACACCGCGGTGACCCCGCAGCCGGCCCCCCTGACCACCGCCGCCAGTGATTTCGAGCCTCCGGTGCCCGGGCGGTACGCCGCCATCGTGGAAAAGGCGAAGGAGCGATTTAAGTGCGGCGACCTGTTCGAGGTCGTGCCGAGCCACGTCTTCCACGAGCGCTGCGCGTCGCCGGCCGCGTTCTACGAGCGGCTGCGGGAGCGCAACCCGGCCCCGTTCGAGTTCCTGTTCAACCTCGGCGACGGGGAGTACCTGGTCGGCGCGTCGCCCGAGATGTACGTGCGGGTGCAGGGGGACCGGGTCGAGACCTGCCCGATCTCCGGCACGATCGCCCGCGGCGCCGACCCGCTGGAGGACGCGGCCAACATCGCGATGCTGCTCGGCTCGGCCAAGGAAGAGTCCGAGCTGACCATGTGCACCGACGTCGACCGGAACGACAAGTCCCGGGTCTGCGTCCCCGGCACGGTCACGGTCATCGGGCGGCGGCAGATCGAGATGTACAGCCGGCTGATCCACACCGTCGACCACATCGAGGGGCGGCTGCTGCCCGGGCGCGACGCGCTCGACGCGTTCCTGACCCACATGTGGGCGGTCACCGTGACCGGCGCGCCGAAGGCCTGGGCGATGCAGTTCATCGAGGACAACGAGGGCGCGCCGCGCCGCTGGTACGGCGGGGCGGTCGGCAAGATCGGCTTCGACGGCTCGATGAACACCGGGCTGACGCTGCGCACCGCGCACATCAGGAACGGCGTCGCGACCGTGCGGGCCGGGGCGACGCTGCTGTACGACTCGGACCCCCAGGCGGAGGAGCGGGAGACCCACATCAAGGCCCGCGCGCTGCTGGAGACGCTGCGCGAGGTCGACCGCGAGCGCGCGGCCGCGCAGGCCGGCTCGGCCGACCCGGTGCTGAGCTCGTCCGGTTCGGCCGACTACCCGGACCTGGCGGCGGCCGAGCCGCCGCGCCCGATCCGGGTGGCGCTGGTCGACCACCAGGACTCGTTCGTGCACACGCTGGCGGACTACTTCCGGCAGCACGGCGCCGAGGTCACCACGGTGCGGGCCGGGTTCCCGCCCGCGCTGCTCGACCGGCTCGCGCCGGACCTGGTGGTGCTCTCGCCCGGCCCCGGCCGGCCGTCTGACTTCGGCTGTGACGAACTGCTGGCCGAGCTGGACGCGCGTAACCTCCCGGCCTTCGGCGTCTGCCTGGGGCTGCAGGCGATGGTGGAGCACGCCGGCGGTCAGCTGTCGCTGCTCCCGGCGCCGCAGCACGGCAAGCCGGGACGGATCGGGGTCCGGGGCGAGACGGCGCTGTTCGCCGGGGTGCCCGCGGAGTTCACCGCCGCCCGCTACCACTCCCTGTATGCGCGGGAGGAGGACGTCAAGGGCGGCTTCACGGTGACCGCGACCACCCCCGACGGGGTCGTGATGGCGATCGAGGACGACGCGGCCGGCCGCTGGGCGGTCCAGTTCCACCCGGAGTCCATCCTCACCGCCGCCGGCCGCAACGGCCACCAGATCATCGCCAACGTGCTGGCGGCAGTGGCGGCCCAACCCGCGCGGCGCTAGCCGGGGAACACCAGTCGCGTCAGCCGCCCACGTCACGCTCATCACGCGCTCGGCTGACCGCCCAGCAGACGGCATCGTGATCACGAAGGATTTTGGCAGTTATAAGCGAATTATCCTTCGCCAGGATAAAACCCTTCGTGATCATGGCCGCTCGGCCATGGCGACGACGGACGATATCTTCGAGGCCTAAAGGCTGCGGCTGGCGCTTGCCTGCGACGACCGCGACGGCGCCGGGCGCTGATGCGAGTGCGGCCGCGTGCCGCCGGCAGTGGCGGCCATCGCCGCGAGCCGGGAGCCGAGGCTGGTCAGCTGGCCGGGCGCGATGCTGTAGCAGACCGTGGTGCCGATCCGCTTGCTCGTCACCAGCCCGGCCTCGCGGAGCACCTTCAGGTGCGCGGAGATCGTCGGCTGCGACACATCGAAGAACTCGGTGAAGTCGCACGCGCAGATGCCCGGCTCGGCCGCCAGGCGCTGCAGGATGCCCCACCGCACCGGGTGGGCGAGCGCCCGCAGCGCCTCCATCTCGTCCGTAATCGCGTCGTCCATGTCCCCTAGTATATCGCTCTCAGACGATATAGTGTCGATACTATATAGAGGGGAGACGATAATGTATGACGCGTCAGCCAACGAGGTGCTCGATGAGGGACTGGCCAGGCTCGCGGCCACCGGCCCGGAGTTCCGCGGCGGGCTGTCGAACCACGGGCCGATGGCGACCGAGGCGATGGTCAGGCTCGGTCGCGCCGACGCCATCGAGCGCTGGCTCGACGGGTACCTGCGCAAGCTCGACGACCCGCCCGCCCCGAGCGACCGCATCACCGATCAGACCTGGCGCGAGTCGCTCGGCTCGATTAGCCGGGTGGCCGACTGGGACCGCTACTTCCGCGTCCAGCTGGCCGAAGAGCCCTGGCGCGACGTCCTCGCCCGCTGGTGGCCGCGGCTGCTGCCCGGCCTCGCGGCCGCCGCCACCCACGGCGTCATCCGCACCTCGCACGCGGCCCGCAGCCTGGCCGAGGCCGAGCAGGCCGGCGCCGACACGGCCGGGCGCGCCAGCGAACTCGGCCGCGGGCTGGCCTACTGGGCGGCCCGCTACCTGGAGCTGCCCGGCCGGCCCCGCACCGAAGGCCGGCTGGACCTGGCCGCCGCGGTCAGCGGGCTGCCGGTCGCCACCCGCGCGCCCGCGGCCGGCCTGATCTTCGAAACGCTCCAGGCAGAGCTGGCCGACCAGCCGGGATTCGGCGCCGCCGTGAGCGCGCTGCGCGGGCCGACCGACGTGCCCGCCGACCTGGCCGCGCTCGCCCGCGAGTTCGCCCGGGTCTTCCTGGTCTACGGGCGCAGCCGGCCGATCGCGCTGCTGCACTCGGTTACCGCCCCGGTCGCCGCCCGCTCGGCGCTGCCGCTGCTGCCGGCCGAGCTGGCGCGGCCCACCTACGACGCCCTCTGGCAGGTCGGGGCAGCGCTCTACACCGTCTACGCCGGCGTCGCGACCCCCGAGCCGCTGCCGGCCGGGCCGGCCCCGTCGGCCGGCGAGCTGGCCGACCGCGCCGTCGCAACCGGTGACGAGCACGCGGTCAAGCTGACCGAGGCCTGCCTGCGGCTTGACGCCGAGACCCCCGATCCGCTGCTGCACCACGCGGCGGCCCGGGCGGCCGAGCTGCTCGGCTAGCCTGATTCGCATGGCGAAGGCGAGCGGGCGGCGGCGGCCGAAGAAGGCACGGGACCGCCGGGCGCAGACCGCTTCCGGGCGGCCGTCCGCGACCCGGTCGGAGCAGGGCCCCGCCCCGTCGCAGCAGGAGCTCGTCGCGGCCGCCATCGGAGCGGCCGTGCAGGCGGTCTGCGACGGCAGCCGGGACCCGCACGGCGCCCACCTGGACCCGCTCGCGATCGAGCGGGCACCGGGCTGGACCCAGGCGGTCAGCCGGGCCGTCGTCGACTACCTGCGCGGGTCGGTGACCAGGGCCTGGCAGCGCGGCTGGCAGCCGGCCGAGCTGGCCAGGCACGTCGGCCGGGAGCTGTCGGCCAATCACGCGGCGATGGTGGCCGACATGATCACGGCCGAGCTGCTCGGCTACCCGGCCGCCACCGTCGACGACCGCTGGGCCGCCCAGGCGGCCGCGCTCGAGGCGGCCGCGCCGGGAAAGGGCGCCTGGTGGGGGAGCGACGCAGACTATCTCCGCGCCTGGTACGGGCTCGGCCGCGACGCGGAGTTCATCGCTACCGTCGCCACCGCGGTCGAGACGCTGCACGCGTTCCACCATCTGCCCGCCCTGGAGAGGCTCCTGCCGCTGCCGGGGACCGCCCGGGCAGTCCCGAAGGAGCGCGGCGCCCCCGGCGCCGGGGCGGCCAGCGCCGGGCCGGCCGACGAGCGGATGCTGAGCAGGATCCGCGCGCTGCTGGCCAAGGCCGAGTCGACCGAGTTCGCCGAGGAAGCGGAGGCGCTGTCCGGCCGCGCGCAGGAGCTGATGGCCAAGTACAGCATCGACCACGCGCTGCTGGCGGCCGAGACGGGACAGGCGGAGACGCCGGGCGGACGGCGGATCGCGGTCGACAACCCCTACGAGGCGCCGAAGGCGACCCTGCTGCAGATCGTGGCGCAGGCCAACCGCTGCCGCGTGGTCTGGTCCAAGGACGTCGGCCTGGTCACCGTCATCGGCTTCCCGGCCGACCTGGACGCCGTCGAGCTGCTCTTCACCTCGCTGCTGGTCCAGGCCAACAGCGCGATGCTGCGGTCCGGCGGCAAGCGCGACGGCGCCGGACGGTCGAGAACCCGGGCGTTCCGCCAGTCGTTCCTGCTCGCCTACGCGATCCGGATCGGCGAGCGGCTGTCGGAGGCGGCCGACCA
>Ga0302326_10022311_pt1 | contig 12948 bp, 6 predicted proteins | sample Palsa_T0_3_FD_202264 | JGI IMG/M metagenome (GOLD analysis project Ga0302326, IMG submission 202264) | Peat permafrost microbial communities from Stordalen Mire near Abisko, Sweden - Palsa_T0_3 | ecosystem: Environmental > Terrestrial > Soil > Palsa > Peat permafrost | place: Sweden: Abisko... | reverse complement strand
AGTTGCCAAGTCCGCTTGTCTCCGCCGTTGTCGGCATCCATACGCCGCGCGGAACCTTTGACCAGAGCCTCTGGCCTTTTGGGTCGCTGATTTGATGTTTCCGGCATCGGCAATAGCGATGTCATTATAATTGATGTTTCGGCTCGTATATACAATATGATTGTTTCTGTCGCTATTCCATGCCGCCCAGTCCACGATCATTTGAACAAGCTTGGTCCAGATTGTCCGCGATGAAGAGATCGGGGGGTGTCGCTTTCGCCTCTTGAGTCTTGAACGTGTGCCAGTCCTTAGCCTCTGAACTGCGAATACTCTCCTGAGTAACGTTTAGATCACGGACTGTCCACATCTTCCATTACGCATTGTGGTGGTGATATAACCACCATGTAGTGCTTCTGCGAGCCGTCTGTGGGGGGCGGGCTCGGCTTCGGCCAGCTTGGGGATGGTGATCAATGATCGACAGGACGGCGGAGCATGCCCAATGTCGGAGCCATGCCCAATTCCGGAGCCACGCTCGTCACTCGAGGACCCTGCAATCAGGGGATCTGTATATTATTTCTCGGGTTTGCGAAGTGAATTGCTAATGTTTCCGGGCGCGAACGCCCGCCACTCGTGCTGCCGTAACGCCTCGAGCAACACCTCATTTAACGGAGATGTATCATGCGCATGCGCGTTAATCGGCTGATTTATGTCCTCGTGGGCGCCGCACTCCTCGCCGGCTTGCTCGTGAGCGCCTTCCAACGACCAGAGTCCTCACTCGCGGCCTCCCAGGATTGCTATGGAGTCTGCCCGTCTGTGACGGCGCTGTCGCTGTCTAGTTCGACGGTCGCCTACGGCAACCAGCAGGTCGAGAAGTTCAGGGTCAAGGTGAGAGCAGGTACTCCCGGGACCGGTGGGCCGGCAGGCTACGTGGTGGTGGAGTCCGGGAAGAAGATCCTGTGCGCCGTCTACCTCCACCGCGGGATGGGCAGTTGTTCGCCGGTCACCAAGGCACTGAAGCTAGGGCCGCACCAGATCGTGGCGCACTACAGCGGCAACAAGAACTTCAAGCCGTCCACGTCGAACCCGGAGACCCTCACTGTCCTGAGGTATTCGTCCCTGAGGAATCCGTCTGTGACGGCGCTGTCGCTGACGAGTTCAACGGTCACCTCCGGCAACGAGCAGGTCGAGAAGTTCAGGGTCAAGGTGGGACCAGGTACTCCCGGGACCGGTGGGCCGGCAGGCTACGTGGTGGTGGAGTCCGGGAAAAAGATCCTGTGCAGCATCTACCTCCACCGCGGGAGGGGAAGTTGTTCGCCGGCCACCCAGGCACTGAAGCCGGGGCCGCACCAGATCGTGGCGCACTACAGCGGCAACAAGAACTTCAAGCCGTCCACGTCGTTCCCGGAGACCCTCACTGTCCTGACGTAATAGCCACTGCCAGGCGTTGTCGCCATCAAGCGGTTAATCAAGCCCGATAACAGTCGGAAACCGGCAGCGGTGGCTTCCTCGCTTCGTTCAGCTCGATCCAACGGGAGTGAAGCGTGCGCGTGGTCCAGCGGTCAGGGAGTCGGGTCAGAACGGCCCTCGGCAAAGGACCACGCGGACGCGAGTTCGCGGGCCTTGCCTGCATGCGCAGGAGTCCGGTGAGATGGGCGTTACGACGCCAAAGGCACCGGCCGCGTTCGAAAAGACGGCGAACGGTCCGCTAGGAAGAATGCAGGGTAGCCAGGGCAGCCGCCGTCGCCGGAGCGTACGTGGACACCTGGTCTCCGGGATACTAAGCCACGGCGGCTGGTCCCTCGTGGTCGCCACGACAGGGGTTAGCGGGCTTAATTTCCTCTTCCACGTCCTGATTAGCCGTCTGCTTGGCCCGTCGCAGTACGGAGCGTTCAACGCTGTTTTGAACGTCATCTCTGTGCTCGCCGTCCCGCTCGGCGCGGTGCAGCTCGCGGTGACGCAGGCCGTCGTCTCCGGCGCGGGCAAAGAACGGATATCGCTGCGCAGATTGACGGTGAAAGCGATGCTCTGGGGAGCCGGGGCGATGGTTGCCGTCGGGCTGGCTTCGCCACTGATCGATGGCTTCTTGAACCTGAAGTCTCCCTCCGCGAACCTAACCTTGGCTGTCTGGATCCCCCTCGCAGTAGTCGCCGCTGTCCTGCAGGGTGCGCTGCTCGGCGAGTTGCGCTTCGTGCCCGTCGCCGTCGCCTCGTTCATCGGTGGCGGTGCGCTGCGGCTGGCCACCGGTGCCCTGCTCGTCTCGGCAGGCTTCGGGCTGGTGGGAGCTGTGGCGGCGACAGTGATCGGCCAGGCGTTCACCACCGCGGCCCTCCTCCTCGTCGCGAGGAGAGAGGTATTCGCCAGGGGACTTGACTCAATACGGATCTCCCTGCGCGACGCGGTGCTGTCGATTGCCGCGCTCGCCGGGTACACCACGCTGACCGGGATCGACGTATTCCTGGCTCGTCACTTCCTCGCGCCCGTCGCTGCGGGTCTCTACGCGGCTGCGGCGACTGCGGGCCATATCGCCATGTTCCTGCCTGGGGCGCTCGTGGTAGTAGCTTTTCCGCGGCTTGTCTCCGCTGGCCGCACGGGCATCAGCGTCGGCAAGACTCTCACCGAGACGGTCGGACTGGTCACGGCCATCGGGCTCGCGGCCTTCGCGGTCCTTGCCGTAATGCCCGGCGTCGTCGTCGACGTGCTCTTCGGCCGGAAGTACGCCGCCGCCGCGAGCATCGTCGGGATCATCGCACTCGTCTCCGTCTTCCTCGGCATCATCAGCGTACTCACCTACTTCCACATCGCCCGGCGCTCGCTGGCCGCGCTGTACAGCTGGGCGGGGGTCGCACTCGTATGGGTACTGGTGGCCGTGCTGCACGGCGGGATGAAAACCATTGCCGTCTGCATGCTGGCGGCGAGCGGGGCCGTGCTGGTGGCCGTGTCGCTCCCGGCCCTGGCCGCGGTCGCCCGGCCGGTTTCCCGCGCAGCCCTGCAGACCGACGGCGCCGTCGAGCTCCCTCCTGCCGAGATCGACCTCACCCTGGTCATCCCGTTTTACAACCCGGGATCCCGCCTGGCTTCCCACGTGCGAGCCGTCGTCGGCGTTCTCAGAGCCGAACAGGTCACCTTTGAGGTAATCGCGGTATCGGACGGTTCAACTGACGGAAGTCCGTCGTCAATCGCCGGGATAGGCCAGGTCCGGATTGTCGAGCTAGCCAAGAACCAGGGCAAGGGAGCCGCGCTCCGCGTCGGCCTGGCTCAGGGGAGAGGCCGCTACCTCGGGTTCATCGACTGCGACGGCGACATCCCGGCTAGGCAGTTGAGCCACTTTCTTGCCGCGGTCAGGGCGGGCGATCCGGACGTGGTCCTTGGGGCCAAGAGCCATCCGGACTCAGACGTCGTCTTCCCACCGCTCAGACGGCTGTACTCGTTCGGCTACCAGCAGCTGACGAGGTTGCTCTTCTGGCTGCCGACCCGGGACACCCAGACTGGCATCAAACTCATCCGCCGCGAGACGCTGGCTGCCGTCCTCCCGAAGATGCTTGAGAAGCGCTTCGCGTTCGACCTGGAACTGCTCGTCGTCGCCCGCCGGATGGGCTACCGGAACTTCCTCGAACTCCCGGTCCAGATAGCCGAGCGCTTCACGAGCACCATCTCGCCGAAGGCGGTCTGGCGAACGCTCCTCGACACGCTCGCCATCTTCTACCGGCTGAGGGTTGCCCATTTCTACGGGCCCCGGCTCGTGCTGGCGTCTGGCCATAGTCAGGTGTCCCGCTCGGACTCTAGGTCCTGGTCGCGAGCAGACGCCCCGTCGCTCACCGCCACAGCGCTGTCTGGCTCTGGGCCTGCGGGCGGGCCGCTGCGGATCCTTGCCTACAACTGGCGGGATCTCGCGCATCCCCGGGCTGGTGGCGCCGAGGTCTACGTGCAGTCGGTGGGGCGCGAGTGGGTGAAGCGTGGCCACGAGGTTACGGTCTTCTGTGGCGCTGTCGCGGGCATGCCGACCGAGGAGTTCGTCGATGGAGTACGCATTCTACGGCGGGGTAGCCGGATCCGCGTCTACCGGGAGGCCCGGCGCTACTGGCGGCGCGAGGGAGACGGCCAATACGATCTCGTGGTCGATTGCGTGAATACGAGGCCGTTCTTCTGTTCTCGCTTTGTGCGGAACGTGCCGGTCGTGGCCGTCATCCACCAGGTCGCCAAGGAGGTCTGGCGCTACGAGACTCCCTGGCCGATCTCCGTTATTGGCCGTTACCTGCTAGAGCCGGCCTGGCTGCGGGCATACCGGGATGTGCCGGTTGTCACTGTGTCCGAGTCAAGCCGCAAATCGCTAGCGGAATACGGCCTGCGACGGGTCACAGTCGTGCCGGAAGGATGGGAGCCGGCCCGGCCGGTCCCAGTCAAGAAGGAGTCCGTCCCGACCGTTGTTTTCATTGGACGCCTGAGCGCCAACAAGCGCCCTGAGCATGCCATTCGGGCCTTCAGCCTAACCCGCCGCCAGTTGCCCGAAGCGCAGATGTGGGTGATCGGAAGCGGCCCCGAGGAGGCGAGGCTCCGCAAGATGGCGGGACCGGGAGTTACCTTCCTCGGGCGCGTGCCCGAAGAGGAGAAGCGCGAGCGCCTAGGACGCGCACACGCCCTGGTCGCCACGTCGGTCCGCGAGGGCTGGGGGCTCGTGGTCACCGAGGCCGCCGCGAGCGGGACCGTCGCGATCGGCTACGACGTGGCGGGCCTGCGGGACTCGATCGGAGCGTCGGGAGGCACCCTCACGCGAGCCGATCCGGCGTCCTTGGCCGCCGGCCTGGTCAGGCTACTCTCGTCAGTTGCTGGTGGCTACGGGCCCCGGGCCAGGGCTGCCGGCGTCGTCCCGTGGGCGGAGGTCGCCGCCGCGATCCTCACAGGGCCGCGAGAGGCCCGATCGCCAGTCATGAGACCGGCCGATCGGGTGGCCGACAGGCGCGGGGCGTGCCGCGACACAGTTGATCGGATACCCGAAGCGCTTGGCACGTCACGTCGCTATTTCGCGCGGCAGGCGGCGCCTGGTGGCTACAAGGAGGAGGTCCTGGAGGGATGAAAACCGGCAACCGCATCCCCGATCTGGCCGTGATCATCCCCGCTTACAACGAAGCCTCGGGCCTTGGCGGGTGCCTTGGCAGCGTTCGCCAGGCTCTCGAATGCGCCGGGGCGACAGAGGCTGAAGTCATCGTGGTCGACGACCACAGCACTGACGAGACGTCCGATGTCGCACGAGCGCACGGCGCGCTCGCGATCCGTCAGAGCCGGAGGCTCGGCACGTTGGCAGCGTGTTCACTCGGCGTTGCCAGCAGTTCCGCGTCCTTGCTGTTCTTCGTCGACGCCGATTGTCGTGTCGATAAGGGAGCCTTCTCCGCTCTTCTGCGCGGCTTTGCGCGACCCGCCGTTGGGGTTGTCGCGGCACGCAGCGAACCCGACAGTCGGCGAACCGTCAAATCGCTCGTCGAGCGCTCCGCAATTTTCAGCGCTGTAATGCTCCACGAGACCAAGAGTCGTCTCGTCAACCACGACTTCTTGCCCATCGGGCGGCTGTTTGGTCTCCGCCGGGGGGCGTGGCAGGCGGGTGACGACCAGCAGTGGCCATGCGACCGGATCTGCGCCTCGCGCGCGAAACATGCGGGGTGGGAAATCATCTACATGCCGGAAGCGATTGTGTGCTACCAGCCGGTCGGGACGTACGACGAGCTCCGATCCGACTACGTTCGCACGGTAGTCGGGCAAGCGCTTATCGCCGACGCCTGGGTGGAGCCATTGCCGCGGGGGGTCGTATGCCGCGCCGCTCCCGCGAGCTTGCGACGCCAGCCTTTGAATGCCGCCGCCTGGCTCGCCCTCCGGGCGCGCCTGTGGAGCGAGCGGTCAAGAGGACTGATGCTACCGGGCGAAGGTTACGCCCGCTGGGACAAGCTCCCGCAGGGTTCGCCGCCCCTTAGCTGTCCCGGATCCGGCCACCACCACACCTCTGAGGAACCAGCCGGGAGACCGCATAACCAAGCAGGAAGGAGATGACCAAGCAGGAAGGAGGAGGTCCAGGAGCGACGGAAACCGGCAAACGCATTCCCGATCTCGCCGTGATCATCCCGGCACGCAACGAAGCCTCGGGCCTTGGCGGGTGCCTCAGCAGCGTTCGGCAGGCTCTCGAATTCGCCGAGTTGACAGACGCTGAAGTCATCGTGGTCGACGACGACAGCACTGACGAGACGTCCGATGTCGCACGAGCGTACGGAGCGCTCGCACTCCGTCAGAGCCCGAGGCTCGGCCCGTTGGGGGCTTGGTCACTCGGCGTCGCCAACAGCTCAGCGTCCTTCCTGTTCTTCGTCGACGCCGATTCCCGCGTCGATGAGGAAGCCTTCTCCGCTCTTCTGCGCGGCTTCGCGCGACCCACCGTCGGGGTTATCGCGGCACGCGGCGAACCCGACAGCGGCCGGACCGTCAAGTCGCTCGTGGAACGCTCTGCATCCTTCAGCGCTCTACTGCTCCACGAGACTAAAAGCCGTCTCGTCAATCACGATTTCTTGCCCATCGGGCGGCTGATGGCTGTACGCCGGGCGGCGTGGCAAGAGGGTGACCACCGGTTGCCGTGCGACCGGGTCGTCGCCTCGCGCGCGAAACAAGCGGGGTGGGAAATCATCTACGCGCCGGAAGCGGTCGTATATTACCGGCCGCTTGGAACTTACGACGAACTCCGGTCCGACTACGTTCGCACGCAAGTCGCGCAACCGATTCTCGCCAGCGGCTGGTCGGAGCCACTGCCACGGGGGGTCGTGGGTCGCGCCGCCGCCGCGAGCTTGCGACGGCAGCCTTTGAGTGCCGCTGCCTGGCTCGCCCTCAGGGTGCGCCTGTGGAGCGAGCGGTCAAGGGGACTGATACGACCGGACGAAGTGTACGCCCGCTGGGACAGGCTCCCGGACGGTTCGCCGCGCCCCAGCCGTCTCGGGCACAGTTACCAGACCCCTGAGGAACAAACTGGGATACGCGAGTGACCTTTCTCGGCGCTCATCCTGGTGAGCTCATTATGGAGCGAGCCATGGGTAGCCGCCTTAGGCATCGACCGCGACGGAAGCAAGCACTCCCTCGGCGCGGAGGGAGGCTCGGCCGAGCACCTGCGATTGCCATGGTCGTCCACATATTGGCGGCCTTCGCGTTGATGCCCGTCGCGGGTCATCCATACGACCTCGCCTCGTTGACCGGTACAAGCGGGGCATGGCTGCGATGGGGTGTCCCATTCTTCAACCACTGGAAGTTTGGAGCCGACCTGAGCATGCTCGCGGTCGGGTCTCAGAGCCTTTCTTATGTTCTTGAACACCTCGGCATGTCCGGTGCCGCAGCTCTTACGGTGGCATGGAAGCTTCCTCTTGTACTCTCCGATCTTCTCGTCGGAGCGATACTGGTCGATCTCGGCAGACAGTTGCGCTGCCGGCGACCAGGCCTTATGGCCACGCTCTGGCTAATCTCGCCCGTCCCGCTCTGGGTCTCAGCCGGGCATGGCCAGATCGAGGCGCTGACGATTTTGACTGTCGTGCTATCTCTGGACCTGCTCTTGCGCCGCCGAGCTCTGCTAGCCGGCGTTGTCGTGGGTCTGGGCATCGGCATCGAGTACCTTCCAGGTTTGGTCGCGCTGGTTGTCATCTTCTGGCTCTGTGTCTCCGTCATCGAACGCCGGGAGGTTGGCCGTTTTATTGCGGGCTGCGCGGGTGCGCTGGCTTTGTGCTTCGGGCCACCGCTTGCAAGTGATGTCGGCCGCACCAGCTTGCTAGGGGGCCTCTCTTTTACCGCTGGTGTGGCGAGCCATGCGGCGCATGCGCAAGCTACAGGCCCCGTCGGCTCGTCGTTGTGGGCGGTGTTCGATCTGTCACCGGGGCGATTGTGGTTGGCCGCAATGCTGTCAGCGTCAGTCGCGTTCATGATCGTGCTAGCGCGCAAGGCGAGAAGCACCGACAGCATCCCCGATCGCAGACGGCTGGGAATATTGGCGGCTGGTGGCCTTCTTCTGTGCGTGACTCTCTTCGATCCGGGGGTGCTCCCACAGTTCGCCGTCCTCGTCCTCGGTGGACTGTGCATTGTCGGTCTCTGTGTGGATCTGAGCCCAGCAGTCATCATTCTCGGACCGTCTCTCCAACTGGCAGCGGGACTCCTCTTCGTTTACGGCGGCAGCTTTCAGAGCTACTGGTACGACATGTGGGCGACCACAGGAGCGAGCGGTTGGCCGTTCCCGGAGAGTCTCCTAGCCTCAGACTGGGCGTCCCGCCTCGGTGCCCTAGTCGTCGCACTTGGCCTGCTACTCGCGGCCTCTCAGGTGCTCGGAGCCAAGAACCCGGCACGCCTGCGCATCGTCGTGGCTCGTTCGTCAATCGCCGCTGGAGCGCTTGGCACGGCGTTTCTTGCGACCTGGTCGTTGCAGCCGGCCTTCTGGCATGGAGTTGGATCACAGGGACCATCAACGCTGGCAGATTTCAGCTTGCTAACGGCATTTCAGCCCGGCACGGTATCGATGACGCCAGAGCATGCGCTGATCACCTTCTCGCCCCAAGAGGTTCTCGCTGCGCGTGAGAGCGCTGTCCCACCATCGCTGACGCTGACGGTCACGGCGCGTCCGTTCTTCGCACAGACGACAGCGGGCACCGAGAGATCCGGTCCTAGTGTCGTGCAGACGCTGACGATCCCGGGCTGGGTACATAAGAAGACGCAGGTGCATTCGCTGTGGGTTAGCGCCCTTCTCGGGATGCCTGCTTGGCGTTCCCAAGCGGAGGTCGTCGGCACTGTGCCCACCATAGTTGCGCGGGGGAGGCCCATCTCCTCGAGCACGGCCACCTGGGTTGCGTCAGGCTGGGCCGTTGTTACGTACGATGTCCCAGCGTCGATGGTGTCCCCCGGCGGCCAGTTGAAAGTCGGACTGCGGGAAAACCACCGCAGTGGCGGTGTGATCGACTGGAATGGGAGCCCTCATTTGCGGTGGGTGTTTGTCTCCCTGCATTCGGGCACGGCCACTGCGACCATTGACGAAAAACGCTGGCAGGGTCAGGTAACGCTGCAAAGTCCGACGCCATCCTGGTGGTATCAGAGCGTGGAAGAGGCATCCATCACGGGAGTTGGGCTGAAGGCAAATCCCGGCGTCAGTATCACCCAGGTGGCCATCGGTGGACAGAATGCCGCCATTATCGGCGGAGGTTTTTCATGGCCCAGCCCGGGTGTGCTCGACCACACGATTCCTGGGCCACTGCTTTCGGTACTCGGCATCGTCGACTTCGTTGCGCTGCTGGGCGGTGCGTTGGTGCTCGGCCGGTTGGTCACGCCGCACATCGAGCGGCGCGAGGCCTGCGAGAAGAGCAGTCGCCGTGCGCTGCGCGTGGCGGTACTGTCCGGCCTCGGACTACCGGCCGCGCTCCTTTCTGGCCTGCGGGAGCAAGTGCTCAACCTGCGTGCAGGCAGAGGCCCGGACGCGGCGGGCCGGCCGGACGGGATTCAGCGCGCGGACTCGCGACCGACTGATGAGTCGGCGGGTATGACCCGGCACCTCCGCTGGAGCACGGTCCGGGACAATCCCAGAGCTGCGACGGCGACTGGAGCGATCGCTCTGTTGGGCCTGGCGACCGTGAGCGCCGTACTGATCCTGGTCACCGGCGGGCGCACAGTCCGCGACCTGGCCAGTCCTATTGGCTCACCATCGTCCGGTAGTCCACCCTCCGCAGGCGTGCCTGCGCCGGCAGCAGCACTCGTCGGGACCCCCACGACCCCCGGGACCCCCGCCGTACCCCGGCCTAAGACGTCATCATCGGGTTCACCAAGGCGCCCCAAGTCGGCCTTCCCGTTGCCATCGGCATCGTCCCCGCCATCACAGGCGCCGACACCGGTGCGCTCATCGACTCCGCGACCGAGGCCTACGCCCTCACCGTCTCTGTCACCCTCGCCGTCTCCGTCACCCTCGCCGTCTCCGTCACCCTCGCCGTCTCCGTCAGCATCGCCGTCTCCATCGCTCTCGCCGTCTCCGTCCCCGACACCGAGGCACAGGCACAGGCACAGGCACAGGCACAGGCCCTCCTCCGTCCCCTCGTAAGGCAGTGACGGGCCGGGGTACGAACCGGCACGCTTACTCCTTCTGCGTGCTGAGCAGTTCTGGCGACAACTCAAGCGTCGCGACATCTACGCCGACACCTCCACCCAGTGCCACTACCGCAGGCCCAGTTCCTGGAGGCGATGCGTGGAAGCAGGAAAGGGTTCACACGGATGTCCCTTCCCCGGCCGGGTGCATTGAGACTGAGGTATCCCGTCCTTTCCAAACAGCGATCCAATAGGATCTACGTCGGAAAGGAAGGGATCAAGTGACGGGGAGCAATAATCCTAAAAGGTATTCTCCGGAATTTAAGGATGAAGCCGTCAAGATGATGGTTGATCTCTCCAGGCCGGTCGCTCAAGTGTCCGAGGAACTCGGGATAAACCGTCTCGAACTCCACCATAACTTACGCCGAGCTCTCTTCCAGGGAGGCAACTGAATGAGCGGCATACGGGCCGCGAAACGATCGTCGCGGCAGACTGGGCCAAAAAGCGTCGTGATGACCACGCGCTATCCGCTTGACCACCCAGGGGGGGTCGAAAGCGTCGCTCGAGCACTAGTGGACTGCCTTGGCAGAAGTGAGGAGGGCTGGAAGGTCAGTCACGTTACAGCGTATTCAGGCCGGGTGGGGCCGGCCCGGATCCCGCTGTTCGGTGACCTGGTTGCCGCAGGTCGCCTGGCGGCTCGGATCATCGGAAAGGGGGATGTCATTCTTGTCCACGGTGCTGAGTACGTATGGGGCCCATTGGCGGTGGGCAGGCTAACCAGGCGGCCAGTCGTGGCCGTCTGGCATGGCGTACGAGCCAGCGAGGCTCTCCCACCCGCGAAGCGCCGTATCGGGAAGGCTGCGGGACGGTTCTTTCTCTGGAGTGAAAGTCTGCTGCAGCGGGTGGCCCTGCAGGCAGATACCACGGTGGTAGTGAGCCCCGCGGTCGCGATGAAGCTGCAGTCTCGCTACGGCTTCCGAGGCGAGATAACGGTGATTCCAAACGGAGTTGCCATGGGGACACCGCGCCGGATCGGTCACCTACGCAATGATGTGCGAAGTTCCGCGTCGTCGAATCGCCTCCCGCTACGCGTGATCTGGGTGGGAACCTCTGCGTACCAGAAGGGACTGGATCTCGCAGTGGAGGCCTGCAAGGTCGCACGAGCCCGAGGACAAGACATATCCCTCACATTGGTCGGCATCCCGGTCGAGTCAGCCGGTCTGGAACCCGCATCGGGTGGAAGCTGGCTCACCTGGCTGGGCACTGTCCCACCGCGCGAGATCGATGCGCTCTACCGTCGTCACGACATCTTGCTCTTCCCTTCACGTTCCGAAGCTTTCGGGTTGGTGGCGCTGGAGGCTATGGCCGCGGGGCTGCCGATCATCGGCTCGAGCGAGGTCCAATGGCTAATCGAAGGTGCTGGTGAGGTTGTCGCTGGTGAGGACGTTGGGGCCTATGCTGAAGCGCTCAGAGCACTCGCGGATCCGGAGCGGCTCTACCAGCTGAGCGGCGCCGCCTTGGAACGGGCGCGCACATTTTCTTGGGAGTCGTCCGCTGCGGGCTACCTTGAGGTGCTCGATGTCGTAGACAAGCAAAGACGACACCGGTACCGCCATCAATCAAAGCACCGTGCCTCTTCCCGTTCAGGCGCGGAATGAAGAGTCTGGGTCCTGCCTCTTCGCGGAATTCGGCATATTCGGTTTGGGCCGGTGAGCGAACGAAATGAACATCTGGCGGGAGCCTGCTCGTTACCGTTGCCGTCGTCAGGCGCCTCTCGTCGGGTTCCTGGGCATGCTGGCACGATGGTGAGAGCGGCAACTGCCGGGACCGGGGACGGCCCGTGGGCGGCACGGGCACGCACAGCGCTCGTAGCCTCGGCACCGCTCCTGCTCGGCGTGGTGCTGGCGGCGCTCGTCTGTTACCCATTCGTCGGTGGACGCCTGCTCCTGCTGGATTTCATCTCCGGTCCTCACCAGCCGCTCCTGCCGGCGACGGCCTTCGGCCTCGATGGTGGACTGACCGGGGGAGTCCCGCTCGCGATCGGCTTCGGCCTCCTCGATCGCCTCCTCGGGCAGACAGGTTCGGTCGTCCCGGCCGCTATCTTCTTCCCACTCGCTACGACCGGGGCGGCGCGCCTGCTGCGTACCGCGGTGTTGCCCGCGCGCCTCGGCGCCGGGCTCTTTTACGCTGTCAACCCGTTCGTGTTCGACCGGCTCTACGTAGGGCAGCTTGGAGTTCTGCTCGGCTACGCCTTGCTGCCCTTCGCCGTGGCAGCGCTGATAGATGCCGCGCAAGAGCCGCATCGCATGGGCCGCGCCGCCTTCTGGGCCGGGGCTACGGTGATGATGAGCGAGCACTTCGCGTGGATTCTCGTGCCGGTGACTGCCGCGATCCTCCTGACCAGATCGCATCGGATGCGGGCCTCGGTCCGCCTCGGCGCAGCCGCGCTCGGCGCAGCAGCCATCAGCTCCTACCTACTGGTGGCGCCGGTGCTCGCGGGCGTTAGCCCGGCCGGACCTCTCACCCAGCTCGCCGCCTATCGCACCCGGGGTGATCCGCGATTCGGGCTGCTGGTGAACGTCGCCGGGCTCTACGGCTTCTTCCGTCCGGGGCCTACCGAGCCGAAGAACCTCTTTTCCGGCTGGATTGCCGTACTCGCGGCGTTGATGCTGATCGTCGCAGTCGGTTACGTCGCGGTACTGCGCGACTCGGCGCACAGGCGCGACGGGCTGGCTATCCTCGCCGCGGGTATCACCGGATACTTCCTCGCCCTCGGGGACCAGGGCCCGACCGGCGGCCTCTTCAGGCTCGCCTACGAGCACGTTCCCGGCTTCGTCGTGATGCGCGAGCCGGACAAGTTCGCGGTCCTCGTCGCCCTCGCGTATGCCTACGGATTCGGCTGGG
>Ga0302326_10022310_pt1 | contig 12948 bp, 10 predicted proteins | sample Palsa_T0_3_FD_202264 | JGI IMG/M metagenome (GOLD analysis project Ga0302326, IMG submission 202264) | Peat permafrost microbial communities from Stordalen Mire near Abisko, Sweden - Palsa_T0_3 | ecosystem: Environmental > Terrestrial > Soil > Palsa > Peat permafrost | place: Sweden: Abisko... | reverse complement strand
ACACGCAGATCTTCGCGCACCTGCTGCGCAAGATCCAACACTTCTTCGAGACGTACAAATTGCTCGAGGGGAAGAAGACCACGATCGCGGGCTGGGACGACGCCGCCGCCGCGCGCCGCATCATCGTTGAGGCAGCGCAGCGCTTCGAGGCTGTTTCGAGCTAAGAACAGCGCACTCGAGTCCGCTCGGGATTCAACGCAACGGCCCGTCGGGGCGGCCGAAACGACCGGACTTCGGCACCGGCGCCTTGAAAGGTTAGGCCATGTTGCGGAAAATCGCAGCTTAGACGATCTGTCGCCGTGCATCCGGCGAATCGGGTCTAAAGGAGGGCGCATGTCTTTCACGTCTCCGCGCTACTCGTTTCTCGCTGCAGGAGGCGCGCTCGTGTTGGCCACGGTCGGAATGCCGGTTTCCGCCGCTGGCGGGGCGGCCTATGTCTGGCCGCTGATGGTCACACAGCCCGATGGCAGTCAACTTCTACACCGGCACCAACTCTCTCTCGGCGACGTGTAGCGTGACGCAAAACGGGAGCGTCATTGCCACCGGAAGCGCACAGGCGCCCTATGCCCGTTCGTCGACACCGGGAGGTTCGGTCACCATGGGCCTCACCGTAAGCCCGACGCAGCAATCACTCGTGAAGCAGCCGAACGGCTTGTATACCGCCCCGATACTCTTGGGCGGGGCAAAGGTCACTTGCGTCGTCACCGTGGTCGGCTCGAATCCGAAGGCCACGGGGCAGTCTACGCTAACATTGCCGGCCATCTTTGCTCCGGTCGCACCGATGGGACCGGGCCATGCGGCTCCGGCGCGGCCGCCATCATCGGTGACCATGCCGAACATCAGCATTTCAATGAGGTAGCCCTGGCCCACGGCTCGTCCTCACGAGCCCGATCCGGCTGCTTCATCCATCGCCCGAGCTGCGAACGGCCCCGAAGACGCTTGGGACGCTTTTGGGACGCGGCGTCCCTATGCTCGGGGCGTGGCCGAGCAAGATCGTAGCGAACAACTCTTCTTAGTGCGCTTCTGGAGCGAACACGGTGCCGCTTGGCGCGGCTACGTGGAGCACGTTCCGACGAAGCAGCGCATGTACTTTTCGGAGCTGTCGGACCTCAACGAGTTTCTGAGGCTGCGGCTCGCCGATGCCAAACCGGCAGGTGCACGATGACGATACACCGCGCGCATATAGCGCTCTGGTTGCTCATGCTTTCAGCTGCGCTGCTTGCGGCGTGTTCGGGTTCCGGCGGCACGGGCTCCACGACGCCGCACGTCACGCCGCCAAGCGAGAGTCCGACGGCGAGCGCATCGCCGACGGGCAGCGGGTCGCCGACGCCGTCCGCTCGTCCCACCGTCACCGCATCACCAAGCACCTCGCCGACTCCAACCCCGCGCCCGTCCGGGACCGCCTCCGCGAGTCCCACTTCCAGCCCCACGGTAGCCCCGGGTTGCGCGACCCCAGCGGCGTCTCCGACCGCCTACCCGTCCGGCTCGCTGTACGTCGCGAACCGCGACGACAACGCCGGCGGTTATCCGAGCAGCATCACGGTCTATGCGGCCGGGGCGAACGGGAATGCAGCGCCGCTCGGGACGATCCCCAACGGCACCTGCACCGGGATGAGCCTGCTCATTTATGGGTTAGCCGTCGACTCGGCCGGCCGGATTTACGTCGGCGATACCCTGAACAGCCGTGTGCTGGTGTACGCGCCCGGCGCCAACGGTGCCGTTGCACCGATCGAAACGCTTGGCGGTTCGAACACCGGGCTCAGTGGTCCCGCGACCCTTTCGCTCGACTCCGCGGGCCACATTTGGGTCGCGAACAGCGGCGGCAACGACGTTCTGGAATTCCCCGCGTTTGCCGCGGGGACGCAGAACATCGCGCCAATCGCGACGATCAGCGGAAACAGCACGAATTTCTTCGATCAACTCGAGTGCGTCGCAATAGGCCCGGCCTCGGTGATTTACACGTGCCTCACCGGGAACGAGTATGCGATCGAACAATTTCCCGCCGGTACAAACAGCAACAACGCGATGCCGAGCGCCACGCTCATGGGTAGCGATACCGGTCTGAGCACACCTGACGGCATCGCCTTTGATGCCGGCGGAAACATGTACGTCGTGAACGAGACTGCCGGAGGGACGGGGACGCTCGAAGTCTTCACCACCACCAGCGGCAACGTCGCGCCGAGCGAAACGTATAGCCCAGGCCGCTTCGGACCCGCGCTCAACGCAGCCGGCGATATTGCCGTCGTGGGCGTCGACAATGGAACTGCCTCGTCGATCAATATCTATCCGCCGTTCGTCTCGGGCGCCTCCGGCGTACTTCCGATGGCGACGATCCAGGGCAGCAACACCGGCCTCTACGAGCCGGTCGCGGTCGCCTATCACTAAGCAGCGGTGAGTCCCAGGCCTCGGAGCCTAAGGCCAACGCTCGCCGAGGTAGGCGTCCTCGATCTCGCGGTTGAGGGGGAGCGCGAAGAACGCGTCGCGCTCCCCTGGGTCCGTCAACACCGATCCGCGCTCGTTCATCGTGCGATACGCGAACTCAAGAAGCGCGGGCCATTCCGCATCGCGGCCTGTGCCGCGGTAAACGCGAGCCGCAATCCAATACAAGTTCTGCGGCCACAGTGAGAGGTCCGATGCGCCCTCTGCAGCGGTGAGGACCTGGCCGACCGCTTCACAAGCGGCGGCAGTATCACCGCGGAGGAAATAGGCAAGGGCGAGATCGGCGAGGTCGTTTGCGCGATCGCTGATGCGCCCCGTCTCCAATTGTTTGCTCAGGCCGAGCTGCATATGCTCGATCGCGACGTCGAGTTCGCCTAAGTCGCGTTCGGCTGCGCCGAGATTGGCGAGCGCCTCGGCCTCGTAGACGGTGTGCTTCATCCGCCGTGCGAGTTCGAGCCCCGCGAGCGCATCGGCCTTCGCTTCGGTCGACTGGCCCATCCGCAATCGCAGGCAGGCCAGGTTGATCGCGCAGACGGTCTGCCCGCGCGCGTCGTGGATCGTTTCGAAGAGCCGGGCGGACCGTTCGAATTCCGCGATGGCGCGTTCGTGCACCCCGATGCGGCACGAGATGAGCCCCAGGTTGAGGACCGCTACCGCCAGCCCCTGACGCTTGCCGATCGACTCGAAAATCGCCGCTGCCGCAACATTGTGCTCGCGAGCTTCGTCGTCGCGCCCCAACCGGGCCAACACCGTCGCGATCCGCGCGAGCGCATCGGCTTCGCTCTCCCGATCGCCAAGCAAAGCGTATTGCTCGCGAGCGGTCCTCGCCAGCTCCATGCAGCCTTCGAGATCGTGCAGCATCAGGGCCGAGCTGGAGGCGGCGAACAGCGTGTCGGCAACCAGACGTGGATTGCCCTGGGTCTCCGCGAGCGCTTGCGCGACGCCGAGATGTTCGCGTGCACGGTCGAGTGCGCCGCGATGGGTCGCGATCGAAACGAGCAGACACAAATCTGCTACCTGCCCATCGACGTCGGCCAACGTCGTATGCACGCCGAGAGCGACGTTCGCGGCATCCTCGGCGTCGTCAAAGCGATTGACCAGCACGAGGTAGTCTGCCTGAGCGGCGAGGACGCGCCCGCGCCACGCGACGCTATCGAGACGGCTCGAAATGCGTTCGAGCTCCTCGATAAAGGCCGCCTCCTCGTCGCGCGAGCCCAGCGAGCGCGCGAGAAGGATCTTTCGGTAGAGCACGTGGGCGCGCAGGTCGTCATCGGCGCCGGCAAGCGTGTCGAGTTCATCGATGTCCGCCTGCTGGGCGGCGCGCTGCCCGGTCCGGCGGTGGATCGTCTCCCGCAAGAGCAAGAGTTCGGCGCGGAGTTCCGTGGGGATCGCAAACGTCAACGAGTGCGAGATCAACTCCCGCGCCTCGTCATGCGCGTGCAGCGATTCCGCGTGGCGAGCGGCGCGCAGGTAATACGGCACGGCGTGCAGGGCATCGTCGCCAAGCTCGAAGTGCCGTCCGATGTCGCCGGCGATCGCGTCGTCGGTTCCCGTGTCGAGCGCTTCGAGGGCGCGCGCAATGCGCCGATGCCAGATCCGGCGCGCGTCGGCGGCGACGGTATCGTAGACGGCCGCACGAACCAGCTGATGCGTAAACACGTAGTCAAATCCAAGCCGCCGGCCGGACTCGCGGATCAGGTGGCGCGCAAGCAGCTCGTCGATGGCCTCGAGCAGCGCGCGCTCGTCCCAGCCGGTGATGTCGCGCGCAACGTCGATATCGAACGCCGGCCCGATCACGGCAAGAATTTCGAGCAGCGAGCGCGTCGCGGGCGTCAGACGGGCCACGCGGCTCGCGATCGCGTTCTTCAGGGTCGGCGGCAATCGCAGTTCGTCGCCGGATTCGGCGACATCACGAATCAGCTCGGTCAAGAACAGCGGGCTACCTTCACTCGCCTCGAAAAGCTTCTGGGCCGTTGCGCCACGATCGCCGTTCCCGCCGACGGTGCGAGCGACGATCTCGGTGACTGCATCGAGGCGCAGCCGCCCGAGCGCGATATGCCGCGCGATGTCATCCTGCTGCAGCCTGCGGCGCGCACCGCGCAGCGAGCTCGGCGGCTCATCGTCGCGGTAGGTTGCGATCACGAAAACCGCATGCTGGTCGACATGGCGGGCGACGAATTCGAGCGCGGTGATGGTAGCGGCGCCGGCCCAATGCAGATCTTCGAGAACGATGACGACCGGACGCGGCCGCCCCAGCGCGGCGAGGCAGGCGCTGAGCGCTTCCAGCAGCCGCGTCTGATCGCGTTCGGGATCGATCCTGCTCAAGGCCGGGAGATCGGGTCGCCGGTCGCCCAGCTCGGGGAGGAGCGAACGCAAACCGGAGAGCCACAGCGGGCGTATGTCGAGCGCCGCAACGATGCCGATCGCTGACCGCAACGCCTCGACGAAGGCTTGATACGGCGTCCCCTCCGGATACGCCGTCGTTCCCCACAACGCGCGGCCGCCTTCAGCCTCCGCGCGTGCCGCGAGCTCGCCGGCCAGCCGCGTCTTTCCGATCCCGGCTTCACCCGCCACGAGAGCGACGCCGCCGTGGCCTCGCGCTGCACGGCTCCAAAGCGCGCGCAGCTGCTCCATCTCCGTTCCGCGGCCCGCGAAGGGAAGCGCTACTTGGGCACGTGCGGCCGGCTTGAGCGAGCTATCGGGTCCATCGGCCGGAACCTCGGCGTTACGAAGAATCGTGTCGCGCAGGGCTGTCGTCTCCGGCATCGGTTCGACATCGATCTCGGCCCGCAACTGCCGCACGAAGCGTTCGTAGGTCTGCAAGGCGCCCGCTCGATCGCCGCTTTCGTAACGAATTGCGATCAGGCGGCGGACCGCGTCCTCGCGCAGCGGATCGATGCTCAGAATCCGCTGGACGTAGTCGATCGCTGCGGCAAAACGCCGCGCGGAGCGATTCTCGAGTACGAGTTCGTCGAGCGCGCGCAGATAGTGCGTGCGAAACTGCTCGCGCGGCAAGAACAGCCACTCGTCGTCGAGGTTCTCCAAGAGATCGCCCGCGTACAACTCGACGGCGCGCGCGCGATCTTCGCCGGAATCGAGGAGGCGCGCGAACTCGTCGATATCGAGCCAGACGTCAGCCGCGGGGTTCCACTGGACGCTGTCGGAGTCGGCAAGCACCCACGGGACCGGCGATTTCGGAAGCGCCTGCTGCAGATGACCGAGGTGCCGGCGCAGGTTCGCGCGCGCGTCCGCTTCCGTTTCGTCTTCCCACAACACAAACGCGAGTGACGAGCGCGAAGTCGGCTGATTCCGGTGCAGCAGCAGGTGCGCCAGCAACGGCAAGGTCTTCGGACGCCCGACGAATTTGAACGCCTCGTCACCCAGCGCAAAGCGCGCTCTCCCCAAGAGGGAAACTCGCAGCTGGGGCATCATCCGCACTGCAGCCCTAGGGGTTGCTATCTTGGGCCGAGAGCTGCGCGACCATCGCTCGGATGGAGGAGACGTCGCACTCGATCTTGGTCGCAATTTCGAGGAGAAGTTGCTCCTGCACGTCCTGATGGTAGAGCAGGCGCGAGATGGAGTCGTGGTCGTGTTCGGCCCGCAGTTCGGCATGCGCCGACGATTGGCGCGCGCCGACGGCGAGAATGAAGATCAAGATGAGCTGCAGCACGTTCGAGCACGTCAGCAAGAACGCGAACGGGTACGGGTCCAGCTTCGTGAACACCCCGATGGGGATCCAGACCGCCTGAATGAGGATCGCGAGCCCGAGCGCGATCGGCGCGCCGGTTCCGTCGGCGATGCGTTTGCAGAGCCGTTCCACCGGCGAGAGGCTGTCGTTATGCTCTTGGTTGACGTCGTGAACGAAGGGATGGTTCGTGACGTCGAATGCGGCAGCGGGCGACGTTGGTGTAGCGCTCATACCGGCACGTGTTCGCCGATGCGCGTCCTTCGCCCCAGGGACAGCTCCTAGAGCCGGACGAGCGCGTCGGCTTGGCGGGAGTCGCCGCCGCGAATTGCGGCTGCGAAGATTTCGGCGGTATCAACCAGCCGCGGGCCGGGCCGGTTGACGTACGCGTTCCCATCCATCGCGAACGCGCGACCGTTCCGAACCGCCGGCAACGAGCGCCACGCTGCCTCCGCAGCCGGCGGCAATGCGGCGATCGCCGCGCGCGCCTTCGGAAGATCGTAGCCGCACGGCGCGACGATGACGACGTCAGGCTCCGCGGCGGTGATCGCCTCCCAGTCGAGGACCTGGCTGTTCGCCCCAGGGTTGGCCAGGATCGGCGTACCGCCCGCGAGCTCGACGAGTCCCGGCGTCCAATGACCGCCGCTCATCGGCGGGTCCGTCCATTCCAACACCAGGACGCGGTGTCCGGAAGGCGGAGCGCTGCGCAGCGCATCGACGCGTTTGCGCAGTCCAGCGAGCAGCGACGCCGCGCCGGCTTCGCTACCGGTCAGCTCGCCGAGAGCCGTCACGGTCGCGAAGACGTCTTCTAAAGAAGACGGTTCGAGCGAGACGATCCGCGGGTCGCCGCGCAGACGCTTCACGGCGCGGTCGACGATCTCGTAGGAGACGGCGCAGACCGCGCACAGTTCCTGGGTGACGATCAAGTCGGGCTCGAGCGCAGCGAGGCGCTGCTCGTCCAGGCCGTACAGCGACGAGCCGGCGTGCACGCTGGCCCGCACGTGGCGATCGATCCCCGCCGCGTCGAGTTCGGCGGGCAGCAGCGAGGAGGTCAGCGCAGGCCGAGTCTGTGCGTCGACTGGATAATCGCATTCGTGGGTGACGCCCACGACCTGGTCGCCGGCGCCGATCGCGAACAAGATCTCCGTCGCACTCGGCAGCAAGCTTACGACACGCACGACTCGGTGATTACTCGGCGCCGAAGCGGGGCGCCTCGTGGCGGGTCCAGGCTCGGATTTGAAACGAAGGACCGCTTATTCGGTTGTAAATTGGGGTACTCGATTACGGCGAAGGAGAAGAGCATCTCGACGCCGCTCACGCCGCCACTAGTGACCGCCCCTCCGTCCGAGCCGCCCTCACCGGTTCTATCGGGAAAGGCCGCAGGGCCCCCGGGGCAATCCGCCCCGCCTGCGACCGGCGCAATCGGCTCCGCTCCGCCGGCTCCGGCCCGACGCAGACTCTGGTTGCTGCTCGTCGTGGCTCTTTTGATCGTTGCGGTCGCAGCGATCGTTACGGTCCTCATCCTGCGTGCTCTGTTTCCGGCGGCGCCTCCGACCCAGCTATCTGTGAGCGGCCGGCTCGAAGGCTACCAGAGCGATCTCGGTGCAAAGGTCGGCGGTCGCGTCGTGTGGGTCGCAGTGCGCGAAGGCGCGGTCGTGCGCACGAACCAGGTGCTCGTGCAGCTCGACGATGCGCAGACGCGCGCACAGGTCGCAGCAGCCGCTGCCGCAGTGGTAGCGGCCCAAGATCGCGCGCGCCAAGCTCAAGCAACACTCGCCGTGCTGGCCAGTCAAATCGACGCAACGACGCTCGGCGGAACAGAGGCACGGGCCGACACGAACGGCCGGGTCGCGCAAGCGCGCGGGAACGTCGCGGCGGCCCAAATGCAGGTCGCGCAAGCGGCTGCCGTCGTCCGGGAAGCGCAGGCTGCCCTCGCGCTCGCAAAGGCCGATCAGGCGCGCTACGACGCGTTGCGTCGCACGGGAGACGTCTCCGTGCAGCGCGCACAGGAAGCCGACTCCGCATATCGCACGGCGACCGACGGGCTCGCTCAGGAGCGCGACGCGCTCGCGGCAGCACGCCGGAACGTCGCCGCCGCCGCCGGCGCGCTGGACATCGCGCAAAGCACGTCGTACAACGCACCGATACAGGCAGCGCAAGGCAGAACGCTCGAACGACAGCAACATGAGGCGCAGGCGCAGATCGCCGCCGCGAACGCCGATACAAGCCAGGCGCGGGCAGTGCTGCGAGAAGCCCAAGCCTCACTGCGCGATCTCACGGTGCGCGCGTCGAGCGACGGCACCGTCATCGCGCGCGCTGTCGAGCCCGGCGACGTGGTCGCTCCGGGAAGGACGCTGCTCTCGATCGTCGACCTCGATCACGTGTACTTGCGCGCGTACGTTCCCGAAGGCCAAATCGGGCGCGTCCGTGTTGGTCAGCCGGCGCACGTCGTTCTCGATTCCGATCCGAAGCACGCGCTCGATGCACGTGTCGGCGAAATCGATACGCAGGCGTCCTTCACGCCGGAGAACGTCTACTTCAAGCAGGACCGCGTGCAGGAGGTCTTCGGCGTGCGGCTCGACGTGCGGGCCCCGCGGGGCTACGCGAAACCCGGAATGCCGGCCGACGCCGTCATCGACCTCGGGAGGCCGTGATCGCGGCGTCGCCGATCGACGTGCGCGTTCGAGGGCTAACGAAGCATTACGGTGACATCGAAGCCGTACGCGGAATCGACTTCGACGTATACCACGGCGAGATTTTCGGCCTCATCGGCCCCGACGGCGCCGGTAAGACAACCACGTTCAACGTCCTCGCCGGCATCCTGGACGCAACCGCGGGCGACGTCAGCCTGCTCGGCCAACGGCCGCGCGACGCACGCACGAACGTAGGCTATCTCACGCAACAGTTCTCGCTCTTCGACGACCTAAGCGTCGATGAAAACCTCAACTACATCGCCGGGCTGCGTGACGTTCCGGCAGCTGCGTTCGCTGAGCGCAGTAAGCGCTACCTCGCCTTGATGGATTTGGGAGGCATCGGCGATCGACTTGCCGGCCAACTCTCCGGCGGGATGAAGCAAAAGCTCGCGCTGTGCTGCGCGCTGATCAGTGAACCGCGCGTCCTCTTGCTCGACGAACCGACGGTCGGCGTCGATCCGCTCTCACGGCGTGAGTTCTGGAGCGTGCTCGCGAGGCTCGCGTCGAACGACGTCACGATCGTCGTCGCTACGCCGTATCTCGATGAAGCGGAGCGTTGCCATCGCGTCGCGTTGCTCTACGACGGCACGATCCGGGACCTCGGAACCCCGGTCGAACTTGAAGACAACCTCAAGTGTCGCCGCCTCGAGATCCGCGCTCCCGACATTGCGGCCACCGAACGGACGCTGGAGGACGTTCACGTTGGGATCGTCGACGTGCAGTCGTACGGCGATCGTGTCGACGCGCTCGTGCACGACGCGCACGACGGCGAACGCGTGGTCCGCACGGCCCTTGCGGCGGGAGCGGTAAGCGTGACGTCGATCGACGAGGAGGCCCCGACACTCGAGAACGTCTTCGTCGCGCGCTTGCGAGAACTTGGCTCGAGCACGCCGTATACGCCGCTTCCCGTGACGGCTCATCCACGCGCAAGAGACGGCGCACTGGCGATCGACGCGCACGGGTTGACCAAGCAGTTCGGAGACTTCCGCGCGGTCGACAACGTCACATTGAAAGTGAGCTACGGCGAGATCTACGGACTGCTCGGCGCGAATGGTGCCGGAAAAACGACGATCATCAAGATGCTTTGCGGCCTGCTCGCGCCGACTGCCGGTACGATCGCGCTCGCCGGGCAAACCAGCAATTTGCGAGCACCGTCGCTGCGGCGGCGCATTGGCTACATGAGTCAGAAGTTCACGCTCTACGACGACCTGTCGATCATCGAGAACCTGCGCTTTTATGCCGGTATCTATGGATTGGACTCGCGCGTCGCCGACACGCGCATCGCCTGGGTGCTCGAGACGACGGGTTTACTTGGACGCGAGGGACTCCTTACCGCGAAGCTGCCGGGGGGCTGGAAGCAGCGCGTGGCGTTCGGCGCCGCGGTGATGCACGATCCGGAGATCCTCTTCCTTGACGAGCCAACGTCGGGCGTCGACCCGCTTGCGCGCCGCCAGTTTTGGCGCCTGATCGACGAGCGCGCGCGGGCCGGAACGGCGATTCTCGTCACGACGCACTACCTCGAAGAGGCCGAGCATTGTAACCAGCTGTGCTTCATGTCCTCCGGACGCATGGTGACGGAAGGCTCGCCAACCGCGATCAAGGCCGCACAACCGGGCCGCCTCTTCGAGATCACGACCGATGCCCCCGAGCGCGCCGCGGCGGCCCTCGAGAAGCTTTTTCCCGCTTGGCGGGTCGCTTTGTTTGGAACGCGGATACACCTCATCGCGATTGACGAGGGCGATCTCGGCCGTGCGGCGGGCGCGTTGCGCGCCGCGGGCGTGAACGTTTCGGAAACCCGTCCGCTCCCGTTCTCACTCGAGGATGCGTTCATCGGCACGATCGAGCGTCAGCCGGCAGCATGAATCTTCGCCGCGTGTGGGTTCAGTGCATGAAAGAGCTGGTCGAGTTTCGGCGCGACCGTCTGACCGTCGGGCTGGCGTTTGGGCTGCCCGTCGGGATGCTGCTGATCTTCGGCTTTGCGATCCGGCTGCAGATCACGAACATCCCGGTGGGTGTTCAAGACTTCGACCGCTCTCCGTTCAGCCGCGACTTCATCTCGCGCATCAACGCGAGCCAAGAACTCGTCGCGGTCTCGGAGCCGCTCGACCGCTCGCCGACCGCGCTCCTCGACGAGGGTAACGTCAGCGCTACGATCGTGATCCCGCCAGGAACGCAGCAAGCGCTCGAAGCGGGACGCCCGGCTCCGGTACAGAGTCTGGTTGACGCTACCGATGTTGTTAACGCGCTGACGATTAAGCAAATCCTTACCGCAACGTGCGTCTTCGTCGGAGCCACGTACGCCTCAGCAGCTGCCGCGCCGATGGTCGCGGTGCACGAGCGCATCTGGTTCAACCCGGGCGACAACGAAGCGCTCTTTATCGTGCCCGGCGTCTACGCCGTCATCCTTGCGATGTACCCGACCATACTCGCCGCGATCGCGATGGTTCGTGATAAGGAACGGGGAACGATCGTGCAGGCGTACGCGTCGCGGCTGCGCGCGTCCGAGCTGATCGCGGGGAAGTGTCTTGCGCTCGAGTGCATCGGACTTGTGGAAGCGCTTGCGATCATGGCGATCGGATTCGCCGTATGGGGTGTGCGATTTGCGGGCGATCCTCTGCCGCTCCTCATCGCGACGCCGCTGCTGATCTGCTGCCAGGTGCTGCTGGGTCTGCTTATCGGCGCCCGCACGAATACTGTGACGTCGGCGATTCAAGCTTCGGGCAGCCTCAATTCGCTACTGTCGGTGCTGCTGAGCGGCTTTCTGTATCCGGTCTTCGCAATGCCGGCTTTCTTCCAATGGCTCTCGTTCGTCATTCCGACGCGCCACTTCATCAACGTCACGCGAGATGCGTTCGTGCGAGGCTCGGGCTGGCCGGGCGTGTGGACTGAGGTCCTCGCCCTGGCATGTATCGCTGCTGTTCTCGCCGTCGGCGCTTGGCTGCCGATGCGGCGCATGCAGATGGCCGACTAGGGTGGGCGACGTGTTTTCCTGGCGGCGGTTACTCGTGCTCTTGCGCAAAGAGTTCGTGCAGATCTTAGGCAACCGTCAGGTGCTCTACATCCTGCTGTTTCCTCCGATCGTGCAAGTGACGATTTTAGGCTACGCGATGAACCCGCTCGTGAAGCACCTGACGATCGCGGTCGTCGACGAATCGAAGACCCCGGCCAGCCGCCAACTCATCGACGCGTTCACTGCGAACCGTGTTTTTGTGCCGCAGGGCGGTGGCGGTGAGGCTGCGAGCGTCTACGGGGCCGTACAAAGAGGAACGGTGGATGCCGGCCTTGTGATTCCGGCGGGGTACGCGCAAAATCTCGCGCGCGGCGAGCCCGGTGACGTGCAACTGGTGTTCGACGGCGTGAACACGTTCACGGCGAATCTTGGCGCCGGCTACGCGAGCTTGATCGTTGCAGATTACAATGCGCAGGGCGCGCCCTCGCCGCCCCTGTCGCCGCAAATCACGTTTGCCTATAACCCGGGCCTGATCACGGCGTGGTTTTTCGTGCCGGGCTTGCTGGGCGCGATCTTGTTGATCACCGGATTGCTGGCCTCGGCCTCCGAGAGCGTGCGCGAAAAAGACGAAGGAACACTCGAACAGCTCCTCATGACGCCGGCATCTTCGCTCGAGGTGCTGTTGGCGAAGATCGGCCCGTTGTTCGTCCTGTTCCTCGCTGCGCTCTTCGCCTCGCTCGCCGCCTCACGGCTGCTGTTCGCGTTGCCGTTTCGCGGCAACGTCCTGCTGTTCACGGGAATTTCGTCGATCTACATCGTGGCGGCAATCTCGATCGGGATCCTCATCTCGACGTTCGCGGCTACTCAGCAGCAGGTCGTGCTCATCTCGATCTTCACCGCGTTGCCCCTGATGATGCTCTCCGGCGCGTTCGCGCCGATTGAGAGCATGCCGCCGTTCTGGCAAACATTGTCCTTGGTCAACCCATTACGTCACTACATCACCATCGTGCGCGACATCCTGCTAAAGGGCGTCGGGCTTGACGTAATATGGCCCGACGTGCTTGCGCTCGTCGCGTTCGCGGTCCTCGCGATCTCGATCAGCGCGACCCGATACCGCTCGCAGCTCCGCTAATGTCGAACAGCGCGTGCGCTGTTCGCGGGCCAAACGATCCTGTCGCCAC
>Ga0302326_10022309_pt1 | contig 12949 bp, 11 predicted proteins | sample Palsa_T0_3_FD_202264 | JGI IMG/M metagenome (GOLD analysis project Ga0302326, IMG submission 202264) | Peat permafrost microbial communities from Stordalen Mire near Abisko, Sweden - Palsa_T0_3 | ecosystem: Environmental > Terrestrial > Soil > Palsa > Peat permafrost | place: Sweden: Abisko... | reverse complement strand
AGAATGCTGGAATGGTATCCTTAACTGTCTACCACAAAGGCCTCACTCAACGCTACCATCTTAGACGGTGGAAGAACTAACTTCCGCATGGCCGAATGGGGGAATTAGCGGAACCGGCAATAACTCTAATTATGAATTATGAAGACTTTGAAATTTGCAGGAAGTGCGGAGGGCTGCCCTCTGGTAACAGCCAGAAATTGGAGCACACGGAATATGCGGAACAGCCTGGAAGATCGGGTTACTGGATGGCGGCGCATCCCGGAGCGTTTACGCGACGCGAAGATGGTACGCGTGACTCTCACGCTGATCCTGGGCGCGCTGGGCGCGATTCCGCTGGTGTTACTCACGCCGCCGTTCCAGGTGCCGGACGAAGTGCAGCATTTCTACCGGGCGTTCCAGCTTAGCGATCTTCGCCTTCGCGCCGAGGTGCGGAATGGAGTCGCCGGGGGTACTTTGCCGGTTTCGCTTCCGGAACTGGTGAAATCGAGTGTGTACACGCAAGATGGGATATTTTATCCGGCCACGCCGTCGCCGATAACCAAGACGCTGAAGCTTGCATCGATTCCGCTGGATACAGGGGCGAGGCAGTTCGTCGCAATTCCTGGAGCGGCGTATTATTCCCCCCTTCCTTACATCCCGCAGGTACTCGGAATAGCGCTCGGACGATTGTTCGGAGCGGGGCCGCTGTATCTGCTTTACCTGGGTCGTTTTTTCAACTGTGTTGCGTCTCTGGCGCTGGTTGGATTTGCCGTCTTTTTGATGCCCGCCGCAGGAGAGCTGATCATGGTTGTCGGATTGCTGCCGATGTCTCTGTTTCTTTATGCTTCGATTTCTCCCGATGCGGCGGTGATCTCGTGCGCGTTGCTGTTCATCGCACTGTCGATTTCAGCGAGCGCCCGCGGGAACTGGAAAACCTGGGAGCTGGCGATGGCCGCCGCCGCCGCCGCGGTGCTCTGCTCTGTGAAACCCACGTACGCTCCGATACTTCTGGCGGGCTTTGTTCCGGAACTACTTCGGCGAGGTAAAGCAGCGATTGTTGTTCGGGCGCATATGATTCTGCTTGCGGTCGCGCTGGGAGTCACCGCGAGCTGGCTGCTCTTCGCAAAATCCACCATGACATCGCCTTTGGGCGGAGGGCACCCTTCTCTTCAAATGGGTTTCATTCTGCATCATCCGGCGTTTTTCATGGGCGCACTCGTCCATACTCTGGGACTCCGGGAGATCTTCGATCTCTACTTTGGGACGGTTGGCGTGTTCGGATGGCGTACTGTGCCGCTTCATCCTGTTTTTTTCTATCTCTTGCCATTCGTCAGCTTTGCGATCGTATGGAAATTTGGCGCCCGCGGCAGCGAGGAGCGCTCCGCGCTGTGTGCGCTCTGGTACTCAACACTCGCGCTGGCGAGCGCTGTGCTGGTGATGACCGCCCTGTATCTGTTGAGCGGGCAGGTGGGAGAGTCTGAGGTTCCCGGCGTGCAAGGACGTTACTTCATCCCGATTCTCGTCCCGTTGGGCATGGCTGCGATGGAACTTGCGCCGAGGCGCCGGCCCTCAGCTCAGGGGTGGCGCAGCATGGCTTGTATCGCAGCCATAATCATCGTGCAGATAGTTGTCACGGATGCCTCGATCATCCGTGCCTTTCATGTGTTCTGACAGGCTGCTCTCAGCCATTGGCGTGAAGCCAAGCGAAGAGATCATCAAGTGGCGCCGTTGGTTGCGCAGCCGCCACATTTCCGCGCATGTGCAGGATGGCCGTGGAAGCGGCAGTAACATTCATTTCGATACTTTGGAAGACGATGGCGCTCGGCTGTCAGGCGTGGGGTAAGGCATCACGGCCACCGGTTGCGAATCCGGCTGCACCAGCCAAACCTTCCTGTCCGCGTAATGGCGAATGAGCTCAGAATTGGCGGCATTATCCATATCGCGCGCCCAAATGACTTTGGCGCTGTCGATGTCCGCGGCGTTGTAAACCCACTCCCAAACCGGGTTATGGTCCGAAGAGTAGCGGACGATTACGAGTTGCTTTCCGGGCAGCCGTTCCAGATCGGCCAGTACGCGGGCGCGCGGGGCTCCCAATTCACCCGGCCCATACCAATTGGCGGTCCACGCGCCGGGGGGCCAGTTGGCGAGCTCAAGATTGAGCGGCTCCGCCCACGCCCGCAGCGCGGCCATCGCAATACAGGTGACAACAAGGGCGCGGACGACGGCGGCACCAACCGGCCTGCCCCCAGGGGACCAGACGCGCAAATGACGCATGCACTGCAAGCCGATGGCGTAGAACGCAACTGTAAATGGCGCCAGGTAGTGGGGCAGCAAAACGATCTCGATGAACATCCCGGCCATGAGGAGAAGCGAAGCCAGCACCAAGAAGCGGGTACGGCGATCGAGCAGCACGCGCCGCAGCATGATCAATGGAGGGAACAGAGCAACCCCGGCGAAAAACAGGACTGCATGTACCGGCTTCATCAGATTCTGCGTCAAGAAGCCAGGGACGGTGTGAAAGAGGGTCACTACACGGAGCTCCTGCTTGACGTAGAAGTCCCGCATCGGCTTGTGACGATAGAACGGCTCGGGACGCGGCGCCTGCCACATCCAATAGGGAGCCACAGCGTAAGTGGCGCGGTTGACGGTGTAGGGCAGGGTGAGCGGATTGCCGAAAGCGCGGTAATCGTAATCAGCCATCCACGCGGCGCCGGCCAGAAGCACAGCCAGCGGCAGGGCGGCGCGGCGGAGGAGAATGGCAGGCGCGGGCCGGTTTTTTCCGAAGAGAATCCAACGGCCGAGGACGAATGCAACGGGAAGGCAGAGCAGAAGACCTTCATAGGGGCGGCTGATGGCCAGCACCACCACGCCCAGGGCTAGCAGAAGGCCGTCGCGAATTCGGACGTATCTCATCAGCCGGGGAAACGCGCCGAGAACCAGTGCTCCACCCAGAGCGGCGATGGCCGCGCCGCCGGTGTAGGTATTGATCCAATAGCTGAAAAGACTGAGGCGAAGGATGGCGAGAAACCCTCCCAGCAGCGCCCAGCCGGGCGGCAGCCACGCCTGGAGCGCCCAGCAGATGGCGGCGCACATAAGGGCGTTGACGCAGAGAAGGCCGAACCAGGGATTCCCGAACAACACTTTGCCCGCGGCCAGTACCAGGCCCTGGGCGGGGAAATACATGGACATATAGGTTGGCTGCATGGAGACGTGAATAGTTTCAAAATGGGTCCACATGGCGGGCGTGGGGTTGGCCAGCCTGCCGGAAGCGAAGGTATCTGCCGCGAGCAGGAAGCTGAAGTCATCCGGCGTGAAGGGCTGAGGAATGGGGCACAAAGGAAGAAGGGCGAGGCGCAGCAGCAATTGAGCGACGCCGACGGTTGCAACTGCAAGTACACGCCGGCGCGCCAACCGATTGCAGATCCGCTCGATGCGAAGAAAGGTCGTGGAACCCAGCCGCGGCCAGGCAAATAGAAATGCGAGAGCCACCAGAGTCAGGCCGAATTCGATTCCCATGACCGAAGCTTTGTGGTCTGGGCCGGGAGATACGATCATGCCGGGCCGCTCGCCTCTCCTGCTATTCCAGTTACAGCCAGGTTCAGTTTGCTATGAGCCGTGCTCAATTTGCGAATAATACTGCTGAGTTACTTTTCTGCCGGTTGAGTCGTATCTCGCCGCGTGGCGCAGTCCCCACTTATGAGCGACGAATCCGAAGGTGGTGGCAAGCACTCCAAGTCCATACTCCACGCTGCGCTTGAAGTTGATGGAAGAGGCCTCTTCAAAGTATTTTGTCGGGCAAGAGATCTCACCAATGCGGAAGCCGAACATGACGGCCTGGGCGATCATCTGGTTGTCAAAGACGAAATCGTCGGAGTCTTCGAGCAGGGGCAGAGTCTCAAGCAACTCCCGCGAGAAGGCGCGGAATCCGGTGTGATACTCAGAGAGCTTGACGCCGAGAAACAGGTTTTGAAATGCCGTGAGGAGGCGGTTGGCCACGTACTTATAGAAAGGCATTCCGCCCTTCAACGCGCCTGCTCCCAGAATTCGAGAACCGAGGACCATGTCATAGACGCCGCTGGCGATCATGCCTGCCATGGCCGGAACCAGGGATGGCGTGTATTGGTAATCGGGATGGACCATGACCACGATGTCGGCGCCGGCGGCAAGAGCTTCGCGGTAACATGTCTGCTGGTTGCGGCCGTAACCATAATTGGCGTCGTGAACAAAAGTGAGCACGCCGAGTTTCTTGGAGAGAGCCGCGGTTTGATCCTTGCTGGAGTCATCCACAAGGATCTTGATGTCGACGACGTCAGACAGTTCCCGCACGGTTCTTTCGAGGGTCTTCTCGGCGTTGTAGGCCGGCATGACAACCGCGATACGTTTCCCGTTGATCATGGTTTGAACTCCTGAAACTTTGTTTCTTCATGCCGGAGGCCGGCTTCAATGCGGGGCGGAGGCTGGCTGCGCAGGCAAGAGAAATGGAGAAACTGTTGCGGGCTGAGTTCCCATATCCACCAGCCAGGGCTTCCGGTCCGGATAGTAATGAATCAACTCCCTATTATCGGCGTTGCTCATCTCTCTTGCCCATACGACTTTGGAGCCATCGATGTCAGCTTGATTGTAAACCCATTGGTCCAGCGAGTTACGTTCTATAGACCAGCGAAGGATCACCAGTTGCCTCCCAGGCAGCTTCTCCAAACCTGCCTCAATCTGCGCTCGCTCGGTTCCAAAATGCTCCGGGCCATACCACAAGCCTGACCATTGGCCCGCCGGCCATTCGGCAATGTGGATGTGAAGCGGGCCGGTAAACAGCCGTACCCCGGCCAGCACAATGCAGAGTAGCACGGTGAGCCGCACAAGCATCGCGCCTACGGGCTTGCGTTCAGGGCTCCAAAGGCGAAGGTGGCGCATGGCCTGAAGGCCGATGGCATAGAAGACCGCGGTAAAAGGGGCGAGATAGTGAGGGATCAAGAAAATCTCTATCAGCATTCCGGCCGCAAACACAGCCACGCACAGAACCAGGAAGCGGATGCGGCGATCGAGTAACACCCGGCGCAGCATGATGAGCGGAGGGAGCAACGCGAAGCCGGCAAAGAACAGGAACACCGTGAGCACTTTGATACATGTGGCCGTGGAAAAGCCGGCCGGGGTTTGGAATTTGTCGAAGCCCTTGATCTCCGCATCGTGATAGAAGCGGCGAATGGCATCGTGCCGGTAAGCCGGCTCGGGGCGTCGTGACTGCCAGACCCAATAAGGCGCGATGGCGTATGTAGCGCGATTGATGGTGTAGGGCAGGGTAAGCGGGCTGCCGAAGGCGCGGTAATCGTAATAGCCGAGCCAGGTGATGGCGGCTACCAACAGCGCCAGCGGGAGGGCGGCGCGGCGAATCAGCACGGCGGGGCGGGGACGGTTTTTTCCAAGGAGAATCCAGCGCCCCAGCAGAGCCGCCACAGGAAGACACAGAAGCAAACCTTCGTAGGGGCGAGTGAGCACGAGAAGAATCATGCCGATGGCCATGAGCAGGCCGTAGCGCATGCGCGCTGTCTTCATCAATCGCGGCAGAGCGCCGAGCACCAATGCTCCGCCCAGTGCGGCAATCGGCGCCCCGCCGGTATAGGTATTGACCCAGTAGCTGAAGAGGCCGAGCCGCAGAATGGCGAAGAATCCACCCAGCAACGCCCAGGTGGGTGGGAGCCACGCCTGCAGCATCCAGCAGATGGCGGCGCACATGAGGGAGCTGGCGATCAGGATTCCAAACCAGGGGTGTCCGAAGAACACCTTGCCGGCAGCCATGACCAGTCCCTGCGCGGGAAAGTACATGGACATATAAGTGGGCTGCATGGAGATGTGGATGGTTTCAAAGTGGGTCCACATGGCGGGGGTCGGGTTGGTGAGCCGGCCGTGGGCGAAGGTGTCGGCTGCAAGCAGGAAGCTGAAATCGTCGGGGACAAAAGGCAGAGGAATTGGGAAGAACGGAAGGAGGGCCAGACGGAGAAGGAGTGTGGCAATGCCGACGGTTGCTACCGCCAGGCCCTGCCGTCGCGCCAGGCGAGCCAAGGGACGTTCGATGCGCAAGAAGATGGAGGAACCCCTCCGAGATAGGAAAAAGGACAGGCAAAAGGCCGCGGCGATGGTAATCACGGTCAGGCCGGCCTCGACCAGAATCATGGAAGGGCCGTTGTCCTGGGGGGCAGCTTGAAGCATATCGAATCTATTCTATGCCGAATTGTTATAGTAGACGCCGTGCAGTCAGCCATGAATCGAGGCCGATGTCTCAGCCCGGTAAAGGCCGGAGACAGATTTGACTAAGTGCCGTTGCAATTGAGGCAGCTAGTCAATAGGCGAGGGAGAGTACGATTCGTGAATCGAAGTGCGGATCGTTTCTCTCCCGCCAAGGGGTAAAAGGGACAAAATGGTGAAACTGGCCCTCTTAACATGCGAGGGCTAAGTGTCGGTTGCAAGTACCGAGCTGATTTTGGTGAACGCTGTGTTCAACCCAGAGGCCAATGCCCTTGTTCCGGCAGTAGCGCCGAAGGCAACCATTGCAATTACCAAGGCATATTCAACCAAGTCCTGACCGTCGTTGAGGGTCAGTAAGCGCCGCAGTTTTTCAATGAACTTTCTAATTCCGGGCCGCATAGGGCACCCCGATCTTTGAACTCTGAATGAGGACAAGAGGATACGTCCACCCCCAGCCGAGAACTGAGGGTGTACGCGGTCTAGCAAAAAACGAGCCTGCTGGAGGGGGTTGCCCTGGCGGTGTTTTGCCAGGGGTTAGACGTCGGCTGCGAGAACCGAGCTGATCTTGCTGAAAGCGGTGTTGATGCCACCGGCCAGAGCTGTCATGCCAGCGGTTGCGCCGAAGGCAATGAGAGCAACAACCAAAGCATACTCGACCAGATCCTGGCCCTCTTCACCGTTCTTGAGGTCCTGGAACTTGATGTAGAGCTTAAGAAGCATGTTGTTCATTTTTTTCTCTCCGTTGTTTGATTTTCCTAGCTTCAGGCCAGGGCACCCTCCATATAGCATGTGGTGTGCCATTCTCAACTTCAAGCACTTATTACAGTAAATCAATAACTTACGGACATCGAAGAAATCGCCCGGCTGGTCTCTGTGTATACGCCTGTTTACAGGAAGAGTGTTTCAGACCGGGGTCGTATACATGACCTTAAAGTGTATGACCTTAAAGTGTTATGTCTGAAAAATGGCAGGCCCTGTGGCGATAGTTCCGAAGGCAGTTACTAATGTATTGTGTCCGTAGAGGAACTGCGGAAAACTGCGGATTGAGGAATGCGGGAGGGCGGAGCCGTTGCTCACCGGCCCTCGCTGGGTGCGATAACACTGGCTGCACCGCTCGTCTTTTTGAAGCCAGTTGGTTGCCTCACGTTGAAGGAGACTGCATGGAGGGGGATATCCGGAGGGCAGATCTAACTCGCAGCCGAAAAGAGTTCCCGCGGTGGCCAAGTCATATTCTGGGTCCTGTTCCGGGGCTGAAAGAAATGAATCTGGCCTGCTGGGGCCTGCTGGCCGGCTTGTTGATCACGCGGTTTCTGTTTCCTTATTGGCTTCAGTTCAGGAGCGGCGGGGCGGCATCGCTGCATTACCCTCCTGTTGACTTCAACTACTTTTATGGCATCGGCCGGATCGCAAACGAGTATCCATTGCCAAGGCTCTACGATTACAGCCTGCAACTGAGGACATTCAACGAGATTGCTCCCGTGCATGACGGCGCGTATGGGCCCAGTCCCTACCCGCCATTTGTCGCCCTGTTCTTCAGCCTTTTCGCGCGATTCCCTATCTTGCCGGCCTTTCTTCTATGGGCGGGCGTTTCGTTGTCTATCTACCTTACAGGAATTGCAGCGGTTGCCAAGGACGTTTTTCCGGGCGAAAAGCTCAAGGTCTCGCTGTGTTGCTTTTTTGCGGTGGCATACTGCCCGTTTCTCCTGAACACCCTCGCGATTGGGCAAATTGCCGCTCTGGCGGTTTTCTCGGTTGGAGTTGCGATCTATGAGGAGAGACATGCGAAGCCGTTTTCGAGCGGCCTGGTCCTCTCGATTCTTGTTTATAAGCCGACCTTGCTCCTGCTTGTGCTACCGATGTTGTTACTCACCCGGAGGTTCAGGGCGCTTTGCGGATTCATCACCGGCGCGGCGCTTCTGCTTCTAACAACGACGGCGATCGCTGGGACGGAAATCTGGCCGGCATACGCTCATTTCCTCGCCTTCTTTGGACGCGCCGCCGGCCTCAACGGGCAATCCGTCCTTTTGCTGCGGCAGTACATTGACTTGAGATCGTTTGTCCAAGCTGTATGGGGCGGGTGGTCCAAAGCTGAATTGGCCATCCTGATTCCGGTGGCAGGCATGATTGCGGCGTCGCTGGGGGTGTTGTTATGGCGATCGGCGAATGCCGGCAGGCCCGCGCAATCCCTGGCCTGGGCCGCGACTTTGACCTGGACTCTGCTCTTGAATGTCTATGTTCCGGTTTATGACTCAATTCTGGTTTCGGTCGCCGCGGTGCTGACCCTTGGAGCAATACGGAATCTCAAGTGGAATGCGGCCGCGGGTTGGGTTACTCTTCTGCTGGTCTTTATAAGTATCGTCTCGTGGGAGTTAGACGCGATTGCCGTTAGGCATGGAATACAGCTTCTGCCCATTTTTCTTGTTATTCTCGGCATAGGACAGCTTTATTTCCTGCGCCGGGCAATTGGCGAGGGATTGGAAAAAGCAGTGCATGAGCTATCCGCGGGTGATGAGTTGCGAGTTAGCTCGTAACCTCGCGGGAAGATCGCCCTTGGCAACATTGTCGAGTTGTAACGGAGAATTGTATCTCGACGCGCAGCGGACCACAGGCAGAGGTAGAATGGCCTTGATGACGACCAGAACGGATGCTCCCGCGGCCAAGGCAGGCCGGCGCATAGGCGATATAGCTGAACTCTCGATCGCGCTTGTCAGCGGGCTCACGCTTGCGCTCACCGCGCTGTTTGTCTGCGTTGTGCCGTTGACGGGCAAGATTGCCGGCTCGCGCGACTTCGTGGTCTATTGGGCCACCGGGCAACAACTCGTCCATCACGCCAATCCCTACGATCGACAGACCATGGGGCAGATAGAGCACGCCGCGGGACTTCCTGTACAGGCCGGCGCCATGTTCATGCGGAATCCGCCGTGGGGCTTGCTGCTCGCGCTGCCGCTCGGCATTGTGGGCTTGCGATTTGGAGCGCTGTTGTGGTCGCTGGCGCTGCTCGCGTGCCTGATGGTTTCAGTGCGTATGCTCTGGATCATGCATGGCCGCCCGATGAATCGGCTGCACTGGCTGGGACTTTCATTCGCTCCAGCGCTGGTCTGTGTGATTGCCGGACAGACATCGCTGTTCGCGCTGCTTGGCTTTGTCCTGTTTCTGCGCCTGCATAAGTCGCGCCCATTCCTCGGAGGAGTTTCTTTATGGCTTTGTGCGCTGAAGCCTCACCTGTTTCTATCTTTCGGAGCCGTGCTGCTGGCTTGGATTGTTGTTTCCCGGAGTTACAAGCTACTGGCTGGCGCGGCCGTTGCCATGGCCGCCAGTTGCGGGGCTGTCTATTCCATAGCCCCCTCGGCATGGGCTCAATACTCGCAGATGATGCGCACCTCGGGAATCGAGAAGGAGTTCATTCCTTGCATGGGGGTGTTACTGCGCCTTTGGATAAGTCCGCAAACCATGTGGCTCCAATACTTGCTGCCCGCGCTGGGATGCGTTTGGGCGCTAAGTTACTTCCGGTCGCACAGGCAAACGTGGGATTGGATGAAGCACGGCAGCCTGGTGATGCTTGTGTCGATGGTATCGGCGCCGTATTGCTGGCTCTTCGATCAGGTTCTGGCAATACCGGCGCTGTTACAGGCCGCGTATCGGACCCGGCCTCGGACGGTGCTGGCGATACTTGCTTTTGCGAGCGTGGCGGTCGAGGTGGAATTGGTTTGCAACGTCAACTTGCCTTCCATCCACTATCTTTGGACCGCCCCCGCGTGGCTGGCATGGTACATCGTTGCATGTGCCACCGGCGGTAAGAATCCGGATCATTCACCTTACGAGCCGATTGAGGAGTTTCAAACCCGTACATCATGAAGGAATGGAATGCCAGAAATGAGTAAGACCGGAGAGCCGCGCACGATGGCAAGAGGTCTTCGTGGTGTGGCGGGTTTTTTCTTGGCAACTGTCTGCGGGCTGGGGTTTGGGTTCATGGCCATGGGCTTCCTGCTTTCAATGCTGTCGCCGCAGGTGGTCAGCTCGCGCGATTTCGTTGCGTTCTGGGCCACTGGCCAGCAACTTGCGCACCACGGTAATCCTTACGATGCGGATGCTCTTCTGCGGATCGAACGCGGCGCCGGGCTTCACGCCGTGGGTTCGCCCATGTTCATGCGGAATCCGCCGTCTGCTTTGCCGCTGGTATATCCGCTTGGATTTCTCGGCTTGCAGTTTGCATCGATCCTTTGGTCCCTGCTGCTGCTCATGTGCCTGGTGGCCTCGGTCCACATGCTTTGGTTGATGCACGGTAGCCCAAAGACCCAGCGTACGCTCCTCGGTTACTCTTTCGGGCCGGCACTCCTTTGCCTGCTCAACGGCCAGACTTCTCTTTTCGCGCTTCTGGGGTTAGCCCTGTTTTTGCGTCTGCATGGCGCGCGCCCGTTTCTGGCTGGAGTATCGCTGTGGCTCTGCGCGCTGAAACCTCATTTGTTTTTGCCCTTCGGCGTGGTGTTGATTGCCTGGGCCGTTGTTACAAGGAGTTATAAGGTCATTGCGGGTGCGTTAGCTGCTATCGCTGCGAGCTGCGCCATCGCATTTATCATGGACCCAGCGGCATGGGCACAATACAAGAGGATGGTGCAGACTTCGGGGATGGAGCGGGACCACATTCCCTGCGTGAGTTATCTGCTGCGCCATTGGATCAGCCCGCAAACTATGTGGCTCCAATATTTGCCGGCCGCGCTTGGATGCGCATGGGCTCTTGGCTACTTCTGGAGCCGCCGCGACAGTTGGGACTGGACGAGGCATGGCGGCCCGGTGATGCTGGTATCGATCGTTTCAGCTCCGTATTACTGGCTCTACGATCAGGCGCTGGCCCTGCCGGCGCTGCTGCACGCAGCATACCTGACCCGGTCACGGATGCTCCTGGCACTGCTTGCGCTTTTGACTGTTCTTATCGAAATCGCGCTGTTCTGTAATATCTGGTGGCCCGCACCCATCTACACCTGGACTCTTTGGGCGGCGCCCGCGTGGCTGGTATGGTACCTGTTTGCCTCCGCTAAGACGGTTGTGAAACCGGAAGCTTTGAACTCCAATTTAATCGCATGACTCAGAATCCGCGCCTGGCGAGCGGATTCCACGCGCACGACAGCACGGCCCACTCATTGGGGCGGTAGAATAGCTTTCATTGTGAGATGAATGGAAATTCGCGTAGTTACCAAAGACAGTGGAATAAGCTCGCGGGCGCGAGTGAAAGAACGGGGCGCCTGCATTGGCAGTTACAGCAATTGTGAGCGAATGACGATTGGGACTGGAGAAACAAGATGTTAGCGAAAGGTCTTCGCGTGGCGGGAAAACTGTTGCTGGCAACTCTCTGCGGACTGGCATTTGGGTTCACTGTCTGGTGCTTCCTTTTTTCGATGACGTCCGCCAAGGTGGTGGGATCGCGCGACTTTGCGCTCTATTGGACCACCGGGCAACAGATCGCCCATCACGGCAACCCCTACGATGGCGATGCGCTGCTGCGCATTGCGCGTGACGCGGGGATGCCGGGGTTGTACGGCACTTATATGTGCAATCCGCCCTGGACGCTGCCGCTGGTTTATCCGCTGGGCTTCCTTGGCTTGCGCGTCGCGTCCATTCTATGGTCCCTGTTCATGCTTGTTTGCCTGGCGGGTTCGGTACATCTGCTGTGGGTGATGCATGGGCGCCCGCGAGGCCGCCGGCAGTTACTCGGCTACTCTTTCGGGCCGGCGCTTGTCTGCCTGATCATGGGTCAGACCGCTTTGTTGGCGCTGGTAGGACTGGTGCTTTTTCTGCGCCTGCATCGTACCCGCCCGTTTTTTGCCGGAGTGTCTCTGTGGCTCTGCATGTTGAAGCCGCACCTGTTCCTGGCCTTTGGCGTGGTGTTGCTGGCGTGGATTGTATTTTCGAGGAGTTATAAGATACTTCTGGGCGCGGTGGTCGCGCTTGTTGCAAGCTGCGCACTCGCGTATCTCATTGTTCCCTTCGAGTGGGGCCAGTACCTGCAGGTGCTGCGGCGGCCGGGAAATGAGTGGGAGTATATTCCCTGCCTGCCTGTGTTGCTTCGCCTGTGGGTAAGAAAGGACGCGGCCTGGGTGCAATATGTTCCATCGGTCATTGGCTGCGCGTGGGGCCTGGTCTATTTCTGGACGCGCCGCTTGCGGTGGGATTGGCTGCGGCACGGCAGCCTTCTGATGCTGGTATCCCTTGTTTCCGCGCCGTATTCATGGCTGTACGATCAGGTGGTGGCGGTACCGGCCCTGCTGCAGGGAGCGTTTGTTACGCGCTCGCGCAGCATGTTGGCGACTCTTGCTTTCCTGAGCGCTTTGATCGAGGTTGCGCTTTTTGGAATCGTCTGGAAGCCCGCCACTCTGTATCTATGGACGCTGTGGAGCGGGCCGGCATGGCTGATTTGGTATGTCTATGCAGTGTCTCTGCCGGCGCAACGCTTGCCGGGCCAGGTCGCCGCGCAAGTTAATAACTCCGAAGCGACCGCGCCATGAAACTCCGGCTGTGGGCTGCGCAATTGGAGTTATCGCTATCTGCGGGAGATTGCTAACTGGATGTTAGCGGACGCGAGGGGTTTCAACTGGAGCTGTCGCCTGGCAACGAAGCGGGCGTGAATTCAAGAGTGTCCCCGCGCTGGGTGTGCGTGGAGCGGATGGCGCCGGAGGGAAGCTCAATTACGGAGTGCGCCAGTAGACAGGCGGACAGACGCCAGGGACGCACGGAG
>Ga0302326_10022308_pt1 | contig 12949 bp, 11 predicted proteins | sample Palsa_T0_3_FD_202264 | JGI IMG/M metagenome (GOLD analysis project Ga0302326, IMG submission 202264) | Peat permafrost microbial communities from Stordalen Mire near Abisko, Sweden - Palsa_T0_3 | ecosystem: Environmental > Terrestrial > Soil > Palsa > Peat permafrost | place: Sweden: Abisko... | reverse complement strand
CTCTCGCTCGGCGTCCTGATCGTCGAGGCGGCCAAGCGATCGGGCTCGCTGATCACCGCGCGGTTTGCGCTCGAACAGGGCCGCGAGGTATTCGCCGTTCCCGGTTCGCCGCTCGATCCACGTGCTGAGGGGACGAACGGCCTCATCAAACAAGGGGCGACGCCGGTCACCGAGGCAGCCGACATCGTCTCCGTGCAGCGGTCGATCACGGAGGAGAAGGAACTGCCGGCGCGCGAGCCCGAGTCGCGCTCCGGCGGGGCCGGCGATGAAGTCGAACCGGCGCCCGATGAGCGGGCGCGCATTGTCGCTCTGCTCGACCCGGCGCCGGCCCAGATCGACGATCTGGTGCGGCTGTCGAAGAGTTCGCCCGCGGTGGTGCGGATGGTGCTGCTTGAGCTTGAGATTGCCGGACGGCTCGAACGCCACGGCGGCGGCTTGATATCGCTCGCCTAGATTGAGGCTTCAGCGCTTTGGCAGCAGGCCGAGCCGCTTACCGATCATGCGATCGATAAAGCGCTTAGGCAGGTTGCGCATAATCCAATCCCGCACCGGGTTGGGTGTTATTGCGTAGCGCACCTTCGGTTTCGCGGCAGTCAACGCTTGCAGCACCACTTCGCCGACCCGCTCCGGGGGCAGCCCATTTTCTCCGAGCTTGAGCATGTAAGCGCGCAGGCGATCGAGCGCCGGCTCATACGGCGAGTTGCGGAACGGCGTGGTATCTATTTGCTCGGCCTTGCTCCAAATCGGCGTCGATACCGCACCCGGGCCGACGACGATGACGTCGATTCCCCACAACAGCATTTCGCGCCGCAAGCTTTCAGAAAGGCCTTCGAGGGCGAATTTAGAGGCATTGTAAGGCGCCACGAACGGGTTGCCGATACGGCCGCCGACCGAGCTGATGTTGATGATGCGTCCCGGGCTACCCGTAAGCTGCGGATCGGTGCCAGTGAGCGGCGCGAAAGCTTTGGTGACGATGACGACGCCGACGAGATTGATCTCGATCTGGCGGCGGAATTCTTCGGTCGGCAGCTCCAGGAGCGGACCGGCGACGGCCACGCCGGCATTGTTGACCAGACCGGCCAACCGTTCACCTGCGAGTGTCCTGCGCACGTCTGACGCAGCCGCATTCACCGCAGCCTCGTCGGTCACGTCGAAGATCAACGGCACGAAGCGGTCACCAAATTCCGCGGTGAGGCGCCCCGCGTCGGACGTTTTGCGCACGCTCCCAAAAACGCGAAAGCCATTGCCAATAAGAACCTTTGCCGTGCCCCAGCCTATGCCGGTGGAAGTTCCCGTGATCACGACGCTGCGCATAAAACCTCCGGCGTTGGCGGATTGACCGACCCGCTCGCATCTTCAATGGTGCTGACATCTTACAATGGACGGTCGGCCTTGGGGCGAAGATGATGGCGCGGCTTTCGTTTCTGGTTCTAGTGCTATCGCTCGCGAGCGTTCGCGCCGAATGCCAGACCGGCAATTCCTTTGCGGCCTTCCTTGCCGGGCTGCGGCAGGAGGCCGCCACGCAAGGCATTACACAAGCGACTTTTGACGCAGCGTTCGCAGGGTTGACGAGCGACCCGAACGTGCTTGGAGCGATGCGGCACGCGCCGGAATACGGCAAACCATTTGGACCGTATCTCGCGAGCCTCGCTTCGCCGTCCCGCATCGCTGTGGGTTTGCGTAAATCGGCGCAATTGGCCGCTACCTTGCAGGCCGTCGAACAAAAGTTTGGTGTCGACGCACACATCCTCGTCAGCATCTGGGGCGTTGAATCGTCTTTCGGCGACGGCGAGCAGCATTGGGATGTGTTCCGCTCGCTGGCGACCTTGGCGGCCGCGCGCTTTCAGCATCCGCTGTTCCGCGATGAGCTCCTGAGCGCTTTACAGATCCTCCAGCGCGGTCATATTCCCCGCCGGGAATTCGTCAGCTCCTGGGCCGGTGCCATGGGCCAGCCGCAGTTCTTGCCGTCGAGTTATTTGAAGTATGCCGTCAATTTCGACGGCGACGGCAACGCCGACATCTGGCGCAGCGTCCCCGATGTGCTCGCCTCGATCGCAAATTATTTGCAGAAATCGGGCTGGCAGCCGCGCTTGCCCTGGGGCTTTGAGGTCGTGCTGCCGCAAGGATACGATTACCGCACGAGCCGCGGCACGTTTGCCGATTGGGCAACGCGTAACGTGAGCCGCGCCGATGGTGGCGCGCTTCCCGCGACCGGCAGCGCCATCCTGTTCTTTCCCAGCGGCGCCCCCGGGCCGGCCTTTCTCGTCACCGATAATTTCGTCGTGCTCAAGCGGTTCAACAATTCGGACGCCTATGCGCTTGCCGTCGCCGAGCTTGCCGACCGGCTGCGCGGTCTTCCTCCGTTCCGCGGGGCCTGGCCGACGGACGATTTCCAGCCCTCACGCGACCAGCGCATCGCGCTGCAACGCCGGCTCGCGGCGCTCGGCTACAAAATCGCGGATTTCGACGGGCATTTCGATTTCGATTTGCGCGACGCGGCGCGCGACTTGCAGCAGCGTTACGGCTTGATCCCCGACGGCTACCCGAGCCGCGCTTTCCTCGACCGCGTCGGCGTGCGCTAAAAGATGCGTGTCAGCCTGGTCCGCCTGACGCGCGATCCGCCTGCCCGCCCCAAAGCTTGCAAATCTCATCGGCTTCGAGCCGCGCCATGTCGAGGATGTAAGCCAGCGATTCGAGGTCATGGATCTTAGCGAGCCGCGACAGCTCGTCCGCGATCGAGCCAATATAAAGGGCGGCGTCCGGGGCTTCCGCAACTTCTAGTTTGCGTCCACTTTCGAGAGCCATAAGGTGCTCAGTGCCCATGGGGATCGCCGGAGCGCCGTGGCCCACTTGCGTCCTTTTTAGATATTTTTTGCAAACAAGCAACCTCAGGGCGTGGTTGCCGGCCTGGGCGGAATTATTTCGATATGACGGCAATTTGCCACGTTTGCCTGCGCTTTCAGCCACGCGGAAGGCCCGTTTTCGCACGGTAACGATTTGACAGGCAGGGTTGCGTTACCCATGTTCGCGGCGGCCGGGACGGGGTCAAAGACCCCCAAAAGACGCGAAAAGGCCAATAAATCATTGGGTTATCATGAATCTGGTAGTGGTGGAATCGCCCGCCAAGGCGAAGACGATCAATAAGTATCTCGGCTCCGGCTACGAGGTTTTGGCCTCTTTCGGGCATGTGCGTGACTTGCCGGCCAAGAACGGCTCGGTCGATCCCGACGCCGATTTCCGCATGATCTGGGAAGTCGATGCCAAGGCGGAGAAGCGCCTCAACGACATCGCGCGGGCCGCCAAAGGGGCCGAAAAGCTGATCCTGGCGACCGACCCCGACCGCGAGGGCGAGGCGATCTCCTGGCACGTGCTCGAAGTGCTCAAGCAAAAGAAGGCGCTCCACGGCCAAGTGGTCGAGCGGGTGGTATTTAACGCCATCACCAAGCAAGCGGTGACCGAAGCGATGGCGCATCCGCGCCGCATCGACCAGGCGCTGGTCGACGCCTATCTGGCGCGCCGGGCGCTCGATTACCTGGTCGGCTTCACCCTTTCGCCCGTGCTGTGGCGCAAACTTCCCGGCGCGCGCTCGGCCGGACGCGTGCAATCGGTGGCGCTGCGGCTCGTTTGCGACCGCGAGCTGGAAATCGAAAAATTTGTCCGCAAGGAATATTGGTCGCTCATCGCGACGCTGGCGACGCCGCGCAATGACACGTTCGAAGCCCGCCTCGTCGGCACCGACGGCAAAAAGCTCCAGCGGCTCGACATCGGCTCCGGCCCCGAGGCGGAAGCTTTCAAGCAGGCCCTGGAAACGGCGGCCTTCACCGTCGCCGCGGTCGAGGCCAAGCCGGTCAAGCGGCACCCGCAACCGCCCTTCACCACTTCGACGCTGCAGCAAGAGGCAAGCCGCAAGTTCGGCTTTGCTCCCGCCCACACCATGCGCGTGGCGCAGCGGCTCTATGAAGGCATCGATATCGGCGGCGAGGCGGTCGGCCTCATCACCTATATGCGCACCGACGGCGTGCAGATCGCCGACGAAGCGATCGGCGCCGTCCGCCGCGTGATCGAAACTGATTACGGCGCGAACTATGTGCCGCCGGCGCCGCGGCGTTACGAGACCAAGGCGAAGAACGCGCAGGAAGCCCATGAAGCCATCCGCCCGACCGATCTCGCCTGCCGGCCGAGCGAAACCAAAAGCTTCCTCGATGCGGACCAGGCCAGGCTCTACGAGCTGATCTGGCTGCGCACGGTCGCCAGCCAAATGGAGTCGGCCGAGCTTGAACGCACCACGGCCGACATCACGGCGAATGTTGGGAGCCGGCAACTCGAACTGCGCGCCACCGGAACGGTGGTGAAGTTCGACGGCTTCCTCACCCTCTATCAGGAAGGCCAGGACGAAGACCCGGACGACGAAGAGGCGCGCCGGTTGCCGCCGATGAGCGCCGGCGAAACCCTCGCCAAGCGCGCGATCGCCGCCGACCAGCATTTCACCGAGCCGCCGCCGCGCTATTCCGAAGCCTCGCTGGTCAAGCGCCTGGAAGAGCTCGGCATCGGCCGGCCGTCGACCTACGCGTCCATCTTGCAGGTGCTCAGGGACCGTAAATATGTGCGGCTAGACAAGCGCCGGCTTTATCCTGAAGACCGCGGACGCATCGTCGTCGCGTTCCTCGAAAGCTTCTTCGCCCGCTACGTCGAATACGATTTCACCGCAAGCCTCGAAGAGCAGCTCGATCTGATCTCCAACAACGAGATTGAGTGGCGGCAAGTGCTGCGCGATTTCTGGCGCGATTTCATCGGCGCGGTGGACGAGATCAAGGACGTGCGCATTACGCAGGTGCTTGACACGCTCGACGCATTGCTCGCGCCGCATTTGTTCCCGCCGCGCGAGGACGGCACCGATCCGCGGCAATGCCCGAACTGCACTGCCGGCCGGCTCACGCTCAAGCTCTCCAAGTATGGCGCCTTCATCGGCTGCTCGAACTATCCGGAATGCCGCTACACAAGACCGCTGACGATATCGGGCGACGGTTCGGGCGAGATCGGCACCAAAAAGCTCGGCGAAGATCCCAAGACCGGCCTCGAAGTGACTTTGCGCAGCGGCCGCTTCGGTCCCTATGTGCAGCTCGGCGAGGCGGTCAACGGCGAAAAGCCGAAGCGCGCCGGTCTGCAAAAGGGAACGGTCCCTGAAGACGTCGATCTCAATCGCGCGCTCGCGCTGCTGTCGCTGCCGCGCGAAGTGGGGCTTCATCCCGAAGACGGCGAGCCGATCCGCGCCGGCGTCGGCCGGTTCGGACCTTACGTGCTGCACGATAAGACTTACGCCAATCTCGAAGACGGCGACGATGTCTTCCATATCGGGCTGAATCGGGCGGTGACGCTCTTGGCCGAAAAACGCGCCAGGCCTCCGCGCTTCCGCCGCTTCGGCGCCGACCCGGGGCGCCCGCTTGGCGCGCACCCGACCCGGGGCGGGCCGATCGTGGCGAAGAACGGCCGCTACGGCCCCTATGTCAGCCACGAAGGCGTCAACGCCACGCTGCCGAGCGACAAGACGCCGGAGACGATCACTCTCGAGGAAGCCGCCACGCTCATCGACGCGCGGGCGGAACGCGGACCCGCGCCGCATGCGCGGCCGCGCAAGGCCAAGCGGCCGTCACCGGGCACGGCGCGGCACATCAAAGCTTCCTCGAAGAGGCCCGGCGCGCGCGCCGCCAAGCGGTCCGCCAACAACAAGACTCAACGCAAGACGACACAAGCTGCCGAGTAATTTTCGCAACGGGCCCCTTTACGATCTTTGGCCATCAACGCGGCCAATGAGCGGTCCATGAAACCGACGTGAAACGCAATTCCCTCCCCTCCCGCGAGGAGCTTCTCACCTTCATCCGCGAACGCGCCGGCAAGGTGGGCGCGCGCGAGATCGCGCGCGCCTTTGGCGCCAAGAATGCCGACCGGGCGGCACTCAATCGCATGCTGCGCGAGCTTGCCGATTCCGGTGACATCGAGCGGCGAAAGAAGCGATTGCACCACGCCGGCACATTGCCTTCCGTCCTCCTCGCCGACATCACCGGCCGCGATCGCGACGGCGAATTGCTGGCGCGGCCGACGGAATGGGATGAAGACGCTCATGGCGCCCCGCCGGTCATCCGCATCGCCATGGCGCGTCGCCCGCGGCCAGGCGAAGTCGCCGGCGTCGGCGACCGCGCGCTCATCCGCGTCGAACGAACGAACGACGAGGAAACTACCGCCAGCGTCATCAAGCTGATCGACCGCGCCAGGCAGCGCGTGCTCGGCATTTTCCGCAGCCTTCCGGGCGGCGGCGCGCGCCTGGTGCCGATCGATAAAAAGCAGCTCGGCCGTGAACTCACCATCGGCAACGATCATACCGGCGGCGCCGTGGACGGCGATCTCGTCGCCGTCGAGTTGGCGCGCCAGGGCCGGCTCGGCTTGGCGAGCGGTTCAGTCGTGGAGCGGCTCGGCTCGCTCAAGGGCGAGCGCGCGGTTAGCCTGATCGCGATCCATGCCCACGGCATCCCCCATGTTTTTCCTGGCGCGGTGGTCGCTGAAGCCGATGCCGCGCGCGCCGCGACCCTCGAAGGACGCGACGATTGGCGCAAGCTGCCATTCGTGACCATCGATCCGCCTGACGCCAAGGACCACGACGACGCCGTCCATACCGTGCCCGATGCAGACCCGCGCAATGGCGGTGGCTATATCGTCACTGTCGCCATTGCCGACGTGGCGCATTACGTGCGGCCGGGCTCGGCGCTCGATCGCGCCGCTGCCGAACGCGGCAATTCGGTCTATTTTCCCGACCGTGTCGTACCCATGCTGCCGGAGCGCATTTCCAACGATCTGTGCTCGCTGCGGCCGCACGAAGAGCGCCCGGCGCTCGCCGTGCGCATGGTCATCGGCGCCGACGGCCGCAAGCGCTCGCACACCTTCCATCGCGTGCTGATCCGCTCCGCGGCACGGCTTTCTTACGAGCAGGCCCAGCTCGCGGTTTCCGGCCGCACCGACGAAATCACCGAGCCGATCGTCGCCCCGGTCCTCGAACCGCTCTATGCCGCCTATCGTGCGGTGAGCCGCGCCCGCGACGAGCGCGGTCCGCTCGATCTCGAGCTTCCCGAGCGCAAGATCGTGCTCAAATCCGACGGCACCGTCGATCGGGTGATCATGCCGCAACGCCTCGAAGCGCACCGGCTGATCGAGGAATTCATGATCCTCGCCAACGTCGCCGCTGCCGAGACATGCGAGCGCGCGCGGGTGCCGCTGATCTATCGCGTGCATGACGAACCGTCGCCGGAAAAGCTCAACGCGTTGCGCGAATTCTTGGGCACGCTCGATATTGCTCTACCAAAAGGCGGCACCCTGCGGCCCGACGCGTTCAATCGCATCCTGCAACGGGTCAAAGGCCGCGACGTCGCACGCCTCGTCAACGAAGTGGTGCTCCGCAGCCAGGCACAGGCCGCATATTCGCCGGTAAATTTCGGACATTTCGGCCTTAATCTGCGCCGCTACGCGCACTTCACCTCGCCGATCCGCCGCTACGCCGACCTCATCGTGCACCGCGCGCTCATCCGCGCGCTCAAGCTCGGGGGCGACGGGCTTGCGGAAGCCACCGACGCGCGCGCGCTCGCCGAAGTCGCCGCCAACATTTCCGCGACCGAGCGCCGCGCCATGAAGGCCGAGCGCGAGACCGCCGACCGTTTGATCGCGCATTTTCTGGCCGACCGTGTCGGCGCTACTTTCGACGGGCATATTTCCGGCGTTACCCGCGCCGGCCTGTTTGTAGAGCTTGACGAGACCGGGGCCGACGGCCTGATCCCCGCGCGCTTCATCGGCGATGAATATTTCCGCTTCAATGAGGCGGGGCGGGCCTTCGTCGGCAATTCGGCCACCTACCGGCTCGGCGATCCGGTGACCGTAGAGCTGGTCGAAGCGGCGCCGGTCGCAGGCGCGCTACGCTTTAAGCTGGTGCGGGCAGCTCACGCCGAAGCCGGCCGGCGCCCTGGACACACGCCGCCGCGAAAGAGAAAAGCTGCATGGCGGACCGAACGACACGGACGCCGCGGCAAAAGCGGCAAGGCGTCATGAGCGACGACGACAGCGCGAGCGCCGCCGGCGATACGACGGCCGAGCGGACCGGACGGCTGACCGAAGCCGTGCGCGATCAATCCTTCGCCAACCTCAAGCCGCGGGATTCCGCGACGTTGATCTTGATCGACCGCGCGGAACGGGTGCCGAAAGTGCTGCTCGGCCGCCGCCACGAGCGGCACCGCTTCTTGCCCGGAAAATTCGTCTTCCCCGGCGGGCGCGTCGAGCGCTCCGACCGGCTGATGCCGACCTTAGCGCCGCTGCACGCGCGCGACACCGCGCGGCTGATGCGACAGGTCAAGCGGCCGAGCGCCGCCAAGGCGGCGAGCTTCGCGCTCGCCGCCATCCGCGAAACCTATGAAGAGACCGGCCTGATGCTCGGGGCGAGGAGGTCAGGCGCGATTGCCGCGCCCGACGGTGTCTGGCAGGCCTTCGCCAAAGCAGGTGTGCTGCCCGATCTGAGCCGGATTCATTTCATTGCCCGCGCCATTACCCCGCCGCGCCGGCCGCGGCGTTTCGACAGCCGCTTTTTCGCAGCCGAGATTTCCGCCGTCGCCCATCGCGCCGAGGGCTTTTTCGGGCCCGACGCGGAATTGGTCGAGCTTGTCTGGATGCCGATCACCGAGGCGCGCAGCCTCGATATGCCCGCCATCACCGCGGTGGCGCTCGAGGATCTCCAGGAACGCATCGCCGCCGGCATGAGCCCCAACCATCCGGTGCCGTTCTACCGCATGCTGCATAAACGCTTCGTACGGACGGTGTTTTGATAGCGCGCCTTCCTGGCATTTGCGCCTTTCTTGACATTGCCGGCTTTGCGACTAGGTTGACGGCCAACATACGCAAATGGAAGTCGACGTCCGCCCATGGCCAAAAATGCGACCATCAAAGTCAAGCTCGTTTCCAGCGCGGACACCGGCTTTTATTACGTGACGCGCAAGAATTCGCGCACCATGACCGACAAGCTGGTGAAAAAGAAATACGATCCGGTCGCCAAGAAACACGTCGAATTCCGCGAGTCCAAGATCAAGTAAGACGCGCCACGCGCTTCTTCGCTCGTCATGCCCGGCCGTAGCCGTTCAAAGAACGGCGTCGCTTCGCTCGCCTATGCCGCCGGGCTTTTCTTTAACGGCGAACGCCTGAACGATCGGGTCAAACCGACCGCGGCGCCGGCCAAGGTGGCCGGCAGGGAGCGGTGTCATGAGGAGGCCACTCGCACCGCCCCCGTGCCGACCGAACCCCACGCACCCAGGAGATGCGGCGGACCTGAGCACTCCGCAGGGCTATCCGATGCACCGTGCCTTCCCGGGCCGTCGTCGGCTCGCTTTAGGAAGGCGTCCGCTATTTATTGTTGAGTACCGCCGCAAGGCTAGCGCAACGGTTGAGGAAATCAACAGTCACCGGCGGTAAAATCAGCCCTCAGGCCGCGTCCGGCACCACGCGGTTGCGGCCGTCGCGCTTGGCGCGATAGAGCGCCTGGTCGGCGCGCTTGATGAGGCTCGCGGCGGTGTCCTCGCGTCCGCGCAGGGCCGCGATGCCGATCGAGAGCGTCACCGGAATGCTGCGCGCTCCCTGGCTGATGACGAACGGCTCTGCGGCAATGCGCCGGCGCAGCCGCTCCGCCACCATGGCGGCGACCGTCATGTCGGTTTCCGGCATGACGATAACGAATTCTTCGCCGCCGCAGCGGCACGCCAGATCGATGCCGCGGATCGAGCGCTTGATGCGCAGCGCGAAGTCGCGCAGCACGTCGTCGCCGGCGTCGTGGCCGTAGTTGTCGTTGATCGATTTGAAATAGTCGATGTCGAGCACCATCACCGCCAGCGGCTTGCCGCGCGCACCCGCCTGCTCCATGAGCGTCCCCAAATGGCTTTCCATGTAGCGGCGGTTGAACAAGCCGGTCAACGCGTCGGTGATGGCCATCTCGATCGATATCTGGACGTTATCGCGCAACCGTTCGCTGTAGCGGCGCTTGCGTACCTGGCTGCGCGCCCGCGCCAACAACTCGTTCTTGTCGATCGGGCGCATCAGATAGTCATTCACGCCGATTTCCAGCCCGCGCAGCATGCGCGCGTTGTTATCGGGCTCGGTGATGGCGAGGATAGGCACGTTGCGGGTGCGCTCGAGCGAGCGGATTTGGCTGCACAGCCGCAGCGCGTCGAAATTCTCCAGGCCGAGCGAGACGATAAGCAGATCGTAGTTGCCCTCGGCGGCGCGGAACAAAGCCTCGTTCGGATCGGCCTCGATCTCGACGCTATGCTCGGTGGCAAGCGTGCTGGCGACGCGCTCATATGATGCCGGCCGGTCGTCGACGATGAGCACCCGGCCGCCGCGGCCGGTATCGGCGACGGCTTCGCGTTCCGGGGATTCGATGCCGATCTCGCGCGAGGTCACCGCGCGCATGCGTAGCTCGTCGGTGACCATCTTGAGCCGTGCAAGCGACCGCACGCGGGCGATCAGCGCCAATTCAGGAGTGGGCTTGCTCAGAAAGTCGTCGGCACCGGATTCGAGCCCGCGCACGCGGTCCGAAGGCTGATCGAGCGCGGTCACCATGACCACGGGGATGTGATGCGTGGCCGGATTGGTCTTCAGGCGCCGGCACACCTCGAACCCGTCCATGTCGGGCATCATGACGTCGAGCAGCACGAGATCGCATTCGGCCCGCTCGCAGATGGTCAACGCCTCCTGGCCGCTCATGGCGGTGATCACGTCGAAATATTCGGCCGACAGCCGCGCTTCCATCAGCTTGACGTTGGCGGGGACGTCGTCGACGACGAGAACGCGCGCAGTCATTCGCTAAACCTACGGATTGCCGAGAAAGTGACGGATGGTCTCGATGAACCTGCCTACCGAGATCGGTTTGGAGAGATAGGCTTCACAGCCGCCCTCGCGGATGCGCTCCTCGTCGCCCTTCATGGCGAAGGCGGTCACCGCGACGACCGGAATGGCGCGAAGATCCTGGTCGTCCTTGAGCCATTTGGTGACTTCGAGACCGGAGACTTCGGGAAGCTGGATGTCCATGAGGATCAAATCGGGCCGGTGCTTGCGCGCCAAATCGAGCGCTTCGATGCCGTTGCGCGTGGCCACGGTGTTGTAACCATGGGCTTCCAACAGGTCGTGGAAGAGCTTCATATTGAGCTCGTTGTCCTCCACGATTAGGACGGTCTTGGCCATCCCCGATCCCTCACCTGCCCCGGGCCCCTGCGCTGCGCGGTCATTTCTGCGGTCGCCGAGCGGTATGCAAGCTAGCCCGGATTCATTACGGAAAGGCAAATAGAAGAGCATGAAAATGCCCTTGTGCCCTAACCGGGAAGCGGCGGAAATGCTGGCTATTCAGGCGCTTGCCTTCATCGCCGAAGACCCCGAAAAGCTGAGCCGCTTCCTCGGCATGACCGGGATACCACCCGAAGAAGTCCGCGCCGCCGCGGGCGAGCCCGGCTTTCTCGCCGGCGTGCTCGAGCATATGCTCGCCGACGAGAGTCTCTTGGTTGCGTTCGCCGACAGCGCCGGCATCGATCCTGCGGCCATAGCGCGCGCCCGCGATGCATTGGGCAAACGGGACGACGGCATGTGAGCGCTTTCTGCCGCGATTGCCTCGCCGACGCCTCGGCGCAAGCCGCCCGCTGCGCCGCCTGCGGCTCGCCGCGATTGTTGCGTCATGGCGAAGTGGCAGAGCTTTCCATCGCCCATGTCGATTGTGACGCCTTTTACGCCACGATCGAGAAGCGCGACGATCCCGCGCTTGCCGCCGAGCCGGTCATTGTCGGCGGCGGCCGCCGCGGCGTCGTCGCCGCCGCATGCTATGTCGCGCGCACCTTCGGGGTAAGATCGGCCATGCCGATGTTCGAGGCGCTGCGGCTCTGCCCGCACGCCCGCGTCGTTCGACCCAACATGGAGAAATATGCCGTCGTCGGCCGCGAGGTACGGCAGATGATGCTGGCGTTGACGCCGCTGGTCGAACCCTTGTCCATCGACGAAGCGTTCCTCGACCTTTCCGGCACCGAGCGACTGCACGGGCTTTCGCCGGCCAAAGTGCTCGCGCGTTTTGCCATTGAGGTCGAGAACAAGCTTTCCATCACCGTTTCGATCGGGCTCTCCTGCAACAAATTCCTGGCGAAAATCGCTTCCGACCTCGACAAGCCGCGCGGTTTTGCCGTGCTGGGAGCGACCGAGGCGCAACAATTCCTCGCGCCGAAGCCGGTGAGCTTCATCTTCGGCGTCGGCAAAGTCAGTGCCGCCCGGTTGGCACGCGACGGATTCCACCGCATCGCCGATCTGCAAAAAATGAGTGAAATCGAGATGCTGCGCCGCTACGGCGAGGAAGGCCGCCGGCTCGGCCGCCTTGCCCGCGGCATCGATGCGCGCCAAGTCAGCGCCGACCGCGAAACCAAGAGCGTGTCGTCGGAGACGACATTCGACCGCGACATCTCCGACTTCCGCGCGCTTGAGCGTATTCTTTGGGCGCAAACCGAGGAAGTTTCGGCGCGGCTGAAAGAGAAGGCGCTCGCTGGCGCTACCGTGACGCTGAAGCTGAAAACCGCCGATTTCAAAATTCGCACCCGGGCGCATTCGTTCGGTGCGCCGAGCCAGCTCGCGGGAAAGATATTCGCCGCTGTCCGCGGCCTGCTCGAACGCGAAACCGACGGAACGAAATTCCGCCTGCTCGGCGTCGGCCTAAGCGCGCTCACCACGGCGGACCACGCCGATCCCGCCGATTTCGTCGATGGCCGGGCGGTCGAAGCCGAACACGCCGTCGACCGGGTGCGCGCCCGCTTCGGCGAGGACGCCGTGGTAAGGGGGCTCGCGTTCGAAAGATCGAAAGAGCCCCCATGACGAATTTAGCGGCACGGCTTTATGTCCTTGA
>Ga0302326_10022307_pt1 | contig 12949 bp, 17 predicted proteins | sample Palsa_T0_3_FD_202264 | JGI IMG/M metagenome (GOLD analysis project Ga0302326, IMG submission 202264) | Peat permafrost microbial communities from Stordalen Mire near Abisko, Sweden - Palsa_T0_3 | ecosystem: Environmental > Terrestrial > Soil > Palsa > Peat permafrost | place: Sweden: Abisko... | reverse complement strand
CTGGAGGGCTCGCATTTCCTGGCCCGCAATAACCTGGGTGCGGCTTATCGCGACACGGGGCGAATTCAATCGGCGATCGATTGCTTTCGCCAGGCGGCAGAATTGCGGCCTGAGCTCACGACGCCGCATAGCAATTTTCTCTATGCCATGCACTTCCTTCCGGACTGCGATCCGGCGGAGCTCCGTCGCGAGCACGAAGTCTGGAACCAAAGGCATGCCGAGGCACTGTCGGCGTCGGCCCGAGCCCACCGCAACGATCGATCGCCGGATCGCCGGCTGCGGATCGGATATGTCTCGCCGAATTTTCGCCAGCACCCGGTTGGGCGATTTTTGCACAGCCCGCTGGCTTGCCACGATCGCCGCGAATTTGAGATCGTCTGCTACGCATCCGTGCGAAATCCCGACGCATTGACTGCGCAGCTACGGCAATCGGCCGATATTTGGGTGGACGCATTGGAGATGTCGGATGAAGCGCTGGCCGAGCGAATTTGCGGCGATCGGATCGACATTCTCGTCGATCTGACGCTGCACATGCGTGATCATCGCCTGCTGACTTTTGCCCGTCGGCCGGCGCCGGTTCAGATCACCTGGCTGGGATATTGCTCGACGACGGGCGTAAGCGGGATCGACTATCGCCTGACCGATCCGTATCTCGATCCGCCGGGGAGGCACGACGAGTGGTACGTGGAGCGGTCCGTGCGTTTGCCGCGAACCTATTGGTGTTATCAGCCGGGGATCGTGACCGATCCCGTCAATCCGCTGCCGGCGTTGTCGCGGGGCTACGTAACGTTTGGGAGCTTGAATAACTTCTGCAAAGTCTCGCCGCGGGCGTTGGAGTTGTGGGCGAGACTGCTGGCGGGTATTCCCAAGTCCCGCCTGATCTTGCACGCGCATCGCGGGGAGCATCGCAGCCGCGTGGCCGCGACGTTCGCCGCGCATGGCGTCGCGGCGGAACGGTTGAGTTTCGTCGACACGCTGCCGCTGGCGGATTATTTCCGGTTGTATTACCGGGTGGACATCGCGCTCGACAGTTTCCCGTACGCCGGCGGCACGACGACCTGCGATGCCCTGTGGATGGGCGTGCCGACTGTCAGCCTCGTGGGCCAAGCCGCGTTCGCCCGCGGCGGGCTGAGCATTCTCGGCAATGTGGGGCTTGGCGACTTGGCCGTGTCCACGCCCGAAGAATATCTGCAAGCGGCCTCGGCCTTGGCGGCCGACGTTCCGCGGCTGTCTGCTCTGCGCAACGGATTGCGCAATCGTCTGCTGCGCTCACCGCTTATGGACGGCCCGGGCTTCGCGCGCGACCTGCAAAACGCCTGCCGCTCTCTCTGGCGGCGATGGTGCGGATAATCGCATTTATGTAAGGATTTACGGCAAATAGGGCGCAAATGTGCTATGACACATCGATGCCCACCCGGATCCTGCTGGTCGATGACCATCAAATGATTCGGGACGGATTGCGCTTGCTGCTCACGGCGGAGCACGACTTGAAGCTGCTGGGCGAAGCGGCAACCGGGCGCCAAGCCGTTCTCCTGACCAAGGAACTCTCGCCGGACGTGGTGGTCATGGACATCGCCATGCCCGACCTCAACGGCGTGGACGCCACCCGCCAGATTATTTCGCATTGCCCGGGCGTGAAGGTGGTCGTGCTCAGCGCCAACGTGGATCAACGATTGGCCTCGCAGATCATGGCCGCCGGGGCGACGGGGCTGATTCCCAAGGAAGCCGCGTTCGAGGAACTGGCACTGGCGATCCGAACCGTCGTCGCTGGAAAAACTTACATCAGCCCGCGATTGCCCGGCGATACCGTCGCATCGCTGCTTCACTCCTCCTCGAAGCTCCACAACGGAAACGGCATGTTCAAGCTCACCTCCCGCGAGCGGGAAGTGCTGCAACTGATGGCCGAGGGAAACGCCACCAAGGCCATCGCCTACCATCTTCAACTGAGCGTGAAAACCGTCGAGACCCATCGCCGACGATTGATGACCAAGCTCGGCATCGACAACGTCGCCGGCCTCACCAAATACGCCGTCCGCGAAGGGCTTACCGGGCTGCAGTGACCCGGGCTGTCACTTCAGGCCGCCGATATTCCAGACGACAACGGTATTTGCGGTATTTCCGGCGGCGAGTTCACTTCCGTCGGGTGAAACCGCGACACATGTGAATCGAGCGGGACCGGCCATCCGCGCGATTAAGCTGGCGGTAGCCGTGTCCCATACGCGGACGGTTTTGTCGAAGCTGCAAGAAATCAGGTTGCTGCCGCTGGCGTTGAAGCAGACCGAATGAATTTCTTCCGTGTGGCCTTTCATCAACATCGAATGCGCTTTGAGTGTGGCGGCGTTGACCAAAACGATGTTGTTGTTCGAATCCACCGTGGCCAGTATCTTCCCATCAGGCGAATACTGAACGCACCACTGCGCCGAGCCCCACATGGGTTTCACGGTAAGATTGAGCTTTCCGCTGGCAACGTTCCATAACGCCAGGTCACCCGAGTAGTAACCCACCGCCAAGGTTTTTCCGTCGGGACTGAAGTCCGCGGAAGTCGGCGCGCCGGCCGGCTTGTCCCCCGCCGCAAGTGACCGGAGACGTTGACCGCTCGTCGCATCCCAAACCGTGACGGCCTTCTCGTTCATTCCAGCGGTCGCGAGGACTTTGGCATCTGGAGAAATGGCCATCAGGCCGACCTGCGGCGTCTGCGGCAATGGGTCGAACCGTTGCTTCCAGGCCGGAAAATCAACAACCAGCACGGCATTATCCATGCTGCCAACCAACGCGTTCCCGTCGGCCGAGAATTCCCCCGGGGAAAAGCTGTTCAGTTTTTTAGGCGGAGCGTCCTTCCAAGACTGAGTGTCGTAGACGTGCGCGCCAGCTCCCCCGCAAATGAGCGACGAACCGTCACGTGAAAAGGCGAGGCCCGTAATGCTGAACATCGCGCCGTCCCCCAGCGTGGCGACGACGTTCGGCTCCGCGGCCGCGGCGAACGAGCCCGATGCAACGACACCCAGGGCAAAAATGATCACCCCGCCGAGAACACCCAAACGCTTGACCGCGAAACTCAGTTCCTGCATCTGCCTCCTCCCGCGCCCGATGGAGCGCGTCCAGTGCCCGTAGACTCCGCCGAATACCGTGCCCCAACGCAACGCGCCAATGGAGCCGCGCGGTCCGGAGCGTAGCGGCGTAACCGAGGCCCGTCCACCACGACGGCTGGTCATCCAGACGTACCGACACGCTCATCGTGGGCCCAAAATTGTGGCCGCACATAGTGATCGACGCAAAATGCTGGTTCAATGACCTTGGCGACGACGGGGTCAAGTCGCAGGTAAGCGGGCCGGCGGAAGCAGTGTCGAATGCCGTCTCCGACCGTCGAGGACCAAGTCTCCGATGAGTAGGCAAGGCAAAGCCTCCAGCACAGGTAAATACTGCCGATGGAAAAAAGCGCGTAGATTCCCCGAAACAGAATCGGACGGGACCAACGGTTGTCGCCGCTGCCGTACGCTAAAAACATTGAACGCTCCCGCTCAAGTTCGTGATGGATTGGCCGCCGACTCGGTTTTGAAAATCAGCAGATATGGAACCGCCGAGTTGCCGGCGGCGTCCTTGAAGTTGCCGAAGTTGTCGCTGTTGAGCCAGATCGCATACGTCTTGCCCGGCTCCAGCTTCACCGGCAACACGCAGGTGCGCTTGTCATCCAGATAATGCGGCTTGCCTGTGGTTTTCGGAAACGTGTCCTTGCCCCAGGTCGACCAGGACCAGCTGCCGTCCTGCATGTCCTTGCTATAGGCGACCGTAATTTCCGTGATGTTCGGATCAACGCCATCCGTCCCTGATTCCGGCACAGTCTTGACTACCACCGGCGGAGCCGCAGCCAAGCTGACGGCGTCATCGGCCTGAACGGCACTCATCAAGGTGAGCAGAATGACGATGGTCATGCAACTGCGAAGTTTCGTCATGACTTCTCCAAAAGTGGCGTAACGGATGATGCTCTCTTGTCGGCAACGCGACGCGGGTCCGCCTGATGTTGGCTGGCTATTCGCGCCTGGAGAGCGTTACGCTTCCGATGGGCAGCCAGTCTCTTTCGACACCTTGCGGGCGCAGTATCAACCATGCCGGACCATTATTCGTCTGGATTCGAATGCCCACAGCGTGGTTGAGTTCGAGCGAGACCACTGTTCCGGGATTGCTCGCGGCCGGGGGGTCTTCGCTGGTACGAACATTTATGCCTAATCCCGAACGATTTGCATAAAATGTTGGGGTGACCCTTATCGTTGGCAGGGGGACCACATTACCGTCGATTAATGTGGCATCGTCGCCGTTAGGGATGGTGATGTACGAGTCGGCCACGATTGTACTTGTGACCTTGAAGCTATCTTCTTTTTCCGGATCGTTCAAGATCGCCTTGGCCAATGCCGGGGCGTCGGCCGCGGTCACGACTTTGTAATCAATCCTGAAAAAAAGATTTCGCGTCTCGTGAAACATTTGGAGAAGCCGCGATACGGTTTCTTGAACATCCCTGTCGGCCTTCACCGACAGTTGCTGCGGCGTGGCGACCAATGCGGCTGCTGGCCGGACACCCCGCCACAAAATGAGGCCGGTGGTGGCCTTAATGACCTCAGCAATCTGATCCGCGTCATCCTGCCGGCCGTCCGTCAGCTCCGCCACGTTGTAGATGACGATTGAACCATTACCGACCGCATCGAGCGGAGAAGCCGACGGCGCGGCGGAAATCGAGGCGACGGCGCAAAGCGCTACGACGACGCTGGAGCAACTGCAAAGTTTAAGCTTCACGAGCTACCTCCCGGAATAATGGACGACGTTTTTTGGCCGGCAACGCGACATGCGGTGCCGGCACCGGATGAATCTGTGATGTTATACCCTACTCGAGCCCGTGCACGGAAAGGCTATTCCCAGAATCCGGTTGATGTGGCTGGACCGGCCAACCTCGACGTTGTCAAAATCCCTGCCGCAATAGGTGGTCGTATTCCGCATGCGAGCCAATCCAGAACCAGAGCACGGAGTCGCGCTGCTTGAGCCCCAGTGCCCGCCAGCCGATCCCGATGCGCACGGAGTAGATCGGCGACCGCTTTCCCACCCGCTTGAATTCCAAGCTCGGGTGGTGCGGGCGAATCTTCCAGACCGCATAGGTCTTCCGCGCCTGCCGCTTGATTCGATCAGGAAGTCGCCGAAAGCATGCGAGGAACTCGTCCGTCAGTTCGGAGTTCACAATTCGTCGAAGCCTTTGCGAATCGTCTTTCCGTGCCGTTTGGCCTCGCGGGCTTTGGCGGCCATCCGCTCGAGGAGGGACTGCGAGTCAGCAAGCGTTTGATCCCAGCGCAACTCGCCATCAATGTCTTCGAGCAATTGCTCGGCCAATTGCTTCTGCGCCGCCTTGGGCAGGCGAGAAGCCTTCGTAAATGCTCTTTCCAATGCGGCTGTCATGTGCTGGTGCCTTTCGATCGCGGCCCCACCCAGTGATCGATGCTAAGCAGTGATCTGAGGCTGGTCAAAGAGTCCATGCTAGGACGCGCGACGGCCCGTCAGTCGAAATTGAGATCACGCACAAAACCATCGCTCGCTTTGATTGCGGCTCGACGTGCCGCGTCGAGCCGCCGAAACCGGCAGAGGACATCAAGCTGACGGTGCCACACTTGCTCCGTGTCGAGAGTTGGCAGCCGGCGCGACAAGTACTCGTGCATCTGCCCGACGGTAAGTAGGCCGGTCGCGTCCTCATCCGGAATGCGAATGTTGAAGGCATCTTCAATTCGCATGTGATACTCCAGCAGATCCATCCCCATGAGGGCACCAAACGACTATTGTTCCGCGCTTCGACAGGGCGTCACGCGATGATCCATGCCGGCTGCGAGTGACCCAATTGAGCGTCCGCCCAGCGATTCGTCAAACAAAATCGGGTCTATTTGGCGCGGAAGAATTTTTACCGCGGATCTCGCGGATGGGCGCGGATGGGAAAAGGCGGCTCTTATCCGCGCCCATCCGTGCCACAACCCGTCGAAATCTTCGCACGCTGAGCAAATTATCGGTGTGGAGAAAGGGGAAATGTCCACGGCAGAGGATCCCGGCGCGCTGGGACAGAGGGAAATGAGCCCCTTCTTCCCTGCCTCCGCGTAACTCTGCGTCCTCTGCGGTGAACCCGGAGAACGTCTACCGCAGAGGTCGCGGAGGAGCGCAGAGGGACGTGAACGAAGCGCAGAGGCATCCCTATTTCCTCTTTCTTTTTTTCGCCTCCGCGTTACTCCGCGGTGAATCCGGCCCTTTTTGGTTGTTGGCCGGGCGCAGCGAGGCAGCGCTGGGCTATCCGTGGTTTACGCTCTTTTTCCCCGAGGCGAAATTGTGTTTGAAATGAGGCTCGGGCGCGGGAAGATGAGCGGCGAGTTGACTGGAGGCATTGATGTATCAGACGAAACGGATCGGCGGGATGGCGTGGGGGATTGTGCTGCTGGCGATGTGCGCGGTGGCGGCGGGGGAGACGGATCGAGTGTTGCAGTTCAAGAGCGCGGCCAGGATCGGGCAGCATCTGGTGGTGTTGGCGTATCTGCCCCATGGGCGCGTGGTTCGGCTGCTGGTGGCCAATACGGATCCGAAGGGGCCGTTCGATCCGGAGGGGGATCAGAATCAGTTCATCACCAGCCTCAAAGCGGGGGATTTGGTGCAGGCTTCGTGGGACGCCGCCGACGGGGTCAACACGATCAGCGCTATCGCGCCGTACACGCCCAAGCCGGGGGAGCTGACGCCCAATGGGTATGTGTATGTGCATAGTGAGCCCAAGGCGGATAAATCGCCCGATCTGGTGGTGACGCTCGACAAGCTTGGCGAGATCACGCAGTGGGCGTTGCCGGCGGCGAAGGATGACAGCGGGCAGATGGTGCGCGATCCGGGGATCGATCAGACATTGGGGGCGCTGCACGAGGGGGATTCGGTGTGGGCGGATATTTCGCCGGGGTCGTCGCCGACGCTGGTGGCTTTGCTGCCCTACGCCGAGCCAGTCAGCGGCAAGTTGGTGAAGACCGAGGTGCTCGATGTTTCCGGGCACAGGCAGCCGGCGGTGCAGATTGACCAGAACGGGACGGTGATGGAAGCCGAGGTGCCTGTCGCGTTCAAGGACGGCAAGTGGGCGGTGGACCTGCGGATCATGTCGGAGGTTCGCCGCTGCAAGGTGGGGGAGGCGGTGCTGTTCCGCGTGCAGTTGGTCGAGGCGGACAACTGGCTGCGGGCGATCGAGCCGGTGCCGCCCGCGCCGGTCGCGGCGGGGCAGGCCGGACAGGGGCCGCAGGGGACGCCGGATTCGGGGAGCAACACGGATGCGAATGGCGTTCCCAAGGGCCGAACGATCGGCGGCGGCACGCCGGGCGTGGGGGGGATCGGGATTGGGGGGTTCTAACCCGTGTACTCGGGAAGTCTGCTCGGTGTTGGTGAGCCTACGGTTCCTCTGCAAGAGGCAATCGAGCGCCATGCCGAAAGTTCACAACCCGCACCTCACCGGCTGCCTCATCGACGTGGTAGAAAATCAGGTAGGTTCCTTCAAAGACCAACTTGCGGATAGCAAATCCTACGCGCTCGCTCGCATCTTGATCGATGGCATGGACTGCCATGCTTTCGAGCTTTCCAACAGCAGCTATCACGCGATCTTCCCAGGCAAATGCATTTTCAATCGAGTCCTGCGCGATGTATAGCATCTGCTCCTGTATTTGCGCGCGTACTTTTGGTGAGGTGATAACCGTCCGCAGTTTCACTTTTCTGCGCCTCGGGCGGCCTTCATCGCCAAAAGCTCCGCTCGAAGTTGCGCATGAAGCTCCTCAACCGTGATTCCTTTTCCCTCATCAATTTGTTTCATCGATTGCCGGATCGCTGCCACATCCCGCGCGAGTTCCATCTCCCTGGCCAGTTCGTCATAAACGGCGGGGGCCATCAGCACCGCGCGGGCTTCGCCGTTGACTGTCAGGATTTCGGCCTCGCCGGTTCGGTTCAGCCGATCCAGAATTTCGGTGGCCTTTTGGCGGAAGTCAGAGAGAGACTGGGTATGTTGGGTGGCAATCATTCGGTCCTCACAAATTTATTATAAATTCAGTATCCCCTGGATCGGGCAAGCCGTCAACAAAAATCATCCGTTACCGGCGGTGGAATGCAACATCATTCGCTCCGCTGTGGCGGCGAGCAGCGGCCTGGCGTCGCGCATCGATTGCTCGGAGGAGATCGAACCATCAGAAATACAATGACGGTGGGCGAAGTGTCCGGCCAGGGATCGCTCGGCCCCGGGGCCGATTGACCCGACGAGAGCGACGCAGGGGATGCCCATTTCACAACAGAGCCGAGCGACGCCGAGGGGGGCTTTGCCGTGAAGACTCGAGGCGTCGAGCCGGCCCTCGCCGGTGATGCAGAGGTCCGCGCCGGTGAGCCGGCGGCGGAATTGCGTGGCCTCGATCACGATGTCGATTCCGCGGCAAAGCCGGGCGCCGAAGAAGGCGAGCATGGCGAATCCCAATCCGCCGGCCGCGCCTGCCCCCGGAGTCATCGCCTCGGCGGTTTTTCCGGTGCGCTCGGCGAGGCGTTGCAGCCAGTAGTCCAACTGGGCGACCTGCGATGGGCTGGCTCCTTTTTGCGGGCCGTAGGTTTGGGCGGCGCCGTGGGGGCCGTAGAGGGGGTTGGTCACGTCGCAGGCGACGATCATCTCGAGGCGTTCGATCGGGCTGCCGCGGCCGTGCTTGATGAGCACGACGCGGTCCAGGTCCGCGCCGGTGAGCGGCTCGGTGGGGGAGACGGGTTCGCCGCCGTCGAGGAGAACGGGGAGGCCGCAGGCCTGGGCGCATCCGATGCCGCCGTCGACGGTGGCGCTGCCGCCAATGCCGAGGATGATGCGTCGGACGCCGAGCAGCGAGGCGGCCATGAGCAGCTCACCGGTGCCGAATGTGGTGGTGCAAAAGGGATCGCGTTCGTCTGGCGCGAGCAGGGCCAGTCCGCTGGCGGCGGCCATCTCGATGACGGCGGTTTGTCGATCGCCGAGCATGCCGAAGGTGGCGTCGAGTTTTTGGTCGGGAAGCGGGCCGGTGACGCGATGGGTTTGCAGCGAGCCGCCGGTGGCGGCGACCAGGGCGGCGACGGTGCCCTCGCCGCCGTCGGCGAGGGGGCAGAGGTCGATCTCTGCGGCGGGGATAACGCGGCGCACGCCCTCGGCGATGGCGTCGGCGGCCTCGAGCGCGGTCAGCGAGCCTTTGAATTTGTCGGGGGCGATGACGATTTTCATGAGCGAACTTGCGGTCGAAGGCGATCGGGCAGACTGGCGCTGCGAAACCGCAAGCGGTTAGAAGCTGAGCGTGCCGAAGCCCATTTGATCGTCGCGGACCACGCCGATGCGCACCTGGCCGGTCTTTGGTAATCGGTGCAGAAGGGCGGCGAAATCATCCAGCGTGCCGACGCGGAATTGGCCCAGTTGCACGATCACGTCGCCGGCTTGCAGGCCGGCGCGCGAGGCGACGGTGTCGGGCAGTACCTCGCTGATGAACATCCCGTCCTCAGTGTCGAGGTGGTATTTGTCGGCCAGGGCTGGTGTGAGCTGGATGACGCCGATTCCCAGCAGCCGCCGGGCTTCGACGATGGCATCGGGCGTCGCGACGGCACGGGGGATCAGTGTCTGGGAGCCCTCGCCGCCGGCGAAGGCGATCCGAATAGGCTGGTCCAGCTTGCAGTGCAGAAGGAGGGCATAGGCGTCGATGATGTCTTTGACCGGCTGGCCGTCGATGGACCGGATCGTGCGCGGATGCGCATCGTCGGTCAGAACGTGCGTGGCGACGTTGGCCGGGGGCGAGAGATCACGCTTCTCCTTCAATCGGATCGGCACCTCGAGTTTTTCCGCGGAGGCAGGGTTCATCAATTCGGGGATCAGATCGCGCAGGCGGTCGATGGGGATGGAGAAGCCGATGTTTTGTGCGTCGCTGCGGATGGCGGTGTTGATGCCGATCACCTGGCCGTAGGCGTTGAGCAGCGGCCCGCCGGAGTTGCCGGGGTTGATGGCGGCATCGGTTTGCACCAGGTTGCTGAGCATAACCCGGCCCTCCTCGTCCTTGAGATCGCGGCCGATGGCCGAGACGATGCCGGTGCTGACGGTGTGGCTGTATCCCAGCGGGTTGCCGATCGCGATGACCGGCTCGCCGATCATCAGGTCGCCGCTGTCGCCCAGCGCCAGTGTCGGGAACGGATGATCGCTGGAGATTTTCAACACCGCCAAATCCGCGTCGGCATCGCTGCTGATCAACCCGGCGGGGAGCTTGCGTCCATCGGCCAATTCCACGGTGATCTGGCGGGCACGGTCGATGACGTGGTTGTTGGTGACGACGTATCCATCGCGGTGAATGATGAACCCGCTTCCCAGCGAATTGGCCGGGACCTGCACCAACTGACCCCCTTCAAACAGCTGCCAGAACGGATCGTTGCCGAAGGGGGAGATGCGCTTGCTGATGAGTTTGGTGGCCGAGATGTTGACGACCGCATCCTTGGTCTTTTCTACCACTTCCACGGTGACCGTTCGCCGCAGGTTGATCGATTCGGGAGCATCGCCGGCGAGGGCGCGATTGCCGATCAAGGCAAGCGAGAGTCCGAGCGTGAGCATGAACAGGCGCGTTCTCATCATCGCAGTTGCATTCTATCGGCGGGGTGTGCCCGTCTCCAGTTGCCCGGACGCGCTTCCCGACGGCACGAGTACATGCCTCTGGGGCGCGGCTAACCGGGGGAAGAGAACTCGCGGCCGTACCCGGTTAGCCGCGCCCCGGAGGATCGGTACTCCGATCCGCAGGGAAGCGCGTCCGGCGGCGCCATTGTTCCCGCTGCGACAAAGATCACGGAAGCAGGCTCCGCACGGCGACCTTGAGAACCTTGCCACCGGCGGCGGGGAACTCGATCTTATCGCCGCGGCGCAAGACCGCGGATTGCTCGAAGCGGCCCATCTTCGGCGAGGGCTGGGTGTATTGTTCGACAGTTGCTTCGACGAGGTTGACGATCAGGTACATGGGAATGCCGGCTGAAGCATAGATGCGGGATTTAGTATTGCGATCCTGCTGAAGCGATGAGTCGGCGACTTCGATCACGCAAGTCACATCGTCCTTGCCGGGGTGCCGGCTGAGGTAAACGCTCGGGTCGCCGGCGACAACCGCCCCGTCAGGCTCCGGCTCATCTGCCGGTGGAAGCGATATAGGAAGCTGAATACGAATATGGCACCCCAATCGTTCGAGCTTACGGTCGAGGCGCGTCAGGTTGGATATCGCCACCGCGCGGTTGAAGCCAACTGTCCTGGGATCCGCTCCGACCGCGCTACGGTCCTTTCGTACAAGCAGGCCATCGAGCAGTTCATATGGCTCCCCCTCGCGCAAAATTCCGTGCTGAATCATCTGGTGATATTGCTTCACCGTCAGCGGCACGATTCGCCCGCCGTTGTCGGCAAGATATTGCACAGTCATCGGAAACCTCGGCTGCGGTCATTCTATCGGGCACATGTGCTCGCCTCCAGTTGCCGGGATTCATTTGACGAAATGCGGATCCGACGGTTAATTACGTCATTCGTGCGCGGTAGGGGACGGTGCGTGATTTCCTGCCCGTTCCCACGACGGCGTTAGTCATCCCAATGGAGGCCACATGAATTCACGCGTCAATGACCGTCTGTCTTCGGTTGTGTTTCTGGCTTCCGTCGCCGCGGTGATCATCTACGGGTGCCTGGTGTTCTTTCTGCCGCATCTCGAGGCTCTCTGGCGCGAGAGCCGCGAGCCGATGTCGGCGTTGCAGATTTGGTTGGTTCGCACCAGTCGCATCCTTAGTAATGCTCAGATCGCCATCATTGTGCTCATCGCATTCGCAGCGTCGTTGGTATGGCGCCTCCTTGCGGCCAAACGCCTCCGCGAATCGGCGGCATAGCGTCAGCGGTTGTCCGCTCAGCTTGCATGGAGACTCGCGAATGACCACATTCCGAACCTCGCGTGATATCCCTGCATCCCCGGACCAGGTGTTTGCTGCGATGAGCGACCCGCAACGTTTGGCTCTGTGGTGGGGCCCCGCTGGATTTGCCAATACGTTCAACGTCTGCGAGTTCAAGCCGGGAGGCCGGTGGTCGCTCGTGATGCACGGCCCCGACGGCAAGAACTATCCCAACGAAAATATTCTCGCGGAGATTGAACCGCCAACGAAACTGGTGGTGCAGCATGCGTCCGAGCCGAAGTATCGCCTGACCATCACGCTGGCTCCTTCGGCCAGCGGAACCACCGTTTCGTGGGCTCAGACGTTCGAGAGTGCAGACATCGCAAGGCGCATCGAACACATTGTCGTCCCGGCGAACGAGCAGAACCTGGAGCGTCTATCGTCCGAGGCATTGCGCAAGCCGGGCGGCGGATAGAGATTACCGCGTGAGGCTCTATTTCAACATGAAGAAGAATAGAACACTCGAAGATATTCGTCGGGACGGCTTGGCGGCATTGCGCGACCGCCTCGGCGTCGCGGGGATGGTGCGCTTCCTACAGCAATTCGAACGGGGCCGAGGCGACTATGCGGCCACGCGCGGGAAATGGGTGGATCGGACTTCTCTGGACGAGATTCGGGCGCTGGCCAAAAGGCCCCGGCGTAAGCCGCGAAAAGCCGGTTAATCCTCTCAGGTCATCACGCCTCGCTTTGTCACGTTCCAATCACCAGGCCCGGATCACCCATCGCCGTCGTGCGATCTGGCGGCTGTTGGCGCTTTGCGTTGCCCGTCGGGGAGCTTTCGGTTAGCGTGGTTGCATGGTTCGACAGATTGATGCCATCTTCAGCCGGGGCGTTTTTCGCCCGCTTGAGCCGCTCGCACTGGCCGAGGGAACTCGCGTTCGCCTAAGCGTTGAAGAGGGGACAAATGTCAGCCCTGAGCATCCAGCCGCGAAGATTCACACGCCCAAACTGGCGCATCCAAGAGATGCAGCCGATTTCG
>Ga0302326_10022306_pt1 | contig 12950 bp, 13 predicted proteins | sample Palsa_T0_3_FD_202264 | JGI IMG/M metagenome (GOLD analysis project Ga0302326, IMG submission 202264) | Peat permafrost microbial communities from Stordalen Mire near Abisko, Sweden - Palsa_T0_3 | ecosystem: Environmental > Terrestrial > Soil > Palsa > Peat permafrost | place: Sweden: Abisko... | reverse complement strand
GGTCACTTCGCCGCACGCATTCTACCTCCCGGCGTCAGTTCGTAGATCTTGTCCCTCCAGACAATTTTGCTGGAAAGATAACTAGCCGCCCAGAAGCCAAAGCCCATCAGATCGCGAATGGGATAGAGCACAAATAGCCCAAAGAAACTCGAGTCGCGAACGACCTTGCGTCCGGCAGCCCACGCAAGCGCCCAGCGCGTCAAAATGCCCCAGGCAAACAGCGACGCGCCCAGCACCGGCCGACCCATTCCAATCGCCGCGCCGAGTGCCACCAGTCCGAACGGCATGCTGAAGGTCAGCGCCGTTCCAAAGTGTCCTTTGGGCCGCGAAAAGCGGGTCGACTTCATCCAGCGCACCTGATGCTCCAGTGAATCCACCAGGCTGTCGTTGATGACCATGTGATCGATCACATGATGACTGAGCGCAACTGTCCGTCCCTGTTGGAACACCTCGTTGCCCAGAACATAATCATCGGCGCAATAGTCGCCCAGTATCGCCATTCCGCCCATCTGATCGACACACTCGCGGCGCACGGCCATTGTCGGACCGAGGACGAACTGCATCCCCTCCAGCATGTTTGCGACAAGCACGCCCGCCGTCATCTCCACCGACATGCCGATCGCCTCAAGCCGCGCCCAAAGCCCGCCCTCCGCCGCAACCCCGCGATAGAGGCAAGTCATCGCCCCTACCTTCGCACCCTGAAAAGGAGCGGCCACGCCACGCAGGTAGTCCGGTGTGACGCGAACATCGGAATCGCTGATGACCAGGATCGGATGGCTTGCTGCTGCCGTCATCACTTCCAGCGAATGCACCTTGGCATTGATGTAACGCAGCTCGCCTGTCGAGAAGAATCGCACCGGAATCCGAGGATGGCGAGCGGCAACCCGCCGGGCGACCTCCAATCCGGCATCGTCTTCGACGCGAGCGCAGAAGAGAATCTCGTACTCCGGATAATCCTGCTCAAAAAACGTAGTGAGATTGGCTTCGAGGTCAGGTTCGCCGCCGTGCAGCGGTTTGAGAAGGCTCAGCGGCGGCGTGAAAGTGCCTTCGGAGGCAAGACCGCTTTGTCTGCGCAGATGATGCCGCGCCCCAGCCACGACCATGCCCGCAAAAACGGTGGAAGTGATCAGGCCAAAGATTCCAATTGCGAGCAGAGACAAAAACATCCAATTTCCGTAAATACAGCATACTGGCAGAGGTTCAGCGAAGATTGTGCCTACGACTTCGGCGTACTTCGGCTGTTCTTTGTGGTGGAAGGCGCTGGGCGGGGCACGATGATCGGCTTGCGCAGCGGCACAATCGCAGACTTGGAAGCTGCACCGGCGGCCTGGTGAATTTGCGTGAGCATCTCGGTGCGAACATACTCCACGAAGCTGTGCATCTGGCGGTTCATCTCCTCCATGCGCTCGCGCATTTGTAAAATAATGGCAATTCCGGCGATATTCACTCCCAGGTCGCGCGCCAGGTTGAGGATAAACTCCAGCCGCTCCAGATCTTCGTCGGTATAGAGCCGTGTGTTGCCTTCGGTGCGAGAAGGCTTCAGCAGACCCTCGCGTTCATAGAGCCGCAGAGTCTGGGGATGAATGTCATACATCTCGGCTACTGCTGAGATCATGTACGCGCCTTTGGATTTTCGTTTCGCAGTCATTGTATGCGCTTAGGTGTCGATAGTCTTTGCTCAAACATTATTCACTCTGGGCCCGACAAGCAACGTTATTTGTTGAGCGGTCACAACTTATCAAACAGCGTAACCCGCGGGTCCTGGTTGTTCAGCTTGGCGAATTCGCGCATTATCTCGCGGCTGCGCTCGTCATTGAGCTGCGGCACTACGACCTCCACAGTCACAATCTGATCACCGCGCTGACCGGCAACCGAAGCGCTTTCCACCCCGCGCTCCCGCATGCGCAGCTTCTGCCCGCTTTGCGTCCCCGGAGGAATGCGAAGCTGCGCCCGGCCGTCGATAGTGGGAACATCTACCTTGGCGCCCAGCGCCGCCTCGGCGATGGTGATCGGGACGCTCAGATAAATATCGTCCGCGACCCGCGTGAAGACGGGATGCTGCCCGATGCGAACGATGACGTACAAGTCGCCCGGTGCGCCCCCGGTCAGTCCAGCGTTTCCCTTGCCTTGCAACCGAATACGCTGCCCGTCCCGTGTCCCCGCCTTGATGCGAAATTCGATCGATTCGGTGCGGTGCACCAAACCCTCGCCGTGACAGGTGGGGCAGGCGTTGGTGATGCGTCCCGTGCCGCCGCAGCGCGGGCAAGGGATATTGAACTTCATACGGCCGCCCATCTGCGTCACTTGCCCGGTGCCGCTGCACTCCGGGCACTGCATCGGAGCGCCAGAGGACGCCTGTCCATGGCAAGTGGGACAAACCTCCTGGCGCTGAATCTCGACCCTCGCGTTGCCGCCGCGGATGGCGCTCCAGAAATCGATTTGGGCCTGATATTCCAGATCGGTCCCCGGTTCGGGACCGCGCTGCCTGCGGGCTTGTTCGTTGCCCGAAAAGATGCCTGAAAAGATATCGCGAAAGTTTCCCCAGGACGCGGAGCCGGTCCCGCCCTGAGCGCCTGCGGCCGGTCCCTGGCCTGCTCCGAAGCCGGAGAAATCGAAGCCGCCAAAATCCACCGGCGGCGCATTCCGGGCATTGGTCTGTTGACGCGCGTACGCCTCGGCCGTCGCCGGGTCAATCTGGTCAGAGTAGAAGCCCACCTGATCGTAGATCTTGCGCTTCTTGTCGTCCGAGAGAACGTCATTCGCCTCGGAGATTTCCTTGAATTTTTCTTCAGACTTCTTGTCGTTGGGATTTACGTCGGGGTGGTGCTTGCGCGCGAGCTTGCGGAAGGCCTTGCGGATTTCGTCCGCGGTGGCCGTTTTCTTTACGCCGAGAGTACCGTAATAGTCTTTGTTTTGTGTGGTTGCCATGTATGTTTGTCAGCTTGCTTCGATCTGCGCTCCAAGATTAGATTCATCGGCGGCGCCAACGATCTAAGTGACTTCTCATCAACAATTCTAAGTCTCATTATGCAATAGTTTCCGGTGCCGTGCTCGTGGCAGGCAAAGAGTAGGGCGAAGAAAATAAGAATAAATATCGGTCTCACATGAATAGAAATTCACGAAAACGTGGTCTATTTTTGGCCCCCATCTTGACGGGCTCTCAAGATAATCCTTGGGGGTTGGTAATCCAGCCTGTTTAGGAGAGGAAAGCGATTATGTCCAAAGAAGCAGCAGGCCATCACAAGCAGGCAGCAGAACATCACGAGCGCGCTGGCCGTCACCACAAAGAAGCGGCAAAGCATCACGAATCCGATTACCACGAGAAGGCCGCCCACCACGCGCACTTAGAGCATTATCCCTATAGCTGTACCCGATTGAGTGGCGTGCTGAACCAAGCCCTGGCGTCTTCTGAGGAGATGAGTGTGAGTGCTTCGGTGATTGCCGTATCGAGAGTACCTTTGGATCGTGCCTTGGCCGAGCGGAGCAGTTGTTTGAGCTTGGCCCAGGCCTTTTCAATGGGGTTTAAATCGGGCGAATAGGGCGGCAGATAGAGCAGTTCGGCTCCTGCGTTTTCGATCGACTGGTGCACTCCGTTGACATTGTGCGAACTGAGATTATCCATCACGACCACGTCGCCCGGTTTTAGCCTCGGCGACAGCACTTGCTCAACGTAGGCGAGGAAAATGTCGGCATCTGTGGCCTCTTCTATGGTCATGGTTGCGACCATGCCGCTCAAACTCATCGCCCCGAGAATGGTCATAATTTTCCAGTGGCCGCCGGGCGTGGCTTCATGGATGCGCCGGCCTCCAACGCAACGCCCGCGAAGCCGGGTCATCGAGGTCGTCACACCGCTTTCGTCCAGAAAAATCAGCCGTTCCGGCGCCGTTGTACGGATACGCTGGAGGAACTGTTCGCGCTTGACTCGGTTGGCTTCCGTGTCGCGTTCGATGGCGTGGAGCGACTTTTTTTCAACCGCAGCCCCAGCTTTTTCACCCATCGCCGCACCGAAGACCAACTCGCAGAAACGCCTTGCCCAACCTCAATCTTTTCCCGCAATTCAGCGATGGTCATGTCGGCTTGCGCCTCAACCAGACCCAGCATGTAGTCCTTGACTGATTCGCTCATGCGGCTTGGAACGCCATAGCGCGACTGGGGACGCCGCGCAGGGCTGTTGTTCTTTCTCCGCTGCTGGCGTACCTTGCGCACATACTCCCAACTCACACCAAAGCGCTTGGCAAGCACGCGGCACGACCCCTCGCCGCACGAATCGGCCGCGCCAATCCTCGTTCGTAGATCGTCGGAAAATGCTCGTCCCATTGGCTCGTATAACGGTCACTTCGCCAGGCAACCACAGACTAAGCGCACTCCTCCTCCGATGGGTATAGCTTCCTGGATTCCGCTCTAGCCCATGGCCACGGTGAGGAAGCGGCGAAGCATCACGTTAAGACACACGGCACAAAGTAGCATTCGTCTGGCTTCCCGAGCAGAGCAGTCTGAGCGGCGCTCGTGATCTTGGGGAGTCTGTCAGCACGGAACCGTAGGCCCAGGCGGCAATCCTGCCTGGGCCTACGTCCGTTTTGCGTCAGCTACTTTTTCGTTCGCTTGTAAAAAGAAGAAGCGTTGCACCTTTTCGGCGCGACCCCTATCGATACTGAGATGTACGAACCGATCTTCCATGGTTCGATTACAGAAGAATATCCGCAGGAATGGAAAATCGGTCGGCCAGCCGGCGGATATGTTCCTTGCTGAGTTCGCGTTTTCCGCTCAGGACCTCGGAAGCCACGCTCGCATTGCCGAAGACATCCAATAGATCTCTTTGTTTCAGACTATGCTGATCCATCAGAAAGCGAATCACTTCAAGCGGTGAGGCCTTGGGTAGCTCGTAATGCTTCGACTCGAAATCCTCAACGAGTAACGTGAGAAGATCGGCAAAGTCCTTTTCCGCGTCGCTTAGTTGGTCGAAGCGTTCGTCTAGCGCATGAAGTACGGAGGTGTAATATTCGTTCTCATCCTCGGTGCGAATGATTCTAGGCGGATGTTTCGCCAGGACAGCAGCATAGTCGGGAATATTGACGACCGCATTCATAGCTTCCACGATCCTTTCGTATATTCCGCGTGAGACAGGACGTGCCTGATGAAGATGCGTCCAGAACGGTAATTCACTTCAGCAATCAAACGGAAGTGATTGCCCTTGATATTGAAGACCGTGAACTTTCCCACGCCGTCCGCAGAAGGGAAGTCCTTGTGTACTTCTTCGAGGCTTTTCCAGTCGGCCCGTTTAGCCAGCCGAAACCAGACGTCGAGCGGCCCGGTGAGATCTGGATATTTTGCGCTTGCCTCAAGCAGCTTCCGACGCGTGATTACGTGCAAGAACCTTAGCCTTCTGTTTCTAGAGAATATTCGCAAAATGCGAAATTGTCGACTGCTTGACCAGAAAGCTGAGAATTCTGCTACTTTTTGACTCGCTTGTAGAAGGGCGTCGGAACCTGCTTTGCGCGGACTTTATTAGCACGTACCTGGACAAAGACATCTTCCTTGCCGTCGGCGATTGCAGCGGGCACATAGGCGTAGGCGATATTGGTCTTCAAGAACGGCGCTGGCGATCCGCTGGTGACGACGCCGATCTGCTCGCCAGCTTCATTCAGGACCGGGTAGCCGTCGCGGGCTATACCGCGTTCCACCATCTCCAGACCGACGAGTTTGCGCGCCGGGCCGCCGGATTCCTTGATGGCGAGCAGCGCTGCGCGCCCGAGGAAATCGGAGTCCTTTTCGAGCTTGAGCCAGCGGTCGAGGCCAGCTTCGAAGACGTTCGTCTGATCGGTGATTTCGTGCTCGTAGAGGGGCATCCCTGCTTCGAGGCGCAGGGTGTTGCGCGCGCCCAGACCGCAGGGCAGGATGCCAAACTCCGCACCGGCTTCGAGCACGGCGTTCCAGACCTTTTCGCTGGTGGCGACGTCGGAGGGGACGTAAATTTCAAAGCCGTCTTCGCCGCTGTAGCCGGTGCGGGCGATGAGCGTGTTGTAGACACCGGCGACCTGGCCGAAGGTGAACCAATAATTCTTGATCCCAGCCAAATCGACCTTGGTGAGCTTCTGCAGCGTCTCCAGCGCGCGCGGGCCCTGGATGGCGAGCTGCGAGTAATAGCTGGAGTAGTCGCTGATGTGGATGCCGGGCATGGCTCCGACCTGCTTGCGAATCCAGGCATAGTCTTTGTCCTTGGTCCCGGCGTTGACCACCAGCAGGTAGTCGTTGTCGCCCAGCCTGTGAACCAGAATGTCGTCGACGAAGGTGCCCTCTGGAGTGAGCAGGGCAGAGTATTGCGCCTGGCCGTCCTTGAGGCGCGAGGCGTCATTCATGGTGATGCGCTGAACCGCAGCCAGCGAATTCGGCCCGCGGAACTGGATCTCGCCCATGTGGCTGACGTCAAAGAGGCCCACGGCGGTGCGCACGGCCAGATGCTCGGCGATCAGGCCCGAATATTCGACCGGCATATCCCAGCCGCCGAAGTCGACCATTTTCGCTTTCAGGGCGCGATGGGTGGCATTGAGGGCGGTCTGTTTCAGAGCGGGAGCAATGGACGCAGGTGTAGTCGACATGGGATTACCTCGTGGGGCAAGCTGCCGGGGCGGCGAATCGGCGTATGGTCCGCGGCTCCGATTCCTGTACCTTAATTGAAGATATGGATTCGCGGAGCGCTCGGTCAAACTTCGTCTTCCTGGCACAGGCTTTTTCTTTCCTGCTGCTGAAGTGCGCCCGAAAGGAAACACTGGAAACTCTAGGGTAAGCTGGGTCGAAGCAGATTTCCAGTTTCATGGCGACACTCTACAACGCGATTCAAGGGCGCAGCCTGGAGCGGCTGGCCGCGTTGAGCGATGGCATCTTTGCCGTAGCCATGACGCTGCTGGTGCTGGATATTCATATTCCCTCAACTGACGCAGTTCACTCCGAGGCAGAGTTGTGCCGCGCTCTTACGACGATGGCTCCGCAATGGATCGCCTACCTGATGAGCTTTCTCACCCTCGGCATTTTCTGGGCCGGGCAGCAGACGCAGCTGAACCACATTCGCGAGGGCAGCCGTGACCTGACGTGGATTCACCTGGGATTTCTGTTTACCATCACGATGCTGCCTCTCTCGACGCGCCTCCTGGCGGAGTTCATGACCTACCGCACGGCACTGCTCCTTTACTGGCTCAATATCCTGCTGCCCGGCGGGATGCTCTACTGGAGTTGGACGCACGTAACCCACCGGAGTCTCATCAAGGACGAAACGACCGTTGAGGTACGAGGCGCGATCTGCCGGCGAATCCTGATCGCGCAGAGCCTGTATGCCTTTGGCGCGTTGCTCTGCGTCGTGAGCAACTACGCGAGCATCGGCTTTATCGTGCTGGTGCAGCTGAATTATGCAATTGCTCCGCGATTTGGGAAAAAGCTCGGGTAGTATGCGCCGATTCCGTTAGACCTGCTTCAGATTTGAAATTGGACCTCCAAAAATAGAGGCCGCGAGCAGCAACTTGCCCTGGGAAGCCGGGTCTTCACCGGTGTGGCGGCTGACTCGGTGAAAGATGCCCGAAGCATGCCCCGCGGAGGGGAATCACGATGGCTGCTTCTTCCAGTTCTTTGGCTATGCTGTCCTTTGTTCGATTTGGGGGCGGCCGTGGCGGCGCGGATTTTGTGCTGCTGTTGATTGGGATCGGGTTTGCGGGGCTTCTGGTCTGGGCCATTCAACGCAGTGGAAATCGAACCACATAGCGCTTCTTCGTCACTTACGCCGCGCGCGCCAGAAAGCGCTGACGGACAGGTAACCGAAGACGGCTGTAAGCGCCACGGCTATCAGGAAGCGCGTGTGTTGCGGGCCGGCGATATAGCTCAGCCGGGTGCGCCAGATGTCCTGGGCAAAGTAGAGCCCGAAGAGGCCGAAGAAAAAGCCGGTCACTTCGAGCCACAGGATGCCGCCAACCCGCCCGAACGGTCGCAGAAACCCGCCCACACCCCGGCCGGCGGCGCGGGAGAGCTTGTGCGAATTCTTGCCAATCTCGCGGACTTTTTCTTTGTAATCAGGCGTAATAACTGGCCTGGCCGGTTGCTGTGGTGGGGGTGTACCAACGACTTCGCCTGCATTTTGAGCGGCTTGTGCCTGGGCTCTTGTTCGCGCAGCTTCTGCGGCGCGTTGCTGAGCTATGCGTCCAGCGACGCGCACCCCGATCCCCAGTTTTTTCCCAAACTCGTTCGGATTCATCCGCATCTAAAGTTTAGCAGCGGCGCGAGGAGACTCGTTTCCCACATTTTGTGGTGCTTCCCAGTTGCCCTAGCCGCGAGTCAGAAGTAAGGTAGAAGAATCCTGGCCGTACCCGAGCTGGCGCTCCTTGTTCGCAGTTGGGCTTGAATTGGGGCGCAGTCCATGCAGGAGGGAAAATGAACCCACGCTTGCGAGACCTGATCCAGCAGCTTGGAGAGGCCATTCACGAATCCGTTATCGAATCGGAACAGATTGCCGGGGTGGTGCAGAACATCCGCCGCCACGGCTTCGACGTAATGCTGATGTTGGAGGCCACGATCGGCCTCAATGACGTGACCACCGATGCCGATCCCTCGGCACGGCAGGATGACCCGGAAAACGAGGACGGTCCGTTCACCTCGCATGACGTGAATTTCCTTAAGTCGCTGCGCATCTCCGTCGAGGGCGAGGAATAGAGATTTTCTGCCCCTATTGAGTTTTATTACTGCAGATATTGCCATCGATTCCACTTCGCCCGTCGCGGTTTTGTCTCGCCGATTCGGAACGTAGATAGCTCGCTTCTCTCGTTCTTCATGCTTCTCATTTCCCTTCCAACGCCAGGTGCGAAATTTGCCGTGAACATCTGTGACACTGCTGTGGTATTCTCGCCCGTCTGGTAACACAACTCGCTTTTTAGTCGCCAGAGATGCCACCGTACCGCAAGGCGGAATACGGTTTTGCGTAGAGAGATGCGGCGGGACAAGTCGCCGGAATGGGAGATTGGGCAGACAGATGAAAGATACTCTTGGAGTTCTGTTAGCAGGCGGCGCCGGGGAACGGCTTTTCCCTCTCACGCGCGACCGCGCCAAACCCGCCGTGCCTTTTGGCGGACATTACCGCATCATCGACATCACGCTATCCAACTGCATCAACTCCGGGCTGCGCAAGGTTTACATCATGACGCAGTACAAGGCGTTGTCCCTCAATCGCCACATTCGCGAGGGCTGGACGGGAATTGTAGGGCAGGAGCTAGGCGAGTTCTTTGAGATCATGCCACCCATGCAGCGCACGGGCGCGAATTGGTACATGGGCACTGCGGACGCTGTCTATCAGAATATCTATTCCATCGGATCGGAGCAGCCGAAGTACGTCATCATCCTCTCCGGCGACCACATCTACAAAATGGATTACAGCCGGATGTTGGAGTCACACAAGGATTCCGGAGCTGATGTGACACTGGCCACTTTGCCCATCGCGCCCGATGAGGTTTCTCGTTTTGGCGTCGTGGAAGTGGGGCAGGGTGGAGAGATCCTCGGCTTTGAGGAGAAGCCGAAGTCGACGTCGTTCCGGTCTCCGTTCAACCCCAACTCGGTGGATGCCTCGATGGGCATTTACATCTTCAACACCGAAACACTGTTGAAGGAGTTGATCGCCGACGCGGAAGACCCACACTCCAAGCATGACTTCGGCCACAATATTCTGCCCGGCATTCTCGGCAAGAAAAAGATGGTCGCCTACAACTTCGTTGATGAGAACCGGCAGCAGGCGCTCTACTGGCGCGACGTGGGAACCCTGGACTCGTATTACGACGCAAATATGGACCTGTGCTCGGTGTCGCCGACCTTTAACCTCTATGACAAACACTGGCCGATGCGAACCCGCGTGCGCCAGTATCCGCCGGCCAAGTTTGTCTTTGGCGAGCCGGGGCGAACCGGCAGAGCAGTCAATTCCGTAATTACCGCCGGCGTAATCATCTCCGGTGCGGAGGTGATGAACTCAGTGCTTTCGCAGGACGTCCGCGTCAATTCCTACTCCGAAGTGGACTCCAGCATCATCTTCAGCCACGTCAACATCGGCCGCCACTGTCGTATCCGCCGGGCGATTATCGATCGCGACGTGCAGATTCCCGAGGGCACCGTGATCGGCTACGACCCCGTCGAAGATAAGCGCCGGTACTTTGTCACGCCCTCCGGGCTGACGATCGTCACGAGGGACCGTTCACTCTTTGAGAACCCTGTCGAGCCGGAGTTTCAGGAACGGTACTGACTCCCGAGGAGTGACTCATTCGAAGCGGACAGGAGGACGCACCGGCGTTCTCCGTTTTCCTTTGGCCTCAAGCCCGATCTCAGGTCCTCCGTGGAGCCGAACGGAACCAACAGCACCTATGCACCGTACAGCTTGCTATGGGATGCGCAGGTACAATTAGTTGGTTTAATGCCGGGATCGCAATTCCAGAGCGAAAAGCGGCCAGCACGGGCAGCCGTCCAGCTGTCGTGCCGCCGGATATCGGACCCGCGATGAAAACACAATTGCCCTGGCGATCGGATGCAGGGCCGTCCGCTCCGGCGCGCAGGATGGCAACCGGGTCCGCGGGGCAATTCGTCCAGGGCGAGACAGGGCAACTGGGAATCAGGCGAAGCATGGAGGCTGGCGCACAGGTGGAACCCGACTGGTCGGAAGTCGTGCGCCGGTGCCTCTCCGGTGAATCGCCAGCCTGGACGGAATTGGTCCGGGCGCACCATCGCCGGGTCTACGCGCTCTGCTATCGCTTTACCGGCTCCGGAACCGACGCCGAGGATCTGACTCAGGAAGTCTTCCTCAAGATCTATTCAAACCTCACCAGCTTCGACGGGTCGCGCGGCAGTCTCCAGGTCTGGATCACGACGCTGACCCGCAACCTGCTGGTGGATCATTTCCGCCGCACCAGAAATCTAAGAATTACCGGATCTCTCGACGATGGTTGGGATGAAACCGGCGAGTTGCGCCCGATTGACCGTCTCGAAGCGAAGGGGCCGACGCAGCATGATCAGGCGACCCGGCGGGAACTCGAAAAAATGGTCCAAAACGCTCTCGCTCAGGTCTCGCCCGAGTTGCGCGAAGCTGTTATTCTTCGGGATCTGCAAGACATGGATTACAAAGAGATTGCCCAGGTGCTGGGCATTCCGGAAGGTACCGTAAAGTCTCGTATCAGCCGAGGGCGCGCGGAACTTGCGCGGCTGCTCGAACGTAACAAGAAGGAGGTGATGTAGTCATGGCAGAGAAAATCAAGGACCGGGCAAACATTCCGAACTCTCCGGCCTGTGGGCACTGGGAGACGCTGCTGGTAGACGCGATGGATGGGCTGCTGCGACCCGAGGATGAAGCTGCTTTCTCCGGTCACATGGCCACCTGCGCCTCCTGCACGGAAATGTTCGAACAGGTTCGGCGGGGCCGGGAGTGGTTGGAATTTCTGGCCCCCGAACCCGAGGTTCCGGCCCATCTTCTTGACAGGATTCTGGTGGAAACCGGGCATGGGAAGCTGGATCCCGGCAAGCTGGTCGTGGCGGGTGGCCCTGCAGCAGGGCTCGGCATTTCCGGCAATGTGCTCACCATGACTCCGGCGTGGCAGCGGCCTGGTTTCGCTGCCAGGATGCGCCGTTTCGCTGAACCTCGCCTTCTAATGACTGCGGCAATGGCTTTCTTCTCCATCGCCCTCACCCTGAGCATGACGGGTGTGCGCATCAGCAGCTTCAAGATGGCGGATCTGAGGCCGGCTTCGGTGCGCTCCATGCTGGAAAAACGAATCATGACGGCCTCGACGCCGATCATTCGCTACTACGACCACCTTCGCTTTGTGTATGAAGTGGAATCGAGGATGCGTGAGCTGCAGCGATCGACAGAAACCGACCAGCAAAGTCAACCAGCCGACCGGAACAAGACTCAAAAAAGCGCACCGGCGCCGAACGGTACAAGTGGACCTGCTGGCGACGGTCAGACGCATCGCAAGGATGGTGGCTCCAAGCTGAACCCTAATTCTGCCCCACAGCAGACGGTAAACCCCCCAGCCCCGCTGTGGAGCGGTGACACAGTTGTGGCGCAGCTTGAAACAGGGCAGCGCTCCCAACCCGGGATCTTTGTGACATCTCAGGAAACAGGTTTTAAAAGCAAGGGCTTTCCCACACATAATGAGGTATCCAGCGCGATTGGGAGGGAAATGCTCCTGACCGACTCAATCAAAGCTGGATCAATCGCGAATCACGTGTCGGCAATGCCGGAATGGAGCATTTCATGCATTGCGTAAATCATCCCGAGGCGGATGTTCAATCCTATTGCCAGCACTGCGGCAAGCCCCTCTGCGTAAATTGTGCTCGGACCACTCCCAGCGGCCAGATATTCTGTGAAACCTGCCTTGCAGCAACCGGCGGTGGGGCAACAGACCCCAGCCAGGCTTACTGGCAGGGTGCGGCCAATGTTCCACCCCTCTATGGGATTCCGCCACGTGGCCCCAATCCCTCGGCTGCCGCGTTGCTTGGTCTAATTCCGGGCGTGGGCGCCATGTACAACGGCCAGCTTTTCAAGGGTCTGATTCATGTGGTGATCTTTGCCGTGCTGGTGTCGATTGCCGATCACTATCCGATCTTCGGGCTTTTCATCGCTGCCTGGGTTCTCTATCAATCCTTCGAGGCCTACCACACCGCCAAGGCGCGGCGAGACGGCCTGCCGGTGCCAGATCCCTTCGGGCTCAATGAGCTTGGCAGCTGGTTAAATATGGGAGGTTCGAGCCGTGGATCGGGCATACATCCGGGCGAGAACCCGCCGCCCCCGCCAGCAGGTAGCTATGCTCAGACGGGACCGCCGCCCTACAGCGCCCCGTATACAAGCACCCAGTACACAAGTACGTGGAGCGACCCGGTCCCCGGTGCTGGGCCGGGAACAGGACCGATTCCGCCTCAGCCGCCCTATGTTGACCCGTATG
>Ga0302326_10022305_pt1 | contig 12950 bp, 12 predicted proteins | sample Palsa_T0_3_FD_202264 | JGI IMG/M metagenome (GOLD analysis project Ga0302326, IMG submission 202264) | Peat permafrost microbial communities from Stordalen Mire near Abisko, Sweden - Palsa_T0_3 | ecosystem: Environmental > Terrestrial > Soil > Palsa > Peat permafrost | place: Sweden: Abisko... | reverse complement strand
TCCGGATCGGCGTGATGACCGCCGCCCCGGGTGGCAGCGCCACCGTCCACCCCGAGTGCGTCACTGCCGCCGAGGACGCCGCCCGTCTGCTCGAGTCGCTCGGCCATCGCGTTGAGCAGGCCCACCCGGCCGCCCTCGACGATCCGGACTGGATCGGGAAGTTCATCGAGCTGTGGGCAGCCGGCAATGCCTGGTCTCTCGAGTACTGGGAGCGCAAGACGGGGCGGACCGCCACGCCCGCTGATGTCGAGCCCCTGACGTGGGCGCTGATCGAGATGGGCCGGGGTGTCAGCGCGCCCCAGTGGCTGTGGGCGCGGGAGTGGTTGCAGGCCAGCAGCCGGCGGCTATTGGCCTGGTGGGATGACGAGGGGTTCGATCTCCTCCTCACGCCGACGATCGCCATCCCGCCGCCGAAGCTGGGATTCTTCGACTCGCCGGTCGACAACCCGCTGGCCGGGCTGTTCGCCGCCGGGGAGGTGGTGCCGTTCACTCCGCCGTTCAACGTGAGCGGCCAACCGGCGATCTCGCTTCCCCTGTCGTGGAGCAAGCCCGAGACCGCCGGTGCCGCGGGCCTGCCCATCGGCGTGCAACTGGTCGGCGCCATGGGCGCCGAGGACCTGCTCCTTCGCGTCGCTGCCCAAGTCGAGACGGCACGGCCATGGGCCAGGCGGCGCCCGCCGATCAACGCCTTCACCGACTGAGCATCGCCGGCAACAGGTCGCCACCCCGATTGGATCATGGACACGGTGGCCCGCCTGAGTCATTCCCTGGCGGGTGAGTTACGCGGGCCACCGAGGACGCCGATGGTTGGAACGTGAGTGGTCTCGGAGAACGTCGGCAACGTTCGTCCTGGCGCTCGTGAAGTGCGGGTGAGCCCAGCCGAGGGGATCGGCACGCCGGGGTTCACTCGGCTCCGGGATGTGACGACACGCGACCGGTCGAGGGGGGTATCGAGGGCCGCGGACTCGATCGCCGTCTGCGTGGCGGCGGGGGTGTAGGCATGCCGACCGTGCTCGTCGTCGATGACGCGGCGGATCTCCGCTTCCTGTTCCGCGCCGTGCTCAGCCGTGCCGGCTTCGACGTGGTCGAGGCCTCCAGCGGCCGGGAAGTGCTCGCGATGCTCGATCAGGATCCTGTCCCTGACGTCGTCCTACTCGACGTGCAGATGCCCGATATGGACGGCTGGGACACCCTCACGGCCATCCGGGCGCGCGTCGACACCCACGAACTCCCGGTCATCCTCTGCACGGTCAAAGCCTCCGAGGAGGACGTCCACCGGGGGTGGATGCTCGGCTGCGACGGCTACGTGACCAAGCCGTTCGATATCGTCGCCCTGCGCGAGGAGGTCGCCGCCGTCGTGTCGCGCAGTGCCGAACAGCGCCTCGCCGTGCGGGCGGTAGCCCTCGCCGCCCCGCACGACTACGAGATCGACCGGACATCTATCAGGAGCATCGCGTGGACATTCCGACCATGATCGTCGATGACCTGGACGACATCCGGCAGGCAGTCGGCGTTTAGGCTGCGGGACCCGCCCCACGTCGGGGTCAGACCAGCCGGAGCGGGCTCGGTGCCGGGAAGTCCTCAGTAGGCTGTGCTCCTCCCTGGAGCGCGCCCTTGCCTGGTCCCTTCGCAACCGCCACGGCCGTACAGCTCACCGCCGACGGCGACTGGTCGGCTTCGATCCACGAGGGTTGGGACATTGCCGGAAATGCCAACGGCGGCTACCTGCTGGCCATTGCCGCACGCGCACTCGTCGGCGCGACGGGCCGTCCCGATCCTGTGAGCGTCACCGCCCACTACCTGGCGCCGGGCCAGCCGGGCGGCATACAAATCGCCACTCGCGTCCTGAAGGAGGGGAGGCGATTCGCCAGCGGCATCGCAACCATGTCCTCGGGGACGCGAACCCTGGTCGCCGTCCTCGGCACCTTTGGTGACTTGGCCCAGGCCGAAGGTCCTGAGCTTGTCGAGGGAGGCCCTCCGGAGCTTCCGCCGCCGGAGCAGTGCGTTCCCCTCGAACCCACCGACACCTTTCCGCCGCCGTTCATGGGCAAGGTCGAACTGCGCCTGCACCCCGACGACGCCGCCTTCGCCACCGGGAACCAGTCGGGCCATCCGCTGATGCGTGGCTGGTTCCGGCTGCCAGGCGACGAGCCCATCGACGGCGTCGCTCTGCTCTGCGCGGTCGATGCGTTTCCCCCGACGGCGTTCAATGCTCACCTGCCAGTCGCCTGGACCCCGACGGTCGAGCTCACGGCTCACGTCCGTGCCAGGCCCGCCCCCGGGTGGCTGCGCTGCCGTTTCTCGACTCGCTTCGTCACCGCCGGGTTCCTCGAAGAGGACGGCGAGGTCTGGGACGTCACCGGGCGACTCGTTGCCCAGTCCCGGCAGCTTGCCCTCGTGCCGCGAAGTTGACCCGGAGGGACGGAGGTCCGACGCTGCCCCGGCCGGCCGACCGTCCGAGTGGGGCTATGCGTCGAAGGGGGCGACGACCCGCCGGAGAAGCCCGGCCAGGGTGGCGCGTTCGGCGGCATCGAGCGCTCCCAGGATCGCGTTCTCGCGGGCGACAAGATCTGTCAGGGCCAGGTCGACACGGCGCCGCCCGGCGGCGGTGAGCTGCACCCGCACGGAGCGGGCGTCGGTCGGGTCGGGGCGGCGGCGTACCAGGCCGCGCGCCTCGAGATGGTCGATCCGGTTGGTCATGGTGCCCGATGTGACCAGGGTCTGGGCCAGCAGTTGGCCGGGCGACAGCTGATGGGGGGGGTCGGACCGGCGCAGAGCTGACAGCACGTCGAACGTCCAGGTTTCGAGCTCATGGCGAGCGAAGACGACGGTGCGTTGGCGCTCCAAGTGCCGGGCGAGGCGTGTGACGCGGGAGAGCACCTCGAGGGGGGACACATCGACCTCAGGCAGCGCCCGCCGCCAGCCCTCGGTCAGACGGTCGACCTCGTCATCCATCCCGGCCCCCACGGAGCCGAAGTATATCTTGACATCGAGAGATCCCGGTGCAACTCTCTTGATATCAAGAGAGATCGGAGAGACGCTATGGCGACGTCATCGTTGGTCGAGCCGGTCTACGCCCGCCTGGCTGAGCGCACCGCTTTGGGACGCGAGCGCCTTGGCCGGCCGCTGACGTACGCCGAGAAGGTGCTGGTGAACCACCTACGCGATCCCCGCACCCAGGAGTTGGAGCGGGGTCGCAGCTACGCGGACTTCGATCCCGACCGAGTCGCCCTCCAGGACGCCCTCGCCCAGATTGTCGCGCTCCAGTTCCTGGTCGCCGGGCTGGATGAGGTCGTGGTGCCGACCACCGTCCATTGCGATCACCTGATCCAGGCCAAGGTGGCCGCCGGCATCGACCTGCGGTCGGCCCTGGACCTCAACTCCGAGGTGTACGAGTTCCTGCGGACGGTCTGCGCCCGCTTCGGCATCGGGTTCTGGAAGCCGGGTTCGGGCATCATCCACCAAGTCGTGCTCGAGAACTACGCCTTCCCCGGCGGGATGATGATCGGCACCGACAGCCACACCCCGAACGCCGGCGGGTTGGGGATGGTCGCCATCGGAGTCGGCGGTGGCGACGCCATCGATGCCATGACCGGCCAGCCGTTCAACGTGCGCTGGCCCAAGCTCATCGGGGTGCACCTCAGCGGGTCGCTCTCCGGCTGGTCATCGCCGAAGGACGTGATCCTCAGAGTCGCCGAGCTGCTCACGGTGTCGGGCGGGACCGGCGCCATCGTCGAGTACTTCGGGCCAGGAGCGGAGACCATCAGTGCGACCGGCAAGGCCACCATCTGCAACATGGGCGCCGAGGTCGGCGCGACCACCTCGCTCTTTCCGTTCGACGCGAACATCTCGGCCTACCTGGTGGCCACCCGCCGGGAAGAGGTGGCCTCGCGAGCGGCGACGGTCGCCGGCGATCTGCGGGCCGACCCCGAGGTCGCCGCTGACCCGGGACGGTTCTTCGATCAGGTCATCGAGATCGACCTGAGCTCGCTGGCTCCGATGATCAACGGGCCGGACAGCCCCGATCTGGCCCACACCGTCGGCCAAGTAGGGACATGGGCCCAGGACAACGGCGTGCCCTGCAAGATCTCGGCGGCATTGATCGGCTCGTGCACCAACTCCTCGTACGAGGACATGACCCGCGCCGCCTCGCTCGCCCGGCAGGCCTCTGCCCACGGCTTGCGAGCCAAGACCCCGCTTCTCATCACGCCGGGCTCTGAGCAGGTGCGCGCCACCATCGAGCGCGACGGGCTCCTCGCCGACCTCGAAGCCATCGGTGGCACGGTGTTGGCCAACGCCTGCGGCCCCTGCATCGGCCAGTGGGACCGCAGCGACCTCGGGCCGAGCAAGCTCAACACGATCGTCAACAGCTTCAACCGCAACTTCCCCAAGCGCAACGACGGCAACGCCGACACCAAGGCCTTCGTCACCTCGCCCGACCTGGTCATTGCTTACGCCCTGGCCGGCACGCTTGACTTCAACCCGCTCACCGACTCGCTCACGTCCGACTCCGGGGCCAGCGTGCGGCTCGACCCACCCATCGGGGAGAACCTGCCGTCGCGCGGCTTCGACCCCGGCGAGTCCGGCTTCATCCCGCCCCCGGACGACCGTGGCGAGGTCACCATCGCCGTGTCACCCACCTCTGATCGGCTGCAATTGCTGGCCCCGTTCGCCCCATGGGACGGCAGCGACTACATCGACCTGCCCGTGCTGATGAAGGCGAAGGGCAAGTGCACGACGGACCACATCTCGGCGGCCGGTCCGTGGCTGCGCTACCGCGGCCACCTCGAGAACATCTCAGCCAACCTGTTCCTCGGTGTGACCAACGCCTTCACCGGCGCAACCGGCGAGGGCAAGGACCCCCTCGACGGTCACACCCGCTCCTTCGCCGACATCGCCAAACACCTGGCGCTGAGCGGCGTCTGCTGGTGCGCCGTGGGTGACGAGAACTACGGCGAAGGCTCATCGCGCGAGCACGCCGCCATGGAGCCCCGATATCGCGGCGGGCTCGTGATCCTCGCCCGGTCCTTCGCCCGCATCCACGAAACCAACCTCAAGAAGCAGGGGATGCTTCCCCTCACCTTCGCCGACCCGGCCACCTACGCGATGATCGCCGAAGACGACCGCGTCTCCGTGCTCGATCTTGCCTTGATCGCCCCCGACACGCCGGTGCGCTGCCAGGTCACCAAGCCGGACGGCAGCCACCTCGAGTTCGCCTGCACCCACACCTTCAGCCCCCACCAGCTCGCGTGGTTCAAAGCCGGCAGCGCCCTCAACGTCATCCGCGAGATGCAGCCCGGCGCACGCCGCTAGGTGGGTCAGGCGTCGTTCGCCGAGCGGAGCCGACCGCAGAGGTTCATCAACAGCGCCTTGGTGACCTCGGGCTCCTCGTCGAGGAGTGGCCGGAAGTCCCAGGACGTCACTTGGCGACCTCATCACCTGGCTGTGAACCGCCCGCGCGGCCCAGACTTCTCCCCGTGGTCATCGAGGGACGGGCCAGAGGCAAACTCTTCGACCCCATCGCCGATCAGTACGACCGGGCACGACCTGGATATCCGTCGGCGCTCTTCGACGATCTCGCCGACATCACCGGCCTGCGCGGACCGGCGCACGCCGTCGAGATCGGGTGCGGCACCGGCCAGGCCAGTCGCGACCTGCTGCTTCGCGGCTGGGAGGTCACCGCCGTCGAGCCCGGCGAGGCCATGGCCGCGATCGCGAGGCGGCACTTTGCCAGCCAGCCGTTCGCGCTCGAGCCGGCGACCTTCGAGGCTTGGGACCCCGGCGGGCGGACATTCGACCTCGCCTTCTCCGCCACCGCGTTCCACTGGGTCGACCCCGCCATCCGATGGGCCAAGGCCGCCTCCGTTCTGAGGCCCGCCGGGCATCTCGCCCTCGTCACCAACTACACCGTCCGAGGCGGAACCTTCTCGGAGCTGTACGCGGCCGCCTCGGCCCTGCACGCCAAGTACGCGTGGGCGACGGACGAAGGCCCGCCTCCCACCGAGGCGGAGGTCGTGGCCGCGCTCAGCGCCGCCGCGCCCGACATCGGCTCGGTATGGGGCATCGCGGAACCGAAGGCGGGGGCCACGGAGGCCGGCGCGTCGTTCGCTCCTCCGGTGGTGCGGTGCTATCCGTGGGAACAGCGGTACACCGCACCCGAGGCGGTCGCCCTCTTGTCCACCTACTCGCTGTACCTGGCGCTGCCGCCCGACCACCGGGAGCCGCTGCTCGCCGGCATCCAGGCGCTCATAGACGAACAGTTCGCTGGCGAAGTCACGCGGCTCTACGTCTCGGTCCTCGCCGTTGCGCAGGTGCATCGCCGGCGACCTCAGTCACAGATTTCGCGGCTGTGACCGAGGTTCGTTACTGAGGTTCGGCTCGGGCGGAGCGTGACCTGGGCTTTTATCGGGGCCACGGCCTACCTGCGTAACGAACCTCAGTTACGCGCGTGAAATCTGTGACAGAGGTTCGTGACACAGGTTGGGGCGATCGGATGGGCGAGTATGGGTGCCATGTCCCGTGACGCCGTCATGCTCGCTCACCGTCCGGTCGGACGCATGGGGTTCGGTGCCATGCAACTCCCCGGCCCCGGGGTGTTCGGGCCGCCAAGGGACCGCGACGAGGCGCTGGCCGTACTTCGCCGCGCCGTCACGGCAGGCGTCAACCACATCGACACCGCCCAGTTCTACGGACCCGATGTCGCCAACGACCTCATCCACGAAGCGCTGCATCCGTATCCGGACGAATTGGTTCTGGTCTCGAAGGTTGGTGCCGCCCGGGATCAGGACGGTCACTGGGTCGGCGCCCAGCGACCGGAGCAACTGCGGGCCGGTGTTGAAGCCAACCTCAGATCGCTCGAGCTCGACCAGGTGCCGGTGGTGAACCTGCGCCGCCACCCCGACTCCGACGTGCCCTTCGCCGAGCAGCTCGAGGCTATGGCCGCTCTGCGCGACGAGGGCCTCATCGGAGGCATTGGCCTCAGCAACGTGGGTGTGGACGCCTACCACCTAGCCCGGTCGCGGATCGAGGTCGCGTGCGTCCAGAACGCCTACAACCTGGCCGATCGCTCCGACCAGGACGTGTTCGACGCGTGCAGCACCGATGGGGTGCCTTACGTGCCCTTCTTCCCGCTTGGCTCCGCCTTCGGCGCCGCCAACCCGGTCCTCGGGTCACCGGCGGTCAACGAGACGGCCCACCGACTCGGCGTGACGCCTGCGCAGGTTGCCCTGGCCTGGCTGCTGCACCAGGCGCCCACCGTGCTGCTCATCCCCGGAACGGCCTCGCTCGGCCACCTCGAGGAAAACCTGGCCGCTGCCGATCTCACCCTCGACCAAGCCGCCCTCGACCGCATCGGCTGAGGAGTCAGGCTCAGAGGTACGCCTCCGGCGAGAACGCCCAGTCGGGTTGGGTGGTGTGGAGGCGTCGGCCGCTGATGGTCTGTGGTTTGATGCCGAGCCACTCGGTTCGTTCTTGTTCGAGCCATGGCTGGGGGTCGTATCGTTTGGTGAGGAGCTCGACTTGGTTGTGGTCGAGATGGTGCAGGTCGCCACGGACGAGAACTGACCAGCCTTGTTGGTGGTCGTAGTCGATGCCGTCGATTTCGAAGGCGACGTGTTCAGGGGCGTTGTCGATCGCATTGTTGTGGCGGGTGCGGAGCACGATCCAGGTACCGGCTTCGTCGCTCAACAGCCGGTAGTTGACGGGCAGGATCATCGGTGTCGTGTCGACGATGAAGGCGATGCGTCCGATGGTGGAGAGGCTGAGCAGCACCCGGCATTCGTCGTCGGTCAGCTCTTCAAGGGTCGGCGCTGGCGGCGCGCTCGTCACGGGGTGATGACGACTTTGAGGGCGCCGGTGTCGGCGGCGCGGCTGAAGGTGTCGTAAGCGTCGACCATCTCGCTCATGGGGTAGTGGTGGGTCACGAATGGCGCGACGTTGAGTTGGTGGCCGATGAGGCGGAGCAGGGTCGGTGTGGAGTAGGTGTCGACGAGCCCGGTGGTGATGGTGACGTCCCGGATCCAGAGTTGCTCGAGGTGCAGGGTGGCCGGTTGGCCGTGGACGCCGATGTTGGCGACGTGCCCGCAGGGGCGGATCAGTGTTGTGGCCAACTCGAATGTGGCCGGCACGCCGACGGCTTCGATGGCGACGTCGGCGCCGAGCCCGCCGGTCAGGGCGTTGATGATCTCGAGCGGGTCTTCGCGGCTGTTGTTGATGGTGACATCGGCGCCGAAGCGTTTGGCGGCGTCGAGGCGGCTGTCGGCCAGGTCGATGGCCACGATGTGGCTGGGGCTGAACAGGGCGGCGCCGATGATGGCGGAGAGCCCGATCGGACCTGCGCCGACGATGGCGACGACATCGCCCGGTTGGACGTGGCCGTTGAGCACGCCGACCTCATAGCCGGTGGGGAGGATGTCGGCGAGCATCAGCAGGTCTTCGTCGGAGACGCCTGGGGGCGCGGGGTAGGTGGAGTTGTCGGCGAAGGGGACCCGCACATATTCGGCTTGGGTGCCGTCGATGAGGTGACCCAGGATCCAGCCGCCACCGCCGACGCATTGGCCGTAGCGGGCTTGGCGGCAGAACCGGCAGGCGCCGCATGCGGTGATGCACGACACCAGGACCCGGTCGCCGGCCCGCAACGTCTTCACGGACGCCCCGACGGCCTCGACGGTTCCGACGGCTTCGTGGCCGAGGATGCGACCATCGGTGACTTCGGGAACGTCGCCTTTGAGGATGTGGAGATCGGAGCCGCAGATGGTGGTCGCATCGACCCGGACAATGGCGTCGGTGTCGTCGATGAGCACCGGCATGGGGACTTCTTCCCAGGCCTTCTGGCTGGGACCGTGGTAGACGAGTGCGCGCATCGTCCTAGGCCTGGCGGATGTGGTGGGCGGCGATGCGGGGATCAGCGACGAAGTCGCCGATGGTGACGCCGAGCATGATGACGAACCCGATCAGGGCGCCGATGGCGGCGTACAGGGCGAGGGTGCTCACGACCGACCAGCCCCACGCATAGAGCAACAGGCCGCGGAGCGTCTCACCCTTGAAGATGGTTGACACGTCGGCGGTCAGGGCGGCGTTGTTCGGGGCGGCGATCGACGCGGCGCTGGCCTGGGAGTAGGTCTGGCCGTTATCGATCTTCAACAGGTGACGGCGGATGAAGCCGTTGGCATAGGCCTTGGCCTTGTCGCCGGTGTCGACCTTCTGCCCGGCGTACTGCTGGAGGTCGGGGAACTCGGCGGGGCTCAGGGCGGCGCTGCCCTTGGCCGGGAAGGAGATCTGCTGGGCGTCGAGCTGGCTGTGAACCATGTTCAACCCGAAGCTGCTCCCGAAGAACAACAACCCGCTCCCGACACCCAAGATCAGGACCAAGATGACCTCGACCACCCGGCGGGTAGCCACGAAGCCCAGCGCCGTGCGACGCCCAGCCACAACCACCGGAGTCGGCGGGACAGCAGACCCGGCGACCGCCGGGGGAGTGATAACTGCGGACATGGAACTTCTCCTCGAGTAGATGGTGAGCAACTGAACTACTGGCAGCCTGCGCTATGACACTCCGGCGCAACAGGGACCTTCGGCCCTTCATTGCGCTGAAATCGGCACTAGGCGAGGCGGGCCCCTATCCCGGCCAGCTCGCTCTTGCCCGGTCGGCGCATGAGCATGCCCACCGCGTCGGCGGCTGTTCGATCACCGCGCAGCACCGCGACCACCTGATCGGTGAGCGGCATCTCGACGCCGGCACCGTTGGCCAGGGCGAGTGCCGGCTCGGCCGTCTGCACGCCTTCGGCGACCATGGTCATTCCGGCGAGGATGTCCTGCAACCCCCGGCCTCGGCCCAACTCGACCCCGACCGTCCGGTTACGGCTGCGCGGACTCGTGCAGGTGGCGAACAGGTCGCCGATGCCCGCCAGACCGAGGAAGGTCAGGGCGTCGCCGCCCATGGCGATGCCCAGGCGGGTCAGCTCCGCCAAGCCGCGTGTCACCAGGGCGGCCTGACTGTTGGCGCCGTAGCCCAGCCCCTCGGCCATGCCGCACGCCAGCGCGACCACGTTCTTCACCGAGCCACCGATCTCGCATCCCACCACGTCGGTGTGGGTGTAGACGCGAAAGGTGTCGTCCATGAGCAGCGCCTGCACCGAGCGGGCGAAGTCCTGATCGCGGAAGGCGACGACGGTGGCCGCAGGTTGGCCGGCCATGACCTCGTGGGCGATGTTCGGCCCGCTGAGGACGCCGATGTGCGCCCGGGGGTGCTGGGGTAGCTCTCCCGCCGCCACCTCGGTCATGCGCAGCAGCGTCTTTTCCTCGAGGCCTTTGGTGAGACTGAGGATCAGGGCGCCGGGAGGGATGTTGTCGCGAGCCTCGTGGAGCACCGACCGGTAGAAGCGCGAGGGGACGGCGAGCACGACCAGCTCGACCCCGGTGAGCGCATCTGCGATCGAGTTGGTGGCGGAAAGCGATGGGGGCAGGGCGAAGCCGGAGAGGAAGAGCGGATTTTCGTGGTTGGCGTTGATGCCCTGCGCGACCTCGGGCTCGCGGGCCCACATGACAACCTCGCCACACCGCGCCGCGAGCGCGCCGATCGCCGTCCCCCATGAGCCGGCACCCACAACGCTGATCTTTGCGGTCACAGGGACTGATGCTGGCGCGGTGGATGCGCGCGCGGGCAGGGCCGCTCGTCGCCATCCACCGGGCCGAAGGTCCCGATTCGGTCAGCCCGGGACGGGAGAGTGAAGGGCCGGGTTCGATCCGGACCTCGCCACCCAGGGCGTCGGCGCGCCGGGCCATGTTCACCATGCCTTGGCCTGCCGGTCGAGCGGGCGCGACGAGACCGACACCGTCGTCGGCCACGGTCACCACCAGGTTGACTCCGGCAGTCGCCCGTACGGTCACGTCGACGCTCGACGCGTGGGCGTGGCGGACCACGTTGGAGAGCGCCTCGCGCACCACGGCCAGCAGGTGGGCGCCGACATCGTCGGGCACGGCGTGGTCGATCGGGCCGTCGAGGTGGAGGCGAGGCTCGAAGCCGAGGGTGGCCGCGGCCTCAGCGGCGAGCGAAAGGATCCGGGCTCGAAGCCCGCGCTGCAGCGCCTGGGGGCTCTGCAGGGCAAAGATCGTCGAGCGGATCTGGCGGATGGTCTCATCGAGGTCGGACACGGCTTGGGTGATCCGTTCCGCGAGCTCCGGTGGCGCGAGCCGGACCGACGCTTCGAGGGCGAGGCCGGTGGCGAAGAGCCGCTGGATGACCGTGTCGTGCAGGTCGGCGGCGATCCGTTCGCGGTCCTCGACCAGCGCCACGTCGCGGACGCGCGCGTGCAGGCGGGCGTTCTCGATGGCGATCCCGGCGGCGCTGGCCAGGGCGATGGCCAGGGCCTCGTCTTCCTCGCTGAACTCCGCCGCCCCTTGCTTGTCGGTCAGATACAGGTTGCCGAACACCTGACCGCGGACGCGAATGGGCACGCCGAGGAAGGACGTCATCGGCGGGTGCCCCACCGGGAAGCCGTAGCCGTCGGGGTGGGTGTGGAGGTCGGCGAGCCGCAACGGTGTGGGTTCGACGATCAGCACCCCCAGAATCCCAAGGCCTTCCGGATAGTGGCCGATCTGGGCGATCTGCTCGGGCTCGAGTCCGACGTTGATGAACTCGGCCAGGCCGAGGCCCGACTCGTCGAGCACGCCGAGCGCGCCGTACCGGGCTCCGACCAACGGGACCGCGGCTTCGATGATGCGCCGCAGGGTCGCGGGGAGCGACGCGTCAGATCCGATGGGCTGGATGGCGTCGACGAGGCGGCTGAGCCGGTCCGGGTCCTCGGTGGGTGGAAGCGGCATCAGGACAGCGGGGGGAGGCCGGCGGAGCGCCGGCGCTCGGATATTCGGGCCGCGTAGGCGGCGGCCTCGCTCCGCCGGGCCATGCCGAGCTTGGCCAAGACGTTGGACACGTAGTTCTTGACCGTCTTCTCGGCGAGAAACATGGCCTCGCCGATCTGGCGGTTCGTCATGCCCTCGGCGATGAGGTCGAGGATGCGCCGCTCCTGCGGCGTCAGCGACCCGAGGGGGTCGTGGTCGGGCTGCGGGCTCCGGAGTCGCTCGAGCACTCGGGCGGTGCTGGCCGGGTCGAGCAAACTTTCGCCGGCGCCGACCCGGCGAATGGCTGTCACCAGGTCACCGCCTCGGATCTGCTTGAGGACGTAGCCGGCCGCGCCGGCGAGGATGGCGGCGAACAGGGCCTCGTCGTCGGCGAAGCTGGTCAGCATCACGCAGGCGATGCGGGGGTGGGCGGAGCGGATCTCCCGGCACACCTCCACCCCGCCGCGGTCGCCAGCCTCGCCACCCAGGCGCACGTCGAGGACGGCCACGTCCGGCTGGGTCTGGGGGATGCGCTCGAGGGCCTCGTCGGCCGTGGACGCTTCCCCGACGACGGTCAGGTCCTCTTCGGCCCACAGCAGGTCGCGTACCCCGCGGCGCACCAACTCGTGGTCGTCGAGGAGGAACACGCGGATCGCCACGGCGGCCATTCTGCCCGGCGCGGCGCCATCGGCCGTTCCGGGCTCAGCACAACTCGATCAGCTCGGCGCTGGCGTGCGCCGCGACCCGGCGGGCCTCCTCGCGCCATGACTGCTCGCCCCACGTGGCGTCGAGGACGACGGTCTCGCCCCGCTCGAGGAGGACCCGGGCCCGGTGCAGGAGCTCGGCGTAGGTCAGGGAGGTCATGACCGGGCTGTACACGCCTGCGCACAGCGGGGCCGACGCCGGGGTGGCGGCGGGTATGCCCGCCAGCTCCTCGCGGACCTCTTCGCTGCGCAACATCACGCGCTCGGAGCGGGCGGCCGACGCCGGCACGACGGCGGTGGCGCCTGGCGCGCCGCCGGCGAGGACGAGGTTGACCTTGCCGGCTTCGAGGTGGCGCTCGGCGAGGCGGAGCAACTCGTCGGCGTCGCGCGCTTCGGTGCGACCCTCCT
>Ga0302326_10022303_pt1 | contig 12950 bp, 10 predicted proteins | sample Palsa_T0_3_FD_202264 | JGI IMG/M metagenome (GOLD analysis project Ga0302326, IMG submission 202264) | Peat permafrost microbial communities from Stordalen Mire near Abisko, Sweden - Palsa_T0_3 | ecosystem: Environmental > Terrestrial > Soil > Palsa > Peat permafrost | place: Sweden: Abisko... | reverse complement strand
CGGTGTCGGCGGGTGGGGTGACGCAGGCTGCCGTGGACGATGCCGTGCGCCGCATCTTGCGCGTGATGTTCGCCGCTGGGCTGTTTGATCGCGCGCAAGCGGGCGGCGGCGATGTGGACACACCCGAGCAGCGCCAGCTAGCCCGCACGGCGGCCAACGAGAGCATCGTGCTGCTGAAGAATTCCGGCGTGCTTCCCCTGAGCGCCGGGAAGACCCCTAAGATCGCGGTCATCGGCCCCAATGCCGCGGTAGCGCGGACCGGCGGTGGCGGCAGTTCCCTGGTGCGCCCTAAATACGCAGTCACTCCGCTCGATGGCATCCGGGAAGCCGCGGGACCGCGGGCCGATATCGTCCACGCGTTGGGCGTCGTGATGCAAGGCGAGGATGCGGGCAAACCGCCGCGCGAGTTGCTTGATGAGGCCGTCGCAGTGGCCGCCCACTCCGACGTCGCCGTGGTCGTGGTGGGCAACGCTCCCAAGCTCGAAGGCGAGGGATTCGATCGCAAGTCCATGGATCTGCCGGCTGGGCAGGATGAACTGATCGAAGCCATCGCCGGCGCAAACAGGAACACCGTTGTGGTGATCGCCGCCGGCGCGCCCGTGACCATGACCCGGTGGATCGACCGGGTGGCTGCGGTGGTGTATGCCTGGTATGGCGGGCAGGAGGCCGGGCATGCCATCGGCGACGTGCTGTTCGGCGCGGTCAACCCTTCCGGCAAGCTTCCGGTGACCTTTCCGAAAGCGTTGCAGGATTCGCCGGCGTATAGCCACTATCCGGGTCAGAACCTGCATGTGGAATACGCGGAGGGCATCTACGTTGGCTATCGCGGGTTCGACAAACACAATGTCGAGCCGCTCTTTCCATTCGGTCATGGACTTTCTTACACCACGTTCAACTATAGCCAGCTCAAGATCGCGTTCCCCAACGTCAGCGTGAGCGTGCGCAACAGCGGGACCCGCGCCGGGGCCGAGGTGGTTCAGTTATACTTGCAGCCGCCGCCATCGCGCGTCGACCGCCCGGCAAAGGAGTTGAAGGGATTCGGCCGCGTCACATTGCAACCGGGAGAAACTAAGACAGTGTCATTCACCCTCGACAAGTCTGCTCTATCGTACTACGATTCCGCGGTGCACGATTGGGTCGCCGAGCCAGGCCGGTTCACCGTATTGGTGGGAGCATCCTCACGCGACATCCGCGCCAAGGGTGAATTCGAGTTCGTCCGATAGCTGGGAGAACGGTGATGCGCATCGCCATCGTATCCGACATCCACGGCAACCTTACCGCGTTTGAAGCAGTCCTGGCGGACTTGCGGCAAACCTCTCCCGACTTGATCTTCCACGGCGGCGATCTGGCCGACAGCGGAGCAAGTCCCGTGGAGATTGTGGATCGCATTCGCGATCTCGGCTGGCGAGGCGTGGTGGGCAATACGGATGAAATGCTTTTTGCGCCCGAGTCGCTGACGGAATTTGCCAGTCACTCGCCCAAGCTGCAGCCGATGTTCGCCGCGATCGAAGAGATGGCGGCGGCCACCCGTGAAGCGTTGGGCGAAGGGCGGCTCGCCTGGCTGCGCAGCCTGCCGCGCGTTCAGATGCATGGTCCGATGGCGCTGGTGCATGCCAGTCCCGAGAGTCTGTGGCGCGCGCCCGCGCCGGAAGCCGGCGATGCAGAGTTGGAATCGGTTTACGCGCCGCTCGGCCAGCCTGTGGCCATCTATGCGCACATCCATCGCTCATATATCCGGAACGTTTCGGGACTGACTGTCGCTAACACCGGCAGTGTCAGTCTTTCTTACGATGGCGATCGGCGGGCTGCATACTTATTGCTGGATGACTCCCGGCCCTCGATCCGGCGCGTCGAGTACGACGTGGAGAGAGAGATTACGGCTCTTTCCGCTTGCGGTCTTCCGCACGCCGATTGGGTTGCTAATATGCTTACTACCGCCCGTCCCCAGATGCCCTAAGTTCTTCGGGTATATAATCGACGGCATATTCGAGCAATTGCCACAACGAGACGGGCAGGGCCGTGCATGCTTCGCCTTCTAGGCAGCAAATGCGTTGGTTGTGGAAATTCTTAAGCGGCCAAGCAATTGCGCGTCCAACGTGATGCAACTAACGGTGATTGCCAAAGACGGCGCCACCTTGAAACCACCCCGCACGGTTTCGTACCTAACTGGCTAAGGAGCGTCACGCAAACGGTATGATCGATCCATCTTTCACTTATGCGTTAGTCGGCGCAGGTGGTTGCTTAGCCGGTATAGTCATACAAGGGGAGCGGGTCACCCGAGCGCGGGAGAAAGCTGCGTGGGCTGAAGGAGTTATCCGAGGCGAACGCAATGTTGCGGAACGAAGATGCCAGGAATATACGATTGATCTTCAGATCACACAATCCTGGCCCCTCTCCAAGGGCTTTACGTTCAATGTAAAAGAGCGAACCGTCGAAGACGGGAAACCCGGAATGTGGAGTATTTATAGTACTGTTTCAGTGAGCAAGAAGATCGCCGGCGCCGCCGAACTATTTCAGTACGTTGAGAAGCTTCTGCCCAGTGGAGCTCGGATTATTGATGCTGCACACACCTTGAGATAGGACGCATAGAAGCCTTACTTTTCTCTTCAGGTGGAGATTCCGACCGCGACGGGGCTAGTCCGCCGCCGTCCGGGCCACCTCGGTAATAGCTTTGCGTTGCAGCGAAAACGGAATTGGTCCGCGACTAGCAGACGTGCTAAACGGGATTATCACGACGCTGCACGCATTTACAAGGCTGGACGCTACTGTTTTGATTTGGTGGTCTGGCGCTGTTGTCGCGATTGCACGAAGGCACGCAACACGTTGTTCATGAGAGTCTGGTAGCCTTTGCCGTTTGACCTGAACCAATGTAAAACATCGTGGTCAATGCGGATATTGATGTGGTCTTTCGGAGCGGGGATGCCGACAATGGCCTGTGTCCAGTGAGGCTCACCTTTAACATCGTCAACGTCGGCGCGGATCGACGCCTCCAGCTTGGTGCGTGTCACAGCGTCAACCTTGTCCCAATTCGTCCGGTCCTCGCCCTGCGCAATCCTGGCTTTGATTTGCTTAGCCGTATAGCGCACGGTATCGTTTTTCCTCCGCATCTCTTGCCCTCCTCGCCGTGATAATTCGTATTGCCCCGTCGCGCCACATCCATATGACCGCGAAGAATCTACCCTCAATCGGGCCAACGCTCAGAAATCGTTCCTCGTCCTCACGTGGCGTCGGCACTGTGAGAAGCGGACGGCCATCGAACAGCGCGTAGGCCACGCGGAGAAAATCTATGCCGCGCCCGGCCAGCACCCATTCGCGCTTCGATGCGTCCCAGCTAAATTCCAGACCATAGTATATCCACACTTGTACCCACAGTCAATGAAGAAGATAAGCTCTTGGGCAACGCCACGGCGGGAGTGCGCCGATGCGGACGGTCAAGAGACATTCCGGCGCAGGTCGTGGCGAACTGCGTCGGATGGGACATGACGTCATGACATCGTTAGAGGCCCGAAAGGCGAATTCGTGCCGGACGACGAAGTTCTGGCCTTCGCGGCGGCCCAGCACCGGATTCTCATAACCCACAATCGTCGCCATTTTCTCCGCCTTCATCAACACCGAACCACGGACCACGGGGGTGTCGCCGCTTGTACTTTCGACCGGATTTTTTGCAGACAAGCGTAGCGCATCGACGCCGCTGTTGGGATCGAACCCGAAATGACGAACAAAGTGGTCCGCGTGAGCCGGCCCGGCTGACGCTGCCGGGCCTCTCAAATTCCCGAGAGATCTTTCTTAAGCGCAGCCACTAACCATCCAAGGGCGCGACCCTGCACCCTACTCGCTTGCCAACACAGACGTTCGCCACATGCCTCACCCCAAAATCCAAGTCACCCATGTCTCCCCCGCACTGGAGATTTGGCTCTGCCATTTTAAGAAAACAAAGCAAACAAACAACTTATTGGCTTTGTTCGTCCAGAAATGCGCGTTGGGCGCGTTCATCCGCGGTGCCCAAAACCGCACAACTCTGCCCAACAATCCGCTACCAAGGCGTGAAGATCGACATCGTGGACACCTCCGGCCCCGGCGATTTCGGCGGCGAGGTGGAGCGCGCGCTGAAGATCGTGGACGGCGTCATGCTGCTGGTGGACGCCAGCCAAGGGCCCCTGCCGCCCCATCGTAGCGACAGGGTCGGCGGACCGGGAAAGGCGCCTCGTAAGTCAATCGGAAGAACGGCAGTTGTTGGACTAGGCATCCGCGGATAGCTGGGTGGCCTGTCCTAATAGGTATAAAGTCCCGGTACTCACATTTCAAGTGCAAGGACCTTTACAATGAGGGGAACTCCGGGTATATTCGATCAGGCTGGCAATCGAAATCCCAGCTTAGATTCTTCACGGAGCCCAGTTCGCCAGCCTTCTGGCCACCTCTCCGCAGGGAACAAGCAACTGTTGAAATCGGCGCGCTGGACGGCGATGTCTCGGGCCTTTACCAGCGTGTGTGCCTTTGACTGGAGAACCTTATGACGGTAAGACGATTTGCGCCTGGGAAGATGGCTGTGGCGGCCCTTATGGTTGCCGCCATTCCGGCGTGTTTGACGGTGCGCGGCCAGGAGCCCGCCCCACCCCCGGCGCAGGTTATCCCAGCCGGCTTTCCCCACGACTGGAGCAGCGAGCGTCTGGTCTTCAGCCGGCCCGACGCAGCCACGGCCGAGCGGCTCAAGCAGGAGCCGCGCTACCTTTATCAGCAGCTCTGGCGCAATTTGAAACGTACCTTGCCGGCCGGTGCCGACGGCGCCCTAGACAAGAGGAGGACCCGCAAAGACTGGAGCGAGAACCTGGGGAGCGGCGCCAACGTTGGCGCGCTCAACTATCCGGCGAAGTACACCTTTACGACGGCCACCGCCAGTTGCAGCGACTACGTGGTGTTCAACACGGGCGTATCCGGCAGCAGCGGCGTGCAGCCGACCATCGTGGCCTACACAAATCTCTACTCGGGGTGCGGGGGCTCCGTGCCTACGGTTTACTGGGAATACAATACCGCTTACCCACAGGGCAGTTCGACGGGAGACGGCAGCGCGGCCACTGGCTCGGTGGTGCTCGGCAGACGGTTCGCAGGCCGCTTTCATCCAGAACAACTCAAGCGGGGTTGCGGAACTCGTTGTACTGAAATGGTCCAGCAACCCCGCTCAAGTGGAAATGGACGCGGGAGCCAACGTCGCCCCCGGCAGCTATCGCAACTGTAGCGCGCCCTGCATGACCCCGATCGCGTTCGGGAACTCCGCCTACGACCCCATGTCGTCCCCGTTCTACGATTATGCAAACGACATCATCTATGTCGGCGACGGCCGCTCAACCTTGCACAAATTCACCGGCGTGTTTCTGGGCACTCCGGCTGAGACCGTGACGGGGCCGTGGCCGGTTGCGGTCTGTAATGGTTGCAGCGGCTTCTCATTTCCCAGCCCGGTGTACGACAGCGCTCACGGGTCGGTATACTTCCTCGAAGGCGGCGGTCTCTACGCAGTCGCAGCATCCTCGGGCGCGGTGACAACGTCGGCCCAGATCGCCTTCAATTTCGCGCCGTCTGAGGACGCGCCGTTGGTGGACTCCGCCGCCGGCGAAGTGTACGCGTTTGTGGGCGTTGACTATCACCTTAACAATGGCGACGTGTTCCAGTTTCCGTATAACTTTGCGTCTGGCAGCTTCGGGAGCGAAACGGTGCTCGTTGAGTTCCCCGCAAATCAAAGCCTAGTCCCCCTATACGCCGGAACTTTCGATAACGCTTATTACACTTCGGCGACGCCGTCAAGCCCCACGGGGCACCTCTATGTGTGCAGCGCCCGAGGGAGCCAGGATCTCAATCAAGCTGTCTATCAGATTCCCATTACAGGTGGCGCGATGGGCGCGTCCAAGTCCGGGCCAGTGCTGACGAACAGCACTAGCAGCAGTATCGAGCCGGCATGTTCCCCGGTCTCGGAAATCTTCAGTAACTCGGTAGACTGGATATTCGTCAGCGTGCAGAGCAACGGCAAGACAGGAATCGTGACCACCGGAGGTAATACCTGTGCCAACAGCACGACCATCGGCTGCGTATACTCCTTCAACGTCACCAGCGGATCGATCGCCGCGAGTACCAAAGCCGCGAACGGACTTGCGACGGCGGGAGGGTCCAGCGGGATCATCATCGACAATACGGCGAGCAGCCCCGCCGGGGCCTCGCAGATCTACTTCTCAACGCTTAGCAACCAGACATGCACCACATCCGGGGGGACGGGCGGCTGCGCCATACAGGCGTCGCAGTCGGGGCTACAGTGAGGCTTAGACGCATATGACGACCAAGGATCAAACCGACAAGCAGGGAGCAGTGGTGCTGCGAAGGGCCTACCACCCACCCACGGTCCGGTACGAGCGGGTCTTCGAAACCTCGGCGCTCACCTGCGGCAAGGTGCAGACCACCCAGTCCGGCTGCCACCAGAACAGGAAGACGTCTTAGGATGAGGCGGCCGGCGACATGCTGGAAGACGCCATATAATCCCCCTTGTACTGCTAATTGAATCTCAAGTCCCTCGGCGTTCGCTAATCCACGGGCCGGCTGAGGCTGGCGGGTCCGGAGACCCGCCGCAGGCGGTTACGCCCGCCCCACACAAGCCGGTGCGCCCTTCCGCTAGACAAGCCCAGCGCATCGACGCCGCTGTTGGGATCGAACCCGAAATGACGGACAAAGTGGTCCGCGTGAACCGGCCCGGCTGACGCTGCCGGGCCTCTCAAATTCCCGAGAGATCTTTCTCGAACGCAGCCACTAACCATTCAAGGGCGCGGCCCTGCACACCACTCGCTCGCCAACACAGACTTTCGTCGCATGCCTCACCCCAAAATCCATGTCACCCATGTCTCCCCCGCACTGGAGAATTGTTTTTGCCATTTTAGAAAAACAAAGCAAACAAACAACTTATTGGCTTTGCTCGTCCAAAAATGCGCGTTGGGCGCGTTCATCCGCGGTGCACAAAACCGCATAACTCTGCCCAACAATCCGGATTTCGCTGTAGGCGTAGACGCCTGCCCCACGCCGAGTGCCCGCTTCCGCTAACATATAAGATTACCCCTCGCCCGCAGCCGGTCGAAACGCAACCTAATGGAAAACGCCACTCCCGCAATTCGCAACATCGCCATCATCGCCCATGTGGATCATGGCAAGACCACGCTGGTCGACGCCATGCTCAACCAGAGCGGCATCTTCCGAGAGAACGAGGTACACGTCGAGCGCGTCATGGATTCCAACGCCCTCGAGCGCGAACGCGGCATCACCATCCTGGCCAAAATCACGGCGCCCGCTTGAAGATGGAAGCCAAGTTGCCGCCCATCACCGGCTCTGACGGCGTGCTCGCGGGTTGCCGCGCAGCCCGTGCGTTAGGCTAACCTTTTGACATCAAGCTGTGCGGGTGTACAATCTGTCGTATGCAGTTGCTTCGAAACAGCACCAGAATTCTGAGCGGAACGTTCATCTTACCGCTGGCGCTCTCTGCCCAAACTTTCTCCACTTTGTACAGCTTCGGGTCGCAGGGCGATGACGGGGACCTCCCGGGATTCGGCGTGGTCCTTGGCTCCCAGGGCGAACTCTACGGTGTCACCTCGGTGGGCGGCAGGTGGGATCTCGGCACGGTGTACGAGATCCTGCCGCCTTCGTCCCCTGGAGGAGTCTGGACCGAGGTGGTGTTGCACAGCTTCAATGGCGCGTCGGGATTGGACCCAAACTGCGCACTGGCGATGGGGCCGAACGGATCGCTCTACGGCGTTGCAGATTCTAATACCGGGGAGATTGCATTTAAGTTGGATCCACCCACGGGCACAAGCACCGATTGGGCTTATGCCCTTATCTACCAGTTTACGGAGGCTAACGGCGGCCCATCCGGCGGTCTGGTCTTCGGATCGCCTCGCGGCTACGGCCAATCTTTATACGGTGCCACGGGGGTGCATGGCGAAACTGGCACTGTGTATAGACTGACGCCTCCCATGTCGGCTGGCGGCACTTGGACTCAAACGACCCTGTACACCTTCCTGGGCGGATCCGGAGGCAGCGGTCCCTTGGGCAGCCTAGCGGTCGGTAACGCTGGCACGCTCTTCGGTGTGACAAGCCAGGGCGGGAGGATAAGCGATTTCTGCGGCGCCGGCTGCGGCACGGCCTTCTCACTGACGCCGCCCGCAGTGCCCGGCGGGCCATCGACGGAGGAGGTGCTCCACGCGTTCAACCCGCAGGTGGGTGACGGGTATACCCCGTTTGCCGGGCTGGTCATCGGGCCGGGTGGAGTGCTGTACGGCACTACCGCGGACGGCGGTACAGGTGGCGTCGGCACGGTGTTTTCGCTAACCCCGCCAGTAGCGCCCGGCGCGCCCATGACCTACACAACTCTGCATGCGTTCACCGAGTTCGAGGGTGACGGCTATCTGCCCGACAGGCCTCTTGTGCTCGGGTCGAATGGAGCGCTGTATGGCACCACAGAATATGGAGGGGCAGAAGGCCACGGAACGGTGTTTGAGCTTGTGCCACCTGCTTCACCTGGCGGGATCTGGACCGAAACCATACTTCACAGTTTCACGGGCGGTGCGGATGGCGGTAATCCGAACGGGCTCACTCTAGGCCCAGACGGGACGCTGTACGGCACAAATAACGAAGGTGGCGCAAATGGCGTAGGGACGGTGTTCGCGCTGACGCCTTAAGCGCTTCGCGATCGGCTGAAACCAAGTCAAACCTATCCGTCGCCACGCCGCGCGCGCACTGAGCGCGCCCACCCGCCGTTCCGCTATCATATAAGCAGTCCCCCTCGCCCGCAGCCGGTCGAAACGCAACTCAATGGAAAACGCCACTCCCGCAATTCGCAACATCGCCATCATCGCCCACGTGGATCATGGCAAGACCACGCTGGTGGACGCCATGCTCAACCAGAGCGGCATCTTCCGAGAGAACGAAGTACACGTCGAGCGCGTCATGGATTCCAACGCCCTCGAGCGCGAGCGCGGCATCACCATCCTGGCCAAGATCACGGGCATCCGCTATCAAGGCGTGAAGATCAACATCGTGGACACCCCCGGCCACAGCGATTTCGGCGGCGAGGTGGAACGCGCGCTGAAAATCGTCGATGGCGTCATGCTGCTGGTGGACGCCAGCGAAGGCCCGCTGCCGCAGACCCGCTACGTGCTCATGAAGGCGCTCGAAGCCAAGCTGCCGCCCATCGTGGTGATCAACAAAATCGACCGGCCGGATGCGCGCGTGCCGGAGGTGTTGAACGAAATCTACGATCTGTTCATCGATCTGGACGCCACCGAGGACCAACTCGATTTCCCAGTGCTTTACACGGTGGCCAAGACCGGCGTGGCCAAAATTTCCATGGAAGACGATTCGAGCAACCTGAAGCCGCTGTTCGACGCCATATTGAAGCATATCCCCGCGCCGGCGGGCGATCCCGGCGAGGTGCTGCAGATGCTGGTGGCGAACTTGGATTACAGCGACTATCTTGGCCGGCTGGCCATCGGGCGGGTCTTCGCGGGCACGCTGAATTTCGGCGACACGGTGGCCATCTGCAAGCTGGACGGGTCGCAACATAACACCCGCATCACCAAACTATACTCGTTCGAAGGCTTGAAGCGGGTGGACGAAACCATCGGCCGGCCCGGCGACCTGCTGGCCATCGCCGGCGTGGAAGGCATCACCATCGGCGAAACCGTCACCAGCGCGGAGGATCCCCGGCCGCTGCCCGTGGTGCAGATCGACGAGCCTACCATCGCCATGACGTTCACCATCAACACGTCGCCGTTCGCCGGCCGGGAGGGCAGCTACGTGACCTCGCGGAATTTGCGCGAACGGCTGGATAAGGAATTGCTGACCAACGTCTCAATCCGGGTCGCGGAACTGGGCCACGATACGTTCAAGGTGATGGGGCGCGGCGAATTGCAACTGGCCATCCTGATCGAGATGATGCGGCGCGAAGACTACGAGCTGATGGTGGGCAAGCCGGAGATCCTGACGCGCACCGTCAACGGCAAGTTGCAGGAGCCCGTGGAACTGTTGGTGATCGACTGCCCGGAGGCTTTTATCGGGGTGGTGATCGAGAAACTTGGCAGCCGCAAGGGCAAGATGAACAAAATGGTGAACCACGGCTCCGGGCGCGTGCGGCTGGAGTTTCACATCCCCTCGCGCGGCCTGATCGGGCTGCGCGGCGAGATCCTCACCGACACGCGCGGCACGGCCATCATGAACTCGCTGTTCCACGGCTACATCGAGTGGCAGGGCGATATCCCCACGCGCCCCACGGGCTCGCTGGTGGCGGACCGTCCCGGCAGGTCCACCGGCAACGCCATCTTCAATTTGCAGGAGCGCGGCGAGATTTTTGTCAGTCCCGGAACCGAGGTTTACGAAGGCATGATCGTGGGCGAGAATGCGCGCACGGCCGACCTGGACGTGAACATCGTCAAGGAGAAGAAGCTGACGAATATGCGCGCGTCTACGGCGGATGAAGCCATCCGGCTGGTGCCGCCGCGCATCCTGAACCTGGAGCAGTCCATCGAATTTATCCGCGACGATGAATTCGTGGAAGTGACGCCGGCATCCATCCGGCTGCGCAAGAAAATCCTGAAGTCCAACCAGCGGTAGTCCTGCATGTTTCAGGCGCAGCCGAAGCCGGTGCTCATTGTGATCGCGGCGTATGCGGCGCTGGTGTTCGCGGTGCTGGGAATCACGCCGCTCTGGCTCGATGAGCTGCAGCAGCTCGTGCTGGGGCGCGCCAGCGTGGCGGATCTGATGCAGTGGGTGCAGTTGAATCCGGGCGCGTCGCCGTTGCCCTACCTGGCGCAGAGGGGCGTCGTCGATTTGTTCGGTACGTCGGCGTTTGCGGTGCGCATTCCGGCGGCTCTGTGCAGTATCGCGGGGGCGGCGGTTTTCGCGGCTCTCTGCGGCAGGTTCGGAATCCGCTCACCGGCTTGGGCGACGGCTCTGTTTCTGGCCCTGCCGCTGCAGTTCCGTTACGCGTTGGAGGCGCGCGGATACTCGCAAGGCCTGCTGTGCGCGTTAGGGTCGCTGCTGCTGTTGCTGCGGGCGCGCGAGCGGGGCACCGTGGGGGCGGCAGCATTATATGGGGCGTCGGTTGCTTTGGGGCTGTACTCGCAGCCATTGACGATACTCCCGGTATTCGGTGCGCTGTTCTGGACCATCGGCGAGCGGGATGTGTGTTCACAGACCAAACGGCTGGTGCCTGGCGCGGCGGCGATCGGCGTGCTGTCGTTCGTCCCTTGGTACTGGCTGCAACGCCAGGCGCAGGAGGCTTCGGGCGCGATGTCGTTGTATTTCTTCTCGTGGCGGCAGGTCACTCCGCTGGGACTGTTGCACGAGTTGAGCGGCGGCGGGTACATCTGCAGCGCCGCGCTGTTGGTGGCGGCGGGCGTCGGGCTGGCCAAGCTGCGGAACCGGCGGTTGCTGGCGTGTGTGGCGCTGGCCGCGCTGGCGGGGCCGATCTTAGTGGACGCGCTGGTGAACTATTTCTTTGCGGCGCGGCAGCTTCTGTTTGCGGCGCCGGCGTTGGCTCTGTGCGCGGCGGGCGGTATCGAACGGCTGCGCAAGGGGCGGCTGAGGTGGGCAGGCGATGCCGTGGTGTTGGCTTTCTTTGCGGCAGCGGCGGTGAGCGACTATCGCCTGGCGACCGTCCCGAAGGACGGCTTCGGGGCGCAAGCCGGCGTGCTGGCGGCGCAGCTTCCGGCCGATGCGTGCGTGGCGGTGGCGCCCCGCACGCACGAAATCTACTATTTGTTCCTGCGGCCCGAGCTGGAGCGCAGGATTTGCGCGGAGCCTCCGGGAGCGGCGCGGGTGCTGGCAGTGATGAGCCCCTACAGCACGCTGTGGGAACGCGGCCAGTTGTCGGACTTGTTGGACCGGACCTACGAGAAGACGGGGGTGTTGCAGTCCGGCGCCGGGGAGATTGTGGATTACCGGCGCCGCTAGCGGCCAGCGGCAACGGACACAAATTCCCGGATAAGGGGATGTACCGCCCCCTTCAGTGACGATCGTTCCGGTTGGAAAAGGGTCGCCAGGAAGAACGGATGGTGGCACAAACGCAATATCCGAATGTCGCCGGCATCGTCCGTACCTTCGATGCTGAGGTCGTCTCGATCGCGAACCGATTGCGCGAAATCCGGGTTTAATCCGTAGCTGCAACGATAGCCTTCATCGACGCGATCCGTTCCGTAGAGTCTTTGAGCCAACGACCCCGGAGTCAGCCAGATCGTACCGCTAACTTCCACCAGAGAGCACGAGAGCTTGGAAATGAGAGGGTTTTCCGCATCGGGATTCAATTCCGCATGCGCGACATCCGCCCTACCGATCACGTTTCTGAAGTACTCGATTATGGCATGCTGGAACCCGCCGCATGTTCCCAAGAATGGGATCCCTCCAGTGCGGGCCAGAGAGATAGCGGCAATTACGCCTTCCGTATTCGCATACGGAGATGCGGGTACGCACCAGATTCCTTGATAGCCGCGCAATGCGCGCAACTCCTCTTTGCGGGTCAGCTTCGATGTGTGTATCCACACCGGCTCGACCGCCGCATCCAGCGCTTTGGCGGCCAGTTCCAGTGCCGGCGGAATGGCGATGTGCGCTGTCACAGACGCGCTGTAATCGCCTATGAGCGCGATGCGGATATTCGCCTTCATTCCATCCTCCGCTCCGAAGTCTGACGTAGTATTATCGCATCATGACGACGATGGAATGGCCAAACTCGCGGCTGGGCCGGCTTCTCGATAGGATCGAGCGGCATTACGGCAGACCCGCGCCGCCCCCATTCGCCGGGCCGTTTGAGATGATTCTTTGGGAGATGGTGGCCTATCTGGCTGACGATGCCCGCCGCGGTGTAGCCTTTGAAGCGCTGCGAAAGCAGGTAGGTTTGACCCCGGAGAAGATCCTCGCCGCACCGAAAACACTGC